>OGZA01000393.1_pt1 | contig 34709 bp, 25 predicted proteins | sample 1576591 | NCBI WGS metagenome assembly OGZA01 (sample SAMEA3541565, study PRJEB24748) | human gut metagenome | biome: human gut; feature: human-associated habitat; material: faeces | place: China | collected 2012
GACACCGCGAGGAACTGGAGATCCCCGCCGAGGAGATAGACAAGGCGCAGGAACTGAACAAGGAGCTGGTCGAAATGGCCGCCGAACACGACGAGGCGCTCATGGAGCTCTACTTCGACAAAGGTACACTCACGCAGGACGACATTCGTGCGGGTCTGAAAATCGGCGTTTCGAAACGCGAGGTGATGCCGATCTTCTGCACCAGCGGCAAGCGCGACATCGGCACCAAGCGCCTGATGGAATTCATCATCAACGTGGCACCCGGCCCGCTGAAGGCTCCGTGTTTCCTCTCGACCGAGGGCGAGGAGATCGCCGCCGACGAGACGGCACCCGCCGTGGCGTTCGTATTCAAGAGCCAGGTCGAACAGCATATCGGCGAGATCACCTATTTCCGCGTCATTCGCGGCAGGATCGCCGAGGGCACCGAACTGGTAAATACCCGCACGGGCAACAAGGAGAAGATTTCGCAGTTGTTCGCCGTGGCGGGCAAGAACCGCATCAAGGTCACGGAGCTGTCGGCCGGCGATATCGGCTGCACGGTGAAGCTCAAGGGCACCCGCACCAACGACACGCTCTCGGCTCCTTCGGCACCGGTCAGCATCGAACCCATCGTCTTCCCCGAACCGCGCTACCGCGCCGCCGTGAAGGCCAAGGAGCAGAGCGACGAAGAGAAACTGGGCAAAGTCTTGAACGACGCCAAGTTCGAAGACCCGACGATTCTGGTCGAATACTCCAAAGAACTGAAACAGACCATCATCCAGGGTCAGGGAGAACACCACCTGAATATTCTGCGCACACGCATCGAGAAGGAGAACAAGCTCTCCTACGACTATATCGCACCGAAAATCCCCTACCGCGAGACCATCACCAAGGTTGCGCAGGCCGATTACCGCCACAAGAAACAATCGGGCGGTGCCGGGCAGTTCGGCGAGGTGCATATGATCATCGAACCCTACTACGACGGCATGCCCGAGCCCAAGAACTACAAGGTTCCCGGCAAGGGCGACATGATCGTGAACCCCAAGACCAAGGAAGAATACGACCTGGCATGGGGCGGCAAATTGCAATTCTACTCGGCGATCGTGGGCGGCGCCATCGACGCACGCTTCATGCCCGCCATCCTGAAGGGTATCATGGAGAAGATGGACGAAGGCCCGCTGACGGGTTCCTACGCCCGCGACATCCGCGTGGTGGTATACGACGGAAAGATGCACCCGGTGGATTCGAACGAAATCTCCTTCAAACTGGCGGCGCGCAACGCCTTCAAGGAGGCTTTCCGCAACGCGGGGCCCAAGATCATGGAGCCGATCTACAATGTCGAGATACTCGTCCCGAGCGACTACATGGGCGCCGTGATGTCCGACTTGCAGAACCGCCGTGCGATGATCGCCGGAATGGAGTCCGACAAGGGCTTCGACCGTCTGAACGCCCTGGTTCCGCTGGCTGAGCTGTACCGCTACTCGACGACACTCTCGTCGCTGACGTCGGGCTCGGCCACCTATACCATGAAATTCTCGTCCTACGAGCAGGTGCCGGCCGACGTGCAGGACAAGCTGCTGAAGGCCTACACCGATACCGACGACGAATAATCCCCGGCAGCGGAGAAATACAGCGGGAGGGCAATCCCCCTTCCGGGCAAGGGCGGGCAATTATGCCCGCCCTTTTTCGCCGTCCGGGAACCGGCAGTCCCCGCCTCCGCCCACCGGTGCTCCGCACGCCCTGCGGTATGGCGTATGCCCCCAATCCGCCCGGCATCCCGGCATATCCCGCGCGGCCGCAACGAACAGAGCCGCCTCATGTTAAATTAATGTTAACAATTCGGTGTCAAAACCGCTTCGTCGGAAAAAATGGCGTAAATTTGTTCACAATTTGCACTAAATCCTCACATGAGCGAAATCTACACCGTAATCGTAGTTATTCTGGGAATCCTCGCCATTTCAGGTCTTTTCGTCGGCGTCACGAACGACGCAGTCAATTTCCTCAACTCTGCCATCGGCTCCAAGGCCGCTTCGATGCGGGTCATCCTCACCGTCGCCTCTGTCGGCATTATCGTCGGCGTAGTCACCTCGAGCGGCATGATGGAAGTGGCCCGAAGCGGCATGTTCAATCCCGGACTGTTCACATTCCACGAGGTCATGATGTTATACCTGGGCGTGATGTTCGCCAACATTATCCTGCTGGATCTCTACAACTCGTGGGGACTGCCCACCTCGACCACCGTCTCGCTGATCTTCTGCCTGCTGGGCTCGGCCATCGCCGTGTCGATCTACAAGATCTCGAACGACCCCGCGCTGGGCGTCGGTTCGCTCGGGCATTTCATCAACACCTCCCGCGCCATGGGCATCGTTTCGGCAATCCTGCTGTCGGTGGTAATCGCCTTCACCTGCGGTACGATCGTCATGTATGTTTCGCGTACGATCTTCTCGTTCCGCTATACGGTGATCTTCCGCCGCTTCGGGTCGTTGTGGTGCGGCGCATCGCTTACGGCGATCATCTATTTCGCAGTCTTCAAAGGACTCAAATCGCTGCTTGCGGACAATGCCTTCGTCGGAATGGTCGACCGGCACCTGCTGCTGTCGCTCTTCATCTGCTGGGTGGCATGCTCCGTGCTGCTGTTCTTCATCCAGCGGTTCAAGATCAACATCCTGCGCATCACGATCCTGTCGGGGACGTTCGCCCTGGCACTGGCTTTCGCGGGCAACGACCTGGTGAATTTCATCGGCGTACCCGTCGCCGGATTCGACGCCTTCTCGATCGCCAAGCATTCGGGTGACCCGCAGATGATGATGGGGGCACTCTCGGAAAACGTCCCGGCCAATTTCCTGATTCTGCTTGCCGCAGGGGCGATGATGATCCTCACGCTCTGGACTTCGAAAAAGGCCATGCACGTCTCCGAAACCGAGTTGTCGCTCTCCGCAGCGCAGGAAGACGAAGGCCCCGAGCAGTACGGTTCGTCGGTCATGTCCCGTACGATTGTCCGCGCAGCGCTCAATATCAACGCCGGCATCGAACGGATCATCCCCGCACGCGTACGGGCAGCCGTCTCACGCCGTTTTGAATACGAGGACATCGAACATAGCGGCGCCCCCTACGACATGATACGCGCTACGGTCAACCTCACAACCTCGGCCATGCTGATCGCCATAGCCACCTCGCTCAAACTCCCCCTTTCGACCACCTATGTCTGCTTCATGGTAGCCATGGGTTCGTCGCTCGCAGACCGCGCATGGGGCCGCGAAAGCGCCGTGTACCGCATCTCTGGCGTCATGACCGTCATCGCCGGGTGGTTCATCACGGCGCTGGGCGGATTCCTGATCGCCTTCGTCGTCGGACTTGCCCTGATCTACGGCGGCACGATGGCCTTCGTTATCGTCACGGTACTCTGCGGCTACATGCTCATCCACAGCAATTTCCTCAAGAAAGGCAAGACATCCGCCGCCCCAGCCGCAGCCGGGGTGAAATCCCAGAGCACGGAAGACATCATCATCAACCTGCGCGACGAAGTATGCCGTACGATGGAGTCGGCGACAAAGATCTATGACCGTACGCTGATCGCCGTATTCAAGGAGAACCGCAAGGTGCTGCGCGACATGGTCAAAGAGTCGAACGACCTCTTCTACCAGTCGCGCGAGCGCAAATACACGCTGCTCCCCACCCTCAAGAAACTCCAGAGCAGCGATGTCAACACGGCCCACTACTACGTACAGGTGGTCGACTACCTCAACGAAATGACCAAGGCGCTGATGCACATCACGCGTCCGGCGTTCGAGCACATCGACAACAACCACGAAGGGCTTTCGAAGGAGCAGGCCAAAGACCTCATGTCAATCAACGACGACGTGGAGTCGATCTACCGCCATATCAACCAGATGCTGCGCGACGGCGATTTCTCCGAAATCGAGATGGTGCTCACGCTGCGCGACCAGTTGTTCGAGTCGATCGCCGAAGCCATTAAATCGGAGCTCTCGCGCATCAACGAAGCCCGCTCGAATACCAAGGCCAGCATGTTGTACCTGACGATCCTCACCGAAACCAAAAACATGGTGCTGCAATCACGCAACCTGCTCAAATCACAACAATACTTTCTCAAGCACCGCACGGGGCCGCAGAAGTGGATTAAATAACGGCTACGTATAAATCCCTGCATTCCGTTTGCAGCGGGATAAAAGCAGACGCGGCAACGGGCGCCCGGAGCAGGCGGGCGGAAAGCGCAGCCGTTTGGAACCGTTCGGGAAAAAACCGCGAACACTCCGCCAAAACGGCTTGCAGATGATTTTAGCCACCTTTTGTCACCCAAAGGTACTCGAGATTGCTTTTTTGCAGAAAAAAACACATAACCGCTTCCTGCACGAAAGCACACGACAGGTTACACAAAAAAACGCATACGACATGGATATAGCACAGGTCAAGCGGCGGGAGAACATCGCCGAATACATCCTTTACCTCTGGCAGTTGGAAGACCTGCTACGGGCGCTGCAATTCAGCCCCGAGGCGATCTTCTCGACGCTGATCGCCCCCCGCAAGGACATCGCCGAGGAGCAGAAGCACGTCTACCTGCTGTGGTACATGGACATCGCCAACCTCCTGCACCAGGAAGGCAAGGACGAGAAAGGGCACCTGGAGCATACGCTCCACCTGATCGGCGACCTGCACGACCTGCACCTGCAATTGATGAAGCTGCCCGTCGGCGAACATTACCGCCAGACCTACGCGAAACTGGAGCCCGAGTTGCCTCGTCTGCGCGCCGTCGTGGGCAATCCCGGCATGAACGACACGGAACTCTGTTTCCGGGCACTCTACGCGGCGATGCTTTACCGCATCAAGGGCGAGGGTGACAAGCAGGCCGTCACCGACACGCTCGAATACATCTCGCCCGTCATCGCCAACCTGGCAGACATGTACGGCAAAGTCGAACGCGGAGAAATCGACCTGTTCAAGACCGACACGGCGAAATAGGCCGTTCCGGAGGCAACGCAGCCAGATAGCGCGCCCCGGCATCAGGGGAGCCTGATGCCGGCATCGGGCAACAGCCCCGCCACCGAAGACTCCGGCAGCCCGGGAGGGGCCAAGAGCCGCGCCAAATCACCTGCGACCGGCCTCCAAGCGAAAAAACGGACACCCACAAAGGCATCCGTTTTTATCTTGCGAACCGCAGCAGCGACGCGCCGGCCCTACTTTATATCCAACCCCATGATATAGTCGTTCATATAATATCCGTCACCGATCGGGAAATCGCCTTCGCGCAGTTTGCGCATCCCCATCCGCTCGTAAAAGTGCAGCGCCCGGTTGTTGCGGTTGACGTTCAGCTCCATGCGGCAAGGCGCAGGATGCACCGAACGGATATATTCCACGGCATGGCGGAACAGGAATTCCCCGGCGCCGATTCCCTGGAAGCGGGGAAGGACATAGATTTTCTGCAAATGGAAAAGGTCTTCGGCCTCGTGCTGCACCGAAAGGTAACCGCACGGTTCGCCGTCGGCCGAGGCGATGAACCAGGCGAACTCCCCGCACATCTCGCGCGCAAGCACCTCCGCCCCGTACATCCACTCCATCATATACTCCATCTGCGACGGGGTGATGATCCCGCGGTAGGTCGCAGGGAACACCTCGTCGGCAAGGCGGCGTATCAGGGCGCAATCGGCCTCACAGGCCCATCGTATCGTCAGCATCATCTGAACCAATAAAAAAGGCCGGCACGAAAGCCGACCTCTTAGTCATTTTCCCGCAGGAATTAAGCGTACTTGAACGTCGACTCGTCCGATACGGTCAGCTTCTTGCGACCTTTTGCGCGACGTGCAGCCAGCACCTTGCGGCCGTTCGCCGTAGCCATACGGCTGCGGAAACCGTGCTTGTTGATTCTCTTCCGGCGCGAGGGCTGGTAAGTTCTCTTCATTGCCATAGCTATATAATTTTTGTTGTTTCAGACATTTTTACGGATTGCAAAAGTACAACAAAAAAGTTATCCGCAAAAATTTTTCAAGAAAATATTTCAAAAAGCCGGGTAAAAAGCATGAAATCTTTTTATCTTTGTCAACGAGAGAGTGGCCGCCGGCAAAGCAGCATGCCCGCACGGGGCATGTCCGCACGACAAGGGGCGGCTTACGGCGGGAAACGGTTCCTGCCGTTAATTTTCACGGATTATGGCGATTTTCAAAGTCGAAGGAGGCCATCGGCTCCATGGCAGCATCACGCCCCAGGGCGCCAAGAACGAAGCGTTGCAGATACTCTGCGCCACGCTGCTGACCCCCGAACGGGTCACGGTGCACAACATTCCCCAGATCCTCGACGTCATGCAGCTCATCGAACTGCTGCGGCGCATGGGCGTCGAGGTCGAACAACTCGCGGAGGATACATACAGTTTTTGCGCCCGCGAAATAGATTTCGACTACCTCCGCACGGAGGACTACCGGCAACGCTGCACGCGCCTGCGCGGCTCGGTGATGCTCATCGGCCCCATGCTGGCGCGCTTCGGCGTGGGTTACATACCCAAACCCGGCGGCGACAAAATCGGCCGGAGGAGGCTGGACACCCATTTCCTCGGGTTCCAGAAGCTGGGTGCGAAGTTCAATTTCGACATCGCCGACGAATTTTTCATGGTCGAGGGCCCCGAGTTGAAAGGAACCTACATGCTGCTGGACGAAGCATCGGTGACCGGTACGGCCAACATCGTGATGGCCGCCGTGATGGCCAAGGGCTTCACGACGATCTATAACGCCGCTTGCGAACCCTACCTGCAACAGTTGTGCAAGATGCTCAACCGTATGGGCGCACGCATCTCGGGCATCGCCTCGAACCTGCTGACCATCGAGGGCGTCGAGTCGCTCGGCGGCACGGAGCACACGCTGCTGCCCGACATGATCGAGGTGGGCAGCTTCATCGGCATGGCCGCCATGAACCAGTCGGAACTGACGATCCGCAACGTATCGTTCGAGAACCTGGGCATCATCCCGGCGCAGTTCGCCCGCATGGGCATCCGTTTCGAGCAGCACGACGACGACATCTATATCCCGCAGCAGGAACATTACAGCATCGACACCTTCCTCGACGGGTCGATCATGACGATCGCCGACGCCCCGTGGCCGGGGCTTACACCCGACCTGCTGTCGATCTTCCTCGTGGTGGCGACGCAGGCCAAAGGCGCCGTGCTGATCCACCAGAAGATGTTCGAAAGCCGCCTGTTCTTCGTCGACAAGCTGATCGACATGGGGGCGCAGATCATCCTCTGCGACCCGCACCGTGCCACGGTCATCGGTCACGACCACCGCATCCGCCTGCGGGCCACGCGCATGACCTCGCCCGACATACGTGCGGGTGTGGCGCTGCTGATCGCCGCCATGTCGGCCGAAGGGGTTTCGACGATCCAGAACATCGACCAGATCGACCGCGGCTACAAGGACATCGACGGGCGTCTGAACGCCCTCGGCGCACGGATTACCCGCATCGACGACTGCGAATAAGAGGGAAGCCAAACTGCAGCGCCGCAGCGGGGAACAGGACTGAAACAAGATTAAGAAACACGATTGGGAACTTATGTTTTTGGAAAATGCCAGCCGCAAGGGCTGGATCGAAGTGATCTGCGGCTCGATGTTCTCGGGTAAGACCGAGGAGCTGATACGCCGCCTCAAACGCGCCAGGTACGCAAACCAGAAAGTCGAGATATTCAAACCCCGCATCGACGTACGCTATTCGGAAGAGGAGGTGGTCTCGCACGACGCCAACGCCATCCGCTCCACGCCGGTCGACTCGCCGCGCAACATCCTGCTGATGACCTCGGAGGTCGACGTCGTGGGCATCGACGAAGCGCAATTCTTCGACGAGAGCATCGTCGAGGTCTGCCGCGAGCTGGCCGACAGCGGCGTGCGGGTCATCGTCGCAGGGCTGGACATGGACTACACCGGCAAACCCTTCGGGCCGATGCCAGCGCTGATGGCCACGGCCGAATATGTCACCAAGGTACACGCCATCTGCGTCCGCTGCGGCAACCTTGCCCATCACTCGCACCGCCTCACACAGGACGAAAAGCTGGTCGTACTGGGTGAAACGGACTCCTACGAAGCCATCTGCCGGCACTGCTTCAAAGAGCTGGTTCGTAACAAAAAAGAGAAATAAGCGCAACGGGCTCGCACGGGGAACCGGGCACCTGCCAGCCTATACCAAGAGAAGCACACCGAGGGCTACAAACGCGCCACCGAAGGACATTTCAAACGTCGCATGGCCTATGCGGATCGCAGTCGGCAACAACCCCGCCCTGCCGAAGCCTGCGAAGAATAGCGGACACACCTGCGGCCTACTGCGCAGCCTGCAGCGCAGCGATAAACCCGGGCCACAATACCCACAGGTTCTCGGTCTGCAACCAAAGTTCGCGCGCCTGCGCCTGCACGGAGGGGCGTTCGCTTTCGATATCGCGCAGGTAAGCATCGTCGGCAGGGTGTTCCGCGGCCGTAAATTCCCGGAAGAAAGGCGCAAACCGTGTCTTGAAATGCAGCAACTCCCCTTCGGGGAATTTCCCGTCACGGCGGAATGCCGACCAAAGCAGCAATATCCCGCGGCTGGCACATTTGTCCGAAACGTCGTTTATCACCTCGTCGAACAACTCCTGCTCGTCCATCGCCAGGTAATCGAACGCCAGCAGTTCGCTCCCCTCGAGGTGGTCTTCGGGATCCAGCTCCAGGAGCATCTCCAGCAGTGCCGCAGACATCTCGAAATCGTTGATCAGGAAGTGGTCGATGGCCGAGGCACGGATCAGTTCGAGCGCAGCCTGCGAATTGCGGTGGCTCCATTCGAGGTTGATCTCTTCGTCCTCGGGCAGCAACCCCGCAAGCCGCTGGAATGCCTGGTAACGTTCATTGCAGGCATCTTCGACATTCCCGGCGGCCTCCAGCTCACGGGTGTGTGCCAAAACCCTGGTGAAATTATACGGCCCGTCGCCGACGATTTCGAAAGTCTGGTCGGGCGTGGGGTTAAGATATGCTTTTTGCATCGCGGCGCATTTTAAAAATCATGGTTATCAGTATAGCGAGTGTCAGCGCGCCGCCCAGCAGGTAGGCCGCTGCCCGGTCGCGCATGCCGCACATAAGCGGCGATATAAAGACATAGGACATGCAGACGTAGGTCATGACCAGCGCCGGCAGGAGCCCCACCCAGCGGTTACGGCCCCGTTTGTTTAGGTAGGCCGTAATCATCCACAGCGTGACCATCGCCAGTGTCTGGTTCATCCATGCGAAATAGCTCCACATGGCCTCGAACGGCAGGCAGAAAATAATGACCAGCCCCGCAGCGAAGAGCGGGATGCTGATATAGATTCGCTTGCGCAGGCTGCGCTGTTCGAGCCCCATGAAATCGGCCACGATCAGCCGTGCCGAACGGAACGCCGTATCGCCCGAGGTGATGGCGCAGGCCACGACCCCGAAAATCACCAGTCCGGCCAGCACTTCGCCCAGCGTAGTGCGGGCGATGACATCGACCATCACGGCCGCCTGCCCGCCATATTCCGCAATCGCGGCATTCAGCCCGGAGGCACCGTTCCAGAAGGCCATGGCGATGGCCGCCCATATCAGCGCGATGATGCTCTCGGAGATCATGGCGCCGTAAAACACGGGGCGGGCCTGCCGTTCGGAGCGCAGGCAGCGTGCCATCAGCGGCGACTGGGTCGCATGGAAGCCCGAAATAGCGCCGCAGGCGATGGTCGTAAAGAGCATCGGCAGGATCGGAAACCGCTCCGGATCGGCGATGCAATTTTCCAGGGAGGTAAACTCTGGGATCGTGTATTTACCGCTGAAAAGCAGCACAGCGAGGATTCCCAGCGCCATGAAAAGCAGTGCGCAGCCGAAAACCGGATAGATACGGCCGATGATCTTGTCCACGGGCAGCAATGTCGCCACGATATAATAGATCAGGATAACACCCAGAATGATGAGTAGCAACCAGGAGAACCCGCCGAAGGCAATCCCCGACAGTGCCGGGGCGTCGATACGGTTGGCGATCAGCTGAGCGGGCTGCGACAGGAAGACGGCACCGACGAGCACCATCAGTCCCACGGAAAAGACCCGCATAAGCTGCTTTACCCCCGGCCCGAGGTAGGTGCCGACAGTCTCGGGCAAACTCGCACCGTTGCTGCGCAGCGAGACGATCCCGGCGATGAAGTCGTGCGCCGCCCCCATGAAGATACCGCCGAAGGTGATCCACAAGAATGCCACGGGGCCGTATGCCGCGCCCAGTACGGCACCGAAGATCGGCCCCAACCCCGCGATATTGAGCAGTTGTATGAGGAAAGTCCTCCACATCGGCATCGGGATATAATCCACCCCGTCGAACGACGTGGCCGAAGGCACAGGCCGCGCAACATCCACGCCGCACAGGCGTTCGAGATAGCGTCCGTAGGTGAAATATGCTGCCACGAGGAGCGCCAGGCACCCCAGGAAAGTAATCATAGCCCGGTCTGTTTTCGGTTAGTTTTGACGCGAATATAGCAAGAAATGCGAGAATTTTCGGAAAATTGTTGCGAGAAAAATATTTTTTTCAGATATTTGCAGTCCCAAAGAGAACTTAATGTTCTCGGTAAGCCGAAATAGCTCAGTTGGTAGAGCGTTTCACTCGTAATGAAGAGGTCCCGGGTTCAAGTCCCGGTTTCGGCTCGGAAAGGTCGCCATACGGCGACCTTTTTTCGTTATAAGACCTTGCGAACCCGAATTTTTTATACTTTTGTTGCGCAATGGTTCGCAAAGGGGTTCCGCAACCCCCAGACCGATTAAAAGGGAATGCCGTGAAAATCGGCAACAGTTCCCTCTGCTGTGAGTTCCTGCCACCCGAAATGGCACAACAAGTCCTGACAATCTTTTGCCACTGGCCCCAGTCCGGCCGGGAAGGCGTCTCGACGGGAACGAGTCAGAAGACCTGCCGTTGCAATGATTTTACAATCCAGGGGAATGGATCGTGATCGGCATGAAGAGCCTGCCGGCAAGGCATATTCCCGGATGTAAAATCAGTTTGACAAATACGAAGGCCGCACCGGACATCCGATGCAGCCGGCTGCAGCCCCGTACCAGGGAAGAGGTGGGGCGGGCCGTTTCTTTAATTTTCGACGCATGAAACGGATTTTACGACATATCCTGCCCGTGATCCTGTGCCTGCCGGCACTGGGCGGCTGCATGAAGTGGGACTACGCAGACATGGAAGAGTTCGCCGCGACGGGGCCGGGGTTGTTCATCACCAACGAGGGAAATTTCCAGTACGGCAACGCCACGCTCTCCTATTACGACCCGGCAACGAAAAAGGTCGAGAACGAGGTTTTCTACCGTGCCAACGCCATGAAGCTGGGCGACGTGGCACAGTCGATGACCATCCACAACGATTTGGGATGGATCGTCGTGAACAATTCGCATGTCGTCTTCGCAATCGACCTCCGTACATTCAAGGAGGTGGGCCGCATCACGAACCTCACCTCGCCGCGGTACATCCACTTCGTCTCCGACGAAAAGGCCTATGTGACCCAGCTCTGGGACAACCGCATTTTCATCGTCAACCCCAGGCGGTACGAGATCACGGGCTACATCGAGTGTCCCGGCATGACACCCGGATCGGGATCGACCGAGCAGATGGTACAGTACGGGCAATACGTCTACGTGAACTGCTGGTCGTACCAGAACCGGCTGCTGAAGATCGACACCCGAACCGACAGGGTGGTGGACGAACTGGTCGTCGGCGTACAACCCACATCGCTGGTACTGGATGCCAACGACAAGTTGTGGACGATCACCGACGGCGGTTACGAAGGCAGCCCCTACGGATATGATGTTCCGGCACTGTACCGCATCGACGCCGCCTCGTTCCGCCTGGAAAAGCAGTTCCGTTTCAGAGAGGGGGATGCACCCTCGGAAGTGCAGCTCAACGGCACGCGCGACACGCTGTACTGGATCAACAAGGATGTCTGGCGCATGCCCGTAGCTGCCGAGCAGCTCCCGGCGCGCCCGTTCCTCGAATACCGGGAGACGAAATATTACGGGCTGACGGTCGACCCGGACAACGGCGACGTTTACGTGGCCGACGCCCTCGACTACCAGCAGCAGGGGATCGTCTACCGCTATACGGCCGACGGCGACGCGGTAGACGAATTTTACGCGGGCGTTACCCCGGGCGCCTTCTGCTGGAAACGATAACCCGACAAACACGCGAAGCAATGAAGAGACTCCTAATTCCGCTGTTCAGCATCGCCCTCTGGTGGAGCGCCGCCGCCCAGGACAAGGCGCAGTCGGACGGAGGGTGGTGGAACGAGAATCCGTCGCTGGTGTTGCCCATCCGCGCAGTCGGGGTGACGGGCGTGAAGCCCATGAAAGAAATAGGCGTTCAGAAAACGCAGCTCGACACGCTCGTCCTGCACGAGAACATTGCCCTGTCGATGGCCGACGTGCTGACATTCAATTCGTCAATCTTCATCAAGCAATACGGACGGGCGACGCTTTCGACGGTCGCATTCCGCGGCACGGGCCCTTCGCATACGCAGGTGGTGTGGAATGGCATGCGTATCAACTCGCCGATGCTGGGCATGACCGATTTCTCGATGATTCCCTCCTACTTCGTCGACGACGCACAACTGCTGCACGGCACCTCGTCGGTCAACGTCACGGGCGGCGGCCTGGGCGGTGCGGTCATGCTGGCGACCAAACCCGCCGATACGCAGGGCTTCGGGCTGCAATACACCCAGGGCATCGGGTCATTCTGGACGACGGACGAATTCCTGCGTCTCACCTACGGCAACGACCGCTGGCAGACCTCCACGCGCGTGGTATATTCGTCGTCCCCCAACGAATATTCCTACCGGAACCACGACAAGAAGGAAAACATCTACGACGACGAGCACAACATCATCGGTTCGTACTATCCCCGCGAAAAGCACGACGACGGAGCTTTCCGCGACTTCCACCTGTTGCAGGAGGCCTATTACAACACGGGCAACGGAGACCGGTTCGGCCTGAACGCCTGGCTGATCGCCTCGAAGCGCGGGCTGGGGCGCATGACGACCGATTACGGCGATCCGAAGAAATTCATCAACGAACAGCGCGAACGCACGCTGCGCAGCGTGCTGTCGTGGGATCACCTGCGCCGGAACTGGAAAGTCGCGGCCAAGGCCGGATACATTTACAGTTGGTTCGCCTACGACTACGCCAACGACGTGGGCAACGGGAAACTGGAATACATGACCAACTCCCGGAACTGGTACCACACGCTCTTCGTCTCGGGCGAAGGGGAATACTACATAGGCCGCAAATGGCTCTTCACGGCACAGGCCGACCTGCACCAGCATTTCGTCACGAACAACGACCGCAGGATCATCTCGCAGGACATGAACCGAAAGACCGTCGGGTACGACCACGCGCGCACGGAGCTTTCGGCCAGCATCACGGCCAAATGGATGCCCACCGAACGGCTGGGGCTGTCCGTCACGCTGCGCGAAGAGATGTACGGCGCGCAGTGGACGCCGCTCATCCCGGCGTTCTATGCGGACTACCTGATCTCGAAACGCGGGACGATCCGGGCAAAAGCCTCCGTATCGCGCAACTACCGTTATCCCACGCTCAACGACCTCTACTTCCAGCCGGGCGGGAACACCGACCTCGTGCCGGAATCGGGGTTCTCGTACGACGGCGGGATATCGTTTGCCATAGGGAAGGAAGGAGTATATTCGCTGCACGGCGAGGCGACATGGTTCGATTCCTACATCGACGACTGGATTCTCTGGCTGCCGCTGGGCGGCAACACCAACTACTGGACGCCGCTCAACATGAAGGACGTACACGCTTACGGCGTGGAACTGAAAGCCGGGTACGACCGTATGCTCTCCAAGGAGTGGCAGCTGGGGCTGGACGGCAACTTCTCGTGGACGCCCTCGGTCAACCGGGGCGAAGCGTTCAGCAAGGGCGACCGGTCATTGGGCAGGCAACTCCCCTACGTGCCCGTATATTCGGCCGCGGTGACGGGGCGTCTGGCCTACAAAAGCTGGCGCCTGCTATACAAGTGGTGCTATTACAGCGAGCGGTTCACCATGACGAGCAACGCCTTCACCTACACGGGCAACGTCCCCTACTACCTGATGAACGACGTGACACTCGAAAAGCTGTTTTCCGCGCGCTGGGCCGATCTTTCGGTCAAGGCCGCCGTCAAAAACCTCTTCGACGAAGAGTATGTTTCCGTGCTGGGACGCCCCATGCCGGGGATAAATTTCGAAATATTCCTCGACATCCGCCCCAAATGGGGGAAGAAAAAAGCCAGGGATTGATCTGACCCGCACAAGGGCATCGGCAGGCCGGCACTATTCCGATTCCCTGACTCCGAATCACGGCCCGGCGGTAAGAACTTTCCCGGGAAAGGACGTTTCGTAGGAGCATGGCAAAAAGAGTTTTCGTGACATCTTCCCCGAAACGGCGTCCCGGAAATAAAAAGCCCGGATCCGCAGGGATCCGGGCATACCGATAAACCAAAGAAGCCGGCAGGGTTATTCCGCCCAGCCGCCACCCAGAGCTTTGTAAAGGTCGACCAGAGCCAGGTGTTCGTCGCGCACGGCATTGCTGACCCCGATCTGGGCGTCGAAATAACGGCGCTGGGCATCCAGCACGTCGATATAATTGATGCTCCCGCCCCGGTATTGCAGTTGGGCGAGTTCGACGTATTTCCGGGCTGCGTCGCGCAGGTTAACCTTCAACGCGGCCGTCCGGCGGACGCTGCGGTAGCTGACCACGGCATCGTTGGCCTCCTTGAAAACCGTCAGCACCTTCTGTTCATACCCCAGCCGGGCCTCGTCGTAGGCGGCCAGCGCGGCCTTGTACCTGGCCTGCTTGCGGCCGAACCCGAAGACCGGCGAGGCGAGCGTACCGGCGACATACGAGAACGGCGAACGGAAAAACCCGCTCACATCGTTGTTTTCCCATCCGCCCGTCAGGTTGAACACGATGCGCGGGAACCGGTCGGCGTAGGCCATGCCCGCGGCTGCCATCGCCGCACGGAGCTGTTGCTCCGAAGCCCGCACGTCGGGACGCCGCAGGAGCAATTCCGACGGCAACCCCACGGGAAGCGATTCGGCGAACTCCGCCTCGGTATTCATCTTGCTGCGCACGACCCGCCAGTCGGGATTTTCACCCATGAGCAGGGAAATGCTGTTCTCCATGACCTCGATCTTGCGTTCGAGGTCGGGGATCAGCGCCGCCGTAGAGGCGTACTCCACTTTCGCCTGCTGGAAGACCGTTTCAGAGGTGAGGCCGCCCTCGAAACGCAACTGCGCCTGGTAAGCGCCCTCGCTGCGCGTGATGAGCGTACGCCGCACGATGGAAAGCTCGTTGTCGAGCGCCATCAACCGGAAATAGGCGGCGGCGACCTCCGCGACGAGCGTCATCTGCATCGCACGCCTGTCCTCGACCGATGCGAGGTATTCGGCACCGCCTTTGCGTTTGGCCCAGCGCAGGTTTCCCCACAGGTCGAGCTCCCAGCTCACGGTAGCCTTGGCGCCGAGTTCGGGGTCGCGGCTCGGCTCCTCGCCCGCATAGTCGTTGGTTTCGTGATCGGCGTAGACCGTTCCCGACACCGACGGCAGGCGTCCGGCCTTGCCAATACGGTAGAGCTGGCGCATACGTTCGACACGCGCCGCCGCGGCAAGCATGTCCTTGTTGTTGGCCAACGTATGACGGATGATGTTGCACAGGGTCGAATCGCCATAAAACCGCCACCACTCCATGTCGGCGATGGCGAGCGAATCGGCCGCAGCACCCCCGGCGATAGCCGCCGGGAAGTCGACCTCGGGCGCCTTGCAGTGACGCACGGCCGAGCAGGAGCCCAATCCAGCGGCAGCGGCCAATATCATAAGTAATATCGCAAGTCGTTTCATCGTTTCAGTTTTTCTTTAATCCGGTAAATCCACACGAAGAAGAAGGGCACGAAGACAATGCCTACCGTAATGGCGACCAGCATGCCGAAAAAGACGCCCGTCCCGATCCCCTGGCGGCTCGCCGAGCCCGGCCCCGAAGCGAAGACCAGCGGCAGCAGGCCGAGGATGAAGGCCAGCGAGGTCATGACGATCGGGCGGAAACGCAGGTGCGCCGCCGTGAGCGCAGCGGAGACCACGTCACGGCCTTTCTCAACCTCTTCCTTGGCAAATTCCACGATCAGGATGGCGTTCTTGGCCACCAGGCCCACGAGCATCACCAGTCCGATCTGAAAATAGATATTGTTCTCCAGCCCGCAGATCCAGATACCCAGGTAGGCGCCGATACCGGCCACAGGGAGCGACAGGATGACGGCCACGGGCACCGACCAGCTTTCGTACTGCGCCGCGAGGAACAGGAAGACGAACAGGAAGGCCAGCGCCAGTACCAGGCCGGTCTGCCCGCCGACATGCTTTTCCTGGTAGGAAAGGCCGCTCCACTCGACGCCGACCGACGCGGGCAAGTGCTTTCGGACGAGCTCTTCCAGTACGCCCATCGCCTGCCCCGAACTGTAACCGTGTGCGGCCTCACCGGTAATGGTAGCCGAATTGAACATGTTGAAACGCTTGATATTCCCGGCACCCGTCGTGTAGTGCGTCGTTCCGAGCGAAGTGATCGGAATCATCACACCGCCCGCGCCGCGGACGAAAAAGAGGTTCAGGTTATCGCGCTGCGCACGGTAGGGAGCCTCGGCCTGGATGTAAACGCGGTAGATGCGGTTGAACATATTGAAGTCATTGACGTAGATCGACCCCGTAAAGGCCTTCATCGTCGAGAAGATGTCGGACATCGATACACCCAGCAGCTGCGCCTTGTCGCGGTCGACGTCGAAATAGAGCTGCGGGATGTCGCCCTGCATGGACGATGCCAGCCCCGTAAATTCGGGACATTGCGAAGCGTAATACATCAGCGTATCCACGGCATGCTGCAAATCCTGATAGGTCGTATTGCCCCGCGCTTCGAGCACCATCTCGAAACCGCCCGAGTTGCCCAGGCCGGGAATCACGGCGGGCGTCGAGAGGTATACCTTGCTTTCGGGGTAGCGCGAGAGTTCGGTGCGCACGCGCTGCATCACGGAGCTCAGCCCCTCGGAGTCGCGGTCGCCCCACGGTTTGAGGATCACGGTCAGCTGGCTGCGCGCCTGGTTGGTACCCACGCGGGGACTGGAACCCGTGACGTTGAGCACGTACTCCACGTCGGGGTCGGCCATCAGGAACTTCATCGCGCGGTCGGTCACCTCGCGGGTACGTTCGATCGTCGCCCCCTCGGGCAACTCCAGTTCGACGGTGAAGTAGCCCTGGTCTTCCTGCGGCATGAAACTTTGCGGCACGAGCCTGTTCATCAGCCAGATGCCGATCAGCACGATGCCGAAGGCGGCGAACATGCGGCGCGAATGTTTCAGCGCCCCCTGGATCATGCGGCCGTAAAACTTGTTGCCCGTCGCCAGGGAGAGGTTGATGCGGCGGAAAAAGCGGTTTTTCTTCCCCTCGCCTTCGGGACGCAGAAAAAGCGCGCACATCACGGGGCTGAGCGTCAGCGCCACGACGGTCGAGATGACCACCGACACGGCGATGGTGATGGTGAACTGGCGGTAGAGCTGACCCGTAATGCCCGAAAGGAAACTCACCGGGACAAACACGGCGCACAATACCAGCGACATGGCGATCAGCGCCCCGCTCAGGTTGGACATCGCCTTTTTAGTAGCCTCGTAGGGCGAGAGATGCTCCTCGTTCATGATGCGGTCGACATTCTCCACGACGACGATGGCGTCGTCGACCACGATGCCGATGGCGAGAATGAGCCCCAACAGCGTCAGCATGTTGAGCGAAAACCCGAAAACGAGCATCACGCCGAAGGTACCGATCAGCGAGATGGGCACGGCGACGATCGGGATGATCGTCGCGCGCCAGCTCTGCAACGAGAGGAAGACCACGAGAATCACCAGCAGCAACGCTTCGAACAACGTCTGGTAGACATGATGGATCGACTCCGAAATGTAGGTCGTCATGTCGAACGGAATCTCGTAGCCGATGCCCTCGGGGAAGTTGTGGCTGATCTCCTCCATGGCCGCCTTGACCAGCGCCGCCACCTCCATGGCATTGGCTCCGGGCAGCATGTTGATATTCAGCACGGCGGCGTTCCCGCCGTTGATGCCGCTCTCGGTATTATAGGACGACGCTTCGAGCGAGATACGCGCCACGTCTTTCAGGCGGATGATCGACCCGTCGGGGTTGGCCCGCACGACGATGTCCTCGAATTCGCTGACAGACGACAGACGCCCCTGCGCCGTGATGGGGATCGTCACGTCGATGCCGTTCATGGGGGCCTGCCCCAGCACGCCGGCGGCAGACTCGCGGTTCTGGTCTTTGAGCGCCGTCTGCAAATCCTTGACCGTCAGCCCAAGGTCGGCCAGCTTGTCGGGCATGACCCATATCTGCATGGCGTAATAACGGCTGCCGACGTTCGAAACGCTGCCCACTCCGGGAACGCGGCGCAACATGTCCAGCACGTTGAGCGTCGCATAGTTCGAAAGGTAGATTTCATCGAACTTGGGGTCGGACGAAAGCAGGGTTATGGTCATCAGTTTGCTGGCCGCCTGCTTCTCTACCGAGATGCCGTTCTGCACCACTTCGGCAGGAAGGCGCGCCTCGGCCTTTTTCAGGCGGTTCTGGATATCCACGGCTGCCAGGTCGGGATCCGTCGAAATGTCGAAGGTCACCGTGGCGGAGAAACCGCCCGAGTTGGAGCTCGACGACTCCATGTAGATCATGCCGGGAGTACCGTTCAGCTCCTGCTCGATGGGCGTAGCCACAGCCTGCGTCACGGTCTGCGCATCGGCACCTGGGTACGACGCCGAGATACGCACTACGGGAGGTACGATCTGGGGATACTGGTCGACAGGCAGCAGTGCCAGGCCGATGAAACCCACGATCACGATGATGATGGACAGCACCGTCGAAAAGACGGGCCTGTCGATAAAGAAGTCCGCTTTCATAGGCTACTGTTGTTTTTCGGGCTCTTCATCGCGGCGCGGAGCGACCGGTTCGACTTTCATGCCGTGCTGGAGTTTATGGTAGCCCTCGACGACGATATCCTCGCCCCGCACCAGGCCGCGTTCGACGACGATGTTGTTGCCCCATTCGGGGCCCGTCTCGACAAAACGCTTCTCGACGATGCTGTCGGGGCGCACCACGTAGATGTAGGCGCCGCCCTTCTCGATCTCGATAGCCTTCGACGGCACGACAACGGCATCCTCACGCACGTCGAGCAGCAGCCGCACCTTGGTGAACTGCCCCGGCAGCAGGATGTGGTCGGGGTTGGCCATCTCGGCTCGCACGGAGAAGGTACCCGTCTGCGGGTCGACCTGCGGATCGGCGAAATCTACCAGGCCGCGGTAGGGGTATTCCGAGCCGTCGGCCAGGGTCACGGTGATGTAGGGATCCCACTTGCGGGTCGAATCGCGGTGCCCGAGGTTGACGTTGCGCGCCTTGCTGCGCAGGTAGTCGAGGGCCGTCATGCTGAAATCGACACGCACGGTATCGCTCTTCACGACCGTGGCGAGCAGCGATTTTCCGCTCGGCCCCACGAGCGTACCGATGTCGGCGTTGCGTTCGGAGATATAACCCGAAATAGGCGACTGCACGGAGGTATAGCCCAGGGTCATCTGCGCCTGCGTGAGGTCGGCCTCGCCGACGGCCACATCGGCCACGGCACTCTCGTAAGCCGCCGTGGCATTGTCGAGTTCGAGCTGGCTGGCGGCACTCTGTTCAAAGAGCGGACGGATACGGTCGAGGTCGCGCTTGGCTTTCAGCGCCTGCGCCCGGGCCTTGTTCAGCTGCGCCTTGGCCTTGTCCACGCGCGCACGGTAGACCCGGGGGTCGATCACGAAGAGGGTTTGCCCCTTCCTGATGTAGGTACCTTCGGCGAAGAGCATCTTTTCGAGGTAGCCCTCGACGCGGGCGCGGATTTCAACGAACTGCTGGGCGCGGATGCGGCCAACGTAATCGCCATAGATATTCACGTCTTCGGTCGTTACGGGTTCCACCGCCACGACGGGCAGGACGACTGCGGCGGGACGCGGCCGGAGCAGGATGACGAGCAACACCGTCACGACCACAAGGCCGGCAATGACTCCGATCCACTGGCCTCGGCTCAGTCTTATCCGGACATGGGCAACACGGGAGGCCGCTTTTTTCACACCGTTCAGGTTCAGCTCCTGCAAATTCGGTTTCAATTTATCAAATTTCATAAAGCACTAAATATAATTGGGGGCAGCAAAACGAGGTTCAAACCTTGCGCCAGAATTGCAGGCAGCCCTTTAAAACATTTATTGACAGCAAAATATCTACCAAATACCCAATCAAATATATACAAAAATATGTAGAATAATTCCACACGGATGTAGAATAATTCCACATCGCCCCGGCAACTCCGCCTGCCCCGGGGTCTTGCGACGGCCGGAGCCGTAATCGGCGCATCCGAACGCATTGGAGGCAACTGCCCCGGCTTCGCGGCGCAAAGGTAACAAAACAAGTCCGGGCAGGCGAAAAAATGCACCAGGAAGGTTACAGCAAATCCGGCCGGAATATTATCCGAAACGGGCACATTTCCGGCCGGGAAGCCATAACTTCGGGGGAAGCATCTCCGACGGGAAGGCACAAAAAAAAAGACCCGTACGGGTCTTTTTGCCATATCGCGGCAACGCTGTCCACCGCATCATACACCCCGCCTCACGCGGTGTTCTACACATCTGCGGAACAAGCTGGAACCAAGCGGAAATTCCACACTCAGAGGGCTCATTTCCGATCGCAAACGAGGCGGCCTTCCCCCGTCACCTTAAGGATCCGGGCGCTTCCAGAGGGCTCAAATCCCCCCCCCCTCACGGTTCTCTCCATCCTCGGGGAAACGAATGTCGATCGGATGGGCAAAGACAAAACGCGCACCGGCGGTATAGGTCGGATCGACCCAGATGCGGCCACCGAAGATCATGGCTATCTGGCGGCAGATGGCAAGGCCGAGGCCCGTGCCTTTCTTCTTGTTGCCGTCGAGTTTCTCGAAACGGTTGAAGACCATCTCCTGTTTGTCGAGCGGAATACCGGGGCCCGTATCGGCTACCGAAAAGAGCACTTCGCGGTGTGCCTCGTCTATCTCCACGCCGAGTGTGATACTCCCCTGGGAAGTGAACTTGCCGGCGTTGGTGAGCAGGTTGATCAGAATCTGCGACAAGCGGTGGACATCGGTTACAAGCATGTAGGAACCCACGGCACATTCGAGACGCCCCTCGACACCTTCCTGCCGCGTATGGGCGGTCGTCATGAGCACATGCTGGCAGACCTGCACGATCTCCTCGGACGAGCAGTTGAACTTGATCTTGCCGCATTCGAGCGACGAAATGTCGAGGATGTCGTTCAGCAGCGTGAGCAGCATCTCGGAATTGTTGACCACGATGGCGCAGTACTCGGCACGTTCCTCCTGTGAAAGTTCTTCGCCCTGCATCAGCGACGAGAAGCCCACGATGGCGTTGAGCGGCGTGCGGATCTCATGGCTCATATTGGCCAGGAACGCCGATTTGAGCATGTCGGACTCTTCGGCCTTCTCGCGGGCGACCACCAGCTGTCCCTCGCGCTCTTCGAGCGTGCGCTTGAGACGCCGCGTGCGCAGGAAAAGCGCCGCAACGAAAACCAGCAGCAGCACCAGCAGTACGATACCCGCCACGAGCAACTCGATGTAATGGGAATATTTCGAGAGTTTGGCCGCTACGGTATCCTCGACCACACTCCCCTTGGGCAGGGCGTATTCGGCAATCTTTAACTCCTTGAGCTTGCGCGAATCGAAGAGGTACTGGCCGTCCGTAAGGCGGAAATGCGTCCCGTCTATCTTCCCCGAGGCGTAATACTCCTTGATCTGCGATGCGATGACCGAGGCGGCGTTCTCGTATTTGGGGACATAGCCACCCACAGCCACGTCGCCGATGCCGATCTGGGATATCGAAAAGACCGGTATGCGCGGATTGAACTGCACCAGGTCGTTGAGCGAACGCTGCATGAGGTACTCCCCGTCGCGGCCCACACGCCAGGTTCCGAGTATCGCCGCGGAACGGTGCGACAGCGAGGCATAGGTCTCATGCATCGCATCATCCCCCTCGCGGCTGTCCACCAGCACAAGGTTCATGTCGGGATAGTTTTTCATCTCCTCGCGTACGAGCGCCTGGAGGGAAATACCCCCGTAGGTGTTATCCGAGATGAAGGCGATGTTCTCGGCTTCGGGAAAAAGCGAACGAACCAGCTCGATATTGCGGCGGACGTCATACTTGTTGAGCATACCGCCCACATTGTTCAGGCTGTCCGTCATGTTCATGTAATTGATCGAAGGGGGCAGCCACATGCCGAGACTGTCCTCCGGCGGCGGGAGCACGATGCCGTTGGAACTGACATAGCAGCAGAAGCACATTACATCCTTGGGGATATGCCCCAGCGAGACGAACGATGCCCATGCCTCCTGCCCCAGCAGGACGATGGCGCGAAGCCCCTTGTTCTCATACCGGGAAATCATGTTCTCGGTCTGCGACATCCAGATGGGTGCGTCGTTGATGCTCTTGCATTCGAGCGTTTCGACATAGATATCGCACGGGATGCCCGAAGCCATGATGTTGCGTTCGAACTCGGCGATGAAGCCCGACATGCGGCGCGTATCCGGATTATACGAGGAAATAATCAGGATACTCTCCCTCTCCTGCGGCGCTTGAGCCCGAAGCAATGCGGGCAACAGGGCGCAACACAGAAGAAGAAATATCCGATTTTTTTTCATTGGGTTCCTGGTCATAGTTTCCCTTTCTATCGCGAAAGCAGCGCCGCAATCCGCGTACGGAGTTCATCCGCCCGCAGAGGTTTGGCAAGACATTCGTTGAAACCGGCCTGGAACATGCGGTAGCGGTCGGTTTCGAACGCATAGGCCGTGAGTGCGATAACGGGGACGTCGGGCGAAATCTCCCGCACGCCCCGAAGCGCCTCATAGCCGTCCATGACGGGCATGTTGATATCCATCAGCACCAAGTCGGGGCGGCAGTCGGCGAACAAGGCGACGGCCTCCTCTCCGTTCCAGGCGTGCAACAGGTCGTAATCACGGCGCAGCAACACCTCGACGAGCTTATAATTACTCGGATTATCCTCGGCAACCAGCAAGCGGGGACGGTTGCCGACCGGATTTACACTATTGTCACACTCCATCGCTTCATCGGTTTAACAAAATCGCCCGACAGAGGCAAAGACCGGACAATTGCACAAAAATACCATTTTTTTGATTAATAATAAAATATTTCCCTTTAAAAATTAACAGCACCCCGAAAACAGGACGGGAAATCCGGGCGTTTTTGACATATAAATTACCTTAAAAGTTTATAATGCCAATTTTTTTACCGATATTTGCACGGGGTATCCGGATCAGGAGCGGGAAACGACACGGGTTGCAACGCCCGCTCCGGAATTCCAGGTAAATTTAAATAAACAACCGCCCGGAACCGGACAACGAGCATGCGACGCTTCCCGTTCCGGAAAAACCCAATGACAACGAACCGCCGAACATGAACCGCAAGAAAGTACTGATCGTAGACGACAAGGAGCAGATCGCCAAAATACTTTTCGCATACCTTCACAAGGATTACGAATGCTTTTACATGCAGAACCCGCCGCAGGCCATCGAGTGGCTCTCGCGGGGGAACATGCCCGACCTGATTATTTCGGACATCCGCATGCCCGAAATGCGCGGCGACGAATTCCTGGCATACCTCAAGCTCAACGAACTCTTCAAGCAGATCCCGGTCGTGATGCTTTCGAGCGAGGACAGCACCTCGGAACGCATCCGCCTGCTGGAAGAGGGTGCGGAAGACTATATCGTCAAACCGTTCAACCCGCAGGAACTCAAAATAAGGATTAAAAAGATTTTGGATTGAAGTACCCCGTCATCTACATCAAAGGCAGAGGCAACCACACGGCCCGTTTCACGGAGCTGACCGAGGGACAGATGCGTATCGCAGGGGATATCGGCGCAGCCATGGGCAAGCTCATGCCGCTCAAGGACGACCACGCCTTCATCCTCTACGAACAGCAGGGCGAGGAGGACATCCGCAGCATCCGCTTCCTGCGCTCCTGGTTCCCGGGTGCCGGCATCATCCTCATCATCTCGGGGCAACTGACCGGGGAGGAGCGGCGCGCATACCTCGGAGCCGGTGTGAACAGCGCCGTACCGGGCGACATATCGCGCGCAGATTTCCTCCGCATACTGCAATTCATGACCGACTATACGTTCGTCCACAAACCCGTCGCAGGTAGCGGGAACGACGTAGAGTTGTTCCGCATGCCGCTCTGGAAACGGGCGTTCGACATCGCGGCATCGCTCTCGGCGATCCTCCTGCTCTCCCCCCTGCTCATAGCCGTGGCCGTGGCCGTCAGACTCGACAGCCCGGGGCCGGTCATCTACAAGTCGAAACGCGTGGGGAGCAACTACCGGATCTTCGATTTCCTGAAGTTCCGCTCGATGCGCTCCGACGCAGATCAGCGGCTCAAGGAGCTGGAGGATCTGAACCAGTATGCCTCGGAACCCGTCGCCGAAGACGATGCGAAGATGGCGCTCAACGACGACGAGATTCGCAAACTGCTGGCGGACACCGAAAACGGCATGCTCTATGCGGACGATTTCGTGATCCCCGAGGAGGCCCATCACCACCAGCTGGAAACCGAACAGGAAAACGCGTTCGTGAAGATCGAGAACGATCCCCGCATCACGCGCCCGGGGCGTTTCCTGCGCAAATACAGCATCGACGAACTCCCGCAGCTCTTCAACATCCTGCGGGGCGACATGTCGGTCGTGGGCAACCGCCCTTTGCCCCTCTACGAAGCCGAACGTCTCACGAGCGACGAATATATCGAACGGTTCATGTGCCCCTCGGGCCTCACGGGGCTGTGGCAGGTCGAAAAACGCGGGCAGGCGGGAAAGCTCTCGCCCGAGCAGCGCAAGCAGCTCGACATCGAATACGCCCGCCGAATGTCGCCGTGGTTCGACCTGAAAATAATCCTGCGCACGTTCACCGCATTCATACAGAAAGAAAATGTATAATAAACAGCAACATATGAAAAGGGCCGTCTTAACACTCTGGCTGCTGCTGGCTGCCGCCGCCGTTACGGCGCAAAGCGAGCCTACGCCTCCCGAATTCGAGTACAGCGACCTGCAACGGCTTACCCCGGAAGACTATATCGACATGCAGCTTCCCCCGCTCCACGTACTGATGGAGAATGCGCGCCACGCACCGCAGGTCGGCTATTACGAGTCGAACCGCGAGATCGAGGAGCGCGAACTGAAAACCGTGCGCCGCAACTGGATGCGCAATTTCAAGCTCAACGCCAACTACAACTACGGGTCGTCGGACATCTACAACCAGAATTATCAGGACAGCAACATCCCGATATGGACGACGACCACGACCGGGCGCGAGCAAAGCTGGTGGAACGTCGGGGCATCGTTTTCGATCCCGCTCGACGAGATTTTCAACCGCCGCAACAAGATCAAGCAGCAGAAGAAGCGTATCGAGAACACCCAGTACGACCTCGACCGCTGGTACGACGAGTTGCGCATGAAGATCATCGACGCCTACACCACGGCCGTCGAGCAGCTCTCGATCCTGCGGAGCGCCGCCGAAGCCAAGATCACGTCCGAGGCACAATACCGCATGACCGAAGTGGACTTCGTCAAAGGCAAGCTCGACGCGCAGACTCTGAGCCGCCAGAAGAGCCTCGAAAACTCGGCGACCCGCGAATACGAGCAGGTGCGGCGCAACCTCAACGACGCCCTGCTGCGGCTCGAGATACTCACGCACACGCCGATCATCAACAAACCCATATCAATGCCCGGGGTGTCGAAAGAAGCGCCCGAAACCGAATAGCATATGAATTACATCGCCTATACCGCGCGGTTTCTTTACCGCATCAAGTGGTGGCTGATACTCTGTCCGCTGCTGGTCGCGCTGCTCGTCTACCTGAAGATGGGTACCAAGCCGCGCAACTATAAATCCACGACGACGATCTACACGGGCATCGTCTCGGGATACGACATCACGACCACCGAAGGCTCGCGCCAGGACTGGAACGTCATCAACAACGCGATGGACAACCTGATCAACATCATCCTGTCGCAGTCCACGCTCAAGAACGTCTCGCTGCGCCTCTACGCACAGGGGCTTACGCATCTCGACCCGGACAACGACAACCAGTACCTCTCGGCACGTACTTCACGGTACCTGCTGAGCAAAACCCCGCCGGACGTCATGGAGCTCGTCGACCACACTTCGGAAAAGAACACCTACGAGAACCTGCGCAAATACGAAGAGATAGACCATAACAACCACGTCTACGGCATGTTCCACTGGAGCCCTCCGTATTACAGCTACCAGGCGCTGAGCCAGATCAAGGTCAAGAGGCTGGCCAACAGCGACATGCTGGAAATCAGCTACGAGAACGACGACCCGTATATCGTCTACAACACGCTGATTATCCTCAACGACGAATTCGTCAAGCAGTACCGCGACCTGCGGTTCGGCGAGACGAACAACGTCATCGCCTATTTCGAATCCGAGCTGGAGCGGGTGGGCAACAACCTGCGCAACCTGGAGGATTCGCTGCGCGACTACAACGTCCAGCACCGTGTCATCAACTACGACGAGCAGACCAAGCACATCGCCGCCCTCTCGCGCGACTACGAATTGCGCTACGAGGAGATCCTGCTGAACTTCGAGAGCGCCGAGAAACTGCGTGCCTCGATCGAGGGGCAGCTCGAAGGGTTGCAGGAGACTTTCCGCAACAACGCCGAGTTCATCGAGAAACTCCATAAGATCGGGAGCATCTATTCGCGCCTGTCGGCCGCCGAGGCCTTCCAGCCCGAAACCGACGGCACGGAAGGTATTTCCGACCGGACGGCCATGCCCGCCAGCCGCAACGACACGGGGCAGTTACGCAGGAAACTGAGCGAGGAGACCCGCAGCCTGCAGGAGCTCACCACGAACATCGCCAACCAACAATATACGAAGGAGGGACTTTCGGCCAATACGATCGTGACGGAGTGGCTCGCCGCCGTACTGCTGGCCGAGAAATCCCGCGCCGAACTGGCGGTGATGAAGCTCCGCAAACAGGAACTCGACCAGAAATATACGCAGTTCTCGCCCGTGGGCTCGACCCTCAAACGCAAGGGGCGCGAAATCAACTTCTCGGAACAGTCCTACCTCTCGATCCTCACGGCGCTCAACACGGCCCGCCTGCGGCAGAAGAACCTGCAGATGACCTCGGCAACGCTGAAGATCATCAACGCCCCGGTGCTTCCCCTGGAGGCGGAACCGAGCAAACGCAAGATGATGGTCGCCGCGGCAGGCCTCGCCACGCTCCTGTTCGTACTGGGATTCTTCATCCTGCTCGAACTGCTCGACCGCACGCTGCGTGACAAAGTCCGCGCCGAGCGCATCACCAAGGGGCGGGTCATCGGGGCCTTTCCCGGCAAAGCCTATTTCGGACAGCGGAGGTTCACCAAGCAATACCGTGAGATCGCATCCCGCTACATCGGCAATGCGGCGGTCAACTATTTCGACCCGGCCAAACAGCCCAACGTGCTCAATATCCTGAGTACCGAACGCGGGGACGGCAAGAGCCTGATCGCCGAACACCTGGCGGCATTCTTCCGCGAAGCGGACATGAAAGTCCGCATCGTTTCGTGGAACAAGGATTTCGACATCGAACGCAAGGAGTACCTGCTGGCCGAGAAACTCGGGGATTTCGTGCGCGACACCCCGGGCGAAGTTCCCCTCACCGAGGCCGACGTGGTGCTGGTGGAATACCCGCCCTTCGCCACGAGCTCCGTACCGAAGGAATTGCTGCGCCATGCGGCGCTGAGCATCGTCATCGCCCCGGCGAACCGCACGTGGAAAGATACCGACCAACTGCTTTTCGAAAAGGCAGAAAAACTCTCGGGGCGCACCCCCGTCGTACTCTGCCTCAACTGCGCGGGCCGCGACGTGGTGCAAACCTTCACGGGCCTGATGCCTCCGTACAGCCGCCTCCGCAGGTTGGGGTATCAGATCAGCCAGTTCGGGTTCACGGCCGTCAAATAAACAGCGACACGTCATGGAACGCTACGGCAGCATAACCACCCCGGTCAGCGTGCCCCGGCTCATCGTCGGGGCAATGCTGGCCGCCGGTGTGGCCGCGCTCATCCTGGCGTTCACCCAATACGGGTTGCTTGCCGGACTGGCCGTCTCGGCGATTCCGGCGGCGCTGTGTATACTGTGGGTCACGCTGCGCAACCCCGCCATATCGATGCTCGGGCTGTTCGTGGTCAACTATTTCATCATGACGCTCACGCGTTATGCCTACGACCTGCCGTTCGGGATGATCCTCGACGCACTGATCTTCTACAACTTCCTGATAATAACGCTGCAAGCCCTGATGCGCCCCATCGAATGGAAGCGAGCCAGCTCGGGACTGACCGTTGTGGCGGCGATCTGGATGGCCTACTGCATCCTCGAAATAGTGAACCCGGAGTCGGTCTCGGTCGCGGGATGGTTCTCATCGGTGCGGTCGATCGCGTTTTATTTCTTCTTTATCGTCGTGCTCACGCAGCTCACGATGACCGAGTACAAATACCTGAAATACATGCTCGCCGTATGGTCGGTGCTGACGCTGATCGCCGTCGGAAAGGCCTGCATACAAAAATTCTTCGGCTTCAACGCTGCGGAGAACTACTGGCTGTTCGTGCTGGGCGGCCGTTCGACACACATCATCCACAGCGGCGTGCGCTACTTCTCGTTCTTCAGCGACGCGGCCAATTTCGGCGGCTCGATGGGGCTGTCGATGGTCGTGTTCTCGATTTCGGCGCTCTATTACCGCAACTCGTGGATGAAGCTCTACCTGCTGCTCGTGGCGGCCGCGGCATGCTACGGCATGCTGATCTCGGGAACCCGCAGCGCACTGGCCGTACCGTTCGTGGGCTACTCGGCCTTCATCATGATGTCCCGCAATATCAAAATGATCGGCGCGGGTATTTTCCTGGTCATCGCAGCCTTCGTCTTCCTGAAATTCACCACTATCGGGCAGGGGAACAGCATTATCCGGCGTGCCCGCAGCGCCTTCAATACAAACGACCCCTCGTTCCAGGTGCGCCTGGCAAACCAGGCCAAACTGCGCGAGCTGATGGCAGACAAGCCTTTCGGCGCCGGACTGGGGCACGGTGGCGGCAAAGCCAAGACCTTTGCCCCGGACGCCCCGCTGTCGCAGATCCCGACCGACTCGTGGTTCGTGATGGTCTGGGTCGAAACGGGCGTCGTCGGCATCCTGCTGCACATCGGCATCCTGCTCTACATACTGGCGCGTGGCGCCTACCTGGTGGTCTTCAAACTGCGGAACACCCAGCTGAGGGGATTCACGGCGGCGCTTACGGCGGGAATCTCGGGTATCGTGGTCATGGCCTATGCCAATGAAATTCTGGGACAGATCCCCACGGGCGCCATCCTCTACATGAGTATGGGTTTCATCTTCCTCGCGCCGCGTTTCGACCGCGAACTGGCGCGCAAGGAGATACTGGACAGGGCGATGTCCGCACAACGGCCACACGCAAGGGAAAATTACGAATAGCATGAAACCGCTGATTTCGGTCATATCGGTCAACTACAATGGCTACGCGCTTACCTGTGCCATGGTCGAATCGCTGCGGCGGCACGTCACCGCGCCGCTGGAGATCATCGTGGTGGACAACGGCTCCGCCCGCGACGAGGCGGCCATGCTGCGCGAACGCTACCCGGGGATCAAGGCACTGCGCAGCGAGCGCAACCTGGGATTCGCCGGAGGCAACAACCTGGGGTTCGCAGCCGCGGCAGGCGATTACCTGCTGCTGCTCAACAACGACACCGAGGTCGAAGACGACACGCTGCACTACCTCTGCGAAACCCTGGCGGGCAACCCTGCGATCGGCGCCGTATGCCCGAAGATCCGGTTTTTTGCTCCCCCGCGACATATCCAGTTCGCCGGATATACGCCCCTGACGCACGTCACGCTGCGTAACGCGCTCATCGGCTTCGGGATGCCCGACGACGGGTCGTTCGACACGCCGCGCGATACGCCCTACGCCCACGGCGCGGCGATGATGGTACGGCGCGAAGTACCCGCAAAAGCCGGAACGATGCCCGACATCTATTTCCTCTACTACGAAGAACTCGACTGGTCGGTGCGTATCCGTGAACAGGGCTGGCAAATAGCCTACGACCCCCGTTGCACGGTATTCCACAAAGAGAGCGCGACCACCGGGCAGGAAAGCCCCCTGAGGAGTTACTACCTGACCCGCAACCGGTTGCTGTTCGCATGGCGGAACCTGCACGGCACCGCCCGGATGCTTTCCGTCGCCTACCAGCTCTGCATCGCCGTCCCCAAAAACATCGCCGCGGCGCTGGCACGCGGGCGCGGCGACCTGGCAAAGGCCGTACTGCGCGGTGCCGGGGGCTTCTTCACCCTGAAAAACAAAACGGCATGACGCTACTGCTCGACATCCTCGACTGGACATTCGTCTTCGTACTGGGACTCCCGGTGCTCTACCTCTTCGTCTTTGCGGCCGCCTCGACGCGCGCACGCAAGGACACCTATCCCCCGGCACGGCGGCAACGCCGGTTCGTGACGCTGATCCCGGCCTACAAAAGCGACGCGGTGATCGTCCATGCAGCGCAGTCTGCGCTGCAACAAGACTATCCGCAGGAACTGCACGAGGTAGTCGTCATCGCCGACCGACTGCAACCGGCCACGCTCGCCCAATTGCGCCGGATGCCGATCCGCGTACTGGAAGTCTCCTTCGAAAACAGCTCCAAGGCTAAGGCGCTCAACTTCGCCGTAGGGGAAATCGGCCCGGACGGCGCGGAGGCCGTGGCCATACTCGACGCCGACAACCTGGCGGGCAGGGAATTCATCGCCCGCATGAACGACGCCCTCGACAGCGGCATCCAGGCCGTGCAGGCACACCGCACGGCCAAAAACCGCGACACGGACACTGCCATACTCGATGCGGCGAGCGAGGAGATCAACAACTCGATTTTCCGTCGCGGGCATGTGGCGCTGGGATTCTCTTCGGCGCTGATCGGCTCGGGCATGGCCTTCGATTACAAATGGTTCCGCGACAATATCGCCCGCTGCACCACTTCGGGCGAGGACAAGGAGCTCGAAGCGCTGCTGCTGAGGCAGGGCATCTACATCGACTACCTGGACGACGTGCGCGTGCTGGACGAGAAGGTACAGGGCGAAGGTGCCTACTACAACCAGCGGCGGCGCTGGATAGCGGCACAGTTCTACGCCCTTTCATCGGCCGTAAGGCAGCTTCCGGGCGCAATCCTCTCGGGGAATACGGATTACTGCGACAAGCTGCTGCAATGGTGCCTGCCGCCGCGCATCCTGCTGCTGGGGCTGGTGCCCCTGTGGGCCGTCGTGATGACGGTATGCGCACCCATGGGTTCGATAAAATGGTGGGTGGCCGTCCTGCTGCTGCTCCTGGCCATGGCGATGGCGCTGCCCGACGAGCAGGCCGACGCCCGGCTGGGACACGCCCTTAGGCGAATGCCCGTCCTGTTCCTGCTGACGCTGGCTAACCTCTTCCGGCTGCGGGGCACCAAAGACAAATTCATCCACACCGAACATACCGGGGCCGGAAACAAAGCCCCCGGAAACAATACCGGAAACCGACCATGAAAATTGCGATCGAGGCACAGCGCATCTTCCGCCCCAACAAACACGGCATGGACTTCGTGGCGCTCGAAACCATCCGCTGCCTGCAACGGCTCGACACGAAGAACGAATACTTCATCTTCACGGGCGAAGGCGAAGACCGTTGCCTGGAGGAGAGCCCCAACATGCACATCACGACGCTCCGCTGCCCGAGCTACCCGCTGTGGGAACAGTGGGCGCTGCCGCGCGCCGTGGCCCGTGTGAAGCCCGACCTGCTGCACTGCACGAGCAACACGGCACCCGTATGGGGAAAGGCCCCGCTGGTCCTGACGCTCCACGACATCATCTTCCTCGAGGAACAGGCCGCCCGCAACAAATCGCTCTACCAGTTGCTGGGGCGCATCTACCGCCGCCTGGTAGTGCCGCGCATCCTGCCCAGATGCCGAATGGTCATCACCGTCTCGCAATTCGAGTGCGACCGCATCCGCACCGCACTGAACTTCGACCCCGAACGCATCATGGCCATCCACAACGGCTACAACGACCGGTTCCGCCCGATGGAAGGCACGGCGGAAACCGTCCGCAAATACCTGCAAGACCCCGAATTCCTCTTTTTCCTGGGCAATACCGACCCCAAAAAGAACACGCCCGGCACGCTGAAGGCTTATGCCGAATACGTACGGCGCTCCGAAAAGCCGCTGCCGCTGCTGGTCGCAGACCTCGGGGAACAACCCGCAGAGGCGATCCTGCGCGAGATCGGCGAACCCCGACTGCGCGGAATGCTCCGCCTGGCGGGATATATCCCCAACAGCGACCTGCCGGCCATCTACAACGAAGCTTCGGCATTCCTCTACACCTCGCTGCGCGAGAGTTTCGGCATCCCCCAGCTCGAAGCGATGGCCTGCGGCACGCCCGTGGTGACATCCGCGGCCTCGGCGATCCCCGAGGTGGCGGGCCAAGGCGCCATCCTCGTCGACCCTACCGACCCGACGGCGATCGCCGATGCCCTGCTGCGGCTCGAAACCGACGCAGCGTTCCGCGCAAGGCAAGTCGCCTACGGCCTCGAACGGGTGAAACGTTTCTCGTGGGAAAAGACCGCCCGGCATTTGCTGACACTCTACGAATCGCTCGGGAAGTAACCCGGACACAGCGCAAACGATTGAAAAAACCCGTCGTCCGGAAGCGGACAACGGAAACATCGCAAGTCCTTCCGACACTCCGGGAGCCCGCACATCGGCGGGACAGGACTCCGGCGACGAAAAGAGGGTGCCCGCACTTGCGGACACCCTTCTATTCAGAAAGTTCCTTGCTACCTGTTTATTTCTTCCTCACCAGGTATTGCTCGACCCCGTGCAAATACCAATCCTGCGATTTTGCACCGCCCGACTGCGCCCAATCGGCCATCTCGGGATAAGCCTTCAGGAAATCCACCTTCTCATAGGGATGCCGGATATCATGGGGAATATTGAGCGCCCATACCAGCCTGTCGTTCGAATAATAATAATCGCCGGCCTTGTCGGTAGCAGCACTCCCGGCTTTCAGGAAAGCGTAATCAGGTTCGGCATCGGGAGTCGGCTCGAATCCGCCCATATGAATCTCGATGTTGTTGCCGTCACGTTCGCGGCTGAGGAAGAAATCGAACGTGTCGAAAGCCACATCCCCGATAGCGATCGAATTACGGAACTCGACAAAGAACGAGGCATTGACCAACTGAGCTTCCGTCATTTCGAACCCTTCCTCGGTATTTACATAAGCGGCGCCGGACTGCCGGTTAGGATTGGTGCGGATATTCTCGAAGCGCAGGACGGCAGGGTCTTTCACGTAGTTCGCCGAATTGAGCGCCACAAGCCGGGCATTGCCGGTATTATACATTTCGACGGGCTCGATCCCGTCGATCTCACCGCCTTTCACACCTTTCATCGCAAGGCAAAGGTCATAGGGCAAAGACCCGCCGACCGCTTTCACACGAACGCCGATATGCATGCCCCAAACCTTGTTCTTGTTGTTCATATGGAGCTGCACCTTATAATTAATGACGAAATCGTTGAAATCGAAATCACCGTACGACGGCCACAAATCCTCGAAAAGAAGCGTTCCCCAACCGCTTGCAGGCATATAAATCACATCGCCGATCGTGGTGTTCTTGTCCCCGTCCTCGATGCCCGTATAATCCTTCCCGTTCGAAGCGAGCGCATACGATACGGCCGAACCGGCCACAGGAACGGCCTCTTGCGGCGACAAGCCGTTTTCAGTTTCATAACTTACGTAAAGCGTCTTGGCCGTGACAGGCAGATCCAGCTTCACGGCATCGGCACCGTCGCCTACCATGAACGAAGCGAAAGGCTCAGCGCCGCGTTGCGCAGCCACATGCACACGCGAATCGCCTTATGCACCGAATCTATAGCCCGGGCAAAGATATGCTTCACTTTCTTTTGTTTCAGCAAAGCGACCACCCGTACAGAAGCCCCGAAATTTTCTCCGATAGCGACAATCACCACATCGATCTCTCGGAGTGGCAAAGTTTCCAGAGCCAGTTCATCCGTTGCATCCAACACAAAAGCCGTGGTAATCTTGTCTTTCAGATTATCCACCCGCCCTTCGTTCTGATCGACACCGATGACTTCGTGTCCGATGGCCATCAACTCCTCGGCCAAACCTCCTCCATAATTTCCCAAACCAATGATTATATATTTCATATGTATATCATGTTAATACGACAACTCTCTTGCTTAGTTGATGATCAAATTATCATCCGGGTATTTATATTTGGTATGCTTCTGCGGAGGTACGAATCCCAATACGATCGTAACAACTCCCACCCGGCCGATAAAAATCAGCAAGGATACGAATAATTTACCTGCTTCTCCTAAAGCCGGAGTCAGACCGAGACTCGACCCGACGGTACTCAAAGCCGAAGTACACTCGAAAACCAAGGCCAATAGCGAAGCATGCGGTTCGAGCACACTCAGGACAAATACACCCAGAAAAAGAATCATAAGGTACATCACCA
>OGZA01000411.1_pt1 | contig 33701 bp, 47 predicted proteins | sample 1576591 | NCBI WGS metagenome assembly OGZA01 (sample SAMEA3541565, study PRJEB24748) | human gut metagenome | biome: human gut; feature: human-associated habitat; material: faeces | place: China | collected 2012
AGCAGGTAGAGCACAACACTTTTAATGTTGGGGTCTTGGGTTCGAGCCCCAAGCGAATCACAGCAAGGGATTACAGAAATGTAACCCCTTTTTTCTTATTATCAGCATATTATGTAATTATCAATGATTTATACGAACAAACGCGGTTCTATATTTGTTTCATTTTAGTTCACTATATTTCATTGTATTTCATGAAATGTGCAACAAATGTGATACCCTTGTGTGATACCAAATCTTTTAAATTATGAAGTACCCAACAGCAAGATTTGTGTTTGACCGGAAACACACAGCAAGCAAGACAACAAAAGGAACCGTTCAGATAGAAATATTATTTGAACGGAAAAGGAAATGGATTAGTACAGGCGTTAGGCTATATTCCGACCAATGGAGCGAAAAAAACAAAGTCAAGAATACAGTTCAGTCCATAGACCTGAACGAAAGACTCGATGCACAGATACAGAATATAAACGAATTTATCAACTCACTTATAAAGAACAAGGAACCTTTCAACTTTGAAAAGCTGGAGCATTTCCTAAAGTATTCACAGCAGAAAGAGAGTTTTCTTGACTTCATAAAGCGCCGGGTAAGCGAAAGAACAGATTTAAGAAAGGGGACTTTAAACACCCATGCTACATTAATAAACTCTCTGGAAGAATTTGGTAGAATCGTTTATTTTTCCGACATAACAACGGCCAACATAATGTATTATGATGATTTCCTACATAAGAAATATAATAAACAGACAACCGTTCATGGCTATCATAAACGCTTGAAAAGATATATAAACGAAGCTATTAAATATGAGTTGTTAAAAGACAACCCATATAATAGACTCAAATTTGACCGTGGGAAAAGCGAAGGAATAAAATACCTTACCATGGACCAAATAAAGCAAATACAGAATTTAGAAATAACATCAGAAAGCATTAGTAAGGTTAGGGACTTATTTGTCTTCCAATGCTTCACCGGTCTGTCTTATGCAGATTTATCCAAATTCGATTTCTGCGGAGTAATCAAGAAAGGAAGCAAATTTTTTATTAGAGATATTAGAATAAAAACAGAAGAAGAATACTTTCTTATGCTCCTAAAGCCCGCAATGGAAATATTGAGAAAATACGACTTCAAGCTACCGATAATAAGCAATTACCAATATAATTTAAGGTTGAAAGTCGTTCAGGAAATTGCAAGAATAAAGCAAAGCCTTCATTCCCACATGGCAAGACACAGTTTTGCGGTAATGGCTCTGAATATGGGCGTATCAATCGAAAACCTTGCCAAAATGATGGGACATACAGATATAAAGACAACCCAGATATACGCGAAGGTGTTGAATAAGTCCGTGCAGGAAGAATTTGAAAAGATGGACAGCAAGTTATAATCCAAACAACCCAGTGGGTTAAATTCAACCCAAAACAAGCGCAACAACCCACTGGGTTATAAAATCATTCTCGCCCTTCAATAAATTCTTTTAATCTGTACAGCCTGTCAATTGACGGGTTATAAAACGGGTCGGGGGAATGCTGGTTTATATCGTGTATATTCGCCTGTACGTATTTCTTGACATCGAATATATTCTCCGACTCGCTCAACCCTATTTGAGCAGGTAATTGAGCCGTTAAAGCCCAATGAACAATAGCTTTTACACTATCTTCGTCGTATGCGTATTTACTTTCTTGTGCCATAAAATATTTATGTATATATAAAATCAGGTGCAAATCTATTTAAACCCGTTGAAATATCCCATTATTTTATCTGATAATTCACGCAGCCCGCAGCATATATACGTTTCAGTCATCGTTACACTGGAATGCCCTAACATCCGGCTGATAGAATACAAGTCCGCACCTCTTAAATATAAGTTGGTTGCGCAAGACTTCCGGGCGGAATGCGAGGAAATAAATTCCCACTTTTCACCGGTTATATATTCGCCCGCCTGGTACAGCTTTATACGCTTGCTTATCCCACATCGCCGGCATATGCTTTTTATCGTGTCATTAAAGGTCACATCCGAAACCTTTCGTTCATTGATGCCGTATTCCCGGTTTTCTTTCAATATCCGGAGCACAGCAGGAGCCGCCGGTATCTCCGCTTTAATCTTGGTTTTCCGTGAAACATATATCAGCCTTCCGTCTACTATGTTGTCCTCTGTAAATTCTATATAATCCGAATGTCTGGCGCCTGTAAGGCAACCGAGCAAAAAGCAATTTTTTACAGCGCGCTCCGTTTCATTAATAGGATTATACGCCAATAACGTTTTTATCTCGTCATCCGTTAGCCACGTACTTTGCGTAGCGTCCTTTTTTAAGGTCAATATAGCCTCAAAACCTTTTGGAAAAGAATACATATCGCTGTACAGGTTAAGAATTGATTTAAGCATAGCGCAATAGGTTTTAGCGCTATTGGTGGCCACCCTTTCATTAAGAGCCTGAACAAAGTTGTACAACCTCGGTTTTGTTATGCTGTCGAATGTACATTCTACTTTATTAACCTCTTCGTATACTCGTAAAACTTTCTCGTATTGCGGGTATTTCTTCAAAAACACTTCCTTTAAAGTCTCCATATTATTCACCTGATTTATTGTCTTTTGTTTTTCCTATCGCCATAGCGATTCCTATTAAAGCTGACGTAATAACCAGCGCTGGGTTGATGTTCCATAGTATTACTACCAGAACAATTGCCCAAAGAATAAAACCTAAATACATATTATTTCCTCCTTATATTAAATTCGTTTTGGCTATAAATTTATTCAAATATCACATTCAAACCAAAACCGGCAAAGTGATTTTCTATGCACCCCGATATAAATTCCACAGCATCAGGGTAACGGCTGTTATTGCAACAACCGAAAGCTCCGAAAGAGCCGCAATAACGCCCTTTATTGAAACTATCCTTTGCTATGGTTGCTATTACCTTGTCATCTATTTGCAGGGCTGTTTTTTCGCCCTGCTGGTTTACTGTTACGATGATTGTTTGCATGATTGTTTTATTTTAATTCGTTAATACCTGTATGTTTTTAAGTTAGTAAATAGTTCCCGGCGGCGGTGTCGCTCCGCTTGCTGTCCTCCACGCCGGAATAATTATAATTATAGTATTCCTAGCTCCTTATGTATGTAAGCAATGAATTTCGATACGTTTTCAATTGTAGGCACCAGATGGGAAAACAAATCATTTTTGCCTCTTGTGTATTCGCACCCGGATTTTATCACATCGTTGGAATACCCGTACAACCCCATTCCGTAATACAAATATCCCGCCTCCATATAATCGCATTCGTTGCCTGTATTCATTTGTGAAATGATCCGTTTTGCATCGTTTATTACTGTAGTATCCATATCCTTAAAATTTATCTGATTCATCATTTATAAATTCCTTGATTCTCTCTATATCGGTGCCGCTGATAAACAACACAGCACCGAATAACAATAACATAACAAAGAACATACATTTATACGAATTGGTCTAACTCTTTTTCAAGTTCCGCCCGGTCGATTTCCGGGAACAGTTCTAAAACCAAATTCAAGGCCCCGCAATAGTCACACCCGTATTCCTCTGTATCCATCAACCGCAACACCATTGTACACGGAATACTTTTGATACTACCAAATCCCGGATTATATATTTTTGTATTAAGCAATTCGCGTTCATTTATAACAATATCGTTAGCCTTCATATTATATCCTCCTATATAATTATATAATACTTCTTAACCGTCCGTTTTCGCCTATATGCGTGTTAAGCATCTCCGCCCCTTTTGCGGCTTCTTCCTTAGTCGGATAGCATTCTATTATACAGTTGTCCAAATTATCTAATACGCCATAATATCCAGGTGTTAACGGCTTATCCTTTACGGTGTAACGCTTTCCTTTTACTTTCTTCTCGTAAAATTCCACACCCTCCGCAAGCGGGGTGTAATGTGATGAGGCGCTAAGCGTGCCCGATTCTATCTTGTCGTTAAACTCAATTATACCGGGTAAATCTTTTTTTAAGCTGCTTTTCACGCTCACACCGTCATAGGTTACGCGAAACTTACGTTCTCCATCCGTATATACATTGAAAACATCGCCCGGCTGTATATCTGCACGTACTTTCGCACTGGTCATGATTCCCGCGCCTTCAATATCATAATAGCGCACGCCGTTAAAGTTGTCCGTTTCGATTAAATGGATATTTTCAAATGGTCCCGTTTCCTCCGCAAGTTCCGGGATATATATTTCTTCAGGAAGCGCCGGCAACTCTGTAGGCGTTATCAGTTCTTTCACCTTGTCCGCTTGTTTCTTGCTGAATATCCAGCCGGCACGCTTTTCTCCGTTATAATTTAAAGAAGGGTTAAAGCGTCCGCCCAGTTCCTTTAAGTGCTCTTTTATAGCCTTCGTATCGCCAAACACAGCAACCGCCTTTTCTGAATAGTCCACGATTTCCAGACCTTCAACCGTCACGGCTTCCACTTCTTTGGCTTCCTCAACCTTTTCAGTCTTAACGCTGCTTTTCTTTGCTTTCGGTTCTACAACCTTATATTCATCACTCACTTTTATCTTTAAATAAAAATTAGTGTCGTAATAATCCTGCATACCGTCGCTATCATCGTAACGGAAAGAGCTTGCGTAAGTCGTAACAGCGTTCAACACTTTGAACATTTCCGGCGTTAACTCATCTTCCCATCCCTTTACGGTGTTCATCGTGGACATATAGCCACGTTCTGCACTTCTTTCAGCTCAACATACATTGAATCCGTGTACATACTCCATTCGGAATGTACAGAGAATTTAAATTCCGGGAAATTCTTCTTTGCAAAAACCCTAACCTTTGCGGCGATTTCCTTTGTACTTAATTTGCTGTCATAGTTCGAACCAACCCAACCGTTTGCGGTGTAGAAATTCATTGCTTTCATAATGCTATAGTTTAAATTGTTAATGATTCAACATTATAGCGCGTACACGTAAACCAATACAACACGATACCAGAAGCCTAACACAATAAGACTAAAACGTATTTGTATCAAGTATATAAATAAATGGAAGAATATTTGCAGGTGAGAAATTAAAGAAGTACTTTTGCCTCCAGTCTGGGGGGGGTACTTCTTTAAGTATTCCCAACCTACGAGGGTCTTAACATTGCAGTGTTAAGGCTCTCTTTTTTATTCCAACACTTAATAACACGCCTGTAAGAACCAGAACCTTATATCTATCTCTTTCTTACATTACAAAGATACGAATTATTTAGTAAACAGCAAAGAATATTGCAAAATATTTTCATAAAATAATCATATTATAAAATATACAACAGATGTAACATAATACACTATATATCAAACACTTACAACATAAAACACAGCCATAAGAATATGTAAATATATAATACCATAACAAACATAATAAACACTTTAAATACAATAGAAATAATCTATATTAACAATAAAACATATAGATAATATAAATATATGCAGGTTCTTGACGGAGTGTCTGCCATAATAGATTTAATCTATATTACAAGATATATATATATAGACAACGCGAATAAGCATAGGACGCTAACAAAGTACAATGATTAATAGATATTATCTATATAATACACATGCGATATTGATTTTATTTATTTACCGAATTGGGTGTCTTTGGCTGCGCCGTGATAGCCTTTACTTTATGTCCAGGACTGACGAGCAACAACAATGTAAACAAACACAAACTTTATATTATATGTATAATGTAAACCACAAACCGCTATTATACAACAAAATACATTGCAAACACCCTGCAAAGAGCCACCCCCCCCTTATTTTTTTGTAAGGAAATCGGCGTAGTCACCTCGCCTAAAAATTTTTTATTTTCTCCATTTTCTACCAATTTGTAATGATATTTTACAACAAGTCAACCATTGTATTTTTACATTTTTGCACTATATGGATGATTATTGGGTAATTTTCTATGTTTTAACGCATATTAATTAGAAAATTTACTTGTTTTATAATCAGATAGTTGTATATTTGCATAATGAAGATAAAGAACATAGATATATGTATTTAGCCTTTACAGATAAAAGAAAAAAGGTTATTTTCATAAAATGCGCCTATAGGAGCATGCGTTATGTTCTTTTAAACACAAAATGAGCGACTTACAATGAATAGAAGGGAATTAAAGGATTATGTGCTCGGTCTGCTGTCGCAACATTGCGACGAATATGCCTCTACATTCAGGGATATATCTTTGGTTACAAGTAATCCGGAACGTACAGACAGATACGGCAGGCGTCTTGAAGGATTGTTCCGGGAGGGGTATGGTGTTGTAACGAAAGACATTGCCGATTACCGTGTTCCGTTGTATGTTTTTACGGGAAAGATATACGAGTACATGGACTACAATGTGCTCTATGATGCCGTAGACAGGTGGCTTGAGAAAATGGGTGTTGCCGCCCGTGACCGAACTAATAAGATTATGTATTCTTACATGAACCGGATAATCAATGTCATTAGAGACCATGAGCTGCAACCCGACCTTAGCATTATGTGCTTTACTAATTGCGTGGTTGACATGAATACTTTAAAGACTTACCCACACTCTCCGAAGTTTGACTGCGTAAAGATGTATCCGTTTAAGTATGACCGCAAGGAGATTTTTAATTGTCCTACCTGGAGAAGCTTTCTTGGAGAAAGCTGGATACCTACGGAAGAGCTGGATGGCGTATTGCCGGAAAAGCACAAGCGCAGGATATTGCAGATGTTCCTCGGTGCTTGCCTTGTCAATAGGAAAAATATAAGCTTTGAATATTTCCTTATATTGCAAGGTACTGGTGCGAACGGTAAAAGTGTTATTTACCGGGTTCTAAAGGATATGTTTGGAGAGGATGAAATACTAAACATAAAGATGAGCCAGTTTGCAAGAGGTGGGGATGAGCAGCTGCGTGCCGCCTACTCGATGTCAAGGAAAAGGCTTATGTACTGCACGGAAAGCAACCGGGGTGATTTCAAGGACATGAGCATCATCAAGGCAATATCCAGTGGAGAGCCGATTGCCTGTCGGGGAATAGGTGGGAATATCACAATGATGCAGAGACCTCCTATTATGCTGTGCAACTCCAATTACCGTTGGCAGCCGAAAGATTTTCTGAACCGTGACGACCCTGACGACGAGAGTATGCAGCGCCGCGCCCTGGTGCTGAACTTTGACAAGACAATACCGGTGGAAAAGAGAGACACCATGCTCGCAGAAAGAATGAAAGCGGAACATGCCGGTATAATGGCTTGGATTGTGAAAGGGTTGTGCGAACTTAAAAAGAACAATTGGCGGATGCCTGAGAACTTGGGCGGGAAGATTGATTTGAAACTGGAACGGATACGGTCGAGCGTTACGGGAAAGGATGGGAAACTTGTGGACGGGAGTATTTCGGAATATTTCAAATATAAAGAGTGCCAGCCGGAAGAATTTGAAGGGAGCGGTTCCATAGAGCTGACATCCTCGGATATATACAAGAACTATGAACGGTTTTGTAAAAAGAACGGGGTCATCCCGGTTTCGCAAAGGAAGTTGGGGATTGACATGCTTTCGCTCGGATACGTACGGGAAAAACGTGCAGATAAGGGATACAGCAATGTCTATACGCTGTGGTGTGGCAACGAGGATATTGTGAATAACTTTATGAGACACGTGCCCAATATTGCGGAAGAGGCGAAGACCAATCTGTTTGAAGGTTGGGAATATTCGGACGAAGATTTCCTGAATGAGGATTAAATATGAAGAATGATACGATACTACATATCACAAAAAAAGAGATTGAAAGAGGTTGTATTCCGCCTGACTGCGATTTTGCAAAGGAAATAGGTTTTACTTCGGACAAGTTTTCAGGCTATTTATGGAAACGTGGCAATGCCATATTAGTTTCTTTAATAATAAGCCGGGAAGAAAGAAGAGGCAACTTTTTACATCTGCTCAATGCCTTAAAGGAAAAGGGATGTGACATTGTCGTCCCCAATCCGAGCAGCCGTATGGCGTTGATATGTGACAGGTTCGGCATGGAACTCATACAACACAAAGGGGAAGAATATATGTTTTACAACAACAAAATAAAAAAATAAGGATTATGGATTTCGGAAAGACACAAATCGGGAACATGACTTTTGTCAAGTACAAGAAAGGCGGTTTGCCTTTTATTAAGGTATCAACCGTAAGCGGGGACTTCTCTGTTGAATATGGGGCAGGAAGCGTGATGTTTATGATGTTGGATAATACTCCATTGGAAGACAAGGTAGATAACCTGCCAATGCTTATAGTGCGTAATGCCCAATATGTTGCCAATTGCATTGATGTGGAGTTACAGGTGGATGTATTAAAGGCAATAGGGAGTGCCCTTGACCGTGCGGATGCTAAACCTATATCTGACGAAGAAGACGCTAAGATTATTGAAGAGGAAAGGCAGATGTATGAAATGAAAAAAGAGTTGGAGAAATAACCATGAAAGCAAAATATTTCAGAAAGATAAGAAGCCAAGTAAAGTGGTACAAGGTATCGCACAGAGAACAATTATTGTTTGGTTTCAGTAACGAGAAAGAAGTGTTGGCTAAATCGCCCGAAAATGCTTGTATCAGATACCATAAGCGTACAGGTGCTTTCATCAACAAAAGGAATCCTAACGACATTACTCAATATTCAGAGATGCTTTCCCGCTTTAAGGTGTGTATAGGTCAGAAAGTAATGTATTTCGATTAAAAGTTAGTAACCATGTTGGAGAATAAATACCAAATACACGAGTTTAATCCGACAATATACCCATTCAGATTGTGGGTAGGAATTAACCCATCATTGGGAGATATGCAGAATAAATTCTATGCCTTGACTGATAAAATGGAGCGTACTGATTTTACATCAGAAGTATTAGGAAATAACACGTTTACTATTGCGACTTGTTATCCTGTCAGCGATAAAAAAAGCGGTTGGATTGGTATATTTTGCGGAATATTCAGAAAAGACAGATTATCCGTTGGGGTTGCCGCCCACGAAGCAAGCCATATCACAGACTTTATATCCGATTCATTTGAATTGGGCGGGTTTAATTTCAATAATGGAGAGGCAAGGGCGTATCTTGTTCAATGGGCTGCTGATTGCATTTGGCAAGTGAAAAGTGGGAAGTTTAAGGATTAGAAGGATACACAACTGCCGGGATTTATTTCCCGGCTTTCTTTTTAGCAGCAAGATACAAGGAGCAATTATTGCATGAAAGTGGCAGATAGAAATGCACTGTGGTGTCCTCTTCCTTTATTTCGTCCTTTTTGATTTGAGTAATGTCTGCTATCATTTTAGTGAGGTCAATCCATTCCTTGCATCCCTCTTTCCCGTCATATTTCTTACGGGCAGCGATAAGTTTACGAAGTTGGTTTTCTTTTGATAGCTCGGAAGCAATATCTTCCTCACTAATACCATCTACCAATATATCATCCTCTTTCTCGCTCTCTTTTTGCCTGCGTTTAATCTTTCTGCTTGCAGAGGTCAAATAGTCCATGAAGTCTTTATCGTCGGACAAAAGGGTATTCATGTTCTTCTTGTTTATCTCCAGGTTATATACCGGATTGTAAAGACCGGAAATAAGATAGGCATCCTTGTCTTTCCATCCTAACGCTAAAAGGTCGGCAAAAGCCTTCTCTTTTATACTGATTCCCGCTTTTCTGCATTCAGAACCCAATCCTTTACTGAATGTTATTTTTTCTTCCTTCCCTCTCAACATATTATATGATTTTTAATTATACAAACACAAAATAGCAGCAGCATCTTATATGCCACTGGTTCTGATAGTCGGATATGGGATGATAGCCAACCATGCTGTCGCAATAAGAGCATGGGTAACTGCTCCCACGGTACGAATAAAAGCCCGTATATCCTTTATCCTTATGTTCAAGCCCCCAAAACAACATCCATGCAGAACCTACGGCGAAGCGGGTAAGGGTATTTAACGAGTTGTAAGCGGAATTAGACTTCCCTACCCCATAACTCACACCATCTGTTTTAATACGTGTGGCAGCAGCCCCGCCATTATCGGCAGCACGCTTGAAAAAAGGATTGGCATAGGGAGCATTGAGGTAGGACTTTACACTGTTCTTTATTTTATCCTTCCCGATTCCGGCTATCAGACCGGCTGCAATGGCAGCTTCCACCTCGTACTGAAAACGGTTGCAATAAATGCTAATACGCTCTGATAATGTCTTTCCGTGGTCTTCCCTGTTTATAAAAGCGACAATGGCATCTCTTTCCTCCTTTCTGTCATATACAGAAAGAGTTTCCGTGTAATCGTAAATTAACTCACGCAACTTACGGAGTACTTCGCTTACGTCCCGCTTTAAGTTCTCATTTGCAGAGAACCGGAACATTGCAGGCTGAATATCATACTTGAATGATATATCTATAATCTCTTTTGCCGCTTGTACAAGAAGCTCCTCCAAATGACTTTGCATAGATATTTCAGCCTGCAAACGTAATTTTATGAAATCCTTGGCATCCTGTATCTGTTTTTTTGTAGGTTGCTTCATTGCTTGTCATCTCCTGCCGGATTATGTTCAACTCCATTATCTGTGGCGAATATTTGCTGGGATTTCAATTCATAAAGAATGTCAGCCTGCTGTTCTTCCTTCTTTTCTTTCATAATCCTATCCCAGTCGCGAGGATTGCTGTACATCTGAATTTGCTCATTTGCGGTCTGCCGGGACAAGAACCCGTTTTGAACAGCAACTGCAAGATTTTGTAGAAGTTCAGATTCATTCAGATGTATATACGGCTTTATCCAAGCATATACATTCAAATTTTGCAAGTCGATAAGATTTTCGGTTTCCACCCCATAGCCATAAGTGAATATCTTTACCATATCGTCAATGAGATGGTTATATTCTTGGGCATCCTTCATGGCATTTTCAAAAGCAGGAGAATAAAGCAGCTTTATGGCTACACCTGGAAGGTCTCCGCTTCTTACTTCCGGTGGAATTACCGCAAAAGACTGCTCATAAATTAACTTGTATAAAGTATCAAGCTGCTTGGTAAAGGCAGTGGAAACATCTTGCTTGTTAAGATAACCGGCTTCATCATCCGGTCCCATTGATATACACTTTATAGTGCCATCAATCCCTCCCTCTATATTAATACTATCTCCCTCTCCTTTGAAATACATAATCGGGAAGGCGTAAGCTGTATTGTTTTGTGACAATTGCGAGAAAGCAAGTTCGTATTGCTCTATGCTGTCTTGTGAAGGAGACCAACAAGCGCCGGCTTCATTTCTGTGATAAGCCACAGGGATAAATGTAAAGCCATGTTCCTGAGAAGATATGAGTTCGTATCCGCTTAATCCAAACAAGTTCTTTATCACTTGCTTTATTTTGTTGTACGCCCCTTTCCCTTTTCTAAAGCGACGGAGATATTTCTCATCCCAAACTTCAAGCCAGTCTGTAACTGTATTTCCATTATTGTCAAAATCGGAATAGGAACGGGCAAACAATGTAAGCTCCCCTGTAACATTATCGAAATGGGGATATAACGTATCTCCTTTCTCAAAAGAAAGGACTTTCCAATAGAAAATTCCTTTTCGGAGATAACCTACAAATGCTGTGTCCCCCGTTATCTTTACGGATTTTGCCGCTTCATACCATGCTATCTCCATGTCCTTTACAGCCCATCCGGTTCGAAACTTAAAAAATGTATCCTTTACTTTTTCATTTTCGGTATCCCCTTCCAGCTCAAATTGAATGTCGTTTCCACAAAGATGAACCAGGTGTTTGATTGTTATAATCCTCTGAAACGCAAAAGCACATCTGATAACGGACTCTCTAAACCACTCTTTTGTTTCAGGGTCTTGTCTTAATCTGTCCGGATATACCAATGGGTCATTTATAGCATGTCCGGACGGCTCAAATTCCCTCAAAAAATCCATTTGAGTTATTATCTGATATGTCGGATTGTCTAAAGGCTCATTAACGGACAAGCTGCCAGATATAACCCCTACTGCTTGTTTGTATCCATTTGGCAATATTCTCCGAAACGGACGGCGTACCATAATCTGTCGTGTACTTATATTCTCCATAATCCTTTTGGTTTAGTGTGTTGTTTTCTTATATCAAAAATCTGTCTGTAAATCATAGCCTCTATAAAGTCGGGAGAATGGCCAACGTACTTTTTCATCACTTCCTTTTTAATTAAAGAGAAGCCTTTATCTGTGTCTGCATCCCGGATGGCTTTGCGTTCTTTCATCAGGATATTATAAAGTGTCATATCTGAATATCCGTTTCCTGAAAACTTACGCGACAACAAATCGGGGTTAATCGAAATTTCATCATTCTTAATCTTCTTAACGAGAATATCAGCGCATTGTGATTTCAGGGAAGAATAGATATATTTTATAGATTGTTCGTCAGCTTTTGTCGTTGGGATAGGAGCTGCCATATTATTAAACTTGACCGCGTCTGGGAATTTGCCCTTAAAATCCTGTCCAGGTCCATTCAAGTCAAAAACAAAGTCTTTCTCCAGGACTCCCCATTCACGCAACTTATATGCGACGCACTCTTCCGTCCGCTTGGAGTTATCCCGACTTACATATACGTCCTCTATATGGTTCCCAATCCAAAGCCACAAGACAAGATTATCTCCACCTTCATATGCAATATCACATGATACCCTTCGCTTATTATCTCCATATTGGGCGGAGTTGTTGAAGAACCGCTCCATGTGTTCGATTTTAAGAATATCGTCTCCAGCCGCTTTAAAATTCCAATTTCCTTCGAGGTCGCGAGCGCGGGATTCTTCATCCTGCTGGGCAAGATTAGCCGCATAATTTGAGTCAGCCTCAATCAATTTGATATTATCCTCCAAACGTGCCCGTATAAAGACGACTGACTTGACAAACATTGTTTTCTTATTAAATCCCAATTTTTTGTAAGCATCATTCCAAAGAGGGTCTATGATGGATTTACATTGTTCATATACCTCTTCTGGCGTGTCTCCCCAAAATATATTATTGGGAGAATCTCCATCCATAAAACAATATCTTTTCTTTCCATCGCGTTCTGGTATAGGATTCCCATCCTCTCCTATCCACCAATCTATAAAAACGCGCACCCAGCTATCCGGGTCCGGATTACAAGTACCCCAAAAACGGTTTTTAATACCATAAGCGTTACGGTTGCAAGTGATAAGGTATTTAAACTTGTCATAAGAACAATGGGTTATTTCGTCTATACCGATATAACAGAACTGTTTACCTTGAAAGCGCTTCTTGAAATCCTCAAAATTATCAGCAAAATAAGAAAACCACAGTTTTCCAGCGTTTTCTCCAAAATTCCAAGTCATATCCGATATAGAACGGTTATAAGTTCCAAATTGGGAGTAAATAAGATACGACGTGTTAATCATATCTCTAAGGTCATCTTTCTCGTTACGCAGAAGAACGGCATTAAAACGTGGATTTTTAATGTCTGGCAAGGATTCCATTAATAAAGTAAATGTTTTTGAACCGCCACGATTCCCTCCCATAATAACAATGTCGGCATCGGAAGCTAATGAGTTCTCCTGCCCGCCGGATTGAGCTATAACATTGAAATCATTTTTCAAATTACGCAACCTGTCTATGTATTCATAACTGAATACACCCTCCCCCTTTTTCGTATATACAATCTTGTCGTGTTCCATAAAAAAAATAAGCCGGCGTATGCAGTATAAATCCGCACACTCCGGCTTGAATCACAGCTCTATGAGTTATATATAATGCAAATATACGATTTATTATAAATTTTCTAATATTTCTCATATAAAAATACATATAAAGCATTGTATTTTAGAAAATATACTATATATTTGCAATACTAAATCATGTGATATGATAAAGATAGACGCTAAGCTGGATGAAAAACAGACCAGCGAAAAAGGGAATTTTGTAACATGTCCGGTGTGCGGGCAAAAGTTGACCGATGTAAAAATAATACACGGTAGCGTATTGTTTAGGACTGTATGCCGAAGATGTCGTAATTTTATCAGCGTCAGAATAGAAGAATAGCAATTTTACATATGCAAGCCTAAGAGCTTATTAGTGCACAAAGCACTGATAGGCTCTTTTTTTTATAACACAAACTAAATAAACACGATGGAGAAAGAACAAATCTTATCCGAACTGACGACCAGATTAGGACAAACCAGTCTTTCGTCACAGACATTAATGAAGTACATAGAATTGAATCCGGTAGCAGAAGGGGTGGAGCCTGATGACGCTTATTATAGCAAGGCGACATCTTTTCTTCAAGGAATGCAAGGGCAGTACAATCACGATGTCGCAACACAAGTTGAGAGTTTTAAGAAAAACTACAAACCTCAACAGAGTTCTCCTGACTCAGGAGAAGGAGCAGGAGATAACGTCCTTGCCGACAAGCTAAAGGAAATGGAAAATGAGATTTTGCTTTTGAAGGAAGAGAGAGAGGTGGAGAAAAACGCCGCGTCAATCAATGACTTAAAAGTCCAGTCTATGGACTTGTTGAAATCTCAAATTGAAAACGGGGGCAAAAATATCTGTAACGATGAAATCCTGAATATCGCCATATCAGACGTGAAAATCACCAAAGATATGGAAGTGGAAGAAATTGTCAGTTGCGCCAAACGCAATTATGAAAAAAGATACAAGGCAATTTTCGGGAATGGCGCTTCCCCAAGTATCAACCAATATGCAGAAACCGGAGAAGAACAGGCAAAAAGCCGCCGTGAAGCATTCAAAGACCGGCTAAGAGCGCAAGGAAAACTTCCTCGAAAACAATAAACACATTAAAACAGACAAAGAATGAGACAATTAGGAACTTTCAACACTATCAGTCAATCCCAGTCGGGATTTGGCGGAAATTTTCCTGTTTGGTCAAGAGTAAGAGAATTATATCAGGGTGGTGGTATGATTGATGTCGCCGGAATGGGATTAAAGCCTGGTGATATTATACATGCCGGCACAATGGTAAAATTCAATGGAGCAGGCAAACAGGTAGAGGTAATTACAGCAGATGGAGTGACTGGTGTAAAGGCAGTAGTGACGCTTACTATCACTAAAAAGGCATCCGGAAACGGGGATTTGTCTATTGTGTTAGGCGAAAAAAGCTATTCGGTTGCCGTAACAAGCGCATCAGAAAGTACCCCAGAACTGGTAGCTACCAAAATCGAAGGAGCAAAATCTTCTTTTGCAGAATGGGATGTAAAACGTAGTGGGGCTACTGTGACTTTCACACAAAAAACCGCTGCGCAACTTTACGCATACATGTTTATTCCAGGAAATACCGGAGTAACGGGAGATATTGAGGAAACTGTCAAAGGAGTTCCCGCCAGCGGAAAGCTAACCGATGTCAACGGTCTTGTATTTGAAGACGTATGTATCCCCGAAGGCTGTATCCTTGCAACATGCGCTGTTGTGCGCGCAGGCAGAATTTACGCAGACAGGGTGTTCGGTGGCGGCATTCCCAAATCGGTAGAAGCACAGCTGCCTATGATTGAATTTGTGCGTGAATCTGACGAATAAAGAAAGGAGAATAATATGTACACAAGAAACAAAGAATTTTACGACATTGTAGGAAAAGGTCTTGCAGCATTGGGATATACAGGGAATAAACCGCTGGAAGCATGGATTAATGACATGTTTGCCGAAAAATACAATGCGGAACAAACGTTCTCCCAAATGGGTTTCCCGTTAAATCCTAATATTCCTCTGAATCCCACATATGAGCAGATAGAAGCAACAGTCCGTGCATACACGCTGGCTACCTATGTGGATATTGACAGTGATGGCGCAACCAAATCTACAGACGGAATGTCCCTGCAAATGGGTGGATTGCCAACCTTCAAGCATGAGATTGTACTGAGCCGCAAAATCCTAAGAGAAAAAATGATGCTGATGGATGCCATTGGCGGTACCACTCCGGAAATTGAGTCTACAATAATGGAGCTTCTGTTTAATGGAGTGGACAGCTTACTTGGTGGTAACTACAATACATTCCTATACCAGCGAAATCAGGTTGTATCCAACAAAGGTAAGCTAATCATTGACGCAGCTAACAACCCGCTTGGTATTGCATTGACTATAGATTTCGGCGTGCCTAAAAAGAATATCAAGGATTCTATCTGGTATAAGAAGCCGGAAAGCGAAGCGGTGCAGGAAGAAGCTTTGGGTACTACAATAGACCCGATAAAAGTCATGAGGCAAGTCAGACGCGATTCCCAAGAAAAGGATTTTGCGCCTGCTGGTCACTGGGAATGCTCCAAGACGACCTTTGAGGATTTGATTAACCTTCCGTATTTCCGCCAAATGTACACAGTTGCGACACGCCCGGATATTTCCGATAAAGGCATGCAGTTGGCATTTGCTAATCTTGTCCCCGATGAAACAATCAAAGCTTTCATTGAAGCGCGTATCGGTGCTGAAATCAGAATTGTCGATTCAATATCCGTAGTGGAGAAATATGACAAATCTTCCAAAGCTATACAATACAAGAATTTGCAAAGCTTTGAAGAGGGAGTATTGGCATATGTTCCAAATGAAGACCTGGGTGATGTACAATGTGGACGTCCTATTTTCATGGAAACACCGGGTGCCCGTACGGCATTGTATGACGGCGGCCGCACTCTGATACGTCAGGTATTCAATGATGAAACCATGACGCAGGTAATCAAATCAGAAGTGACCGGATTGGTTGTTCCTAATAAGGTTCGCTGGTTCTACTACTTGAACATTAAAGGTAAATAACCATGAAGGATTCTCAAAATACAAATACTGGCACTACCATAGAGGAATATCTCCGTGGTTGTGTCGGTTTTGAAGTTACGGACAGTGCTATTTCCACCATACTGATTGACAGGGGAATTGCACCGGGGACGGATGTCAGCACGTTGGAAAAACGCCAGAAAGACTTGTGCCGGGCAGACCTTTATATGTGGTGCGCAAGTACACCGAGCGTAACTGGAAGCGTAGAGGATGCCAATGGTGTATGGAAGCACAAGGAGGGTGGTACACAAAGCTCTGCCTATGACAAACGTAACCTTCGGCAAATGGCAAATGACATATACGCATTGTATGGAGAGAACGTCCGTAAATCATCTGTCAGAATTGTCAACTTGGGTATGAACATGAATAAAAGGTATCCGCTATGAAAGTAAATAATCCACGTTTTCCGCATACATGCAAAGTGTATCGTATTTCCGGAGAAACATCTTTTGACGAAGGAAACGAGACCGTATTGTATGTAGGGAAATGCAACAAGTACGGAAGCACAAGCCTTAGGACATTTACAAAAAGTAATGTCATAAAGAGTGATTATGCAATAGACATTCCTGGACTTGTGAAGGGTATCATTGCGGGAGACCTTGTGGATGTTACCGATTACGGAGAAAGTTTTGAATCATGTGTAGTAACGGATTGTTACCCTACGGAAATGGGAACAACGCTGTATTTCAATCTGGCTAAGAATTAGGGAAATGGGAGATAATGCTAAAGTCTTGGAAGAAGGCAAAAAAAAGATGAGAAATATCATTGATGAATATTTGCTGGATAGAATAACAGAAATCGGAATCAGACTTCTGCAAGACGGAGTAGTATCAGCCAAGTACCATAATGTAACCGGAAATACTCTAACTTCATTAGCTGTTGGAATTTATTATAGAGGTAAATTATCTCGTATAATTACCGCCGTTGTGACACAAGGATTAAAAAATCCTACCCGCCCCAAGCTTAGCAGAGGAGACGGTATTGGCGTGATAATGGTCCAAAGTTATGAAAGTGGTAAGTTTATTCCCATAAAAAAATACAACTTGATTGGCACCAACGGGGAGTACGGTTTAACCACTTCTGTAAATTTCCTCAAAGCATATAAAACTCCAAATGATGGCATAGGATTAGTGATGTGTACAGGTACGGAATATTCTAACTACTTGGAGTCAAAGAAGGGGTTAAATGTACTGTCAGATACATTTGATTACGCGGAAAGCATTGCTAAAATGACCTTTAAACCAATGAAATGATATGGGGTACGAACAGGATTTTAAATACAAAGACGCGCTTAAATCATTGTTTGACGCAGCAAAGACGGTAAGTGAGAATGTGTTCACAAATGACCGTCCCGCTGCTGTGCCTAAGCAAATGGATAATTTCATTGTGGTGTCATTGCCCGGCTTGTTGTCTTCCATGACCTATGGCAGCGGATTTGGAAATATCCGTACCTATTGCACCATTGAAGTGTATGTCAGACAGAAAAAGGGAAGTGCGGAAGACTTGGAACAAATGGACACTATTGTAGGAGATATTCTTTCCCTATTCCCTATCAGCGACAATTTCATAAGTGCCTCAAACCCCAAATTGACCTTGAAAGGAAATGACGGATTAGGGTTCAGCGCAACATTGATAAGGACTGACCTTGTGATAAAATAAACATAAAATAAAACGATTAAAACTATTTATTATGGCAATGAAAACAAAGCAGGAATTGAAAGATGTATTTAGCGGTCTTTCATCCATTATGTTGGTAAAGGGTGGCATTGCAAATTTTGCCACGGTAACTCCGGATTTTGATTTGCCCGTTACCGTAGATACCCTTTCCTTGTCCCAAGCAGAACCGACATTAAACCGTACAAAGGTGCACGGTCTGCAAGCGGATTGGGCTGTCACCAGTACAGCAGGAGATATTACTTTCGCTGCTACCGTTCCAAGTGTAAGCAAGGAATTGGTAGAATATTTTCTTGGGAAAACCACTGAAATAGCGCAAGCGACTATCAACAACCAGCAATTCAAGGGATTCTCTACTGTGCTAAACAGCAAGAAGCTGAACGTAGGATTTGCGCTTATAAGTGACGACGGAGAAAAATGTCTGCTTGTAAAAAGAATGGCCGTATACGCACGCCCCTTGTTTGAGAATGCGTCCACTACCCCATTTGCTTTTGCGCTCAGCGGAACTATTGAACTTGAAGATGGCGCTTCGTCCGACTCCTCTTCCGAAGATAATATCGCTTTCTTGACAAAAAAAGCCGACTGACCGTAGCTCCAGCTTCCCTGTCTTTTACCAGCGCGGCAGATAATACAGGGAAAACCATTACCGCAACAACCAAGGAAAGCTCTGTCTCTGCTTCATCAACGGAAACATGGTGCAAAACCTCGGTTAGCGGGAAAGTGGTGACGGTCAAAGTCGACGAGAATAGCGGAGCAAAAAGAACTGCTACAGTCAGCGTATTCACCGCCAATGAGTTCAGTGCGGTGGAAGTTACCCAGGACGGTTCTTTGATTTAAAAATATGGCGGTGTGCGTTATTGCCGCCGCCTTCTCCTTTTTCACACATCACAATAACACAGCATGAACGATAAAACAATAAACCAACCTACCACAGCAGAGCAGAAAACGCTTGACGATGTACTGGAGAACAGCATAGATTATATTACGATAAGAGGAAAAAAGTTCGGTATAAAATGGCTGCACCGTGGAACAATACGAAAATTAACCCATGTCTTACATTCCTGCAAAAGTGAGGATGAAGTTACTGCCAGGTGTGCCTCTCTCATTATTCTGAATAATTGGTGGAAGATAAGACTTTTCCATTGGATATACTGGCGTATGCTATGGAAAAAATACACAGACACAGAGTTAACCGATATTGTTGTTATCGGTAAAAAAAAAGTGGAATTGCAGAAACTGGAATACTTGAATGCTACCATGTTCTTGACCGGAATGAGAGACACGATAATGACGATGACGAGAAAGGAAGCAGAACGTATCCTTCAAGAACTTCGGCAGGAGCAGCATTTGCAAACGGAGAAAAACACCCAGAGCTGACACGACCGTTAATTCTTCTTTGGGGAATGATTAATATCCCTAATTGGTATATGGACTGGGTATTGACCTGTGCTCAATACGAACTTCTGATGTGCGATGCTCCGATTGTAGTGTATGACAAAGCAGACACAGAACAAAAAACGCACACAGCGAAAGAAATGGAAGATTTAAAAAGGAAGTGGGAAGAAAAGAGAAAAGAGCGGGAAATGAAAGGGCAAAGACTTTCCCTCAATGATTTTATAGTAAACGGTATTAACGCTATCCCCCAAGATACAAAACAAGAATAAATATGGCAGACCTCGGAAATTTGAATTTTGGCGTTCACTTGAAAGATTATACAGAACAAGAGTACGAAGCTATCAAGAAAAAACTTGTGAATATGCACGTCACGAGCAGTGCAAAGGTTGGATTAAAAGTAGATATAAAGGAGATTGAAGACAAGGTAGAAGCCTTGCTGAAAAACAAGACCTACAAGGTAAAGCTGGATGTAGATAGCGAAAGTATTAAAAAACTCAAGGAAGCTTTTAAAGGACATGGCGTTGATGCAAGCGAACTAAGAGCCATGAGGGGAGTTTCGCAGATAATCCGTGCAGATGCTTACGTTAACTCACAAAAAGCCCTTGAACAGCTTAGGATTGCCCGAATGCAGGCTGCAAAGGCTTCCGATACGCACAATGCGGCAATGAAGAGGACAAACACTACAATGTCTTCTCAATCACGGATAGCCGGAGAACTGAAAAATCAAATCGCCAATGTGTATTCCATATACACTTTAGAGCGTTTTGTAAGGGGATTATATACCATTGGCGGAGAGTTTCAGAAACAACGCATTGCCCTTACCTCCATTCTTGGAGACAGTATGAAGGCGGAAACCATATTCAATCGCATTAAGGATTTGGCGGTTGTCTCTCCGTTTCAGTTCAAAGAACTGGCTTCATACACCAAACAATTGTCCGCATACAGCATTCCGTATGAAGAGCTTTACGATACGACCAAACGACTTGCCGACATTTCCGCAGGTGTGGGTGTCGATATGGGACGTATCATATTGGCGTACGGGCAGGTGCGCAGTGCAGCTTTTCTCCGTGGGCAGGAATTGAGGCAGTTTACCGAGGCTGGTATTCCGTTGGTGGACGAGTTGGCGAAACGGTTTACTAAGCTTACGGGAGTGGTAACTTCCGCCGGAGACGTATTCGATAAAATCAGCCGGAAAGAGGTCAGCTTCGGCATGGTGAAGGATGTCCTTTGGGAGCTGACCGATGAAGGCGGCAAATTCTACAACATGCAGGAAGCCCTTGCGGAAAGCCTTGCTGGCAAATGGAGCAACTTGCAGGACGCTTGGGATGTTATGATGGCTGACATTGCGGAAGGCAATAGCGGTGTACTTTCAGATAGCTTAGAGCTGCTCACTGATTTAATGAAACATTGGAAAGATTTTGCTAAAGTAATCATTCCAATAATAGCCTCATTTGGTACTTATAAAACAATGGCTCTATTAGCATCTTCAGTAAACCTCAAACTAATAAAAACTTTCATATCATTAACTGCAAGTGTTAGAAGTCTAAAAGACGCTATCGCGCTACTTGGATTAGTGACAAAGGCTAACCCATTAGGTTTATTATTAGGGGCTTTATCTGGAATTGTAGCACTGTTTTATGCGTTCAGAGAAGAAGCAAAAACAACAACAGAGGTTATTACAGACTTAAATAAGACGATTGCCGATACGAACGATAAGATGCAAGGGAATAAAGCCGTCGACAGCCTTATTGACCGATACGAGACCCTTAGCAAAAAAGCCAATAAAAGTACAGAAGAAAGTCGAGAATTAGGGCGAATTACAAAAAATCTCGCCAATACATTCAAAGATGCAGTTACTCAAACGGATAAATACGGAGTAGCAATATCTCTTTCTGTTGATAAGATGCGAAAATTATCACAAGAACAGAAAGATTTATACAAGAAACAGTTTATCGGAACAATGGCAAACGCTCAAATACAAAAGCAAAGCATTGATTCCGAAAGGGAAAAACTTGCCAGTATTATCAGGGAAGGGGGATATAGAAGATTTGATGAGAACGGAAAAGAGTTGTCTTTCGCAAAATACAAGCCGGAAGACATCACTAAAGCAAGAAACAGACTATTGGAACTGGAGAAGCAAAGCTTGGACTTAGCCAACATTATAGACACAGCCAGACAATCTTATCATTCCATGAGCCAAATTAATATAAGTAAGCCTTTGGCTGATTGGGAAAAAGAAGCAAACAGACTTGCTGGCGACATGGATGCCTTAAAGCCCAAAGCAGGAGATTCTTACGAAAAATACATGGAGATGCTTTCCGGTAATATCAGTGATTTGGAGAAAAAAACAAAGGCGTTTGCTTCTGGAAATAAATATTCAGAAAAACAACTGGCATCCTACAATAAGGAACTTGAAGTTACCAGGACAATATATAAGGCTTTAGGGGGATTAGAAAAATCTTCTGGAAACACAAAAGACCCTATCGCCGAGCAATGGAAAGAGCGTACCGACCTCATAGACAAAGCCATTTCCAGCTATGATAAATGGAGAAAGATAGAAGGGGACGAGGCGGCATCCCAAAGGGTGAAAAGTATGCCCGAGTTTTCATTCGCCTTTGACGGGAAAGGTGTTAATTTGGACTTGAACGACCCAAGCAAGGCTTACAAATACATTCAAGGGCAGTTAGACCGAAGCAAAGAGAAGCAAGAAGATTTATACATTTCTCTTGGTATCAAGATTGACAAGGCGGGAATTGACAGTGCGAAGAAAGAAGTTGATGATGCCTTAAAGGAGATAGAAAAGTACGTTTCCCAAACCGGAGAAAAGTGGGATTTATATAAGAAGCTATTCAATGCTTCCGGCAACAAATCTCTTTCCATGAACATCGCTTTCGGCGGAGAGGTCTCATTCAAAAGTGTAGTAGATGATTTGCGCAACCAACTTTCCAAAGCGCTTGAAAATACGGGAAGTAAATTCTCCGTTACAGATGTCCTTGCCATGAAAGAGGATGATGTAAAGAAACAGTTTGGGGAAGGAGTAATTCTGAAACTATACCAATCAATCAACGAGGAAAGTAAGAAAATGCGTTCAGAAAGCCTTGAAAACCTTTTAGGCATGATTGAGGATTATAAAGATTATGCCCAAAAGATAAAGGATATTGAGCGTAATCTTCAAAAGGACTTGGCAGATATTGAAAGCCAAAGAGGTCAATTAGGCGAAGAAGCGACCGACAGGCTTATAGCACAAAGGAAAAAGAAAGCGAGCGAAGATGCTGCATCAACCAAATTTGAACAATTCAAGAGTTCGGAAGACTGGGCTAAGACCTTTGACGACCTTGACAGACTTTCTTCTGCAACTCTTAGCAGGCTAATCAAGAACCTGGAAGAGTTTAAAAATACGACCGGGCAAAGTCTAAAAGTCAACGAGTTTAAAGAGCTTGTCAATGTATTAAAAAAGCTACGTGACGAAAGTGAAAGCAGAAACCCTTTCAAGACATTATCAGACGGAATAAAAGAGTATGCGGAAGCCACTGAAAAACTGAAAAAGGCTCAAAAAGAACTTGGGTTTATCCAGGATGGCGGTGAAGTTACTACTGGTGTTTCTGAAACGAGCCATACGGGAACCAAGAAAACGGATGGCGGCTTATCTTATCAGGCTAAAGTCGTCGATAAATTAACTCCAAAATTAAAAACGTTGGCAGATGCGGAAAAAGAAGTAACTGATGCGCAGGATGAACAAAATGAGGCTTCCGATAAAGTTCAAGTAGGCTTTGGAGATATTGTCGACATGGCTAATCTTCTTATCGGCACTTTGGGAGATTTAGGGTCAGCATTTGATGCCTTAGGGAATGACAGTATGGGAGACACTCTAAGCACTGTACAAGAAGTTGCGGGTGGATTATTGAATACAGCTCAAAGCGGAGCTACCCTTTTCGCTGGTATATCTTCCGGCAATCCGATGGCTATCATGCAAGGGGCTACGGGTGTAGTCAGCGGTATTACCGGAATAATAGGAAGCATAGCCAAAGCCCATGATAAGAAGCTGGATAAAGCAATCCAACGTTCGCAACTGGAAGTGAAAAAGCTTTCCAATGACTATAAGAATCTTCAATCTGTCATAGAACGGCAATTGGGTGCTGTTACCCAAAGCCAATCCAAAGAGATGATTGCAAATCTTCAAAAGCAACAAGAAGAGGTGCAAAAGCAAATGGAGGCGGAACAAGACAAGAAAGATTCGGATGCTTCTAAAATAGAGGACTACAAGCAGCAGTATATCGAGTTAGGCGAGCAAATCAAGTATTTCTATGAAGATTTGGCAAGCGAACAATTCGGTATAGACTTAAAGGGATGGTCAGACCAAATATCAGAAGCGTTAGTCAATGCGTTCGCCAACGGAGAAGATGCAGCAAAGGCTTTTGATGATACGGTAGCTGATATTATGCGCAATGTCATAAAGGAGATGATTTCTCTGAATGTCATAAAACCTGCCATGAATAAGCTAAGAGATTATCTGTTTGGAGATAAAGGTATATTTACAGACAGTTCCGCCGGGGGTACAAATCTGACGGAACAAGAGGCAGCCGGACTAATGCAGCAACTTGGAAGCCTTCGAGGGACAATATCAGACTCAAAGAAAATATGGGATTATCTAAATGCTGCTGCAAAAAAAATGGGAATAAGCCTTGAAGAGACAAGCGCTTCAAACACTCTTTCCAAAGGGATACAAGAAAACATTACAGAAGAAACCGCCAATATTTTAGCTTCTTACATAAACGGTATTCGTGCAGATGTAAGTGTAAAACGCGCTTTGCTTGAAAAGTGGGGAAACGAGATTCTTCCGAAATATAATGTTATAGCCGAACAACAACTTACTCAATTGAGGGCGATAGCCAATAATACGTTAAGAAGTGCCCAAAATACCGAAGCAAACGTTGCTTTAGTACAAGAAGTTAGAGATATGCTAAGTATAGTAATAGACAGAAGTGGTAGAAAAATCAAAATATAATATGTTATGAACGAAAAGGATTTAAGCAAAACATTACTGAACCAAGCTATTACGTTTGGTTTATGCCAACCGTGGCAACACGCATGGGGGAATCCTACCCAACAAGGATTAATTGACAAGTATCTGCATGGGATTGATTTTGCCATTAAGCACAATTACCCTACCAACACTTTCATAAAAGAACACTTCGACAAAGGCCTTCTCCACAAGAATAATATTTTTGTGGATGAAGATGTGCAGAAACGCAACATGTCACAAATTTCTGTTTTGAACGGAAATTGTAAAGGTACTCTCCTATTTGATGGCTTTTCCGTATGTGATATTTACGTGCGCCATGACAGCGAAGTAACCATTGACTGTTCACAGTATTGCAAGGTATTTATTAACGTGTACGACCGGGCAAAAGTAAATGTTATCCAAAAGGATATAGCATCGGTATATGTTTACATTCATGGAGAAGATTGTATTGTGGAAACCGATGGGGATGTCATGCAAAGAAAAAGCCAGGCTTAATGTCTGGCTTTATTACAATCAAATGTCGTCCTTAAATATCTGTAATGGCTTATACATTCTTCTCGTTGGAGATGATAAATCATTGTTTGTTTGATAGAAAAAATAGTTACTATTATAAAATTTATTTGTCCTCGGATTATTTAGAGAATCCACCGTTATAAACTGACATCCAGCCATTTTATAATGACAAAATGTATATACCACAAAGTCTATGATTTGTAGTCCTATACCTTTGCTTTGCCAATCTTTTCTAACGCCTAAATGTCCTATATTTATAGCTGGATATGAGGTTTGATTTTCAAATGTAGGTATATATTCATCGCTTATTTTAGAACAGGTCTCTTCTATAAAATCTTTTTTATCATCTTCGCTATCTATTATAACAGCATCATTGGCAAGCGTAAATATAGCGACAATATCTCCCGAAAGCTTTTCTTTAGCACAATAAGCCGCTAAATAATGATGTTTCATACAGAGAGAAACTTCTTTATGAAAGAAATTGTCAAGTGCTTCGTTCCCACATGAAAAAGAAAGAATACAAGATTCCTCCTCTTCTGATAAGTCAGATAAGGAGACTATAGAAATATCAATATCCGAGGATTGGGTTTTTTCCACCATTGTTAGATATAATCCTTCTTGCAACATTGGTTATTCTTTCTTTTTGCTCTTTAAACAAGGCAAATTCTTTAGAGGAAAAGTCTCTAGTTGCATATTGACGAACACGGGAACGAAATTCTTGAATCTCGTTTTTTGTCATTTTGGGGTTTGAATTTGTTTGTATCATAATAATATCTACTTGTTTACGTTTAAAAAAAATAACAAAAACATTTATTGCATAATCCTTCTTGTAATGGACGAAATGAAACAAGACGAGTCGTTAGCAATTCGTCCCTCTCCGATAATTTCACGCAAGGAAGAGTGCTTGACTTCGCTTCTCAACGTCCATCCCAGTCTATCGCCTTTAGACTTTATACGATGTGGATACTTTGAAGAGCACTTTGCTTTCTTGCTTTCCATTACACTCCCCATATTGTTTTGATATTGAATTTATCTGTTCCCTTTTTTATCCTTCTGCTTACAAGCTTGCAAGCCACTTCTTGCCCGATTTGGTGTGAGACCAAACAACTAATGTAACACTCACAATAGCCGTTATTAAAAATATTGCCGTTAGCGTATCCATATTATATTCATTTTAAAATCCTATTAGCAAAGTTAGCAAACATATATGTAGATATAGTTCCTAATGTAATAGTACTCCAGTTTATTCCGTTTGTCACATTGGTAAACAAAGGAGTTATACCTCCTAAAACAAGTGCCGCAAATATTAGTTTAGATAAATCAAAGAAATATCCGGCAAGCTTTTCACGTCTTACCTTATCCTTTTCCTTGCCCTCTTTCTTTACTTCTTGTCTTTCGCTCCAATTGCCCATTTGTGTTATATTAATGCACAAATATAGAAAGAACGAACGAAAGAACAAACAAATAAACAAATAAATATCCGATAAATCAGCTTTTTAACAAATACGATTAATTATAATTCATACTCTGAAGAACAGTATCTTGATTATTTTTAGTTATATTTGCATTATTATATATAAAGCACAAACATCATATTCGTTATGAATAAGATAATAAGCATAGACATTTATGACCGGGATGTAATGGTTCATTTTGGAGAAAAAAAGCACTTGAAGGCAAGACTATCAAAGATATTCGGGTGCGAGAAGTCTTCTGAAATCGTTTCTATGATTAGTGGAGAAGAAAAGGGAAAAAGTTTTTTATTGCCTGGCGGACAAATGATTTTGTATATGCCAAATTTGCCGAAAGATATAAAAGGGTTGTCAATATTAGCGCACGAGATATTTCACATCGCCAACTTTACATTGGAAAAAGCAGGAATAAACTTAACCAGTGATAGTGACGAAGCTTATTCCTACTTAATTGAGTTTCTTACGAAAAAGATTTTAGCGATGCTGCCTATTTCTTTCTCTGACGATGTTCGGTCTGCGTAGCGTTTGGATGTCTTTTGACTTTTTCCCATGCTTTCTCATATTTATAATATTGTGGCAATTATTACCATAATCGGTATAACGAAGGAATAAGGTTAATTATTAATTTAGTTATTATTTTATAATAAATCACCTCAATATTTGCTATTATCCCCCAAAAAGACTTTCTTTGTAGCAGAAAAGATAGTCCCTTGCAAACTGAAAGGCTACGTGTTTGCGTAGCTCACTTGGTAGGTTTCAACGGGCTATCTTTTTTATTTTTAGCCTTAGAATAATCTCTGGTATAAGAGTATGGTTTAAAACTCCAATGAGAATATGGATAATTCCATCTATCGTCCATAGCACTAATTCCAGTGCTTTCTCCAATATTAAACCCTGGCTTTAATTCTCTTATTTGATTTACTATATGCTTATACAGCTTTTCTTTCAATATTGTACGCTTGCCTCTTCTATTTGTATCTAAATCTTTTATCTTATGCTTATTGTTTAATCTGAAACAAATGGCTCCTAAAATTAAATCCATCATTTGAAGTGGTAATTGCTCTTTCGAGTTCACCTCTCCAATATCTCTCATTCTAATTTTAATCTTAGCTTTTTGAAATCCTTCATCAGAATTTAGCCTATATATAAAATTTAAAAATTCAGCTTTATCGTCTCCTTTCAAAGGAATATCATCAAGCATAATTTTTAAATAAATATTTTTCCCAGTTTTATTTGAGTATTTCAACCCGAAAGCATGTTTTATAAATTGATAATAAAGCATGGAATATTCTTTTCGCTTATGTTCTTTGTCTAAATTAACGGCAATAAATTGATTATTACGAAAGAATATTCTAATCTTTATTAAATCATTTTTCAATAGGAAGAAAATAAAATCAACAACCTTGAGGTATTTCTCAAAAGTAAAAGCATTTACTTTTTGCCATTTGATTTCTTCGTTTATCCCGTTTTCAGAGACAAACGTACGCATCATATATAGAACTTTCTCTACGTGTTCCGATTTTATCAAAATTCCGCCATAGAAATTTGAATAAAACTCGCCTTCTTTATCACTTTCATCAAACCAAATATGATACATAACATTATTTTTAGGCAAATGTAATCAAAACAAATGAAAGAGAAGAAAAATAATGCCATATAAGTTTTAATAGAATTGAACGATATGCCACAAAACAAGAAAAGCGGAGAAACTCCGCTTGACTTGATGTGATATTAAATACAAAACATTATTTATTCATGCGTTTTATAAATGATATATCAGACAATAAAACATTCTTTTCGTTATTCGACAATATCTCATCATCTAATGTCACTATTTCTTCCAAATATTCAGTAAAATTAGAACCATCTTTGTTTACTTTTTCTTTGTACAATTCAAGAGCTTTCGGTAGGCCTTTTATTCTACCTTCCCCATAAGTATCAGATAATAATTTTAATATATCAATATTCACTTCTGAATATTCATTCCCCTCATGTAATATCTGTATTTTAGCATCGTCGTCAGCATCTTTATCTTGCCTTTCTATTATGATAGACAATATGGAACTTACTCTCTTTATAAACTCTTTGGCTTCTTCATACTTCGCTTTTATTTGAATGGTTGGCATTGATAGGTTGTTAATCGTTATAACCATTGAGTAAATAACCACTTCTTGCGTTTTTGTAGTAGAAGTTCCTTCAATCCCTCTTTTACCTGTAGCCCCTCCGATTACCGCTCCTGTGCCGCCTAAAAGTACACCTCCTACGGCCGCCCTACCCAGCATGCTTGAGGTTTTAGCTTTTGAAGTCCCGCTTGCAGAAGTAGTAGACGAACTAATTCGTCCGTCCTCATATATATCTACTTTTATGACATCAGAGAAATTAAACATCCATGTTTCTTCTCCATATTTAAGATATACAACTTTGGTTGCTTCATACACCTCTATTTTGGAATACGGACATTTGGACTGATATTCATAAGATATTTCACCATATTTTTTTATTCTTTCTTCTTTTTCTGCTTCTTCCTTTTCCTTTCTTTTTTCATCTTCCAATTCTTTTTTTCTTCGCAATTCTTGTTGCCTTTCTTCTCTTTCTTTTTCATTATCTGATTTACTCACAGCCTTAGATATGGCAATAGCAACCCCTCCTAAAGCCCCTCCTAAAATATAATGACCTGAAAATATTGCAATAGCTGCCATCAATATACCTGCCCCTAATATTATACCCCCAATTTCTGACATACCATTATTCTGTTGTTCTTGGCTCATATTAATCTAAAATTAAAACATAAATACTAATTACAAATCTTTAATAAATTCAACAGCTTCATCATAATCAAGACCTGTATATTCTTGGTATTCTTCAATAGCTTGTTCTATAAAACCTTTTTCTTTTAAAACCTGCCACTTATGTAATTTTTGCTTAAACTCATTAGAAGATTTATCAATTTCCTTTTCTATTTTTTGCGACAACACTTTAGCTTCTCTTCTTTTTCTTACACTCATATTAGTGTTTTTAACCACATCTGCCTCACAATCTTCCGGCTGTTTTATTTCCACTTTATTAGGATTTAATTCTATTTTTGGCATTTCTTTCATCTTTTCTAATGTTGAAATCAAAACCCCTAATTTATCATCAACGTTCTTAGAATGCTTTTCAAATAGATTTTGAATGTCAATTACCCTATTTGTCATTCCCCATACTTTAAAGAAAAGTATAATACTAAGAATCCCCCATATAAATGAGAAGATGTAAATAAGTCCCATTATAAAATCTTCCATACTACTTTTATTATTTATTAAAACATGTAGCAAAGATACTTCTTTATTAACATCCATTGTCGTTATATATAGCATGTTATATAACATGTTTATTGTTTTTATAATGTACTAAATTAGACAAATCGGTCAATTTTCTATATATTTGCATAACAACTTAGAAAACAAACGAAATTAATTAATTTTCTTATAAGAAGTTTGCTATTTCAAAGATAAGGGCTATCTTTGCGGTGCTTGATACAACATAATAACTCTTGGGCAAAATAAAGCGAACAAATTTTGTACAAGATATTGGGAAACCCTCTAAGGTGGCAGAAAGGAAACAATCTGCGACTTCTATGCCCTGCGTATGTTGTGTCAAGCACACCTACGGAGGGTTTCTTTTTATCATAATTCGTTATAATATGCTTGACACAACGAATGAGTTAATTCCAAATCAGAAAGGTATGACCTCTCTTCAAATAGCAGAGGTCACGGGTAAAAGGCATGATGCTATCTTACGAGACATCAGGAACTTACTCAAACAAGGAGTAGCTGCCCACAATTTTGTGGAGACCTCTTACACTGACAAATCTAATAGGCAAAGCCCTTGTTTTAATCTCACCCCTAAAGGTTGTCTTATTCTTGCATCAGGTTATGATGCGGTTCTGCGCGAAAGAATAATCAACCGTTTAGAATACCTCGAAAATGAGAAAAAAGTTATCAAGACTCCACAAACTTATCTTGAGGCATTGGAAGCGTTAGTAGCTTCTGAAAAGGAAAAGGAACAACTCCGTATTGAAACAGAGCGGCAACAAAAGCAAATCGAGCAGAAAGATGCAAAGATTACCAAACTCCAGCCTAAAGCCGACTTCGCCGAAGCTGCCTTCAAAGCAGAGGGCAAAGTAGACATAGGTCAAGCCGCAAAGATACTCAATCTCGGTTTTGGGAGGAACACCCTTTTCGGGAAGCTAAGGGATGCGGGCATATTCTTTAAAGACAGGAACGAACCGAAACAAAAGTATATTGACGCAGGCTACTTTGAAATGACGCTGTTGCCGCCAATACGCAGAGACAACCACCCAGACATATTATGCCAAAAGGTGTTTTGCAAACCAAAAGGTCTTGCCTACATCAACCATCTATTTGGCGGAAAGCCTTCTGACAGAAAGATTTCGCCTATAAAATAGTATAGCACAACAACACATATTTGCGTAGTATTTAGTAAATTTGCAGAAAACGAGTAGGTTATGGAACGGATAAGGTTGTCAAAGGAAGAGAAACAAGCATTTCGGATTGTTGCAGAGTTTGGCGGAGAATGCCCGGCAACATACCCGAAGCATGTATTTACTGCTTCCATCCGCTCCATTGAAAGAAAAGGTCTGGTGAAAGCTAATTATGTAGTTGGCGGTTATGTATGGAGTGCCAAACTCACCGAAGAGGGCAAGCACTATCTTGCCGTTAACCCCAACTTGCACAATCCTATCAATTGGAATTTAATACTTGCCATTGTAGGCGTCCTTATATCTATCATAGCCTTATTCGTTAGCTGCATGAAAAAATACTAATCACGCTATTTTAATCATCCGGCAGTCGGTTCCAATGCCCGACAGCCACAACTATATCCAAAACGAAAATGGAAGAATTAAGAAATACTGGATGAAGTAATACTCGATATACAGCAGGAGAAGCTGGAAATAATGGCGCTTCTTGCCCCTATGTCTATATCAAAATACAACCCAAGCGCCTCTAAGTCAGATTTCGACCTTAGAAGCCTTAATAAGGAAATATTGCCACATGTTAGCATAGATGCACGTTGAGGTTCGACCAACGTTCACGTTGTGATACCCCGTCAGCAATACCGGCTGGCGGGCAGATGGCAGAAATAACGACTAAAACAAATATTCATCATGGAAGAAAAGATATATAACTTGCAGAAAGAGAACAAGCTCCTCAAACTTCAATTATTGCACTTATCCGAAGATATTGAACTGATGTACGAAAGGATGGAAAAACTTGAAAGGAAGCTCAAAGAGAAGCGGGTAAAGAACCCCTACATGAAAATCGTGTCACCCGAAAGGTAGTATTCATTGCAAATATAATGTAAGCCGGATAACTATATCAATTTTCTAACCTTTTACTTGATTATTTAGAAAATACACCATATATTTGCAGTATTGATATAACAAGCCAAAGAGCTGATTAACGGGCATGCCGTTGATTGGCTCTTTTTGTTTTTACAACACAAACTCAAAATAACACATGGCAAAGCCTTACAGTATCTATTTTCAGAAAAGTAAGCTGGGGAGTCCTGTTATTGACACCAAATCCCAATGGGGGATTGTGTGCAAAGACTTCCCTTTTACTGTATATGGAGATATTAAGGATTTGCCCAAAAGGGACTGGATAGACCAAGACGGAGAAGACACCTTTTTCCCCGAAGAACTCTACGTGCAAGCCTATGATATAGAAGTAGAGTTTGCCTATAAAGGTGATATGGGAACAGCCAATGAAAAGATTGTCGCCTTCCTGGACTATCTGATAGGAAAAGACGGTTACGGAACAGAGTTAAAGGTTTATGACACCTATACCCAAATAGGCAGGCAGGGGGTTTATTTTAAATCTATAAAATCCGACCTTTTTGTCCGCAAGACAGATGAGGGGGATGTCGTAACTTTCAACATTACATTTCGGGTAACCGACCCTAAAACACAAATTATTCTTACGGCATAATGGGACGGTTTATAATATACAGCAAAGACGGGCAGACGCAACGATGTGTCGCTAACAAGTTAGAGTATAACGGGGAGTTCATGGGAGCTTGTTCCGTTAACATTACCGTTACGTCCCCCACTCCGATTGATTTTACAGTCGGGGACTATCTGATATATCGCGGAGAAAGATTTGAAATAAACTACGACCCTACTGAATTGAAGCAAGCCTCCAAAAATACATACGGAGAGGCTTTCAAATATGAAAACGTAGTTTTCAACTCTCTTGCAGATGAACTGACAAGATGCGAATTCCTGGACTATGTAAAAGAGGATAACTTAATTCACTACTCTTCCCTACCTACATTCAGTTTTTACGCTGAAAGCATAAATGCTCTCGCAGAAAGAATACAGGTGAACCTTGACCGTATCTATAAAGGAGAGCAAAAATGGACGGTTACAGTACATCCCGAATATGTTAATGAGGCTAACAAATCCATATCAATAAGCAGTATAAACGTTTGGGACGCACTCGCTTTAGTAAATAGCGAGTTTAAGGCAAACTTTATCATAAGGGGGCGAACGATAACAATAGGCACTGCCGGAATTGCAGTAGGAAACATGTTCGGGTATGGAAAGGGAAAAGGGCTGTACTCCATACAAAAAACCGCGGACTCGTCACAGAAGATAATTACCCGCCTAAGAGCATATGGTGGTACCAAAAACTTACCGTACAACTATTATACAACATATGGAAGTCCTATTGTCGAAGCTCCCATCGAGGATGTATCTTACGGATATGACCCTAATACACATTTGATAGACGGCGCTGTTGTGACTCTTCCTTTTTATATGAAATTCACCCGTTGGCGGAATTAAAATAATAGATAAATTTATATGAAAGAAAAGTTGTACA
>OGZA01000420.1_pt1 | contig 32936 bp, 35 predicted proteins | sample 1576591 | NCBI WGS metagenome assembly OGZA01 (sample SAMEA3541565, study PRJEB24748) | human gut metagenome | biome: human gut; feature: human-associated habitat; material: faeces | place: China | collected 2012
ATCATTTGTGCTTTATGGAATCGCAAATGGATTCTGGGTTAACATTTTAAATATTGTTGCAGAAGTCTTATCTACAGGTTTCATAATATTCCTATTGGGATTAAATAGAACAGAAAGGCTGTTTATATTGAATATTGTAAAGAAGAGAATAAGTAAATAATGAACATAGTTATAGTATTCGGTAATGACCATACAAATAATGTAGGAGTAATTCAGTCGCTTGGAAAAGCTGGTTTCAAATCAATTGGACTTTTATTTGGATTAAAATCTGATTTCGTAGTTAGCAGCAAATATACAGACGGAATCATTACAGCAAAAGATCCTCAAGCATGTATAGATAAGCTTTTGGAAAATATTCCTTCAAGCAGTAAGCGAATACCTATCATTGCATGCTGCGACATAGCTGCTCTTACTTTGGAGCATAATGCTGATAAATTGAAGGGACATTTTGTATTTGAACACTCTATTCATTACACGCTTGACTATCTTGCTAAAAAGGAGAATCAAGTGAGGATGGCAATAACAACTGGCTTCAATGTACCGAAGTCATGGAACCTACAGGACAGCAAAGAGATCCCTTCAGATATTTGCTATCCATGTCTAATAAAACCATTGGTCAGTTGTGAGGGAGCAAAGAGTGATATACGAGTTTGTCGTACACGTGAAGAATTACGATTCCTGGTGGCACCACTTTGCAAGTAGCGGAATGTAGCGCAGTTGGTAGCGCACTACGTTCGGGACGTAGGGGTCGGGCGTTCGAGTCGCCTCATTCCGACAGAAAGCGACAAACGAGCAAAATCGGTTGTCGCTTTTTCTTTTTCACCTCTGCAAGCCTCTGTAAATCTACGGAAAATCTTAAAAACTTCATTCTCGCTTACTGTTCGATTACTAAAACTACAATTCCTTATAGCTCTACAATTATTCTATCCACACAAGATTTTAAATTATTTACTATATCTTTGCCACTAATTCTTAATGACTTTATGCCTAAATCATTCAACTTATCATCAATTAATTTATCCTTATTTCTATTAGAAGTCCTAGTATGATATTTAATTGAATCACAAAAGATAGCTAACTTTTTTTCAGGAAAATAAAAATCCGCAGCAGTAACTAATTCATCACCCTTAATGAAAATATTACTTTCTACCATTTGATAGTAATTATCAAAGACACAACCATTATTAAAAATAAGAGCTTGAATTGTTGGAAATACATTCTGTTGAGCAAGAGCTTGAACTAAAAAAAGTTCAATTGGCGAATCACATCCCCATATGCGCCTAGGAAATATATCAGAAAAAGGTTTATAAAATCTTTTAATCCTATATTTAGCATATTTTTGAGCAATTGTTAAATCAATAGACCCTGGACAAAACATAGGTATATCATTTAAATTAATATCAGTTGGTAAAAAGTAAGTTCCTAGCACAAAGCCTATTGTATCTGTATATTGCTTAACACCATTTCCCCACAAAAGACCCAAAAGATTATAAAACCCAGTATCAATAGGTTTAAAAGGACAAAAATCGGTATAAGTCGATTTATATTCAGAAATCCTTTCAAAATCAAAATTCTTCAATAATTCAATCGTTCTTTCATCAACTAAATTTCTCTTAGCAGCAGCAACAAGTGAAATAGAATATGGGTATGCCAAAACTTTATTAGAATTACCACTCCTTTTAAAAGTGTGAATATTAGCCACTATATTAATCATCTGGAATTTGGTATTATGGCTTCTGTAGTATTCCACTTCCTTCTCTGATAGTCGAGGAGTAAAAACGCAAATTCCTGTTTTTTCAATCAAATCGACTGTTTTGGGCATAATTCCACTCAAAAGGAATATATCTGTACCTAGGAAATTAGATGCTAATGGAACCTCCAACTCAAATGGCAGTTGGGGAAGTTCTGTATAATATTCTATATCAAACAGTTCTTTAGGGCGATTATTTATAAGATTATTATCCATTAAATATAAATTGTAATTAATAGAAAACAAAATAAAAAGAGAATGAATACTTTAAATGATAATTTGAATTATTTCTCTTTTTCTCAATGCTTATAATAAACTGATTCTAAAATTTTACATTATAACCATGAGAATACCATAATTAGTTAAATAACAATTTTCATTTTTGGGGAACAAATCTACCGTTATATAGTTGTCTAAAGACAATATCACAAGGATTCTCAATTTCTACATAGTGTATTCCCTCAACCTTCTTAAAAATAAAATATTTATAACTATTTTGAGGGAAAGGAATAAAGTTTCTCTGCATAAAAGCCTGCTGTAATGTATCATATCCTTGATAACAACATAAACTATTACTATTATGCTCTACCTTAAAATGCATTCGTACATTAGAATATGCTCCTGTAGATGTACTCCCCAATATACTATGATAAATAGTTCCTAATGGAAAAGAAAAATCACCAGCTCTTTGGAAATACAGTTCGTTAGATTTTATATCATACAAAAAGCCTATTCTTGTTCCTTTATGATTAAAACAATAAAAACCTGTATGAACAACTTCTTGTTCATGATAAGCAAACATCTCTTCGTGCATGGCAGAATTAATTATATCCAAGACAGTTGAACAATTTCCTGAATATAATCCTAATATTACATTATAAAAATCCATAATTATGTTTTTTTCAAAAGTACTAACAAATTAAATAAAGAATGGTATTATTTCTATCAAATTTTCAAAATCTCCTACAAATTTGTTCGATAATTCAATAGTGTAGTCGACATTCGCACAAACAAGCCACTCTATTTGAGTGGATTGTTTGTTTTTAAGAAAAAGAATCGGAATTAACGGATTGTAGCTCAGTTTGAAAATTTGGGATCATACCTAAATTCTGAGAGAATTCCCGGATCAATCTAAATTCCTCTTTTTACTTTCACCCAAAAAATTACTCCCCCCTAAATTATATATCACTTCCAATCCAAATTCTGCATATTTCTACATCACATGCTATTTTTATGTATAAAAAGAGTAAAAAAACAGCTTTTTATGCATACTATTTCCAAAATATTGCATACTTTTGCGCCATTCTTAGAATAATTATACAAGATGAAGAAGAAAGCAAATCGGTTAGACGCCATCAAAATGATTATCTCCAGTAAGGAAGTAGGTTCACAGGAAGAACTCTTGCAAGAATTAGGTCAGGAAGGATTTGAACTGACACAAGCTACTCTTTCACGTGACCTGAAACAACTGAAAGTGGCCAAAGCCGCCAGCATGAACGGAAAATATGTATATGTATTACCCAACGACATCATGTACAAACGTGTCGGCGACCAGAGTGCCAGTGAAATGTTGATGAACAATGGCTTCATTTCCCTTCAGTTTTCCGGAAATATCGCAGTAATCAAAACTCGCCCCGGCTATGCCAGCAGCATGGCTTACGACATCGACAACCGTGAATCTGACACCATTTTGGGAACAATTGCCGGAGACGATACCATTATGTTGGTACTACGTGAAGGGGCAACGCCCACTGCCGTACGACATTTCTTGTCTCTCATTATTCCGAATATCAACTAACTAACAACAATTATACTCTATACTAAATCAACAATGGACACTCAACAAATAGATGTTATGGTAGCCGACGCCTCGCATGAGGTTTACGTTGACACTATTTTGGAGACAATCAGAAACGCAGCAAAAGTACGCGGAACCGGAATAGCAGAACGTACACACGAGTACGTAGCCACCAAGATGAAAGAAGGAAAAGCAATCATAGCTCTTTGCGGAGATGTATTTGCCGGATTTACCTACATTGAATCATGGGGAAACAAGCAATACGTTGCTACTTCAGGATTGATCGTACACCCTGACTTCCGAGGATTAGGACTGGCCAAACGTATCAAACAAGCCTCTTTCCAATTGGCTCGTTTACGATGGCCCAGAGCTAAAATATTCAGTCTGACCAGCGGCGCAGCCGTGATGAAAATGAATACGGAATTGGGATATGTACCGGTCACTTTTAACGAGCTGACCGACGACGAAGCCTTTTGGAAAGGATGTGAAGGGTGCATAAACCATGAAATACTGATGGCGAAGGACCGTAAATTCTGCATCTGCACCGCTATGCTATATGATCCGACAGATCCGCATAACATAAAAAAAGAACAAGAAAGAAATAACATTTAAAATATACAGCACTATGGAACAGAAAAAGAAAGTAGTGGTTGCATTCAGCGGAGGTCTCGATACCTCTTTCACTGTAATGTACCTGGCCAAGGAAAAAGGATATGAAGTGTATGCAGCGTGTGCCAACACAGGTGGCTTCAGCGAAGAACAACTGAAACAGAATGAAGAGAATGCCTACAAACTGGGTGCTGTGAAATATGTCACACTCGACGTCACTCAGGAATATTACGAAAAAAGTTTGAAGTATATGATATTCGGTAACGTACTACGTAACGGTACCTATCCTATTTCTGTCAGCTCCGAACGTATTTTCCAGGCATTGGCCATCGCACGCTATGCGAAAGAGATTGGTGCGGAAGCCATTGCACACGGTTCGACAGGGGCCGGTAACGACCAGATTCGTTTCGACATGACATTCCTTGTCATGACTCCGGGCGTAGAAATTATTACGCTGACCCGCGATATGGCACTCAGCCGTCAGGAAGAAATCGACTACTTGAACAAAAATGGCTTCGAAGCAGACTTTACAAAACTAAAATACTCTTATAATGTCGGACTATGGGGGACTTCAATCTGCGGCGGAGAAATTCTGGACAGTGCACAAGGATTGCCCGAAACGGCCTACCTGAAGCAAGTAACGAAAGAGGGAAGTGAACTTCTGCGCCTTGAATTTAAGAATGGTGAACTTCACGCCGTGAATGGAGAAGTGTTCGAAGATAAAATTGCCGCCATCCAAAAAGTGGAAGAGATAGGTGCTGCTTACGGTATTGGCCGTGATATGCATGTAGGTGATACTATCATCGGTATCAAAGGACGTGTAGGATTCGAAGCCGCCGCTCCAATGTTGATCATCGGTGCACACCGTTTCCTTGAGAAATACACATTGAGCAAATGGCAACAATATTGGAAAGATCAGGTAGCTAACTGGTATGGTATGTTCCTTCATGAAAGCCAATACCTGGAACCGGTGATGCGTGATATCGAAGCAATGCTTCAAGAATCACAACGTAATGTGAACGGTACAGCCATCCTTGAGCTCCGTCCGTTGTCATTCTCTACTGTCGGTGTAGAATCACAAGACGACTTGGTAAAGACCAAGTTTGGTGAATATGGAGAAATGCAAAAGGGTTGGACGGCCGAAGATGCAAAAGGCTTCATCAAGGTGACTTCTACCCCACTACGTGTTTACTATGCTAACCATAAGGACGAAGAGGTATGATAAAAGCAGGAATCATTGGTGGAGCAGGATATACAGCAGGCGAACTTATCCGCCTGCTTATCAATCATCCCGAGACTGAAATCGTATTTATCAACAGTACCAGTAACGCCGGAAACAAAATTACTGATGTACACGAGGGACTTTACGGAGAGTGTGACCTGACTTTTACAGACGAACTTCCGTTGGAAGACATCGATGTACTGTTCTTCTGTACAGCCCATGGGGATACGAAGAAATTTATGGAAAGCCATAATATCCCGGAGGAACTGAAAATTATAGACCTTTCAATGGATTATCGCATAGCTTCACCGGATCATGACTTCATATACGGTCTGCCGGAACTAAATCGTCGTGCAACCTGCACAGCAAAGCATGTGGCTAATCCGGGATGTTTCGCAACTTGCATCCAGCTGGGACTGCTCCCACTGGCAAAACACCTGATGCTAAATGAGGACGTAATGGTAAACGCCATTACAGGAAGCACGGGAGCGGGAGTAAAACCCGGTGCAACCAGTCATTTCAGCTGGCGTAACAACAATATGAGTGTATACAAAGCTTTCGAACACCAGCACGTTCCTGAAATCAAGCAATCGCTGAAACAACTCCAGAACAGTTTTGATGCGGAAATTGATTTTATCCCTTATCGCGGCGATTTCCCCCGCGGCATCTTTGCCACTTTGGTAGTGAAAACAAAAGTAGCATTGGAAGAGATCGTACGCATGTATGAGGAATATTATGCCAAAGATTCGTTTGTCCACATCGTTGATAAAAACATAGATCTCAAACAGGTAGTAAATACCAATAAATGTCTGATTCACCTGGAAAAACACGGCGATAAATTACTGATCATTTCTTGCATCGACAATTTATTGAAAGGTGCATCCGGACAGGCTGTCCACAACATGAACCTGATGTTTAACCTGGAGGAAACGGTAGGCCTGCGCCTCAAGCCCTCTGCATTCTAAGAAGAAACAATGAACTTATTTGATGTATATCCACTTTTCGATATAAACATAATAAAAGGAAAGGGTTGTCACGTCTGGGACGAGAATGGAACCGAATACCTGGATCTTTATGGAGGCCATGCCGTTATCTCTATCGGACATGCTCATCCCCATTATGTTGACATGATTAGCAAGCAGGTGGCAACCCTAGGCTTCTATTCAAACTCCGTAATCAACAAGCTGCAACAACAGGTAGCCGAACGTCTCGGAAAAATATCCGGGTATGAAGATTATTCCCTATTCCTGATAAACAGTGGTGCCGAAGCAAATGAAAACGCGTTGAAACTGGCTTCGTTCCATAACGGACGTACCAAAGTGATCTCTTTTGGGAAAGCTTTTCACGGACGCACTTCACTAGCAGTCGAGGCCACAGATAATCCTAAAATTATAGCTCCGATCAATGCCAACGGACACATCACCTACCTTCCGCTAAATGACATAGAGGCTGCGAAAGCCGAATTGGCAAAAGAAGATATTTGTGCTGTCATCATTGAAGGCATACAGGGAGTTGGCGGTATCAAAATACCGACTCCCGAATTCCTGCAAGAGCTCCGCAAAGCCTGTACAGAACACGGAACAATCCTGATTCTGGATGAAATACAAAGCGGTTACGGACGTAGTGGCAAATTCTTCGCTCACCAATATGCCGGAATCAAACCGGATATTATTACAGTTGCCAAAGGAATCGGAAACGGATTCCCGATGGCCGGAGTACTGATCAGTCCTATGTTTACACCCGTATATGGCATGCTTGGAACAACTTTCGGGGGCAATCATCTGGCTTGCTCGGCTGCATTGGCAGTAATGGATGTCATCGAACAGGAGAATTTAGTAGAAAATGCAGCCAACATCGGCTCCTATCTGCTGGAAGAACTGAAAAAATTCAAGGAAATCAAAGAAGCGCGCGGATGCGGATTAATGATCGGAATGGAATTTGACCAACCGGTAAAGGAAATCCGGAGCCGCCTGATCCACGAACAAAAAGTATTTACCGGTGCCAGCGGTACGAACGTAATCCGATTGTTGCCTCCTCTCTGCCTCAGCAAAGAGGAAGCCGATGAATTCCTCGCCCGGCTAAGAAAAGTACTCGGTTAATAATCAGCATCCTTATAAGGAAAGTGAAAAAGTGAAAATACCTGCCACGTTTGCTCGTATTTTCACTTTTTACTTATACCTTTGTCAGAAACAGACTAAATAATTATATAATATGAAAGTAGCTATCATTGGTGCAGGAAATATGGGGGGCTCCATTGCCTGCGGACTGGCAAAAGGTAAGCTGATTCCGGCTTCCGATATAATAGTATCCAACCCCAGCATTGGAAAGCTGGAAGCACTAAAGAAAGAATTTCCTTCTATTGCTATCACTCGCAATAATGCTGAAGCTGCTACTGGTGCTGATATCGTGATTCTAGCTGTGAAACCTTGGCTGATCAGAGGTGTACTCCGAGAAATGAAACTAAGAAGCAAACAGATTCTGGTCTCTGTTGCTGCCGGTATCAGTTTCGAACAATTGGCTCATGATGTAGTAGAACCTGAAATGCCTATGTTCCGTATTGTCCCCAACACAGCTATCAGTGAATTACAGAGCATGACACTGATTGCTTCGCGAAATGCCGGCCAAGAATTAGAAGCACTGATGGTCAATCTATTCAGCGAGATGGGTATGGCAATGATTTTGCCTGAAGACAAATTGGAAGCGGCTACCGCCCTGACTTCCTGCGGTATCGCTTACGTACTGAAATATATTCAGGCTGCCATGCAAGCGGGCATCGAAATGGGAATCCGACCATCGGATGCCATGGATATGATTGCCCAATCTGTAAAAGGTGCCGCCGAACTGATACTGAACAATGACACCCATCCAAGCGTTGAGATCGACAAAGTGACTACACCCGGCGGAATTACCATTAAAGGCATCAACGAACTGGAACATAATGGATTCACCTCTGCCATCATTAAAGCAATGAAAGCATCAAGATAGTGGCCGGACACTGTAATCACAAAATATAAAACAAATAATCACTAAACACTAAAATTGATATGGACGACCAAATTAAACAAATAGCAGAACGTCTGCGCGGATTACGTGACGTACTCGAACTGACGGCCGAAGACATCGCCCGTGATTGCGAGATTTCAGCGGAAGAATATCGCCTCGCAGAAACGGGAGATTACGACATTTCAGTGAGTATGCTGCAAAAAATCGCACGTAAATACGGAATCGCTCTCGACGCTCTGATGTTTGGCGAAGAGCCCAAGATGAGTAGTTACTTCCTGACCCGTGCAGGAAAAGGAACCAGTATTGAGCGCACAAAGGCTTATAAATACCAGTCACTGGCAGCAGGTTTTATGAACCGGAATGCCGACCCGTTCATTGTAACTGTCGAACCCAAACCCGACATCGAGCCGATACACTATAACAGTCATAGCGGACAGGAATTCAACCTAGTACTTGAAGGCCGCATGATGATCAGTATAGATGGAAAAGACTTGATATTAAACGAAGGGGACAGCCTGTACTTCAATTCAAAACTACCTCATGGAATGAAAGCACTCGACGGGAAAACAGTACGTTTCCTGGCAGTAATCATGTAATTATTTAAATAAACAAGATGATAGATAGATTTTTATCTCAAACTTCCTTCAGTTCACAGGAAGACTTTGTGAAAAACTTAAAGATACACGTTCCGGACAACTTCAACTTCGGATATGACATAGTGGATGCTTGGGCTGCCGAACAACCAGACAAACCGGCCTTATTATGGACTAATGACAAAGGTGAACACCACCAGTTCTCTTTTGCGGATATGAAACAATATACTGACCGGACAGCCTCTTATTTTCAGAGCCTGGGTATCGGACATGGTGATATGGTCATGCTGATATTGAAACGACGCTATGAATTCTGGTTCAGCATCATTGCCCTGCACAAACTAGGGGCAGTCGTTATTCCGGCTACACACCTGCTAACCAAGAAAGACATTGTATACCGTTGCAATGCAGCCGACATAAAAATGATTGTGGCTGCCGGAGAAGAAGTGGTCACCAAACACATAATAGATGCTATGCCGGACTCTCCTACTGTAAAGCATTTAGTTAGCGTAGGGCCCGAAATACCCGAAGGATTTGATGACTTCCATCAGGGCATTGAGCATGCGGCGCCTTTCGTAAAGCCGGAACATCCGAACACCAACGATGACATTTCACTGATGTACTTCACCAGCGGAACAACCGGAGAGCCTAAGATGGTTGCACACGACTTCACTTATCCATTGGGGCATATCGTAACCGGTAGTTTCTGGCACAATCTGAAAGAAAACAGCCTCCATCTCACCATCGCCGACACCGGCTGGGGAAAAGCAGTGTGGGGAAAGCTCTACGGACAATGGATTGCCGGAGCAAATGTATTCGTGTATGATCATGAAAAGTTCACTCCTGCCGATATATTGGAAAAGATACAAAATTACCATGTCACTTCACTCTGTGCCCCTCCCACCATTTTCCGTTTCCTCATCCACGAAGACCTGACGAAATATGACCTTTCGTCATTGGAATATTGCACCATTGCAGGTGAGGCCTTGAATCCGGCTGTTTTCGACACATTCAAAAAGTTAACAGGCATCAAACTGATGGAAGGCTTCGGACAGACCGAGACTACACTGACAGTAGCCACTTTCCCATGGATGGAACCCAAACCGGGAAGTATGGGGGTGCCCAATCCACAATACAATGTTGATCTGATCGATTACGAAGGACGGTCGGTAGAAGCCGGAGAGCAAGGACAGATCGTAATCCGGACTGACAAAGGAAAGCCACTGGGACTGTTCAAAGAATACTATCGGGACGCCTCGCGTACACACGAAGCATGGCACGACGGAATATACTACACTGGCGACGTAGCCTGGAAAGATGAAGACGGTTATCTATGGTTCGTGGGACGCGCCGATGACGTAATCAAAAGTTCCGGTTACCGCATCGGTCCGTTCGAAGTGGAAAGTGCATTGATGACACATCCCGCCGTAGTAGAATGTGCCATAACCGGCGTTCCCGACGAAATACGCGGACAGGTAGTGAAAGCTACCATCGTTCTGGCCAAAGAGTATCGTGAACGCAAAGGGGAAGACCTGGTAAAAGAGCTCCAGAATCATGTGAAGAAAGTCACAGCTCCTTATAAATATCCACGCGTCATCGAATTTGTCGACGAATTGCCTAAGACCATTAGCGGTAAAATCCGACGAGTGGAAATTCGGAAGAATGACGAGAAATAATCATGTCTCAAAAACAACAAAAAACAATCAAATACGAAATTGAGCAAACGTTTGCAACAAAAGTGTTATAATCTGAACAGAAATTGTTCTTAAATGAACAAACAACCTGCTATATTTGCATCCGTAACCATTAAACAATTAAGAGCAAATGATAGTAAGCAGAAAGATTTCTCAGATTGAAGTGTTCGCGGGCAGTCCATGGGAAGTAGCAAGTGTCAAAAGCCTCCTGAAAGCCGCATCTATCGAAGTGGCTATGAAAGACAAAGGTATAGGCAGCATATTGCTTTCCGTTCCATGTGAATATTACACGGCAGCGATGCGGGTAATCGGCGGCCGGACAGCTTCATAAATGGTTTGTTAGATTAGGTTTGATTAGGAAAGTAAAGCCGGAATGTATCGTGTTGCATTCCGGCTTTTTTTTGATTGACAGCACTTATATTCCATTAGTACCACTTTTGTTCTCACAAAAGAATGACGCTTCTTACCGTTAAAGACCTACTATCGTATAAGTGCTTCCTTTTCGGGTAATAAATGAACAGACATTGTTTTGTTCTTTCACGGAGACGGGTTTTCCATTCTCGGTGACCCGAAGTCTTCTTCCCCTCCAAGGATTGCTCAGTCTGCATATACCTCCTTTCTCACTAAAGATTTTCAGACCGCCCACTGACGTTCCGTCATAATCGGCAGAAACGAGAAAGGCTCCTTTTGCTCTAAGCCTCGTAAACGCAGCCGGTGTTTGTGTCCAACATGGAAAAAGATAGATGACACCCTCCACCGTTTGGAGCATCATTGAGTTTACCGTCTCTATAACAGCAGTTTTCTCAGTACAATGATGCCCGTCGATAATCAGAAAATTAGTTCCGGCCGTTTTTATCAAAGTCTTCATATTTTCCAATAAGAGATCGGGATCAAATCTGATACGGGCCCCCATCACAAAAGCACTCAATCCCAATTCGTTCATCGTATTGGTAAATCCCTTTTGAGAAACCTCATAATAATACAATGTGTTTCGGGCTATCTGCAAGGCTGTAGAGTCCGAATGTAAATTCAGTATTTCACAGGGATAGGCAGCATGCAGCTGTATGGCATGGCTTGGCAAATCCCATCCGGCCTCGTTCTTCGCATAGACAGGCAAACCTTGATTAGGTGTTTTGGTCGGCATTATTACCTTATACTCTGGAAGATGAGACAAAATGTCGTTCCATTTCTTCCGTCGTTTTTGATCTACTCCCAACAACTTACTGTACCTCACTAACAAACCGAACGTCTGTTTCACAAAAGCTAAATCGGAAGGAGGGTTCAGATCCCACGAATCCTCGTGTCCTCCTGTCGTTATGGTATAACGATATGATTTGCCGTATGTCTCCTTCTGCATATAGTCTTCATAAAAATCGCCACAAAGACGAATATAAGGATACGCCCGATACCGTAAAAAGTTCAAATCACCGGTGTATTCATAATACCAACTGAACAGAGGAACATTGAACGGAGCATTCATGGTTTGTTGCCAATAATAATTATAAAATACCCCGATACCCAAGGCCCCCACAGGAAATAGTATTCCCCTGCAAGACTTTCCTTCCCATGATGGATGCATAATTCCCATTTCTTCCTTTGCCCGCCGTCTTCCTTCGGGTATCAGCAACTCTATCGTTTTATAGAAAGGCAAGGCTATTTCCGGACGATTGGATGAAAAAGCACTATAGAATCCCGCCTGACTGTTATAGTTCAGGTGGATATCACCATGGTACATCATTTTGTCATCCATATTCCAGACTCCATACATGCCACCGGATACCGGTGAATGTTCGTTATAGGCAGAAGCCAGTAAATAAATGGACGACAAGTAGTGACGATTCAACAACTCGTCATTCGTTTCCACATACGAACGGGTCCACATATCTTTCCACCATGCTTTTTTCGCCATTTTCAATTGAGTCACATCCGCTTTATTTAAAGTCAACAGTTTGTTATAGGCCGTTGGCAGTTGCGGATCATTTCCTTTTCCACCTCCCGAAACATATACCACAACGAGAACCGTATCGGAAGCTGTCAGCTGAAAATTTGATCGGACCATCGACTCGGACAGGCATTCCGGTTTAGACATAACTCCCACTATTTTAGTGGATATACCGGCACAGGAAATCCATCTCACCGCATCAGTCTTCGTTTGCCGAGTGACTTGAGCTATTTGTCCATTCACCTGTGCTGTAGTTGTATAAGAAGCAGATTGATTATCAGCATAAGTATCTACCGAAATAGGAACCGGAGTTTTTGAAGAGGTGGTCAACTCAGTTATTATCATATTTTCATTCACTCCCATCCAACTGACCATTTTAACCTGCTGAGCAGTAGCAGTAGTCATTCGTAACTCACTATTTAACTGGTCCATCTGATAACTAAATCCGGAAGGGTCCGCCCGGTTGACTGTGACAAAGCCGGAATATACCGGAGAGTTTACAGTGATATTCACCCCGCCAATGGGCAAAGCAGCCGGACCACTGCCTGCCCAGTCTGTCCAGCCATCCGTAACAAAATCCACTTTCGATATCTTTAATGTCTGACTATTGTCCGATGTAAATGCCACTACCCCTACATCTCCATTCCCCATATAGGGGCCTAAAGGAGCATGATTGCTCTGAATACTGCTATAACTGAAAGGTTTATGCCATGTTGCCGTAAGCAGTGCCTTTTTTTGTTCAAAAAAAAGCGAATCTTTTGACGAGTCAGCATACAATAAGTTATTTTGCGAATGTATCGATAAGCTATAGCTTAGAAACAGAAAGAGAAACTTTAACTTCATATTTAATGCGTGTGTGTTTAACAGTCGATTATACTTCTCAGTAATACAAATCACTGATAATTAGAACATATATAAAAGTATCAATATCCTTTTTACAAAAAGACAAAGGCTTATTACAAAAGTAGTACTTTTTTAGGTATAAAAAAGAAGAAGAATCTCAAGAAAGTCCATGCAATAGCCTAAAAGCATAAAGATCCTCAGAAGTATTTTCAAAAGAGAATACAATAACCCGACTAAAGTAATTCACATTAGAAGTGTGATACGTAATCCCAGTCTCAATTTATGGATCGGAATTAAAAAGAAAATGATCTTAACCAATATAACCTTATCCCAATTACCATCCCGATAGAGCATAACGATTCTTTTCTTCTTTACAAATCATAAACCAAACAACTATATTTGCCCCTACTCTTAAGACATTGTATTCAAGTCTATTATAATGAATCTCAATATCTTTATCTCAGCCCTGGTACGCGAGCTCATGGTCTCCGGTATGCGGACCTATGGGCACAGATACGTGGGCTCGTGAACACAGACAGCAGGGACAGGATAAAGAACAGAGTATTTTCGACTAAACAATAAAAGAAAACAAGATGCTTTAAACAACGTATTTAGTTAATCAACATGCTTCTTAATATTGTAAATCAGCATATTATCGATTATAAGGTTCTCTAATATTCAGGTGGAAGATGGAAGATACGAGTAGAAGATAAACGGACTAAAAACGCGATTTTCCACCCATTCATCACATTGACTATTAAGGGAGTAAGTATAAAAGGGTAAAAGATGGAAGATCGAAATGTATGTTTGTAAGAGAAGCTAATATACGCACGTAGAACATGAACTATTTCTATATATTGCCTGTAATAAATTTAAAAAGCCTCGTAAGCATTTGGCTTACAAGGCTTCTGACTAGACGCTCGTACCCTTAACGGATGAAATATTGAACCTTTGGAATCATTTTCTAAAGATAGTGGATTATTTGCAAACGACACCACAAATCTGCAAAATCATAGAGAGCTTTTGACAAGTACGGTAATATATAACAATCAAGTAAGAAAGTTCAGAATATCCTTGCTAATACATTATTAAACAATAGGTTGCAACCGTAACCCACGACTGAAATAACTGTATTCTAGTAGGTGTGATAAAGAGCCAACCGTTAGCCATACATAAAAAATTCCCAGATATTTTTTTTGAAGAATCAGCTTATTAGACTTTACTTTCTTATCTAACTACATATTTATATATACATTAAACAAATAAAATATGGATAACAATTACAAAAGGCAGTATCGTCAATTAGATGATACCACTAAACAAAAGATTAGCCAAAGCCTAAAAGGCAGAACCAAATCAGCAACACATACACAGGCTATTTCTGACGGACTTAAAAAGTACTGGACTAGTGTTCCCAACCAGCCTAATAATGACGAAAACAAAATTGAAGAACATGAATAAGATACATGGATTGAATATAGACATGCTACGGTTATGTTATGAAATCAAAGAGCCGTACAATATTAATATCATCAAGACAAAGGAAGTAGGAGAAGAAATTGACTTTATGTACTTCTATCTGCGGAGAATACAAGGCAAACATTTTAAATTCGTCTACGAAATTCGTTATAATGATATGGGAAAAGAGAAACTATTCGGAGAATTAAGGCTTGGAATCAACGATGATGAAGAAGCAAGCAATATACACGCCAATGGCTATTAAAGCATGGATTAGCATTTCTAACCGTGTCTTATATACGGATGAAATCTATTATCTAGATTTCATAGAAAGCAATTTGGGACTAGAATTGCACAATATAACGACCTTAGACTTATGTTTGGATATGTCAATAGACATAGCCCGACTAATGCGGAGACTTATCCGAAATCCGCAAATAACGACAATCCTGAATGGGAAAAGAATTATAGACCGCAAACAAGACCGACCTGAAATAACTTACACCTCTAGCGGCAACATGGATAAGGACAAATACTTAACCGTCAATATTAAACAGAAAAAGGCGATTAAAGACAAAAGCAAAGGTAGTACCCTTATTGCATATGATAAAAAAACAGAAATAGCCAATAGCTCAGATAAAAGGTACATAGATGACTACTATGACAATCCATCAAAACTACACCGCTTGGAAGTCCATCTCAACAACGAGGAAATAAAGGACTATATTACAAGAACAAGACATGAATTATCATTCTATTCTTTAATTGATAAGAAATTCCTATCAAAGCTATTTGGTTACACGCTAAACAGTCTCATAAGGTTTGAGAAAGAAGAAAAACCAATAGACTGGGCAGACCTCTTATCAGAGGGGTATAACACCCCCCCCGCCAACGGCAATACTCCAACGTTAACTAGCTCATAAACAAAGAGAAAAGCTACTTAAAAGCATAATTCAAAAAAATCTATATTGAAAATTAGAAGTGTATCAAAATATCACCTTACAGATATAAGTGGTACACTTATTTTTTATTAAGTGCTAACTTCGGATATGCGGAGTGCGGAATCAAGATAGCAACAGCAATAAACCTACTCCGCAGCTCCGCACTTCCGCACATAACCCATCAAAATTGGTTATTCTTGCGCAAACATAAATTCCAAAAAGCCCCATTATCATTATACAATTCATCAAAACGAGAAGGAGTTGAACCATTTCTAACAATACAATCATTTTTCTTATATGAAGGATTAACAACTCCATAATATAAGCAGACATATTCTTTAAAGTCTGAAAAATTCTTGATATTCTTATTGAATAAGCTGCACTTTTCTTTCAATATAAGGCAAAGAGTAGCTATATCCAGCTTTGAACACTCACCGTTGGTTATTTCAAACCTTTCATCCACTTTTTCAAGTATTTTCTTAACTTGCTCACGATTGTTAAAAGAAGGACACAATTTTTCTAACATTTTCTCCTTATCTATCTCTATACCAACTTTGTTCTTTTCATTAGATACATCTTTGGATAATGAACTATCGACAGAAGCCTCTTTTTTTATTTCTATAATAGCATCATCATTAAGCAAAACCGCTTCATTAACAACAATCTTCTTATAGCGAATACCTGCTGTCCTTTGAGCATAAAAGAGGAACGATTGCAATGTACTTGCTTTATCTTCTATAATTGGCTGCTCCTGATTTTCGATAATTAGCATATTGATATACTTATACTTAACCTTATGCTGCATATCATATAAAAAGTATTTTATAAGTATAATTATAACATCTTTATCGTCTTCACCAATAGCATTGACATCCGAATACAATTTCTTTAATCCAAGTATCAATCTAGCATCCAATTCTTTAAGAAATGAATTTCCGCAAATATACTTACAAATATCTTCTACAGATTTATTCTTTACAAACTCATTACCAAGATTTTTAAAGGTTGCAAGACATATTTTTATTTGCCTTCTGAGCTCCTCATCCAACTTTTCGATATTGTCATATAGAACAATATTTTCATTGCCAAGCATAGATATAACGCCATTAACCAAGTTTTTTAGATACTGAGCATTTTGAATATCATTATTCCTTTTACGCATCATCTCTAAGTGCCTTGACATACTTGAAAATATCTCAGCCTCTTTTGTTATACATTGGTGGCAAATAGTCTTAAGTGGCTCTACAGTACTATCCGCATATAGAGCCACAATCATATCATTGAATAATTGAAAGTATTCTTTTTCTTCTTGTGATAATATCATATTAACAGCATTTAGACTGCTGTAAAGATATGAATTATATTGTATGGCTGCAAGAAATCACCTTTGATAGCCATCGGCTTATATTCAAAAAGATAGCTTATTGGATAAAAGTGAATATCAATTTTACCCTTATTTTCCGCAAATAGCATAAAACACTATTAATCAACGACATACACCAAATTATAATATTCACTTATATTCTTAGTGAATATGAGAGTATAAAACAAGAAATAAATCCTGCACCTCTTTTAATCTACAAATTCTTGAAACAAATGAGCATATTCATTTAAACAATTTCTCTAATTAAAGAAAATCCATATTCCCTTATCAAACTACCAGCAGCCTCTTTTGGAACTAATATCGGTACTTTGGGGACTTCCAAAAATTTGCATAATGCAATTCTATGATTCCCTTCTAATATGCCGATTCCATCTTCATAATTGCAAAGCGGTGGGTCAATAGGTACTTTGTCAATCCACTTATTCAATATATCAATATGTGCGTCTTTAAGTTCGGCTGTTTTTCTTACAATTCTTGATGTAGCAAAATCTGATTTTTCTATGAGAGTACTCACATTTGCCTCTAGTATTGATAGCTTATCAAATTGGGAAAATGATTCTTTAAAATCAGAAAATGCCCAAACAGGCTCTATTCTTTGCGTTTTTAAATAAATACCAACTCTATTTCTTGCTTTTCTCTTTGCTGAAAATATATCTCCTGTGGCTATTCCTATTTCTTTTTTAATTTTATCCAACTCCCTGTTTTTCTCCATATTTATCTTTAATTATAAAAAACTATTTATTTCCGCACTGCAATTTAGTCATTTAAAAAAGACCGAACATCGATATTTTATTATAGCGCCATCGGGCAATGATAAATAAAAAATGTATAAAAGTTAACTATATACCACCTTTTTGCAAGCCAATTCCATTCATTTCCAAGATTTGTGAATATTATAGGTATCACCGCCCCTAACATATAAAATTACAGCTATTATATTTACTAAGTTCAGGTCTTATCTTCTATTGGAGTATCAGGTAAGAAATCCCGAGGAGAACAATCAAAAACTTTAGCTAGTATATTCAAATGGTTTAGATTATACTTTGCCCTTCGCTTAGGATTTTCAATATCAGCAATGAAACTTGCAGACATATTCATATAGTCTGCCAATTCCATTTGAGACCATTTTCGTTCCACTCGCATAGCCTTCACTTTCTGTATTACAAATTCTTCTATTTTAGTCATATACCAATCATTTTAATTGGTAAAGGAAAGATTATCGCAGAAATGTTTTGAGCGTACATGTACGTGTATTATATTTGCAAAATCAATTAAATAACAAGTATTCAACTTTTAATTAAAAAAATCATGAAAAAGTATCTATTCTTCATTTTAATGGCAGCGAGCCTAGTTATGTACAGTTGTGAAAGCGATGATGATAATTCTCCAGTTAACAATCCTGTTGACACAGAATTTTCAACCGATAGGAGTGTTGAAATAAAGGCTTTTAGCAGTGAAAATGCACGCATATTCTCAACCACTTATAAAGAAACAGGATGCTCTGAATGTAATGAGGAAGGAACAAAATTTACAGCTATCCTCTTTGATAAAAATTCTTCAAACAAAACATACAGATATGTACTAGAAGTAAAAGTTGCATCACAAAAAGAGATAAGAAAAGGAGATAAATTAACGATGGTAGGAGGATTTTTTGCTGGCTCAAAAGACGATTTCCTCAAATATCAACCTAAAAATATAACAGGAGAAATAACCGTAGAAGAAGTGTATGAAGAAAAAGGCATCATTCTGTCTTTTAATAAACTATCATGGACAAATTCACCTAATGGAGGAACAATATACAATCTTACAGGCAAGTTGGCGTTCACCTATCCTAATTATAATCCTCTAGCAAACAAATAAATCCACACTGCTAGTAATGAAAAGATGTATTTTCACTTTACTCTTATTTTGCACCCCACTTTTAGTAATACATGCACTACCACGCAAAAAAGTAGCAGTTGTATTAAGTGGTGGTGGTGCAAAGGGAGTTGCACACATCGGAGCTTTAAAAGTTATAGAAGAATTGGGAATCCCAATTGACTATGTCGCAGGGACAAGTATCGGTGCAATTGTAGGGGGACTGTATTCTATTGGATATACACCTGAACAGCTAGAAATAATAGTTAAGCAGACAAATTGGATTGAACTACTTACCGATAAAATCTCACGGGATGCAATACCATTTCCTTTCAAATTGGATGATAGTAAATATCTTATATCATTACCTATTAGCAATAATAAAAAGAGTGGAGGTATAATCAAAGGTAGAAATATATCACAGTTATTACAACAACTCACAGAAGGCTATAATGAGACCATTAATTTTGATAGCCTTCCAATTCCTTTTGCATGTATCGCTACAGATATGGCAACAAATCAGAAAGAAGTTATTCGGTCAGGCAAACTTTCAGAGGCAATGCGAGCTAGTATGGCTATCCCCGTCATTTTTACTCCACTATATTCAGACAAGAAGGTTCTAATAGACGGAGGATTCAAAGATAACCTACCCATTGATGTTGTTAAAAGTATGGGAGCAGATATAATCATTGCAATTGATGCACAATCAGAGTTGGCAACAAGTGATAAATTGCAGGCTGTACCTGATGTTGTCAATCAGTTAATGCTAATGATATGCCAATCAGAACTAGATATTGACAAAATCAAACAAGTTGATTCTTATATTAAAGTTAATGTAAAAGGATATAATGCAGCAAGTTTTTCAAATGAAGCGATTGACACCCTTATCATAAGAGGAGAGAATGCAGCAAGAGCAAATTATATTTCTCTATTATCAATCAAAGACAAAGTTGGAATAGTACCTTCAAAAAAGCCGCATAACACTTCATTTCAATTACCATTTAGCCCTCAATACACCCCAATAAAAAACAACCAATTAAGGGCTGCATTAAGATTTGACAGTGAAAATATTGCGGCAATCTTATTAAATCTGAATTTGCAAAACCTAAAAACAGGAAAAGCTGAAATAGCTTTAAGAGGCGGTAGACAATCGTTTCTCAACACTCAATATAGCCTTCCTCTATCAAAGATACAAGAAATAAGCATCGCCAATAAAATCGCCTATAGTGACATTTTCCTATACAGTTATGGGCAAAAGATTTCCAATCTGAATTTTATACAGAATACCAGTAAGTTGGCATATTCGATAACACCATTAGACAATCTATTATTTAAGGCTAATATATCATTAGACTATCAACGTTTTTTCAGGACATTGGTAAATCAAGAATTTCCATATCCAAAGAGCAATGACTTGTTTCTAAATTACAATGTAGAATTGAAATACGAAACTATTAACAAAAGATATTTTCCGACAAAAGGTTTAGATTGCCACATTGGATATACAATATATACCAACTGCCACTCTTCCACAAACTATTCAGTATTTAATACTCTGATAAAGAAAATATTCCCTATAAGTCCTAGTACATATTGTGTACCATCAATATATGGAAGATTTATTTTTAATGCCAACATTCCATTAATATACAGCAACATAATAGGCGGTGAAGGATATAGCTTAGACTTTGAGCAGCAAATACCATTCTCAGGACTTATACACACAGAAAATGTCAATAACGTATTCGGAGGTATGCAAATCAAATTTCAACACACAATTCACAAGAAACAGCATCTTACTCTCGCGGGCAATTACGCCATTTCAAAACATCATTTTTCAAACTTCTTTCATGGGAAACCAATATACGGAATTAGTGTTGGATATGGCTATGAAAGCCCATTGGGTCCAATAGAAGGTTTTCTTTCTTATTCTAACAAAACAAAAGATTTAGGGTTTTATCTCAATATCGGATTTGGATTCTAAAAGCTCAACATATCATAAGTCTCTAACAGTTCTTGCGAACGCAGTCCCAAATATCGACGAGTAGTTTGTATATCAGCGTGATTAAATAGTTCTGATAACTTTATTAATGCAAATTCAGAGTTCTCCCCTGCTGCCTCAACTACCTGCCGCCCAAAAGTTTTACGCATACTATGCGTACTAAAATGCTCGATTTTCAAATTATACTTTAACTTCATTGACTTAAAAAGCACATTGATTCGTTGTGTACTATACACAGTCTTCTTTCTACTGAGAAAACATTTTTCATTTATATCCACTATACCAAGAGCCTTATAACAGTCTGCAATATGCTTCTGAAAATTACAATTAACTCTAATCTCCCTACGTTTTCCTGTTTTCTGTTCAGTAACAACAAACTTTTCGTTATCCAATAACATAGACCATGTAAGAGTGAGTAGGTCACTTATTCGCAGCCCGAAAAAACTACCACAGCCAATTAGCAGCGACAATCTATATTCCTCATCTCGATATAATTTGCGAACTAAGGACAGCATTGAATCCCATTCCAAATAATCCGAAGTGACATAACTGTTTTTTAAGCTCATAATATTCATTTTTAGTTGAGATTCATCGTTTTTGAACATGTTATGAATACTCTAATTAGTAAATCATTGATAATCAATTAATATTCAGTAATTACAGAAGTGAATATTTCAATCTCCACAATATCGACCAGTACCATAGCCCATTGCTTTTGATATTTCATCACTTGTGAGACCTCTCTCCCAAGCTCTTTCATCTCTTCTTTGGTCTACTCCCTCTTTATGTGCAATCCAGCTCGCTGCAATCATAGCATCAAGCTTTGCTGCTTTTTCTTCACGAGCTCTAACAGCATCATGCTCCCAACCCCAAGCTGCTCTCAGACATTCACTCCAAGAACGACCTTTTCTATGAAACTCACTACCATATAATCTATGGGCATCTTTCATTACTTGTTGCTTATTGTATCGTCTCATAATTCGTAGTGTTATTGATTACTTATCGCACTACAAATGTAGCACTTTCAATATACATATCAAAATAAAAATGTATATTATTAGAGTTACATTAACTTCTTTTATGTATTGCAATCAATATACAATTTAAAACTAAACGTATATTTGCATACATAATACAAAAGAAGAGTTATGGGACTACGAATAAAAGAAGTTATCAAAGAAAAAGGAATGACTGTTCAGACATTGGCTGACAAAATGGGAATTAATAGAGTAGGATTATCTAACCATATTAATGGAAATCCTTCCGTAGCCATTTTGGAGAAGATTGCCATAGCACTAGAAGTATCAATTCAAGAGTTGTTTGAAAAAGAGCCAAATAAGAATATTAATGGCTATATTGAGATTGGAACAGAAATCTTTAAGATTACATCCTTTCAAGATATGAAGAACATTATTAACCGCTTTAATAGTACTGAGTAAGTAAACTCAGTACTTCAACAATCACTCCTGCCCCTAAAATCCCATCCTCCTTACCTGAAATCCCCTCAATTTCTCCCCAAAATCCCCTGTAAAATCCCCTGCTTATTCATAACACACTGTATATCTGAACAATACAGGCTCAACTCGCAAAATAGTAGTTATTAGCCCATTTCATAGCTATATCTTTGCAATATCGAAAGAGCTCAAACGATAATAAATGATATTGTAAAACGAATAAAATCAGAATAATGAAAATAGATAATAACGAGACTGTATTTGATTACAGCACTATGAATGAGATTATTAATGAGGGTATGAAAGAAGAAAAACGCAAAGCGTTATATAAGAATTTATGGTTTGAAAAGGAACTTACCATTTTATTCGGAGAAACAAATTGTGGTAAAAGCTTACTTGCACTTCAAATAGCAGAAGAGATTGCCAAAGGTGGCGAAAAAGTAATGTACTTCGATTATGAAATGAATATGTCCCAACTATGCGATAGATATTCCAATGAAGAACGTACAAAACGATATGAATTTTCCGAAAACCTAATCAGAGCAAGAATTGATTTTGATTTGGAATGTGATTTTAAAGCACGAAGAGAAAGATTATTTATGCGACTGGAAGAGGCTGCAAGCAAATCTAACATAAAAGTCTTCATCGTTGACAACATCACGTGTCTACATCCTAATTTATCTGATACGGAACAAGCTGCAAGGTTCACCATTGAATTTAGAACATTTATGAACAAGTTAGGCGCAAGCATTCTTTTGTTAGGACATTCTCCAAAACTGCAAAGTAAAGGAGTTATCACATTAGATAGACTTGGAGGCAGTAAGCAAATTAGCAACTTTATAGATGCTTGCTTTTGTATCGGGAAGACCACAGGAGAGATAAATAAAGTTTATATAAAACAACTAAAAGCCCGAAGCTGTCCCATAACTTTACATGAAGGGCGTGTTCTTGTCTGCTCTATAGAGAAACGAGATGATTGTTTTATTGAATTCAAGGAAGAAGGCTATGCCGATGAAAAAAAATTATTGAAGGGGGAAGCTGATATTACCCCTGAAAAAGAAAAAGCCCATCAACTTTACAAAGAAGGCAAAAGCTATAGAGAAATAGCTAAAATCATCGGTAAAAGCGATAAGACTATCAAGAAATGGATAGAGGAATATGAAGAATATTGTGCCAAGCACGAAGCTAATGAAGAAGTTGAGAACGAATTTTCTGAGGTGGATAGTGCGGAAATGCGGAGTGCGGAATAGTGAAATGCAAAATAATACTAATAAACAGTCTAACATTCACTTTCTTTTCCCCTCTAATTTACTAATAATGAACTTTGTAATAGAAATACAATATGAATGCACAGTATTTAAACTTAGATACCATCAAAGAGAACCGCAACTTCAAAGGAATATCCCAAGAGGATGCAAAAGAATTAATTGATACACTATATGCTTTTTCAGTTCTGAGCTATGAGGCATATAACAAAAAAGATACACAATATGGAGAATTTTGAATTAAAAGGCTTTGCAAAAGGCAAAAAACAGCAAAAAGAACAAGTAGGCGGCAATGCCATCATCTATACCCGTGTTAGTTCCAGTGAACAAGTAGACGGTCAAAGTCTAGAGGTGCAAATAGACAAATGCAGAGAGTACGCAAACATGCACTCATACAATATTGTCGGTGAGTTTGGAGGAACATACGAATCAGCAAAGAGCGATAAGGAACGCAAAGAATTTAGTCGTATGTTGACCTTCATCAAACAGAGCAATAAGAAAGGCAGCAATCAGATAGTAAAAACCGTAATAGTGTTCAGTACCTCCCGTTTCAGTAGAACGGGAAGCACAACCATTATTGAAGAGGTAGAAGCTAGAGGAGCATACGTGGTATCTGCAACATCAAATTATGACCCACGTACACCAGTCGGAAAGTATATGCAACTCATGGAGCTTGCAAATGCAAGGTTTCAAAATGACGAAAAGAGAGCAACAACTGTTGAAAACAGCGTAAAAGCATTACTAAAAGGTAGATGGATTGGTAAAGCTCCAAGAGGATATGACCAAAAGACAACAAAGAAAGAGCAAATTATAACCATCAATGAAGAAGGAAAACTAATAAGAAAAGCATTCCTTTGGAAAGCCAATAACAAACTATCTAACGAAGAAATCAGACATAGACTGGCAACAGAAGGTTTCCATATCTGTAAACAGAAACTATCAGAACTGTTCAAGAACCCTTTTTATTGTGGCTATATGGCACATAAATTCTTGCAAGGGGATATTGTACAAGGAAATCATCCTCCATTGATACCAAAAGAAATTTTCTTGAAAGTAAATGGAGAGTTATCCAAAAACCATAGTGGATATGAACAAAAGATAGATAAGGAGTATGCACCATTACTAGGCAGCATCAAATGTCCCTGTTGTGGCAATAATCTATCCGCAAGTATATCAACTAAGATGCGAAAGAAATTCGGACGTACTGATATTGGTTATTATGTTTGCAGCCGTAAAGGCTGCAAATACAATAGCTCAACCAAGAACGTACATGAAGCTTTTGAGGAAGAAGTAAACAAGTATGCACTATCTGATAAAGTATCAGAGCTTTTAAAACTGCAACTAACCATCACCTTTGAAAACATGAATAAAGAAAATAAAGAAAGAGCCCAGTCCATCAAATCCAATATCAAAGCAAAGGAAAAAGAACTGGAACAAGTCGAAACAAATTATGCACTTTGCTCGGATGCAAAGAAACAAGAGATTTGTATAAAGGTAATGACGAGATTAGAAACAGAAATCAGAGGTTTACAGGTAGAATATTCAAAGGTGAACACAGAAATATTGAACCTTGATAAATTCATTGATTATGCGTTCACAATGCGCTCTAACTTATTCAATTTATGGGAATTACAAGGATTAGAAGGAAGAAGGAGATTACAAAAATTGGTATTTCCTGACGGTTTTATCTACGACAAAAATAACGAGCATATTGAACCTAAAACAGTCAATCAATTCTTTCTGCTAAACTACTCATTTCCAACGAATAATGGGGATAAAAAAGAGAGACGAACAGTGAAAATCACCGTTCGTCCCTTCAAGTACTCGAAGCGGGACTTGAACCCGCACAGCCGCAATGGCCAAAGGATTTTAAGTCCTTCGTGTCTACCATTCCACCATTCGAGCATCCTTTCAAAGAGAGCGGAAAACGAGACTCGAACTCGCGACCCTAACCTTGGCAAGGTTATGCTCTACCAACTGAGCTATTTCCGCATTTTTTCAACGGGTGCAAAGATAAGTAGTTTCTACCTTTCTGCCAAACTTTTTCCGATGAAAATATTTCAATAAAGGTGGAAAAGGATATTTTATAATCAAAGACCATGCAAAAGAGATAACTCTATGCATGGTCTGGATGGATCATTTACGCCCCAACAAGGTCTTCTCCGCCTGTTCCATACCTTGAAAGTTGAAACCCTCGATGGTACGTTGCATCAATGCGGAAATCTCATCATTACACAAATTGCCAATACTTCCTTCATGGGTGTGATGTACTTGCTTGTCATGCGAAAAGTGACCGGCTTCAATATCCAGCCCTACTTTCTTATAAGCATCCCGGAATGGCATACCTTCACGTGCCAGACGATTCACCTCTTCTACACTAAAAATAAAAAGGTATTTATCATCATCGAGGATATGCTCGTTCACCTTAATTTCATTCATGATATAGGTAGTCATCTGCAGACAATCTTTCAACTCCTGAAAAGCTGGTAAAAAGACTTCCTTTATAATCTGTAAATCACGAAAATATCCGGAAGGCAGATTATTGGCAATCATCATAATCTGCTGCGGCAGCGATTGTAACTTATTACATTTGGCACGTGTCAGTTCGAACACATCCGGATTCTTTTTATGTGGCATAATGCTTGATCCGGTTGTACATTCATCCGGCAACTTCACGAAACCAAAATTCTGGCTATTGAACATACAAGCATCAAAAGCCAATTTAGAAATCGTTCCTGCAAGCGTAGCCAAGGCAAAAGCGACATTGCGTTCCATCTTTCCACGTCCCATCTGGGCATACACTACATTATAGTTTAAAGAATCGAATCCCAGCAATTCCGTAGTCATCGTGCGGTTCAGCGGGAATGAAGAGCCATATCCGGCAGCGGAGCCCAAAGGATTCTTATTGCACATCTTAAAAGCAGCCTGCAGGAAAAGCATATCATCTACCAAACTCTCAGCATACGCTCCAAACCAAAGCCCGAACGAAGAAGGCATCGCAATTTGCAAATGAGTATAACCCGGCATCAGAACATTCTTGTAACGCTCACTTTGACGAATCAGAACATGAAACAATTGCTCTACAGCCTCTGCTACTTCTCTGATCTGAGTACGAGTGAAAAGTTTCAGATCAAGCAACACCTGATCATTACGAGAACGCCCGCTATGAATCTTCTTACCGACATCACCCAAACGACGCGTAAGCATCAGTTCTACCTGCGAGTGCACGTCTTCAACTCCTTCTTCTATTACAAACTCGCCTCTCTCCGCAGAAGCATATATATCTTTCAGTTCGGTCAGCAACTGAGCTAATTCCTCCTTTGTGAGCAATCCGATACTTTCGAGCATCGTGATATGAGCCATCGAACCAAGTACATCATGCTTTGCAAGATAAAGATCCATCTCACGGTCACGTCCAACGGTAAATCGCTCTATATCCTTATTTACCTCAACTGATTTTTCCCAAAGTTTCTGTGCCATAGCTATTAATATTGTATCATAGATAACATATCAGCCATCTTTTCCAATCCTTCATTCAAAGGTTTCTGTACCATCGCTTTCATAAACGGATTGATTTCCAGCCCAATAGTTACCTTTAGTTTACATTCTTCTTCGGATACAGCCACAAGCTGAATCCACATATTAAAAGGTAGAGGCGAATTGGTAGTCTCAAACTTAATACATTTACTGGGTTCCCGTTCAATAATTCTCAGGGTCAGTTGTCCTACAGGATCCACATTGAAACTAAGTGTATCAGTATCGAAACTCATATTTTTCACTTTGTCTTCGGGCAAACGATCTTTAATAGCTTCCAGGTTACTAAGATCGGCAAGTTTCTCGTACACACGTTCCTGGCTATAAGGTATCACCTTGACACTACTTTCAAATTTAGTCATCTTATTTATCTTACTTATAAAGAAAAAAGAAGAACAATCCGAACAGATTCTGTCCGAATGGCTCTTCTTTCTATATTTTAATCATCAAAAAAATCAGTTTTATTTTCCGGTTTCCCAATGAGCCGGATCCTTGCGCCATTCGTTTAACGTTGCAATGTCTTCTTCTTCAATATAACCGGTACGAAGTGCAACATCTAACACAGCTTCATAATTAGTCAATGTTACCAAAGGCACTTTAGCATCTTTAAAGGCCTGTTCGGCAACAGGAAATCCGTAAGTATAAGCAGCTACCATACCAATAACTTCGCAACCATCCCGACGAATAGCTTCTACAGCTTTTAAACTGCTTCCACCGGTAGAGATTAAATCTTCCACAACAACGACTTTCATTCCCGGACGAAGTTCGCCTTCGATAAGATTTTCCAGACCATGGTCTTTCGGGGTAGAGCGAACATACACGAACGGAAGATTCAATGCATCAGCCACTAAAGCCCCTTGAGGGATAGCCCCCGTCGCAACTCCGGCAATAGCATCTACCTGTCCGAAACGTTCCAGAACCAAACGTGTAATCTCGAACTTAACAAAACTACGAAGAGAAGGATAAGAAAGGGTTTTACGATTGTCGCAGTAAAACGGTGATTTCCATCCGGAAGCCCATGTAAACGGATTTGCCGGTTGAAGCTTAATAGCTTTAATCTTCAACAACTTCTCGGCGAATAATCTCTCTAAATTTTTCATAACTAAACTAACTATGATAATTACAGGATGCAAAAATACGGAAATGGAACGAGACTAAAAAGAAGAATCCGTATTATTTTTTTGTTATTTGTCACTTACTCTTCTTCTACCTGCACACAGCGACGGATATCGTCCATTTCAAATCCTCTACTCATGGCAAAACGAATCAATTTCCCATTCAGCTCGAATTCATCTTTGGCATGTATACTTTTACGTTTTGCTGCTATCAGATCTCCTAAAATCGCAAGATATTCTTCCCGGTCAATGTCATTCAGATACCTGTAAGTTACCTCACGAGGAATTTTTTTCATATACAGAGCTTGTGTAATCTTCATTTTACCCCATTTGGCAAAACGGAACTTATCGTTGACAAACGCTCTGCAATAACGTTCTTCATCAATAAACTTCTCGACAACAAGACGATCGATGATTCGGTTAATCACTTCATAAGGTAAGCCCCATTTCTGGAGCTTTTCATTCACTTCGGCTTTACAATGTTCGGCTGCGGAACAATAGGCAGCCATGCGATTTAACGCTTCTTCTTCTGTTATTGTATTCATCGTTTGGCGGTTACAATTCGATCATTACCCGATATATCTTTTATCAAACGGAGTTCTTCGTACCCTTGTTCGTGAAGCATTTGGAGAACCTCTTCACCATAAGCCCGATTGATCTCAAAATAGAGCCTGCCGTGCAGGCGTAACATTTTTCTTCCTAAAGATGCGATACGCCGATAAAAGCGCAACGGATCATTGTCCGGCACAAAAAGGGCCAGTCTGGGCTCCCAATCTAACACATTGGGTTCCATTTCGTTTTTTTCGCTCTCTGTAACATAAGGAGGATTACTGACAATCATATCATATTGATCATCATCAACAGGTTCTGCAGACAGAACATCCATTTTCTCAAAATGCACTCCGGCCTTCAATTCCCGATTATTCTCCCCGGCAATGGCAAGAGCCTCTTCCGATACGTCCCATGCGGTGACCACAGCCTGCGGAATATGTTTAGCCAGACTGATGGCAATACACCCGCTACCGGTTCCTATATCCAGCAAACGGGTACCGGTTGCAGCTTCTTTCACTACCAGATCAACCAGCTCCTCAGTTTCAGGACGAGGAATCAACACACCCGGAGCTACCCGAAACATAGACCCATAAAAACAGGTTTCGCCCTGAATATATTGGATCGGCTCGTTTTTCTTCAATCGTTCGACAATGCTTTCTAAATCACACTGCTCGTTTGCAGATAATGTTATATCTTTGCCCAGATAATAATCAATAGCATCCTGACCCAGCAGATCACAACAAATGATTTTTGTGAGACTCCTGAGTTCTCCCGGTGGATAAATATCGTGTAAAGCCTGGCGGATATAAGTGGTGACGTGGTTCATTCTCCTTATTTTGGGGTGCAAAAGTACAAATAATATAGCTATCAGCCTAAAAGATGAAAGAAGAAAAATACATGAGGCGTTGCATCCAACTGGCAAAAAACGGTCTTTGCAACGTATCTCCCAATCCAATGGTAGGAGCTGTCATCGTATGTGAAGGACAAATAATCGGTGAAGGCTATCACATCCGTTGCGGAGAAGCACATGCCGAAGTCAATGCGATCCGCTCTGTAAAGGATCCGTCTTTACTGAAACACAGTACTATATATGTAAGTCTCGAGCCTTGCTCCCACCATGGAAAAACTCCCCCATGCGCTGATTTAATCATAGAGAAACAAATTCCTAGGATTGTAATCGGATGCCAAGACCCATTTTCCAAAGTAGCAGGCAAAGGAATCCAAAAGTTACGGGATGCCGGATGCGAAGTCATTGTCGGAGTTCTGGAAACGGAATGTCGCGAACTTATACGGAAATTTATCACTTTCCATACCCTTCACCGCCCTTACATCGTTTTGAAATGGGCAGAATCAGCCGATGGTTTCATCGACCTGGAACGTACGGAAGGACAACCTGTCATATTATCGACTCCTCTCACTTCCATGCTGGTACACAAAAAAAGAGCAGAGTCGGACGCTATCATGGTCGGTACGCGAACCGCACTACTGGACAATCCGGCACTCACGGTACGCAACTGGCACGGACACAATCCGGTGCGAATAGTGATGGACCGTAATCATTCACTCCCTCAAACCTCCCATTTGTCGGATAACAGCGTATCTACGCTCGTTTTTACGGAACATCCCCGTGCCGGAAAAGAAAACCTGGAGTACATCACACTCAATTACCAGACAGATATTCTGCCACAAATATTGTCTGCCCTCTATCAACGCAACCTACAGTCGCTGATGATAGAAGGAGGAAGGATTCTTCTGGAGTCATTTATCCGTTCCGGAATATGGGATGAAGTCATCATAGAAAAGAGCGATAAACTGCTTTATTCCGGTGTTAAAGCACCTGAAATAAGCGATAAAATTAGTTATTCGGAAGAAAAACATTTCTGTACGACCTTCAGGCATTACTTGAAGAGAAATACCTAAATTCGCTGCATTCAAGGAGTTTTATATCGACAAAATCGAGCAGATTATCTATAATTTTATATAAAACTTCCCTTCAATGTTCAATATAGAGAAAAATGTTCCTATTTTTGCAACTTGTAAATAAACACAATCTTTCAAATGAGAATAAAGTTTTTATCAGTAATTGTAAGTTTCTTCCTTGTATCGTTTGCCGTTACTTCGTGCCTTGACACAGAAGAAATTGAATATAGCCCGGATGCTACCATACACGCATTTGCACTTGACACCATACATGGGGTAAACTATAAATTTACAATTGACCAACTTGGTCCCGATGGAGTAGGACTTATTTATAACCAGGATTCACTACCTGTAGGCTCCGATACAATTATTGACCGTATTCTTATCAAGACACTGACCACAACTTCCGGAATAATCACTGCCAAAAACGCAGAGGGTCAGGATACTCTGTTCAACTATTCCGATTCTATCGACTTCAGAGGCACTATGCAAAAACCGATGAGAATAAAAGTGTGGGCTGCCGACATGCAATATACCAAAGAGTATACTATTTCGGTACGTGTACATCAACAGGACCCGGATTCCATGAACTGGACCAAAATGACAGATAACTTCGCAAACTATAGCGGATATCAGAAATCAGTTACCCTGAATGAAGATCTCTTGATCTATACATCGAATACGACTGCATACCAATCATCCGGAGATGTTATCAGTAAAGGAAGAAGCTGGACACCAGTATCCATAACAGGGCTTCCGGACAACATCAAGCTTTCCTCCATTATTTCTTTCGGCGGAAAACTATATGCCACAAACGGTGAAAGTGCATACGTTTCATCTGATGGAGCATTATGGAATGTTGCAACCGATTTGAATAAAAACGGTAAAGTAGAGATGCTGATCGCCCCTTTCCCGAAAAATGAAGGTAATCTGTTGGGTATCTCCGGAATTGCCGGTATTATTAATAATGGTGATCAATCTACATTTGCCATAACTAATCCTGAAGCAACAGCGTGGAACATTGGTTCCGAAACAGTAGGTGCGGACTTCCCCTTGGAGAATTTGTCTGCAACTTCTTACCTGACAGCAACAGGAATCCAGACAATAGCCGTAATGGGTAACAATCGTAATGCAAACGATACGACTTCCATCGCATGGACCTCACAAGACGGTTTGCTTTGGATACCTTTAAAAACTTCCTCGAGTACCGCCTATTGTCCGAAACTGGACAATCCGTCTTTCTTCTATTATGATAATGCTTTTCTGGCATTCGGAGGAAATTTTGAAACGATCTATACATCGGAAGCAGGTATTGCCTGGTATAAAGCCAACAAGAAAATCTTCCTGCCGGCCGAATTCAAAGACAGAGGAAACAATTACTCAACTGTAGTAGACAAAAATAACTTTATCTGGGTAATATGGAGTAACGGTGGTGCCAACGAAGTATGGCGCGGACGACTCAATAAATTTGGTGCAGTACATCACGGAAAATTCCAGCGTCCTTTCGACGATCGGCATATTCTTCCCCTTCGTGCTGGCCGCGATACTGAAAACGGCGCAGGGCTCCTCTACGGTGGCGATCACCACTACCGCGGGTATGCTCGCCCCCGTACTTCCCGCGCTGGGGCTCAACACACCGTCGCTCTCGGCCCTCTGCGTTATCGCGATCGGCGCGGGAGCGATGACGGTCTCGCACGCGAACGACTCCTATTTCTGGGTCGTCACGAATTTCGGTGAGATGGAGACGGAGCAGGGCTACAAGACCCAGACAATGGGCACCTTGATAATCGGCCTCGCCTCGATGGTCGGCGTATTCATCGCCTATCTGGTGCTGAGATAACCGAAAAAATCGCCGCGTTAAGCGCGGCCTGATAAACCGGAGAGGGGCATGTCCGTTAAGGTCATGTCCCTCTCTTTGTGATAAGGTAGCGCGCGAAAACACCGCGCTTAGGGGTTATATATCTTCATTCCGGCCCGCTCCGCAGCGTTTTTCAGGTGCG
>OGZA01000429.1_pt1 | contig 32384 bp, 34 predicted proteins | sample 1576591 | NCBI WGS metagenome assembly OGZA01 (sample SAMEA3541565, study PRJEB24748) | human gut metagenome | biome: human gut; feature: human-associated habitat; material: faeces | place: China | collected 2012
TAGGCCGTGTTAAACTGTCGGTAGCCGTTGGGCTTTAATACGCCGAACAGGTCACGGATGATCTGCTCTTGCCAATCAATGAGCTGGAACGGTTTGCCTGACCAGCGGCCCTTCGTGTGCTTGAGCGCTTGAATGAAGGCCACCGCATAGTCGGCTTTGCGCTTGTCATAGCGTGAGCCGTCAGCCATGAACCGGGTTGGCGTATAGGTTTCTAGTTGACGCATCGTGTCCCACCTCCTCTCCAGTGGCATAAGAAAAGCCCCAACAAGCGGGGCGAAAAGTTCTCAGCGCACAGCGCCCAAACCATGTAGGTACAGGCGCGTTGCGCAGGGTTTAGATCAGGGCGTCGAGCGCGGCATATTCAGCGCGACGCTGGTCGAGCTGGTGGGCGATGATGGAGGAGCGGAAGCCGTTCTTCTCCCGTCCCAGCTTGTTTTCTAGGGCGGTGATCTCGGCCTTGCGACGTTTCATCACCTCGATCGTGTCGCCGCCTTGGATTGCTTGCTTGTCGCGTTCGAAACTGTTCATGACCATCTCTCCTTCTCTTGTTTGGTCATGTACATACAGCCATAGACCCGCGACTATATCCAGTCGTTTTCGGCGTATTTTCAAGGGAAAATAGCGATGGTCGCCACTCGCGCACTGAGGCGTTGTCACGAGCCAAACAAGACGGAAGATGCGCCCAGTATGTAAGTGGCAAGCCCAGATCCGTGCCCTGGTCGGTGTGGGTTGGGGCTAGCGCGGTTTAGAGAGCGTTGATCATGCCGATCGCCCAGGCAGTTGCGTGGCCTTCGTCGGTGAAGGCTTCATCGGATTCGGCAGCGAGCATCACTGGGGCGTTCTTACCTTGGCCTAGGATCTGGAAGATCGCTACGAAATGCTCGTAGGTGCCGAGGGAGTCGTTCCAGATGCGGTTGGTGGCGATCAGGTGAGTGCCGTAGCGCATCGCGTGTCCCAGGATCTTGTAGTGCTTGGCAACCGCTGTGGTGGTCTTCAAGGCTGTAAGTTCGTTGTTCATGACCTTGCTCCTTCTCTTGTTTGATCATGTACATACAGCCATACGTCGCCGCGCATATCCAGTCGTCTTCCGCGTATTCACGAGGAAAATAGAGATTCTGGTCTCTCGCTTCTGCTCGGGTTATTCGGCCGGGTGTGGCGCGGTTTTCCACGCCGCATTACCTTCCAAATTCGCAAGTAACACCCGGCGGGCGGTCTTGTATCCCTCGCCAAGCATTCCCAGGCGTAGGAGCCAGCAGCGCATCGCATACTTATCATTCCCTGGTTCAGGTGGTTTCGGTGAGATGCGGGTGGAGGTCTTGGCTTGCTCGATCATCAGCTGGATAAGCACGCTAGCCACCTCAATCACCTCCGCCTCAGGAAGCTGATCGAACCAAGCAAACTCAACCGTTCCTTCCACCTCGTCCATCTTCATGGGCGTGGCCGGAATATCGAGTGCCTTGGCGATGAGTGCTCCCTTGGCGGCGAGCAGGGCTTCGAGCTTCGCTGCTGTGGCCTCGTCCCACCCGGTCGTGGGGAATGCGAGCGTCAGCCCGTACTCCTCGCCCGTGGGCGCAAAACCAGCCGTAATCGCCGCCTCGGTGAGGGAGTCGGTGTCGATGTCCTCTGGGAGGTGGAGCACCCAATCCCGATCTAGCCGGGCTTGCCCGATCAGGTAGTCGAAAGAAGGCGTACCCGCATACACGGGGTTCACGCCGAGATGGGCGGCGAGGGCTTCGGCGAGTTTCTTGCGCCCTCTCTTGTTCGGGGAGAAAGGAATCCGGGTCATGCTGCCACCTCCTGGTCGAACCAAGATGCGATGAAACCGAGATAGTCATCTGGGTAGTCGTTGATGCAGGTTGCGGCTAGCTCGAAGTCGTGTTCGCAGGCGTACCCGAATGCTTCAGCACGGTTCCACAGGTCGACGCCTGCTTCTAGCATTTCGGTCAGTTCAATATGTAGTTCGCTCATGACCATCCTCCAATTCGTGTTTCCCCCAGTTAGGGATCTTGTTTGGTCATGTACATACAGCCATAGGTGCGCCCGCTTATCCAGTCGTATTGGCTGCTTTTTGTAGCCTGTTTAGGACGTATTTCACTACTGGTAATGCCACCCCATTTCCCCACAGTTTGTACTGTGCTGAATCAGTTGGCGCGGTTTTCAGCCAAGTAGTGATTTGGCTGCGAGTTTTCGGTTTCACGCCCCGTCCTAGGTTCCAGTTCTTCCACACGCCCTCCCAGTACCTGATTTCGTCTTCGTCTGGGTCGAGGTTTGTGAGGTTGTCACACCAATAGTCCGGGAAGCCTTGTAGACGAGAACATTCGAGGGGTGTGAGTTTGCGTGGGCGAAGCATCGTATTAGCGACAATAGGTGGCTGGTGTGAATCACTTGCCAAAAGTGCACCAGCAACATTTGTAGTTGCCCTCGTGAAATGATCAGATTTCGAAGAAGCATAGATCGGTTCGAGAATGACCATTCCGCCTTGATTGCATGCGGGATTACCGCCAGCTAAATCAAGAGTTTTTGCCACAGTGGTTTCGTAACCGCATTCACCACCATATTTACGATTGTCGTGGACGGAATTTATACCGTATACAGGTTGGTCGAGTAGGAGTGGAACATTTCCACCTCCTGTTCCCATTCGTGAAGTTAAGGTTTGACTTGTTACCTGGTCGCCAATTTCGATGCGCGAATCATTGGGATGGTAATCAAGCATCACCTGCATGCTAGGTTTAAATAAGACTTGGTCAGCACCAGTTCCTAATGTGCCTGAAAGGTCATGCTGAATCAACGGCCCTTTACCACCGCCTGGCTTACCGGCACGCATACGAAGAGTTAACGCCCCGCACCGGTTGCCTGTAGTGCTTGGGCTAATTGCTCGGGCAGGGTTTTGTTTTTCTTCTTTGCTCGCGTCAGGATTCCTTGTGCTGCTTTGGGACTCAAATAGAATCTCGGGTGCGGATTGTCCTGCAAAATCTGCGACAAGGAAGATACGACGACGACGTTGGGGCACTCCGAAAAATTGAGCATCGAGCACTCGCCATGCAAGTGATGCCCCATCTGCCAAGACGTATCCGCTGGTTGCCCAGCTGGTTTCAGGAACAGGAATGCGTGGCGTTTGCTGGCAGGACACCTCGATAAACGCTTGCAAGACCGCGGCAAAGTCGGCCCCGTGGTTTGAGGAGAATACGCCCGGCACGTTTTCCCACACAGCATATCTTGGGTAGACACCATGAGTTGCTTGCCTCATTTCTTCAATAATCCGCACAGCTTGGTAAAACAGTGAGGAGCGAGACCCATCAATCCCGCTCCGCTTACCTGCGATAGATAAATCCTGACAAGGTGAACCAAACGTGATCACATCCACCGGCTGTAACCGGCCACCATCTAACAAATTAATATCGCCAACATGGCGAACTTCAGGCAGATTTTTCCTCGTTACCCGGATAGCGAAGGGGTCTACCTCAGATGCCCACATCGGTTTGATACCAACCATTTTGGCAGCTAAAGGGAAACCGCCCGAACCATCAAACAAGGAACCCAACGTCAAAGCACTCACGATTCACCCCGATCAACATCCCGCACCAAATCCAAATACGCGTATTCCTTGCCCTCACGCAAACAGGTGATACCTGCCGCGTCCCCGGTGTGTTCGGCATACCGGCGCAAAATCACGGAGGCGTATTTCTCGTCGAGCTCCATCGCATAACAGATGCGGTCGCTGGCCTCGCACGCCATCAAGGTTGAGCCTGAGCCTGCGAACGTGTCGAGCACGATCGCGTTCGCCTGAGTGGAGTTCCCAATCGGATAAGCCAACAAATCCAGCGGTTTAGAGGTGGGGTGGTCGGCGTTGCGGCGTGGCTTAGCGAAATTCCAGATCGTGGTCTGCTTACGATCCGCATACCAGCGATGCTTACCCGTCTTCACCCATCCAAAGAGCACCGGCTCGTGCTGCCACTGATACGGGGAACGTCCCAATACGAGGGAATCTTTGACCCAGATGCAACATCCGGAGAGGTAGAAGCCAGCGTCTTGGAAGGCTCTGCGGAAGTTTAAGCCTTCAGTGTCAGCGTGAAAAACGTAGGCGGACGCGCCCTTCTCACACACGCCCGCCATATTCGTAAACGCTGCGAGAAGGAAGTCGTAGAACTTATCGCCATCCATCTTGTCGTTCTTAATCGACAAACCCGACCCTGATTCGAAGGCGACGTTATATGGCGGATCGGTCAACACAAGATTCGCACGCTTACCATCCATCAACAACTCGACGTCCTCGGCGCTGGTGGCGTCGCCACAGACAAGTCGGTGGCGGCCGACTGTCCACACATCCCCACGCTCCACGAAAGTAGCAGCTTCTAACGCGGCGGTGAGGTCGAAATCATCATCCTCCACATCACCCTCATCCAATGAGCCGATAAGCTGCGCGATCTCAGCATCGTCAAAACCGGTCAGTTCAGCATCGAAATCCGAAGAGTCAAGGTCAGCGATGAGGAGGGCAAGTTTGTCGTTGTCCCATTCGCCACTGATCTTGTTCATCGCAACGTTCAGCGCCTTTTCGCGCATTTCGTCAAGTTCGACGACGACGCAGTCCACGGTTTCTTGTCCCAAGTGTTTGAGAACGGACAATCGCTGATGACCAGAGATGACGGTGTTGTCATTCGCCGCGTTAACCACCACTAGCTCGACGTAGCCGAACTCAGTCAGGGAGCGCTTAAGCTTTTCAAACTCAGCATCGCCAGGCTTGAGTTCCTTACGCGGGTTATATGCGGCAGGTTTCAGTTCAGCTATCGGTAGCTGCTTGATTATCATGGACATAGGTGGAGCCTTTCTTGAATAAGAAGCTGGCTGATGCCCCAATCGCCAATAAGTTCGTAGACACGTTTCGTTTCTGCTTCAACCTTCGGGTGGCACGAGCGGCAAAGAACTGCGAGATTATTGCCCCAGCGCTCGCCTCCACATTTGGTTGGGATGATGTGGTGCACAATGAGATTGCACCTGCTTCCACACCGTCTGCAGATCCCGCGTTTGCGAAGCTTTTGAGAGAGCTGCTGCCAGTGATAGTCATAGGGACCATACGTGCGCATCGCCTGAGCGTTTTGCCTCAAGACGTTAGTTAGTCGCTGTCTTTTCGAATCGGAGTATTCACGCCATTTGCAAGATGTGTGCGCACCGATTTTCGCTTTTGTTTCGGGCGAATGATAGTTCTCACCAAGAGCCTCCTTGCGTCGTCTGAGGCCTGCCGAAACTTTCTTTCTAAACTCAGGATCTTTGTTCTTCTCAATGAGGTCTTTGCGGCTCTTTTGCCATTCATTTTGACAAGGCACCGAACAAAAGAATTGAGAAGGCACCCGATTTCAGGCATACCTACGCGTTCCCCGCACACCGCATGTGGCGCATTCGTATTCAACCTTCATGCCTTGTAATCGCTTTCTTTAGCGCGTCGACGTGAGCGAACGAGTTTTCCCAATGCAGACCTGTATGACCGAAGTGCCCATAGGTTGAATACTGTGTAAAGCTAGGCTTGCGAAGGTTCAAGGCATCGATGATTGCTCCAGGGCGCAGCGAGAATACTTCGCGTGCTGCCTCGGTCAGGATCTCGTCGGAGTATTCACCACTGCCGAGGGTGTCAACAGTGAAGGCGACTGGGTCAGCCTTCCCAATCGCATAAGAAATGCTTACTTGGCACTCGATGGCCAACCGTGCGTCGACGATCGTTTTCGCGATCAGGCGCGCCATATAGGCACCCGAACGATCCACTTTCGAGGCGTCCTTGCCTGAGAACGCACCACCACCATGGAGCGCGAGACCGCCGTAAGTATCAACCATCAACTTGCGACCCGTCAGACCCGTGTCCGCCTTCGGCCCACCCACCGTAAACAAGCCTGAGGGATTCACCAGAATCTCGGTGTCAGCGCTAATCGGCAGGTACAGCTTACAAGCGGGTGCGACGATGAGGGTTTTCACCTCCGCCGCCAACTCATCTAGATCCTTGGTTTTATCGTGTTGGATCGACACCACCACGGTCTCAATCGCCAGCGGTTGTCCGGCGGCGTCGTAGCGAACCGTCACCTGCGCCTTACCATCGGACTTGATACCGGTGATCGTGCCTTGCTTGCGGGCATTGTCGAGCCGGGCGCAAATCTCATGAGAGAGCACAAGCGGCAGCGGCAAACGCTCCGGAGTCTCACGAGTGGCATAACCGTAAACAGTGCCTTGATCGCCAGCACCCTGCAAAGCGAATTCGGTGTCATCCCCAAAGCGTGCCTCTAAGGACTTGGAGACTCCGGCATTGATATCTGGGGATTGGCGGCGTGTCCAGACGAAGACGAGGAACTTCCACGGCACATAACCCGCCTCCATCAACGCGTAACGCACCGACTCACGAATGCGCGGACGAACCTTCGAAGTGATCTCGCCAGTGACGATGATCCGATGCCCGCTAGCCATCACTTCTACTGCGACGCGGGCAGCAGGATCCTCGTAGAGGATATCGTCAAGGATCGTGTCAGCGATCAGGTCGCAGAGCTTATCGGGATGGCCGACACACACGGCCTCAGCAGTCTTCGTAACAGACATACACACTCACTTTCCAAGGAATCGGGACATAGAAAAGTGCCCACCCATCCGGGGCAGGCACACGAAAATCAAAGGGGTGTTAGGAGCGTGCTTTGAGCAGTTGCTCCATCACGTCATCACCCGGAGCCGTGCCCGAGTAGTCGGTGGTGCAGGTGGCGCGGACGATCTCGTAAATCTCGTACCAGTACACGTTCGCTTGCTTCCCGAACGACTGGGACATGGCGACGAAGGGGGACGCGATTGCAGCCCCTGTGGTTGGGTGCTTGCCAAGTAGGCCGAACTTGGAGATCGCCTGCTCGCACTGCACATACCGCGCGAACGCCTGCGCATAGGCTTCGATCAGACGTGGGGCGACGAACTGGGAACAGCCACGTTGATCGAGCCATTGCCACGTTTCTCGGTAGACCAGGTCAGCACCGAGTGGTTTGCCATCCCGCTGAACCTCAGACAAATACTCGCTAGGTTCTGGCATGGTCTCCCCGGCGAGCACTGCGCCCTCACCCACATCGGAGCCGCTGAAATCAAACACGTCCTCAAGCGGATCATGCAACCTAGTCGCAGGGCTGCCTTTGGCAACCTTCTCACTCAACGCATCCGGCTTCGCACCCGCACGCACCCGACGTCCACCCCTGTTAGTACCATCCTTAGCCATGGGAATCCTCCCCTCTTGCTGGACGTGCTGATACTCTATATAATTTCACCAGTTGACATAATTAGCATCGGTAATGGAGAGTCTTCGTGGACTACTGAGATGGAAGCGACCAATAACTTATCCAATCGTGGGATTCGGTATAGATGGCTGCTAGGTATTACCTTTGTATTTTTCGCTTGCCATGTTTCCTACACCGTTTTAGCTCTTACGCTTCCGAGTATTCAGCTACTCGGGTCACTTTTGATCGCTGTATCAATACCCGTTAGCGCTCTTTTTGGTTGTGTCCTGCCACTCAGAGGGTTTAACTCTCGATTCTTGATTAAATCTGGGTTCTCTATTTTCGTTGGCATTGTAGCGGCTTACGCCACGGCACAACTAGCTGAGAGTGGCAATTTATCAGTGCGAGCAATGCTCTGCGGGCACCTCGCACTCAATCTGACAATCTACACTTTAATGTGCGGTTTAACGACAATCTATATTCGCCGTCAGCAAACTGGGTGTACTCGACGCCCAGAAACCACTGAGGATCAACAACTAGACGACAATCAATAGTCTACAGGTGCCCAACAACCCTACCCTCTTACTGATCATTTCTCCGACTCAGGTAGGCTTTTCGTTCCTTTGTTCAACGCGTCAGTGAGGTTTTCAATAAACGATTCACTATGATCAATGATTACCGTTGCCCCATCTTTGATCACAACATGCACGGACGTTGTATTCGGGTAGTTGGCGTTTACCTCTGTCAATTTGCCATCATATGTAAACCAACGAAGTGTTATATCGCTACGGGAAATTTTACGTGCAGACTCTGAACAGACCTGATGTGGTACATCAGCTGGTGATGCTGAGTGAGTGTCAACGCATACCTGGCCTTTAGTTTGATAAACGTCAACGGTATTGTTGCCAGAGTCGGCTCTAGCCACCAAATACTTCGCATCGATTTTGGGAGAGGTAACCACGACTCCAGGGATTAGATTGAAATAGAGCGCGATTAAAATTCCGAGGATAGAAAGCGCGCAGGCAGCAATAATGAGTGCTATTTTTCTTATTCTGAGAACAAGAATTCTAGTTTTCACATTGTTGCTGCCTGCGTTCATTGCTTTGCGCTCCTATCCAGCTGCTCCGATTGCCACCAGCCCTCCGACTAGCCCAGCTTCGGGTGCGACGACAACTACAACGGCAGCGAGTGCCACGAGCGCAACAACACCGACTGCTACAGCAACTGCCTCGCCAGAAACCTCGGGTAGTCGCAATTCTACACCTAGCGTTGGATGCAGGGTGACCTCATAGGTGACAGTCACGGACATGGTGGACTTTACTGCGGTGTTTCCGCTTGCAAGGTTATCTGAATCCACTCGAATCCATGCCTGCAATGAAGTGGGATCCACAACTGTGAGTCCATATGAAATATTTCCTGACTTAACAGACCCTGCTATACGTTTGATTTTTGAGGCGAAGTCACCATTGGAACCGAGATCTTTCACATCGAAGGTTGCGCTTGCGGAGTCAATTGAACTTAGAGTCGAGGCTGACAGTTCTCCCGCATTGTTTACCGTGATGTTAGTTGAAAACAATTCATTAGAGGATGTCGTCGCTTGAGTCGCGATATGTGCTGAGACCTTCATGTCGAAAGTTGGCGTATGCACATTGCCAAGCTCAAGTGTCTGGCCGTATTCCCAGCCAACAGAAGAAAAGCTTGGGTAGTAACCCAAGGGCTCAAGTACACGTCGCACGAAAGTTTCTCGTGCGATCTCGAGCAGATTACGTCGGTTATCTTCTCCCAGCTCTTCTGGCGTTTTCGCAGGAACCTTAACAAACGAACTTACACCCTTGTCTCGCCCCGAATACGCATCTTTGTCTAGCGGGAAGCTAGGCGATGACGGGAAAGTAAATTCGTGGAATTGATCAAACGCCCAATTATCAGGGATTGCGTAACCAAGATTACCTGAAAAGCCGGTTGACATATCTCCAACGAAAGAAAACGACGCATAACCGGCTTCACTAACCTTGGCGCATACCAAGCGCGGTCCATAGACGCCTACCTTATAGCGCAGACGATTCTTCGACGAGTTGAACGCTGCCTTGATTTGCCGGAAATACGGAAGAATCATGGAATCGATTTGAAATTCGTAAGCATCAAAATCGACGGCGAAATAAATTGTTACGCCCGATGGAATTCCGATACGTTGAGCGGCACTAATAGCTGTCACAGCATCAATAGTTCCTTGGGAACTGTTAGCGAAGTATTCTTGATAGTACCCACCATCTTGATAGATCGGGAAAACTGCCAAACCAGCATCGGTGATGTTCTTTACCTCGTCTTGTGTCAGTGCTTTCGAGGTATCCTTGCCAACGTATCCGGTCAAATATCGGCCAACATGAGTGTAACCGGCCGCCTTCAAGTCCTTAGCTTGTTGCGCATTCAGTACCGTTGCGCAATCACAGGCTTTGCAGGCTCGGTTTGGGTCGCCTTTTGAGGTCAATAGGCTCATCCAGGTGGTTGGGTCAACTTTCCCAGTAACAGGTAGCGCGTAGTCTGCTTGGAAGGTGCGAACCTGAGCAGCCAATCTTGCATCCCAGGTTCGGGTTACGGAACTGGATTGCCCGTTACATACCAGTCCGGCGCTTGCCAACCATACCCAATCTCCACTACCTGAACTAACTGTCTTCAGGCGGCTACGGGTACCGTTACCGAAGTTGCCGGTCGCCTGCTCGGGAGTGAATCCTTCGAGAGCCTGAAGCACTTGAATCAGACCAGTATTCATTTCACGCCCGTAGATACCATCGGTGGGAAGGATACCGGTGTATGCCTTGTAGTCATGGTTGATCCTTTGCTGGATCGCCCGGATAGAAGCCTTTCCTCCATAGGCTGATAGCAATCTGAACTGTTTCATTGACAGCAAGGCCATCATCAACTCCACGTCAACGGTAGAAGACGTATCTGACAAGCCGATATCAGCTTTCATCTTGCTAATAGATGAAGCCATGTTGTCAGTGAACTTAGTGGTAAGACCGCCGTACTCGGCCGGGTACCCTTTGCACCACAACGCGCCTTGAATAATCCCGTGAACATTACTAGATCCAAGGTTCTTACTGATCCCATTAGGCCAGCGGGAGTTGAATCGAGATTGCGTGCCAGGGCCGAAGTTATTCGCGGTGGCCGTAATTCCCAATTCAATCTGTAAAGCTCGAATCAGACCGTTAATTGTATCCCATCCGGTATGCCCATCCTCTGGGACGGAACCAAAACCAGTCCTGCCCTTATAAGTACGATTGAGCCATTGCTGTGTTTTCAGCACCATTTGATCTGTCATGATTCCTCCTTTAAGAAATCCTTTTGTTAACACGCGGCAGGCAAATGCCTGCCACAGAGGGAGTCCAACACCGGTTTAACTGACCTGGAGTTTTCCAACCTCACCTCTACGTCCCTAAAACACTCAAAATCCGGACGGGTAATGAGAAAAGGAAAACAGATAAAACCCGCTAGAGATTCATCCCTCACTCCTCCAGCCACCAAAACGAGAAGTATCAATACCTTGTTTGATTCGGTCTTTTTGTGTACGGTTGGCCCCGCCCGCTGACCCGTGAACGAGTCGTAGAGATCGAGAGCCCCCTACCCCTCGCCAGGCTTTCGACGTTGGCTCGTGTTCGGCAAACACCAGGCGGGTAGGCATCTTTGAGGTTCCAGATGATCGACGCGACAGCGGCCAACGTGGGGGCTCGTCAATACGTGTAAACCCGAGGTTGTTGCCTCCACCTGTCATCATCCAGCGCGGTCTGCCTGGAGTGGCAGGGCTTGCACAGGCTTCGCAGGTTATCAAAGTCGTGGGTGCCGCCGTGTTCGAGCGGGAGAACGTGGTGAACTTCCTGCACGGGTGTGTAGCGCCCAGCCTCTAGGCAGTCTTCACAGAGCGGATGGGCTGCGACGTAGGCGGCACGGATCTTACGCCACCGCGCGCCGTAGCGGTGGTTGATCTTCGGATCTCGTTGATACTTCCGGTACCGGGCGTCCTCTGCCTTGGCATGAGCTTCACAGTAACGGTCGCGGGCGAGTTCGGAGCAGCCAGGATATGAGCATGGGGACGCTGGTTTGACTGGCATCGCTGGCTCCTTCCCCGAACATGGTGAAGCCCCAAGTTCCCGTGTGTGGGTTCTTGGGGCTTCTTCTACTTTTCAACCACTTACATCATCTCAAAGGAAAAGGAGCAAATGCATCCGCTGTTCCTGACACCTTTTGGCGCAAGGGTGCAAAACCCTCACAAACGACCATACAGAGCGGTCGCAAGACGAGTCAGCGCGCGCGACTTCTTTTGGTAGGCGGTGGTGCGCTCGACGTAGAAGTGGTTGCAGATCTGCTGTACTGCATCATCTTGTGTTCCTTCGCCGAGGAAGAACGCCTCCAACACCAAGCGGTCATCCTCGGAGAGGATCTCCCATGCGGGCAGGAACCAGTCCATGTACTGGCGCGCCTCGGCGTATCGGGCTTTGTAGGTGTCGATGCGCTCGATCGTTGCGACGATCCTGTTCTCCGAAGCGTGGAGGTCGCCTGATGGCGGTGTGCCGTCCATGCGTGGGGATGCGGGACTAGCCGCATCCGCATAGGCGGTTTTGATGGCGTCGTCGGTGGTGTCAATGATTTGTTCCATCACCGCGTAATCCTGCAGAGCGGCGATCGCGGCTTTCCTTGTGTCGAGGTATTTGGTCATCACATGCATGAAAGTTCCTTCCGTGTGGTGGTTGTGATTTCTGCTGCGACCGCGTCAATCAACGCAGCCTGCGTAGCATCTTTCGTATCAAGGGCTTTGAGCACGGCTTCATCGAGCGTCCCTTCAGCAACAAGATGCGTGATCGTCACAGGTTCGAATTGCCCTTGCCGATACAAGCGAGCGTTCGTCTGCTGGTAAAGCTCCAAAGACCAGGTGAGCGAGAACCACACCAACAGATGCCCACCTGCCTGCAGGTTCAGACCGTGACCCGCCGATGCGGGGTGAATCAGCCCAAGCGCAATCTCGCCCTTGTTCCACGCCTCGATATCAGCCGAGGTTTTCAGCTCCCGAGCCTGCGGGAAACGGGCGGTGATACGCTCGCGGTCATGGGCGAACCAATACGCCACCAGCAGCGGCGAACCGTTGGCGGCCTCAACAAGGTCTTCTAGAGCGTCAAGCTTCCGCTCATGAACCGCCGTCCATTCGCCATCGCCCGTGTAGATCGCGCCCGACGCTAACTGCAGGAGCTTGCCCGACAAGGCGGCAGCATTCGCAGCGTCAATCGTCGCCTCACCGAGTTGAAGGACGAGGTCGGCTTTCAACTGTTCGTAGACCTTGCGTTCTTTCGGCTCCAACTTCACAGGCATCGTCGTGACCGTCAATTCCGGTAGCTGCAGGTGGTCGGTGGTTCGCATCGACAACGTCATGTCACCAATCGCTTCGTAAATCTCATCCTCAGCACCCACGCGGGGCTTATAGGTGAACACCTGCATGCCGCCCCGCTTATCGGGCACGAACCAGCGCTCGCGGTAACGGGTGATGAACCTTCCCAAACGCTGACCTCCGTCGAGGAGCCGGAATTGCGCCCACACATCCATCAGCCCGTTCGATGCGGGCGTGCCGGTCAGTCCGACCCAGCGCTTGACGTGCGGCCGCATCTTCACCAATGCCGTGAACCGTTTCGCGCGATGGTTTTTGAAGCTGGAGAGTTCGTCGATGATGACCATGTCGAATGGCCAGCTACCGCCCATCTGGTTCACGAGCCATGGGATGTTTTCACGGTTGATGATGGTCACCATCGCAGACGCCGCGAGAGCGTCCAGCCGGTCTTGCTTGGTTCCAACAGCTACCGCGATCGTCAAACCTCGCAGGTGATCCCACTTGGCTATCTCGGTAGGCCAGGTATCTCGAGCAACACGCAATGGCGCGATCACCAATACGCGGCTGATCGTGAAGTAGTCGAGCATGAGCTGCCAGATCGCCGTCAACGTGATGACGGACTTGCCTAAACCCATGCCAAGGAGGATCGCTGCTTCGGGGTGGTCGATGATGAACTGGGTGGCCTGGCGTTGGTAGTTATGCGGCTGATAGTGCATCAAGCACCTCCCGTATGCCGTCAACCGAATCAACAACCAACGCGGTGAAGCCTTGCTGGCGTAGTTGGTTCATCCGACGTAATTGGATTGGCCTAGGTTTCTGTCCTGGTGCTTTCAATTCGACGAAGACTGCCTGGCTGTTCATCAGGCATATCCGGTCAGGTACACCACTGGTTCCAGGGCAGACAAGCTTCCAGCACAAGCCTCCGGAGGCTTCGACGGCTTTCTTGAGTTTCGCTTCAATTACGTGTTCGTTCATGGTCATTCCTTGAGTGGTTTGTTCAAGGGGTGCAGACCAGTGCAGGGTGCATATGGACTTTTCTATAGGGGATTACTTTTTGGTCCTTAGTAATAGTTCAATACCGCTCTGCACCGGTCTGCACCCTCACTGGTCTAGACGGTGAATTCGCTGGTCAACGCCAGTCCGTAGACGCGGATACCGGACTTGGTTTTCTTACGTGTGAAACCTGCCTGCTCACAGATGGCGTTGAAATCGACCATCGGACGCGCCCACCCAGAAGTGGACTGCGCCCACGCACGGTAGGCCTGATACAAGTCACCGGCTCGCTCGGACAGGGCGGGGTCGACGTCGCATTGGTCGTCGAGGAACTGGGCGAACCAGTTGTTCTCTTCCTGATATGCCTGCGAAGCCGCTAGGACTTGGGGCGGCGGGGTGAGCTTGTAGTCCTCGGCGTGGATCAGGCGTGCGCCGTCCATAATCCAGGAAAGGATCGCCCCGCCAGCGTGGGTGTAGAGGTGGTCGGCGTAGTTCTTCACGTCTGCGTTGTCTTCGATGATGGCGTTGAACGGGATGACGATGAGCCTGCGCCAGATCCCAACGTCCATGGCTCCTACACGCGGCAGGTGATTCGTGTAGAGCACGAGCGTGTGGGAGGGTGTGAAGGCGAAGGGTGCCTTGTACTTTTTCTCCGCATAGATCTGATCGGTGGAGGCGAGCTGTTTGACCGTCGACGTCGAGAGTCGCACGCCTTCCTCGGACTCGGCCGCGATGATGAGGCGTTTGCCTTTTGCCTCGGCGAGTTCGGGTTTGACGTTCCGGTTCCCACCGATGGTGAGCACGTCGGCGGACATGTTGCCCGCATACGTGCCCAAGACTCTGGCGATCGTGTTCCAGAACGTGGATTTCCCGTTGCGTCCGTCCCCGTAAGCGATCACGAGTGCTTCAACCATCACACGCCCAATCGCTGCCAAGCCGACGATCCGCTGAACATAGGCGATCAATTCGGGGTCGCTTTGGAAGAACACATCCAAGGCGTCCTGCCACACCTTCGCACCATCTTCTGTGGGGTCGAGGGCGGTCTGTTTCGTGAGCAGATCGGCTGGGTCGTGCTCGCGGCGGCTGCCATCCCGCAGATCCCACGTCCCAGATGGCGTGTTGAGCAGGTACGGGTTGGCGTCGAGCTGGTCGGGCGTGGTGAGCAGCATCGGGTGTGCCTCTTTCAAGGCGGCGCTGATGGCTCGTGATTCGCGGCGTTTGAGCGCGAAGGTCTCGTATGCTTTCGCTTCCTCAAACCGCCCGTAGGCCGCTGCCTGCATGGGTGTGAACGTGCGTTGTGCTTTCGCTTTCGACGACGCCGCAGCGAGGACGACGTCTGCGCCGGTGGCGTTCATTTCTTCGCGTGCGCCTTCGATCAGGTCGGCGGCTTCGGCGAGTTGGCGGTCGGTGAGTTCTTGGGCGATGCCTTGCGCACCAGACCCAGACTCGCTCCACACGCCATCCGAATAGACGAGCCAGTCGGTGGCCTCTGTATAGGCCAGGCGCGTGGAGTACTCCGAGGCGAGCATCGCCGCCTGCCCGACATCGGTGAAGTCCTCGGGGCGAAGGCTCGTCAGCTGTGCGTAGGCTTCTGGTGGCAGGTAGTCGGGGTTGGTGGCGACTTTGGTGGCGAACCGGCACGCCGAGTTCCAAATCGTCTGCAGTTCACCATCCGACAAAGGGGGTTCGCACAGGTTGGCTTTGCGGTCGAATAGGTCGCGGGCTTGATCGGTCTCGCCATAGCGGATCAACACTCTGCCTGCGAAGCGTGACAAGGTGGCGTTGCGTGAACCCTCGCCAATCATGAGAGTGCTCTGATCGAAGGTGGCAAACACGTCGATCTCATCAGCCGCATCCAACCAGGCGTCGAGGAGCTGGTCGCCCTCATGCACCGTCACCACAGCGTTCGACGCTCCGTAGATGAAGCGTCCTGCGTCCAGGGCATTACGGTCAAAGAAAGCGAACCGCGACGCTAAACGATGCTTCAATCCTGCGTATTCGTCTGCGTCGCATACTTCGTGGATTGGGAAGTAGACGTGGAAACGCGGTCGGGCTGAGAGCGCGCCCTTCGGCTTCATGTGGTTACGGGAGGTGGCGGTCATGAACTCCACCCCGGACATGAGCTCGCCGAGCTTCTCTGGTGTGATCCAGTCGGTGTGTGTTTCGGTGTGATCGTTGTCGATATCCATGACCACGCAATTCGAGGAGATGAAGGCTGCGCTGGAGCGGCGGTCATTCACATAGGTGGCTGCCACATGATCAAACCCGGCGACCGCCGACAGCGAAGCCGCGTCCGTGATGGTGTGCTTGTTCGGGTAGTGGTTGTTATTCTGTACGCCGGTAACGGTCGCGGCGTACAGGGTGAAGGGCGCGGTCATGGGGTGACCTCCTGAAAATCTTGATCGAAGTACTTAATCGGCAACTCGAGGTCGCGCGCCCACCCGATCTCTAAGCGCATACCAGGGCTCACGCGTCCGACATATGCCCAGAGAGCTTCGCACTTGGCGAGCAGCACACGGTTGAAAAACATCGCCAGCTCCCGCTGATCAGGATCGGCGTCGTCCATAAACTGGGGATAGTGCAGATGCGGGGCGAATGGAATTTTGCCCGCGCTCACTGCGAAGGAGCAGAATTGGCGGGCGAACTCAACGTTCGCTTCCGTGTCGCCTGAGTAGGGCGAGCAGATATAGACCAGCGGACGATATCCGAACTGTTCACGCTGCAGCTTCTTCAAAGCGTGGTAGCTCGTCAGGTCCAGATAGCCCTCGGTGTTCTTCTTCGAAAACCCAATATCGAGTGTCGTGACGGTCATGCTTACACCTGCCCCTCACGCTCAATCACCGGCAGAATGCTGAGCTGGTTCTTGAGAACCTCGTAAATGAACAAGCGGCCTTTCTGCGTCCAGTAGGTGTGAATCCGGGTGCGATTACCGTCGTCAATGACATGAGTTTTGGTGTCGGTGTAACCGTTGCCAGCGTGCTGGGCGTAAAGCAGCCACACGCCCGATTGCTTGTACTGAATACCGAGTTCGTGCAGGAGCTGGTTGAGCTTGCGACCAGAAAGCCCATAATCCTTCGCAATCACCGTTATCGGAAGAGCGTCCTTGGCTTTGAGTACCATGTCGTAGTAGGACAGTTTCGGTTTCGCTTCAGCCAAGGCTTGAGCTTGCGCAAGATTCTGCAAGGTCAGCTCTGCGGTTTTGCGGCGCTCCGCGACGTAGGCATCGAGCACTTTGAGGAGCGCTTCAGGATTAGTGACCAGCTCATCAGTGGCATACAGGCCGTGACGGCGGATCGATGGCAGCACCTCATGGATGACCCAACGTTTGAATGCTCGGGCTTCTGGTTTGCGTGATGCCATGATCAGCCCGTAAAGGCCGGGTTCGTTGACGCACCATGTGGCACCGCCGGAGAACCCTAAGTTGAACTTAGCCTTCTCATCATCGTTGAGACGCGAGACAGCAACCGAGGGGTTCGTGAGATCGAGGGCTTGGCAGATGTCGGCGGCGATGAACCATGTCTGATCATCGGCGGCGAAGCTACGTACCTGCCCGAAACGGTCGTTGGTGAAGGTTTGGATGGTGTTGCCCATGACAGGCTCCTGTTCTGAGAGCCAAATAGACGAATGTGCACCGGTTGGTGCGAGAAGCTCTCAGTGGTAGGCCGCAAACTTTCAAGGAGTTAACCCCTGGGCGGGTTTGTGGTCACTGAGCTTTGGGGCTCTCGCACATACGTCCTTGAGCACCACCTAATCCGGACGGGTGCCATGGAAATTGCTTCACGCGAGATGCCGTGTATACCCCGCAGACAAATCGGGGCGGTGCGAGTGAACATGGATGGCATGAGTGAGATTGATAAGGGAACGGTGTGGGCGATGGCGAAAAACATGCGCCTATTCGCCTTCATGGAATATCTGCGCGACCTCGACAACGACCCAGCACCGAACGCTGCGAATCAGCAGATCGCTGCGTGTCTTCGAGAGTTCATGACAACCGATCCAAACGTGCTTCTCGGTGACGAGTAGAAGCGGCGCTGGCTAGTTCCATCATGATTCCTGCACACCAACTCGCTTGGTGATAGAAGTGTTTCTCGTTCGATACGAAACTAGAATTGCGTTATGGGAAGGATCTACGGCTACTACGAGTGGGACGAGACGGTTGGCAACCCTGGACACAGGGACGATGGTTCGCTTCATCAGAACCTCTACAACGAAGATCGAGTATTGTCCGGTCACGCCCGCTTCGTGCCCGATGAAGATCGCTTGAATTCGGCAGACGAATACTCGTATGAGAACACGTTTGTTACCTCTGACTATCGCCGCGAATCTGAAGAATCCAATGAGCTCGCCGAAGCTATCAGTGCACTTCTTGTCGCAGTTACGGTGGCAGGGATAGCCAAGGCGGCTCCTCACGTCAAACAGTGGTGGCAAGAAACAGCGCGACCTGCTGTCAACCGTCAAGTGAAACGAATCCGCAACATCGGACGAAAGAAGAAGTTTGATGAGTCCGAGACACTGGTGCTCGATCCAGCACGCGACGAGCATGCCGCCATTGAACGAGATCAAAGACAGGTGATGTCCCGTCAAGAGGCAATAGCGCGGATTATCGCAGGGCTTGCGGCAAAGGCATATAGCGACGAACAGCTACGCATGGTCAAATCCGCGCGAATTGTCGATGTTGAAGATTACGCAGAAATTGAACAAGCGCTCTCGCAGATTCCTTCTGAGCAGCTACAAGCTCTAATTCTCAAGATGGTTAAGAACCCGGCGCTTCTAGAAGACGGATCACTCGCAAACCTCGCAAGCTTACTCAACCCATCGAACCAGCTCCTCGGGTTGACCCCTGAGCCAATCCATCGCGAAGATCCAAATATTTAGTCCTTGCGATAGTAATTACACTCGTACCCGTCCGCATCCAGCGGCAGGCCTTGTGCCCAGGCCGGGAGCGTGGACATGAGCTTGCACGCGTCAGCAACGGTGAAGCCCGAATCTAGAGGTTCGTCGATAACGATCTCGTCATGAACATGCATCACAATCCGATGCCCAGCATTGACGACTGCGTGCATACCAACCACGAGCAGGTCACGAGCGATCGCTTGCACAATGTTTTCCGTGAGTTTGCCACCGTAGGTTTCTAACTGTCCCCAGCAGCGCGCGGCGGTTGTGCCGGTGTAGGTGATGGAGGTGCCGCCCCAACGATTCTCACCCAAACGCGGCTGCACATACGCAAGTCGCCTGCCCGAGGGCAGTTCGATGAAGAGAATCCCAGACTCGACGATAAAGCGCAGATTCCGTAGCCGGATTGGCTGGCGAGACGTGATGACGGCGATAGCGGCTTCCTCGACGTCTGCCCAGAGCCGAACGATGTGTGGGTTAGCTTTCCGCCATGCATCCACGATCGGTTTGAGCTCGTGTTCGGCGAGCCCCACACCCAGTGCTCCCATGGCTTTGAGAGCACCGACGGAGCCGCCATAACCACAGGCGAGCACCGCGATCTTCCCTTTTTGTCGAAGCTCGCCGTTAACGCCGTGTTTTTCTACTGGGACGCCGAACATGCGGGAAGCGGTTTCGCAGTACAGGTCTTTACCCTCGCGGAAGGCGTCTAGGGTGGTTGTTTCTCCTGCGAGCCAGGCGATGACGCGCGCTTCGATTGCGGAGAAGTCAGCGACGATGAACCTGTGCCCAGGAGAAGGGATAAACGCAGTGCGGATTAACTGCGAGAGAGTGTCGGGCACCGACTCGTACAGCAACTCCAACGCATCGAGGTTGCCCATTCTGACGAGCGATCGTGCTTGGTCGAGATCCGTCATGTAATTCCTTGGCAGGTTTTGGACTTGGACGAGGCGTCCGGCGAAGCGTCCGGTACGTCCTGCTCCGTAGAACTGGATAAGACCGCGTGCCCGGCCATCGGATCCTGAGACGTTTTGCATCGCCTGGTATTTCTTCACGCTGGATTTCGCCAAGTCGCCGCGAAGTTCGAGGACTTCTTTCACTTCACCGGTCGCGGTGTCGAGGGCGGCATCGACGTCAGCTTTCGCTAGTGATTCGAGTTCGCAGCCGTGACCACGGAGCCATTGTTTGAGCTGGATGGGCGAGTTGGGGTTGTCCAACCCCGTGAGTTTCTGCGCACGAGCGAGTGTGGCGTTGCGGTGGTGCTCGTCAACGGCGACAGCGTTGTCCACGAGCGTGTGGTCGAGAAGAATCCCAGCATCATTAATGCGTTGGTCAAGAGCGTAGGTGTTCCACTCGCTCTCTGGCATCGGAAAAAACGCCAGTCTGTCGTGGATGGCGAGCTCGACTTCAACGTCACGCCGGTTGTAATCAATAAACCTCGCCCAGCCGGTCGGGTCAGCTGATGGTGGGTTCCTGCGTTTGCCGCCTTTCAAGACCGAGGGGGTGGCAGGTGTGCAAAACTGCTTAATCAGCTTCTTGCCTACTGTGTCTTTTTGGACGTCGAGGTTGAGGACAGTGGCTACCGCGTCGAGCCTCATCGGCAGGCCGAGGTAGGCGGACCAGATCATAGTGCACCGCCACTGCCTTGGGTCAAGAAACCCATCACCGAGAAGCTCGGGATGATGTGTGCGTAGCCAGGCAGACAGGCAGACTCGTTCGAAGGCGGCGTTATGCGCCCACTTGACCACATCCGGATCCACCAGTGCTGCGAGAACCTCATCGGGCAGGGTCTCGCCGCTGGCAAGATCCACCACCTCCACGGGGCTACCGTCGACCGAATAGCCGAAGAGCAACAGGTCGAAGTCGGGGTGCTCGGCATACGGGTAGACGCCTGTCTTGGCGAGTTGGGCGGGGCTGAAAGATTCGATATCGCAGAAGAGTGTTCGCATGACGAGGTTCCTTTCACATAGAGGAAAAGTGGAGGGAACCAACAATGAACGCTGGTTCCCTCCACGATTGGAGTTGGTTAGTTCAGGAAGTCTTCATCAGCGGCGAAGGCACCGAAGTCGGTCTCAGCCGAGACACGCCCGCCGCCAAGGCTCTCACCGTCACGGGTCTTTTGAATGTTCCCCAGTCCGCAGGCGATGCCACGGTTGCCATTCGTGTTAAACGCATAGAAACTCAAGGAAACGCGGGCGTAGCAGCCTGAGTAGACCTCGGCACGATCAAGAATCGGTGCCACATGCTCGTCGACGATCTGCGGAGCCGTCAGGGAGTTGGCGTTGAGGAAGTAGGCGCCCTTGTAGGCTTCGTCGTCACGCTCAATATCCCCATCACGCAGCGGCAACTTGAGGGCGGCCTTGTTGGGTCGCTTGCCCCCAAACTTGCCAATGCCAGCCTCGATCGCCGCATCCACAGCCTTCTCAATAGCCGCAATCGTGGCGGTGTCGGACTTGGGGATAATGAGGGAGACGGAGTACTTGGGCTTGCCGCCTTGGATCGAGTTCGGCTCCCACACATGCGCATAGCTGAGGCGGACTTCGCCGGTGACAATACGGGTCGGATTCTGAGTAGTCATAATCTTATTCTTCTTTCTGTTCGTTACTTGTTTGTTTGAAAATCGGTGGCCGCACTCACCAGGTCAAGCGCTGGCCGTTTATCGGTTGCAGGTACCAGGGTGGGTTTGCCTGCAGGTTTGGTTACGAGATCGCCGAGGATCTCGTTGAAGGCGGGTTTACCCATCAGCTTTTCCATTGCTGTTAGAGTGATGAGCTTGCGGTCATAGATGTCTCTATAGCCAGCCGCCTCAGCAGCCTTCGCCACGTCGGTTTCGGAAGTGTATTTGCGTACCGACCGACCGGCGACGAGCTTGAACCCGTCAAAAACCACGCCCTGGTTCACGGCTTTCGACAGGGCGTAGGCTTCGACATCCGACGCCCATGTTTTGAGCTGCGGAATCCTCGTGAGCACGTCAGCAATCTCTGCATCACTCAGTTCTGCTGGTGGGGCGAACTCCAACTTGGCAAGTTGAAGATTGGCTTCCGCTCGCGCCCGACACATGGGTGCGATCTTGCAAAACTGACACCACGAGCCTGGACAAAACTCGCCCCCGCCCACCGCTGCCAGCTCAGCTTTAGGTTTCACCTCGGTCTCAGCCCAGTGTTCGAGCTCGGCAACAGAGGTTTCCCAGGTGTCGACGTTCGCCCGGCGCGGCTGATAGATCGTGACCGCTACGCGCTCGATGTCATACAGGCTCCCGAAGGCGTGAAGCGCTCCGAGCGCATACAACATCAACTGCGGATTCTTCGCGGCCTCGACGAGGACGCCTTGCCCGTACTTCAGATCAATAATCTGCAAGGTAGGTTCAGCGATGATAACGCAATCCCCGGTGCCAAAACCTCCGGGCACAATATGGCTAAAATCCAGGCGCTGCTCGATCAGCACCTGCGAATCACCACAGGTCTCCTGGGCGATGGAGATGTGTTCTTGGACGTAAGCGACGTAGTCGTCGGTCAAGGTTTCCATCTCGTCATCAATCCAGGCCGAGACCGGACGCTTCGAGCGCTGCTTGAGTGCTCGGCGGAGTTTGTGCTCAGCGAGCGCATGAGCTGCGGTGCCTTGCTCGGCCGCAGCCGACGTCGACTCCGGCTCATCGGATTCCAGACGAGCGGAGGGGGTGCAGTTGAGCCACCTGTGAGCACCAGAAGCTGAGAGGAGTGCATGATCAGATGGTGCCATCAGCAATCTCCTTCGCCCGCTCAAGAAGCCAGCCGAACTTCGACGGATCCACCGCTGAGAGCTTGTCCGCCCCGGCCGAAACAATCAGCTCACGAACCTTCGCCGTATGCCCTTGCGCTGAAAGCTGCGCAAGGACGCCGCGCACGTCCTCCAACGTCACCGCAGGTTCAGGCTCAGTAACTGGAGATGTGGCTGGTGTTTCTTCGTGCGCCTGGGAACGAGCAGGTTCTGGTGTGCCAACGAGTCGTGCAGCAGGTATCGGGCGGTCACCGATCATGCCCGCATGGCCTTCAACCTGCTCATACCAGTCATCTTCGAGCGCTTGCGCCTGCTCACAGGCATAAATAGCTACCTGGTTCCATGCGCTGATTAGTTGGTTCCGGGTCTGGAAATCCATCATCGCCCCTCACCTCCCGCGCGCCCATCAAGAGCGTTGGCCAAGCCCATGAGGTCGTCGTCAGGTTCGATAATTTCGACGCTGCCAACCTGCCGACCAGGCACGAGGACGGTGACGTGTTGCTTACGGCCGAGGATCCTGGCCAATAGTCGTTCACGCAGGCTGACGGTACGGGCGGAAACCAGCGAGTCATCTGGCGCATCGTCGGTGACATTAATGCGAAGCTTGTGCTTTGCCATAAGTTTTCCCCTTCCTGGAGGATTCGAATCAGTGCTTGCCGCCGTGTGGGGCTTGCACTCATACGTCCTCGGGGCGGGGTGAATCCGGACGGGTCATGCCGAACATCTTGTGGATTCGCTTCTTGGCACGGTTGACGGAGTTACGCACCGCGTCAGCCAGCTTGTTGATCTGTGCCTGGTCAGCGTCGGGGTGCTCTAATCGAGCGATATCTGCGTAGGAGAGATCTTCGCCTAGCGACAAGGTGAGGTACTTGCGTTGTTGATCGGTCAGCGGAAGCAGGATCTCGGCGACCATCTTCTCAGCGTCCTCCGTATCCGTCTGGCGAATCAATTGAAATTTGGGGTCGAACGCCTCGCCCTCCCGCACCATCGCCCGCACGTAGTCACGCCGTAGCCGCTTAGCGTGGAGTTGAGGGTCAAGGAGGTCGTCCTCATTCCCGTACTCGGATTGTTTACCCCTGCTTCGACGCTTGCGGTCGTTCTCACGGTCACGAAAGCGCTGGTAGGCGTCCTCCAACCACAGCTGTTTCCACTCGGGGAGGAAATCCGGGTCAAGGATCTGGTCACGGAACTCGTGATCGTCTGGGAAGTCAATGAGTTCTACCCATGCGTATCCACGCTCGGATGGCAGGTAAATCTGCCAGTGCTCACGTCGTTTGGAGTCGACCTTGCGTCGGGTGGCGTATGGACGAGGTTCTGATTGAAAAGTAGGTGCAGCCACGGTGGGCTCCTTCCGCTAGATGCGGAAAGACCCACAAGAGACGCTGCTACTCGTATGAAGTCGGTGAAATGGTCTGCGTAGGCATGGCTATGGGCGGACACCCGGATGGATGCCCGCCCCAGCGGCTCCTGCAGATCGTTCCGACTTGGGACGAGTAGAAACCTGAGCTCAGTTGTACGGCGTTACCTTCGGTGTGTGATCGTGACCGAAGGGCGAGCACCGTTGGATTTCCCCTGGTGCTCAAGGTCGACGAGGGCTGTGCACAATCCCTAATTGACCTGCTCATCGAGCCTTGCCACCGGCTCGACGAAGCCAACGAAAGATGCGCAAAAGCCAAAATCTGGTTGCGAAAACACAGCCGTGATAGAATTTTGTCCATCTCTCGCGAGCTGATTTCAGGTTAGAAAACGCACCATCGCGGGATTGGATACTTTGGGACAGCCTGGGACAAGTGGGACAAAAACTGGCGTGAAGGCGGTGAGAGATTGCTATTCACTGAGCTAATGCGCGCCGCTTATCCGCACCTTGGAAGCGAGCGCAACACGGCAGCATTCATGCGCGACATGCTCGAAAGACTCTCTGCCGTTCCTGAGGAACGATGGTTCACAACGCGAGGGAAAACACCGGGCGAAGATCACTCGGACGAGACGTTACGCAAGTGGTTCAATCGCGGTCTACCAAAGACATTGGCACGCCGAATGCTCGCGAACCCAACCCGAGACAACTTCATTGACTCGCTGAACTATGTCAACGACATCGAGACTGAATCGGCTGACGAAGTCAAAGCTGCGCTCGCATTGAGTATTGCCTCGTTCACGGATGCAAATGTCGATGAGGATAACGTTGGCGAGATTCTCTTTGACCTGTTTCAGCAATCATTTGAATTCATCGTCAACCCAGATCTTGAAAACGATCGGAAGCTGCAGCAAGCCAGCACTATTTCAACTACTGCCAAGGGTCGTTTCGGGTCGCGATTGCTCGAAGAATGCAAATACACCTGCTCACGAAATGGCTGTGGACAACACCTGCAAGTACCCGCAACTAACAACCGCGCAGAACCGCTGTATGAGATCACAAGAATCACTGGAGATTCGCGTGACTATCCGAATCTGATTGCATTGTGTCCCACCTGTTTTCACGACTACACACTCGGTCACAAGATGGCTGCCGAAACCGAGCTGAAGAAGAACAAGCAGATCCAGACCCGGGTCGCCGAGGCGCGAGAGGTCGCCTCAACGGTCGACATCGAGCGCGGCATCACCAAAGTGATCGAGAAACTCGGTAATGCGAAACTCCAAGATTTCGAACCATTATCATTCGACCCCGTTGCAGTGAAAGCAAAGATCGACGAGAGCATCGACTTCTTTCTCTACGACGAAGTGATGAGACACGTGACCAAGTATTACCGGTTCATCGAAGGGCAAATGCAGGAAGAAGCCCGGCTCAAAACCTTTGACGACAACCTCTTACGAGCACAAATCAAGGCCCTATCCAAGAAGCTGGTCGAGAAGGGATACCCGAAGATGCGTATCCACGCTGACCTAAGCGATCGGTTAAGCCAAATCACGAAACAGGATGTTCGTTACTGCGCTTTCGTCGTTTCCTACTTCGTTCAGTCTTGTGAGGTTTTCGATGTTACTGCCTAACAAACTCTTCTCCTATCAAGCCACAGGGCTACCACTCCTTCCTGAAATCCTCACTCAACTCAGTGAACCCATGTCTCCCAAAGACCTCGCCACGCGATTGCACCCGACAACAGTGGATCCGCTCAAGATCATCGACGCTTTGGACTGTCTGTACGCGCTTGACCGCATTGACCTCAACGAAGAAGGGATGCTTCACAGATGCTCAAAGAAATAAGCTGCGACGCATTCAAAATCGGTGACCAGCCACGCCCACCCGTACGGTTCCACATGGGGCTCAACACGATTCTGGGTTCGGTTACGGGTGCCGCAGGTTCCATCGGTAAGTCCACGATGATGCTCATCATTGACTTCGTATTCGGCGGAAACACGTACACCCAGAGCGACGCCGTCAATGAACTCGACCCCCACACCATCTACTTCTCATTCGAATTTGATAACACTGAATACCGCTTCTCCCGGAACACTGAAGAAGCGGACACCGTCGTTGTAGTCGACGAGAACCGTAATGTACTCGAATCATGGGACATCAAGAAGTACACACAATGGCTAGCCCAGCAATACAACATGAATCTGCCCGGCGCTTCGTTCCGTAACACCATCAGTCGTTTCTTCCGCATCTATGGGAAGAACAACCACAACGAACTCAAACCCCTCCAGACACGGGGCGGGGAAGAACCAAAACGCGACGCAATCAACGTCCTGATTTCACTTTTCCAGTACTACAAATCCATTGAGGACTTCAAGACGCAACTCAACGAAGCTGACGGAAGAATCAGTGCCTTCCGCACGGCACGTCGCTACGAGTTCATCCCTTCCGCTGTTGACGGGTTGAAGAAGTATAAGGCCAACGTCGTAGAAATCGGCGCGCTCGAACTCGAACGTCAAAAGCTCGCTCAAGCCGATGAAGCGTCAGTCGACCCAGCCGCAGTCGAGAACGCTAATGAACGTAACTCGCTCAGACGTCAGCTCAACGACATCCGCCGCACGGTCAAGGCCAAGAAAGATGAACTTCATCTGCTCGATCTGAACCTACAGCACGGTGCATACCCGACCGAAGCAGATTTGAAGGCACTCCACGAGTTCTTTCCCGAAGCCAACCTCGCCAAGCTAGTTGAGGTCGAGAAGTTTCACACCAAGATCCAGACCATTCTGGCTGAAGAGCTACTCGAAGCGAAGCAGCAAGTCGAAAGCCAGATCGCGGAACTCGAGGAGATGGAATCACAACTCTTGTCACGCATGGATTCCATCCCTACATCTAAGGCATTCACTGACGAATTCCTCGACGCTTACACCTCACTCGACCGGCGCATCAACAAGCTCAAGGACGAGAACGAAGCATTCGATATCCGCAACAGACTTGGAATTGAAAAGAAAGATGCCAGCGAGCGCTACCACAACCAAGTAGCCACCGTTCTCGAAGCCATCGAAATCGCTATCAACACCCAAATGGAAGCGATCAACGACGAGGTAACCGGCGGGGAGTACAACGCTCCAAAGCTCACGCTGAGCGCATATAACAGCTACATGTTTGAGACCCCTAAGGACAAGGGCACTGGCACGAATCATCGCAGCATGATTATCTATGACCTTGCTGTTCTTCAGAACACAGTGTTACCCGCACTGGCACATGACTCCGTCATGTTTGACTCTATGCCTCGACCGGATCTCAGTAACCTCATCCGCGTCTACAACGACCAAATCGAAAAACAGATCTTCATCGCCGTTGACAAAACCAGCGAATGTACCCAAGAGGCCCAGCACATTCTGCGAGAGACCACCGTGCTCAAACTCGACAACAACGAGCACGCCCTCTTCGGTGAAAAGTGGAGCCGAAAGGAACGCCCATGAAACTCCAGTACAACAAACTCTGGAAAATACTCATAGACAAAAATATGAACAAAGTCCAGCTACGTGAAGCCGCCGGAATCAGCACAAACTCGTTAGCCAAACTCGGCAAAAACGAACCCGTAAGCATGGCAGTCCTCATGAAAATCGCGACCACACTTGAGTGCAAGGTTGAGGATTTGTTCGAGACTTCAAATTCAGCAGATAAGAAACAAGAGAGTGATGAGGTGCAGTAATGGACAATGTATATAATCTTGAAAATTTCGTAGACGAGGCATTTTCTTCTTTGGATGCCGACGTGGCAATCGATACTGACAACGCGATTGAAGATTTCAAAGAGTACGTCGAGAAGTACAGCAACGCTGAACTTGTTTCTATTTTGACGGTATCAGGGTACATTCCCGACTTGTACGTGGCAGATTCGAGCGAAGAGACGCTGTATACCAAGTTATGCGAAGTCCTAGAGGTAACTTGGGCAGAACGAATGGGATACCAAGCATATGCGGTAACTCAAAAGGCTTCTTACGAGGACGTTGTCATTGAGATTAACGGGAATGCGATAGTTTCAGACACAAAGACTTTTCGTTTGTCGCGCTCGCAAGGGGCGCCCAACGTAAAAGATTTCGTCAAACCAGAGGACTACTCGAAGTGGATAGGTCGGCACAAAGGGAAGAACCTCGGCGGTCTTGTCGTTTATCCGCAGCTTCATGAGTGGAAACAAAGAAGCGATGCCTACATCTACTGTTCAAACAAGGACAACCCCATACTCATGCTTCCCTTCCACTACCTAGCGTTTTTCCTAAAGGCCAAGGGAGATAAGAACCTGAATTTCGATGTTAACGAACTTGCAAATCTCTGGGATTTTGAAAGGATTTTCCCCCAGCGGATTGGCACTCGAACTGAGTACTGGAACGCTATAGACAGCGAAATCATCAAGATCGTTGGATGCTCCAAAAAATACCTAACAGATTTTCTCAGGGAAGCTGATGATCTCCTTCGAGAATATGTTAATGAAGAGAAGGCTTTTCTCATTCAAGCAATTTCAGAGCGATCCGAGGTCGTCAAAAAGGAAGTCGAGTCCCTATCTGACGAGGAGATTAGAGCTGCGTACACGTCATACAAAATCGATCAAGAAACACAACTTCTCCATACGTACATAGATAGGATCAACGAGTTTCGTCTTAAGGGGCAGAAAACTATCTATTCGGACTATATCGCTGCGGCTACGGATCAGAATAGCGCGACCAAATAGCAACAATAGCAAATTGCGAATTGACAGCTAGTCAAATAAAGAAATTTGCGCGAGCCTTTGTTGCGCGATGCCGAAATACTCGGAGTTTACTTCCACCCCAATATAGTGTCTCCCCAAACGCTGAGCAGCTAAGAGCGTTGTTCCACTTCCAGCAAAAGGATCCAACACAACTTGATCTGCCTGGGTAGTAAGCTCAATCAATGCCTCCATCAGCCGGAGGGGCTTCTGCGTAGGATGAAGTCCTCGGTCGGATAAATCGTTCGGAATCTCGATATGATTAGATCCATCTGGCACATATTTCATCCAGGCTTCAAGATCGTACGCACCGACCCCATACTGGAGCATATTGTCAGCAATTGTTCCGCCCTGCTTGTACGGTTTTACAAACCAGAGAATGGGCTCGAAGACAGGACGTAAATTCCCCACGCGCCAACCTTCGAATCTAGCGCTGTTCTTGGTATCGTGGCGCCTTTCATATACCTTGCTGATTCGCTGAGCCTTCAACGTCCCATGAGCTTTATTCCAAGAGATAATGTCGCGCAGATTAAACCCAGCATCTTCAAGTGCCACAATCGCCCGATGGGCATACCTTCGCCCAGCGAAGACAAAGCAGGAAGCACCTGGTTTTAAGAGCCTTAGCCATGTTCCCGCCCAAGTGGAGCACCATTGCTGGTATTCCAAAGGTATCCGCCTATCCGCTTCACTCCAACCATTGATAGGCTTCCCGCGCGACTTAAAACCACCTCTACTCTTTAGCTGAGCCGGACTGATTCCTCCTAGGGCGGAGTTCGTATTTGAATGTAGAACGTCCCAGTCGGCAAAGCTAATCCCGTAAGGTATATCCGAGAGAATGAGATGAACAGATTCGTCGGGAAGTGATTTCAGCTTCTCAACCGAATCTCCTAAAATTAATTGATCAGCCGTATCACGAATCTCCAACTTGGACCTCCTCATCAATAATCCAAGACATTAACACCGGACTCTAATAAACGCTCATACCTCTGAAACGAGATAACTACCGCTATAGGTTTACCATTCTTCAGAACTAATGCAGCATCGTCCTTCTCAGAAATCGAGGTGAAGATTCTCGAAGCCTGCCCGCGCAAGAATGACGTGATGTTATGAAAGCACATCGTCTTTTTCTGCTTCTGCATGTCACCTCCATAAGTCATTACTTATATAATGACTATTGACATCACATACTCTACCTTAGATTCCCTGTGAAGCGTACTGGGTTTTGTTCCGCTTCTTATGTGGGTGCCAGGGTTTTGGCACGTGTGCGATTGTAGGCTGCGAGCACTTCGGCTGTGGTGTGGCATCCAAGTGCCTCGTGGAGCCGGGTGGTGTTCCACCAGTGATCCTAGGAAAGCGTGGCGAACTCGACCTCAGCCAGACCAGCCCATGGCTGCGAATAGATGAGTTCGATTTTATAGAGACTGTTGACGCTCTCAACCGACGCGTTGTCGCAGGAATCCCCTACACTCCCCGTTGAGAGGGTAATCCCGTGGTCGGCGAGCATTGCCCCATATCTTTTGACGCTCAGCGTTCGGAAAGGAACGTGTGTGCACAACCGCGTCCAGTCACCGTCCAAGCGTGGTACAACAAGGCAAATTTTGGGAGAGCGACTCAGGTAACCGCGAGCGCTGTTCCGCTACTGACCGAGCATTTCCGTGTTACCACGCCATTTCACGCGGCGAGCACACAATCGCGCACATCGTTAGTTTGTATCACTCGCGCTATCCAACGTTTCCCTACGACGTAGTTGTTGATACGTTATGACGCTTGCCCGTGCTGGGTGCGTGCTGGGTGCATTTAGGTTTGGGGCGGGTGCAACACCGTGTGACTAGGGATTTTAGCCGAAGAAGATGGGGGCGCTGAGTTCTCGATGTAGTCCAGCAGGTCGTCAACGAGTGGTGATGGTTCGATGTCGCAGGCGTGGAATTTCAGGTTACGGTTACGCCAGTAAAGGGACCAGAGTTTGGTGGATTTGGTGCAGCGCAGGCAGGCTATCGGGAAACGGGTGTGCTCACCTTGCCCGTCCTAGGGTGGGCGGACTTCAACGATGGCGACGTGACGGTCGGCGACGTCGGCTTCAACCTTGACCTGTTCCCATAGGTGTTTGAAGGCGCGAGCATCGCACCAGCGACAGATGCGGACGAGGTCGAGCTGCGAAATCCCCATAGCCTCAAAGCTACGAGAACCGGCACGCCGATGGATCCCGCACCTCTCTGTCTATCTGATACCTTTCGGCGGCACTCATACTTTTCGGCGCGAGGCACACTTTTTGGCACTACCCCCTTAGAGTGTCATTCGCGACCCGATCGAAGCACTCAAAACCTGCTCGGACACCCGCTTCCACGCCCGATCCGAACCATGCCAGAAGCACAACAAACCCCTCGAATTCCTTGTTTTACCTAGTAAAACTCGGAACCCGAGGGGTTCTGTTCGCACTCACACTTTTGTATCAAAATGAGCGTCCTAGTGGAGCGGGCGACGGGAATCGAACCCGCCTCCGAAGCTTGGGAAGCTTCCATTCTACCGATGAACTACGCCCGCAATTCATCGCCCTTGGCAACAGGTTAAATCATACCAGAGGCCAAACACACTGGTCAGCCAAGACGACAGAACAAGGCGACAGACAAAGAGAGGAGGGGCGCTATCCCACAAGGAATCACGCCCCTCCTCTTCATCAACGCTTGACAGGCCGACAGCATCAGCCTGGCGCACGCAGATCAGTGTCGCTTGCGGCTCACTGCCAGCGCTCCGGCTCCGGCGAACGCCAAAGCAAGAATGCCAGTAGCGCCACCAGCAAAACCGGTGGATGCAAGGCGCTTCTTCAGGGTCTTCGCCGCACCGGTAGCAGTCGGAGCCTTTGCCTTGACGGTGAAGGGCTGTTCAACCGATCCGCTACGACCTGCTGTTCAGAGATTCCAAAATGGGGCGACACGGCCCGGGCTTGTGCCAGATACATAGACCATGTGCGATCCATCAGTGGAAATTTTTTGCCGCTGTCCAGCTTAAATGCCATACCTGGGTATGTGTCATGGGAAAAAAAGTCCAAGCTATTTCTCGTCATCTTGTGGTTATCAAGATGGGGAAATGTACCATTCGTGGTAATAAAGGCATCCGTACGGATGTAGCGCCGAAGTATGTCGCTCTGCATTTGGCAAAACGCTCGACAGCTCTCGTCCACAAAATGATAATAATCCAGAAGCCGGTGCGGATTCAGAGAACTGCTGCTGCCAGAAGTTTGTCCCGTTACCGCGCTGCTGCCCGCTCCTGCTTCGCTGGCAGTAATGCATGGGAGCTCCACTTCCTCCCACCGCGAATAGGTCTGTCCCCAGCAAACGCAGCCCCAGGCGTCGTTCAGAGCATTCAGCGTTTTATATTTCCTTTTAAGAAACACTCGGAACGCTTCCTCATCTGCACGGGAGTAGAATTCACTTGCTTCACAGTTCAGCTCGTTATCGATCTGCCAGCCTATTATCAGCGGATTTGGCCCATATCGCTGAGCTATCCGCTCAACAATGATTGCGCATAATTCACGGTATCGGGGACTATTATATGTATAATTTCGTCTGCCGCCGTGTCCAAATGGGATCCCGGTGCGGGTATGGTTCAGAACCTCCGGATACTTTTGGGTAAGCCAGGCAGGGGGCGCAGCGGTAGGCGTGGTAAAAACAACTTTCATACCGGTTTTTTCCGCCGTTCTCATAAAGATGTCAAACAACCGGAAAGAGAACACTCCCTCCTCTGGCTCAAAAACGCTCCAGGAGAAATCTCCGACACGGACTACCTGAATCCCCGCGGCCTGCATTCGTCTGAGATCTTCTTCCCACAGCGATTCATCCCACTGCTCAGGGTAGTATGCCGCGCCAAAGGTAAGCGCGCTCCATCGGAAACCTTGATCGTTTTTCATTTTTGATCCTTTCTTTCCGTTTTCCATTTTATGGTGCACACATCATCCTTTGACCGCACCGGCCACCATTCCCTCCATTATGTTTTTGTGGAGAAGAACATCACCTAATATTCAGTTATCAATTGAACCTTGACAAAAATGCCTGGGTTCTCG
>OGZA01000453.1_pt1 | contig 31395 bp, 30 predicted proteins | sample 1576591 | NCBI WGS metagenome assembly OGZA01 (sample SAMEA3541565, study PRJEB24748) | human gut metagenome | biome: human gut; feature: human-associated habitat; material: faeces | place: China | collected 2012
CCGATTCAGATGTGACCGTGGTTGGGATATTGACCTGGATGCTCCCGACATATCCGATGGTTTCGCCCTGACTTACGGCCTGCCCCTGACTTACCGCGATGGATGACATATGGCCGTACAGCGTCACATAGCCGTTGCCGTGGTCGATCATAACGCAGTTACCGTAGCCGCCGTTCCATGACGCCAGCGTTACGGTCCCGCCGTCAGCGGCATAGATGCTTGTGCCCTGATTGGATGCAATGTCTATACCGGTGTGCGTTTTCTGCTGTCCGGTAATGGGATGAATGCGCAGGCCGAACCTGCTCGATACATAGACATACGACGCGACAGGCCAGATAAAGCTGCCGTTGCCGACTGCTCCTCCGCCTCCGGTGCTGCCGCCGTTATTGGCCTGCTCGGCGCGCCTCTGCTCTTCAAGCTCGGCGACGAGCTTATCTATGTTTGCGTTCGCCGCGTCCTCGGCTGCCATGATCTCATCATACTCTGCCTGACGCTTTTCAAGGTCGTTTTCGATATCGAGGATAAGGTTTATTGCCTCCTCGATATCCTTTTCAAGCTCAGCCTGCTCCGCGCGGAGAACTTCCTGCTTGGCGTTTATATCAGCACGGTAGGCCTCATAATCGGCCTTGACCTCTTCGGTGTTCTCTCTGGCCGCGATATACGCATCCTCGAGCTCCTTGTCGCTCTGCATTATCTCGCCGATGTCGTCCATCGCCGTGAGGAAATCGCCGAGGCTGCTCGTCTTGAGCACCATCGCCAGATATCCCACGCTGCCGTTTTCCTCCATGGCGCGCACACGCGCACGGTATCTTTCGAGCTGCTCGTCCTCAAGGCGCTGGGCTTCGGTAAGCTCTTTCTCCTTGTCAGCGATCATCTCGTCGTACAGCGCGATCTCGTCACTGTTGAGCTGGATCTGCTGGAGCGTATACATATTGCGCTCATCCATGGCCTGCTTCTGTTCAACAACGCTGGCCTTGTCAGCCTCAAGCTGTTCAACGATAGCCTGCTTTTCCTGACGCTGTGCCTTGATCGTGTCGCGCTCGGCTTTGAGCGCGTCTATTTCGGTCTGTGTGACCGCATAGGCGCTGACCGGCGCCGTATCAACAACGGCGGCAGCCATGAGCACCACGCAAAGAGACAGTGCTATCAGGCGTAATGTCTTTCTTTTCATAGTAATACCTGAATTGCTTCAGCAATTGTAATATGTGATACCGGAGAAGTAAGCAGCCGGATCTACCCTTCCGTCTCCTACGTAAACTTCAAAGTGCAGATGCGTACCCGTGGCTCTTCCGGTTGCCCCCAGATACCCGACCGTCTGTCCCTGACTGACATAGTCGCCCGTGGAGACCGCGAATCCGGACATATGCGCATATACCGTTGAGGTGTCTCCGTGGTTGATTATTACATAGTTGCCGTAGCCGCTGTCGGAGGACGCAGTAACAACAACGCCGCTTGCCGCCGCGACTATGGGTGCGCCGTCGTTGCCGAAGCCATCGATATCAATACCGCTGTGGTATCTGGTCTGTCCGGTAAAGGGATCTGCGCGGTTGCCGTAGCGCGAGGTGACTCTCGTGCTGCACGGCACGGGCCACATAAAGCCGCTGTCTCCGCCGCTTGCGCCGCCGGTATTGGCATTGTTCTGCGCCTGGTTTATTTCATCCTGGCTGTACGGCGGCTCCTGGCCGTTGGCCTCAGCCTCCTGATTTGCGCGGTTCATCTCTTCAACGCGGGACGCTGCATTCTCAGCATCGGACTTCGCCTGTGCAGCCTCGGCGGCCTTCTGCGCGTTATACTGAGCGATCATGCTGGCGATCGACGCTGCGGCAGCCTGCTCGGCAGCTTCGGCTGCTTCGTACTCGGCGAGTGCCTTTTCTATCTCGGACTCAAGGCTCTTCAGAGTCTTGTCCGCTTCGGTGATCTGATTGCTTATCTCCTTCTGCTCCGCTTTCAGCTCGGTCTGCGTAGCTTCGTATTCGGCCTTTTCCTGCTCGTACTGAGCCTTGACCTCCTCGGTCTGCTCACGTGCGGCGACATACTGTGCCTGAAGCGTTTTATCGCTCGACATTATCTCGCCCATATCGTCAAATGCGGTGAGAAGCTCGGAGAAGTTATTTGCCTGAAGGATAACTGCAAGGATATTGTATCCGCCGTTCTCCTCCATTGCGCGCACGCGTCCGCGGTATTTCTCGAGCTGCCGCTCTTCCTTGTTCTTTGCCGCGTCGACCTCTTTTGCCTTTTCAGCGATCAGCTCAGTGCACTGGTCGATTTCCTTGGCAATGACCTTGAGCTGCTCATTCGCAAGCTTTTTCTGCTCGTCAAGCGCCGCCTTCTGTTCAAGGACGTTTGCCTGCTGATCCTTGAGTGCCTGAAGTCTCTCCATGCACTCCTTGACCTGATTGGACAGCTGCTCCTTCTGAGCCTTGAGATCGCTCAGTCCCTCCGGCTCATCCGCAAATGCGGAAACGGGGATCATGCTGACCACCAGTGAAGCAAGCATCAGCACTGCCATAATTACGGCAATGACCGATATGATCTTCTTGTTATTCATTAGTAGCTCCTTATTCCATGGGAACGTTCAAACTTTCAAATAGTTCCTGATAGCGTTCACGCCGCCGAACGCGCCGACCAAAATTCCGACAGCCATGTATACGATGAACACCTCGAGCGCCACACTGTGGAAGGGCACGAAGGTTATGAAGCTCTCGGTAACGGATGCGACGAGCTTTCCGGTGACGAGGTTATAAAGCCCCCACTCAGCGAGGAAAGCCAGCCCGCCGCCGAGGATACCGAGTACAAGACCCTCGACCACAAACGGCAACCTGATAAAGCTGTTCGTCGCGCCGACCATCTTCATTATCGCGATCTCGTCGCGCCGGCCAAAGGTAGCAAGCTTTATCGTGTTCGACATGATGAATATCGAGACGAAGACAAGTATCGCTATCAGCACAAGCGAGATAACGCTGACGACATTGCGGATCGTGACAAAGGTCTTTGCGTACTCAAGATGCGCGTTGACCTTGGCGATTCCGTCGACCGCCTCGAGCGCCGCTTTCGTCTGTGACATGAGCGCGATATCCGTCAGGTGGATAACGAACCTGTGGCGGAACACAGACTCATCGATGCCCTCGCGGAAGTTCTCGTCGTACTTGTTCATAAAGTTGTCCATAGCAGCCTGTCTCGAGACAAACTCAACGGACGAAATATTATCCAGCGCCTCAATGCTGCTCTGGAGCGCTTTTGCCTGATCCTCATCCGAGATATTCTCGTCGACGAACGCGACGATCTCGTTCTGGTTTTCAAGGTCTTTTATCAAAGCGTCAATGTTGACGGACAGCAGGGATACACTGCCCATGATAACAAGGCACGCCATAATGATCGTGACCGACGCGAAGGACATGAAACCATGGGTCGTAATGCTTCTGAAGCCCTCGCGGATAAGATAGCCGCACCTACTCAATCTCATAACTGTAATACCCATCCATTCCGTCACTGATCAGGTTGCCGCCGTCAATGGTGATGACGCGCTTGGAAAAAGCGTTGACCAGTTCCTTCTCATGGGTCACGACCATAACGGTAGTGCCCATCTCGTTTATCTTTTCGAACAGAAGCATAAGCTCCAGGCTGCGCACGGGGTCGAGGTTGCCGGTAGGCTCGTCCGCGACGATCATGCGCGGGCTGTTTACGAGCGCCCTTGCGATGGCGACACGCTGCTGCTCGCCGCCGGAGAGCTCATTCGGCATACGCTTGCCTCTGCCCTCGAGCCCGACAAGCTCCAATATGTACGGCACACGCTTCTTGATCTCGGAGTTTGCCGCGCCGACAACGCGCATCGCAAATGCGACGTTATCGTACACGTTCATGTTTTCGATAAGCCTGTAATCCTGGAATATGACGCCGAGCGTCCTGCGGACTTTCGGCAGCTTACGGCGCTTTATCGTCCCCATGTCAAAATCGTTTACGATTATCTGACCGGACGTCGGGCGCACCTCACCGGTGATGAGCTTCATTATCGTGGTCTTTCCCGAACCGGACGGGCCGACAAGGAAGACGAACTCGCCGTCGTTAATGGTGAGGCTGACTCCGTCGAGCGCAACAGTGTTGCTGCTCTCGTAGACCTTCCTCACATTGTTCATTTGAACCATAAGTCAATTGACCTCCAAAGCTTTTGTTTCCTGCCAGTGTGCATTGAGCCTGCCGCACCGGCAGCGCTTACGATCTATTGCACCTCAGAACTTGCTGTTGTTAAGGGAATCGAGGTACATTTTAACCATCATAGCGACCTTAAAGACGATAGCATGGTCGAACTCGCGCAGATCAAGGCCCGTGATTTTCTTGATCTTTTCAAGCCTGTACACCAGCGTGTTGCGGTGGACATACAGCTTACGCGAGGTCTCGGAGACGTTGAGGTTATTTTCAAAGAACTTGTTGATAGTCTCCAGAGTATCCTCGTCCAAGGTCTCTATGGGATTTTTCTTGAATACTTCATTCAGGAACATCTCGCACAGGGTGGTAGGCAGCTGATAGATTATGCGCCCCAGGCCGAGAGTTTCATAGTTGATTATTGTCTTTTCGCTTTCAAACACGCGGCCGACCTCAATGGCGACCTGTGCCTCCTTGTATCTGTCGGCAAGCTCGCGCAGATGGCGCGCGTTCGTGCTGATGCCGATGACGCACTTTATGCCCATCTCCTCTGCAAGGGAATTTTCGATGGTGTGCGCAGCCTTGAGTATCTCCTCGGGGCAGTTGGTGTTCGGCAGAGCCTTGACGAGGACAATGTCCGTCTCGTTGATGTTCAGCACGAAGTCCTTCTGTTTATCCGGGAAGAGGCGCTGTATAAGCTCCACCGCGGCAACGTCGGAATTTTCCGTCTGGCGCACCAGCAGTACAACACGCGGCTCATCGGTAACGAAGTGCAGCTCCTTTGCGCGGACATAAACGTCGCCCGGCAGGATATTGTCGGAGATGATGTTCTTTATGAAAGCAGCCTTGTTGTGCTTCTCTTCATAATTGTTCTTCGCCTCGTTGAAGGCCACCGCCGAAATGGAGCATATAGTACGGCTCAGAGAGTCGCTGCCCTCGGTGAATGCCGCATAGTCAAACTTTGCGCCGGGCGAAGAGAGTGCGCAATAGGTTCTTGTTCCGGTAGAAATTGGATGCTCCGTCCCGTCAAACTCGTAGAGATGGAAGTCGTCCAGTCTTGAGCCTATCATGGCAAGCTCGCTGCACGCGACTACAAACCCCTGCTCGTCAACGACGCCTATCGTTCTGTCAACGGCATCCTTCAATTGAATGATCACATTCTGAAAAATTCTGCTGGACATATTTCCTCCCTCTTCTGCCGCCATGAGCAGCCGTGCCGTCTGTCCGATCCGTCCGCGGCTCTTTCGGATCGGTATGCACGCTGCCACTCCGTCAAATAAAGCTGACGGAACGCCGTATACCCCGGCACTTCTCCCCCGCGCCGGACTGTTTTTGCCGGGTTTGCCAGCCATGTTCGGCACTTTGCCGTACATGAGCTTTGGTCAATGGTCAATTTACCATACCCCGCCGATTTTCTTACTACATAATAACTCCGTTTTATGTAATTTTCAATATAAATTCTCGCATTTTTTTGTGAACTTTTTTCGTCCTATGTTCTTAACAGTCAAAAACGGCTTGATTTTCAAGGGTTTAATTAAACTAATTGTCCAGAATAAAACTGCCCAACACCTTGGCTATGTCCTCGCTCCCAAGCTCCTTTACCCCTCCCGGAGCAAGAGCCGGGTCAAGCTCCAGAGCGCCGACGGCAAGCCGGCGCAGCTTCACAACAGGCTTTCCTCTCGAGGCGAACATGCGCTTCACCTGATGGTACTTCCCCTCCATGACGATAACATGGCAGCGGTTCCCGCCCAGCGGCACGAGCTTTGCCGGCAGGCACTTTGTCCCGTCACCGAGGACTATCCCGTCCTCGAACGCCTTTACGTCGGCCTCGTCCGGAGTTCCGTCCACCTCGGCGTAATAGAGCTTCTCGATTCCCGACTTCGGTGAGATCACACGGTGGGCAAAATCGCCGTCGTTCGTGAGCAGCAGCAGGCCGCTCGTGTCCTTATCAAGCCGACCGACCGGGAACAGTCCGATGCGGCGGATGTCCGGCGGCAGAATGTCCAGCACCGTATCCTGACGTTTATCCTCCGTGGCGCTCAGCACCCCCTCGGGCTTGTCCATCATAAAATACCGCAGCCGGTTCGTGCACAGCTCGGCGCCGTCCACGCATATGCTGTGCCCCTGCTCCTCTATCTTCATGTCAGGCCGCACCGCAGCAGCACCGTCGACCGTGACGCGTCCGCTCTTTATCATCTGCCGCAGCTCGCTTCTGGTCGCAACGCCCATCTCTGACAGCAGTCTGTCAAGTCTTTTCACCGCCATCGGCCATCCCTCCGCAGTGTCGAAGATTTTTGCCCGCTTATTATAGCATACCTGAGTGCAAATTTGAATAGCTTATCTCAGGGCAGTCGCATCTATGTGTGTCTGCCGCCGCAGCACACTCTGTTGTCTCCATCTGCCGCTTATGGAGATCCGTTCCCTCCGGTGCTGACTTTGCAAGCGGCAGAATGGAGATACGCTATGACGCAAAAGTGCTCAGGCTTTACTAAGAAAAAAGCCCTCATTCTGGTCTTGGGCTTGGGTGTCCTCATACTGCTGCTGATAGTCCTGCGTGCGGTGTTTGCCCCCGGCACGGAATTTGACCTTTCCACGCTCGACGGGCGCGAAGCCTTCCTCAACTCCCTCGGCTGGGAAATCGACAGAAGCACCGAGGAGTTCAGAACTGTCGTTGTCCCTGATAAGCTTGAGGGGATAATGGCGCAGTATAACCGGATGCAGCAGGCGCAGGGATATGACCTCTCCAATCACCTCGGCGAGCGGTGCAGCCAATATAGCTATCAGCTTACAAATTACGCTGACTCCGACGGTACCGTCATCATCACCATCTACGTTCAGGAAAACGAAGTCATCGCCGGTGACATACACACCACCGCCGTCAACGGCTTCATGCACGGGCTCAAGCGCAACGCACAGCCTCAGAAATAAGTAATGCCGCCCAGCCGGGCGGCATTTTTAATCGATCTGCTTTTACTTTTCGGCTCTGCCTATGCCGAACTCAGCCGCGGCGATCGCCGTGCTGCCGTCCATGCTGGAGAAGTTCATAACGATGCGGTATCTGCCGTCGCCGAGCTTGTCATAGTGGTTGACAAAGCTGAACGTCACCTCGTCGGTCGCGTTGCCCGGCAGCGTGAACAGCTGCATGGTAACAAAGTCCTGCTTGTCCGGGATCACGCACCAGTGCCCGTCCTGCCATATTTCGAGCCGCTGACCCGCGTCGTAGGTATAATCCTTGTCAGTGAGGTTTTCAATCGTCAGCGTCACTTCTTCGGTCTCGTCGGTCACGGTGCGCTGCTTTATGAACAGCTGTACCAGATCGTTCGTCGCCGCCGTATCGTAGTCACTGACCTCATACTTTGTGCCGCCGCAGCCCGCGAAAGAAAGCATAACGGCAAGCACCGCAATAACAGCAAATAGTTTTTTCATTTTTTCCTCCGTACATTTATGAAATCAAATAGATGCAGGTCTATTTCCGCCTGCATCTATTTGACGTCCTTATTTTGGCTATGTTCCGCATAGTTTATTAAAAAACTATAAACAAACCGCGCAGCCGCACTCCCGTCACAGCAGGACGACGCCCGCCTTCTCGCATTTCTCTACGGTCTCAGCGTCCCATATCGAAGCCTGTACCTCGCCTATGTGCGCCTTGCCGAGCAGGAGCATTGAAAGCCGCGACTGTCCAATGCCGCCGCCGATCGTCAGCGGAAGCTCCCCAGCGAGCAGCGCCTTGTGATACGGCAGCTCGCGCCGGTTATCGCAGCCGGAGGCCGTAAGCTGTCTGTCAAGCGCGGCGGGATCAACGCGGATGCCCATGGAGGAAACCTCCATCGCGCAGCCGAGCACATCGTCCCAGAACATGATATCCCCGTTGAGCGACCAGTCGTCATAGTCGGGAGCGCGCCCGTCGTGCGGCTTGCCGGACTTGAGTTTCCCGCCGATTCCCATGATGAAAGCGGTCTTGTGCTCCTTCACGTATGCGTTCTCGCGCTGCTTCGGCGTAAGTCCGGGGTACATGTCCTCAAGCTCCTGCGCGTCTATAAAGCTGACGCGGCGCTCAAGCTTCGGCAGAACAGTCAGCTGCGGATATATAGCCCGCATCGTGTCCTGCGTATCGCATATCGCGGCGACGATATCCATGACCGTGAGCTTGAGATAGTCCCTCGTGCGGTTCTCAGGGAGGATAACTTTTTCCCAGTCCCACTGGTCGACGTAGACCGAGTGCAGATTGTCAAGCTCGTCCTCGTCGCGGCGGACGGCGTTCATGTCCGTATACAGTCCCTTGCCGGGGAAGAAGCCGTAGCGCTTGAGCGCAAGGCGCTTCCACTTTGCCAGCGACTGCACGACCTGCGCCTTTGTCTCCGTGCGCAGGATATCGAACGATACCGGGCGCTCATAGCCGTTGAGGTCGTCGTTCAGACCGGACTTTTCATCGACGAACAGCGGCGCGGAAACGCGGTACAGGTTAAGCTTCGCGCCGAGGTTCTCCTCAAAAAGACGCTTGAGCAGGCTTATCGCTTTCTGCGTATCATATATCGTAAGCAGGCTCTTGTAATTTTCGGGTATGTACGTTGACATAGCGGCTCCAGTTCCCCGCATTTTGCGGATGTTTTATTTCTTGCTGAGCATTTCAGCGATCTCCTGATACAGGTTCTCCGCGTTGAGGCGGAAGTTCTTCTCCATGAGCTTTGCCTGCTCTTCATCGCCGCACAGCAGGTGCAGATGAATTATCTCACCCTTGCCGTCGGACATCGCAAGCTCTACCATACAGCCGTTCTCGCCGACCTCGTGGCGCGCCGTGATCATCGCCGCGCGGCGCAGTCTCTCCTCAACGGGAGCCAGCAGCTTGAGCGCCTTCATGCGCACAGAGTACGGCAGACTGCTCTCGACGGCCTCCGCATTCTTCGCGCCCTTATCGGTGATCGTGTACCCCGTCGGCGTTTCCTTTATGTGCCCCGTCTCTATAAGGTCTGAAAGGCAGTCGGAATAGTCGAAGTAATCTATCCCGCCGTCACACTGGCACAGCTCGCACAGCGTTTCCGGCTCGACCTCTCCGGGCAGGCGGCGCAGGATAAAGAGGATCAGGATCTTGATATCCAGCTTTTCATGTATGAATCCAAGACGTGCCATAACCGTCTCCTTCCATGATTGCTTTATAGGATATTATATACTTTCCGTCCATGCTTTTTCAAGAGCTTTTTTACACATATGCGGAACTTGCGCATAGACTGTACTGAAGTGTTCTTCAATCCAGACAACAGGAGGTATATCTATGGCCGACAGAGTAGTGCCGGGGCCCGTTGAGAACTCGGCAAGCATTCGAGAAGCCGTATGCGTCAATACCAGAAAGATATTCGACAGCTGCCGAGACAAGGACTGTGTGGATGATCTGCGTGTCTACCCCACCGTGAGCTCCCAGTCCTACATAGAAAACGCGCTCAGCATCCGCCCCAAGCGTGCAGAGCTGCTCTATGTAGATGTAAGCGTTGAACCGGTCGGCTTTAACCGCGGTTATTTCACCGTCGACTGCACGTATTTCTACCGCGTCACCGGCGAGACCTTCCCCGGAGGCCAGACCTGCACAGGTCTGTGCGTGTTCGATAAGAGGGTCATGCTTTTCGGCAGCATCGCAAGCGTGAAGTCCTATTCCTCAGACAGTGCGGTGCCGCTCTCCACGGTCGACGAGCTGCCCATCGCCGTGGTCAATTCCGTCGATCCTATCTGCCTGCACTGCAAGATCTGCGATTCTGAGTGCCTGCTGCCGACTGAGCTTGAGCAGCGCAGCATCCCCGCAGCGATCACCGCGGCCTTCGACGAGAGCCTTGTCCTTACCGACACCGCCCGCCGCTGGTTTGCGACGATCGGCCAGTTCAGCATCATCAGGCTTGAGCGCGACACACAGCTGCTCATTCCCGCCTATGACTACTGCCTGCCCGATAAGGAGTGCCCCGGCACGATCACCGAGGATGATCCCTGCACGCTCTTCAGCCGCATCCGCTTCCCGGTCGAGGAGTTCTTCCCGCCCGACAGCATCTGCGACTGCGAGGACTACCGCAGCATGAAATAAGGCTGTGCGCATAAGGCATGATAAGGTATTAAAAGGGCTGCGGCACAACGCCGCAGCCCTTGGTCATTCCTTCTTATTTTGCGTTTTTCGCGCTGCTTACTATATCTCCGCTTACCGCATCGACCGTGTAGTCGTAAGCATATTTGTCCGCCGAGAACTGTATCTCATAGACAAGCTTGAGTCCGTCAAGCCTGAGCGCGGACTTGACGCTCTGCGCGTCCTTTTCTGCTATGCCCGCGTGGCTGTAGGCAGTAAGCTTCGCGGCCTGCACATCTATAAGCTCCGGCAGATTGGAGCCTGCCGCGCTGCTTGTGACGCTGTTCTCCGACGCAGAAGCGGCTTCCACTGTGTCCTCGGCAGCTCCGCTGCGCAGACGCTCCCAGCCCTCGACCTTGCCGGTCAGGGCATTGATCTCATATTCGTAATCCGCGTCCCCCGCGGTGAAGCCGATGATGTAAACGCTCGTTCCTCTGAGCTCCTCAATGCGTGCCTTATATACATCCGCGTCCTTTTCACTGACCTTCGCATGCTTGAGCGCTGCATTGACGGCGGTCTCAGGCTCTATGTATTCAGGCTCTGCGGGTGCGGACGGCTCCGGCGCCGCTTCTGCCGGTGCGGCGCTCGTCTTGGGTTTCGCGGATTCCTCCGGTTTTGTGCTTGCTTCCGGTTTCGCGCTTTCTGCGGGTGCCGTGCTCTCCTCAGGCTTGGCACTCGCCGTCGGCTTTGCGCTCTCTGCAGGTTCTGCCGAGGGCTTCACAGCCGCCTCAGGCTTTGCGGATTCACTCAGTTTCGGCGTCGACGTCGGCACTGCGGTCATGGTCGGCTCGACAGCCTCGGGAAACATCCGCGCCCAAAGTCCGGTAGGCTCACTGATCGTCGAAAGCTTCAGCCCGGCAAGCACGCCGCCGGCAAAAAGAACAAGGATCAGCAGAATGATCAGCCATGTCGGCATACGCTTTTTATTCTTTACGGTCGAAGTTGTACTGTATTCGTTATCCGTACTCACTTTTAACTTTACCCCTTTCTGTTTTCGGCTCACGCCAAGTATTTGTATCTATCTATGCCTGTAAACGTGTTTGCGTGAACGCCGGTTCACTTCTTGTCCGCGCTTTCAAAATATTCTTTAGCACTCTCCGCATCGCAGCGTATCTGTGCTGACAGTTCCTCAAATCCGGAAAACTTCCTCTCCGGGCGCAGGAATTTATAAAACTCGGCTCTCGCCTGCCGTCCGTACAGATTGCCGCTGTAATCCAGCAGATGGCTCTCGACCGTGACGCTGTTCCCGTTCCCGACCGTCGGCCTGATGCCGACATTGGTCACCGCGACGTAGCTCTCGCCGCCCTCAAGGTAGACCTTCGCGGCATATACGCCGTGGCGCGGTATGATGACGCCCTCGGGAAAATGCATGTTTATCGTCGGCGTGCCGAGCTTCCTGCCGATGTGGTAGCCGGAATGAACAGTGTCCGACAGCGTATGCGGGTGGCCGAGATAGCGCGCCGCTTCCTCCATGTCCCCGTCCGCAATGAGCTTGCGGATATAGGTGGAGCTGACAACGCGTCCGTCAAGCATGACCGGCGGCATAATGTCGCATCCTATCCCGCGCTCCTCGCAATAGATCTTGAGCTTTTCGGCCTTGCCTTCGCCCTTATAGCCAAAGCAGAAGTCGTGTCCGACGACGACCCAGCCGATGTTGAGCTCGTCTATGATCGAATTGATGAACTCCTGCCACGGCATGCACATCACGTGTTTGTTGAAATGGATGAACACGACGTTATCTATCCCGTAGCAGCGGCGGATGATCTCCTCCCTGCCTATCGGGCTGTTGATAAGCGGGACCTCAGTGTTGAACACAAGGTTGTCCGGATGCACGTCAAAGCTCAGCACAGACGGCATCGCGCCGATCTCAGATGCGCGCTGCTTTGTTCTTTCCAGCAGTGAGCCGTGGCCGATATGCACCCCGTCGAAAAAGCCCAGTGCTATCGCGCGTTTTGTTTCTGCCATAAATTATTTATACCTCGAAAAAGCTTTTTACCGTTTTCATTGTGCCGCGCTGTACACGGCCGAGCATCAGGAATTCCCCGCCTGCGGAGTATACTCTGTACTCTCCGTCCGGCAGCGAGGTCTTGACAGGGTTTCCGCAGCGTATCTTCTTCTCTGTTTCTGACGAAGCGGTACACTTTTTTGTTCCCTTGAACAGTCTGTCAACAGGAATGAGAAGTTCTTCCGCTCTGCCCTCGTCCGCAATGCGCTGCACCTCGCCTATCTTCACCGCGCCGTCGAGCGTGAACGCACCCGCGCCGGTACGTCTGAGTGCGCTCATGCAGCCGCCGCAGCCGAGCGCATCGCCGATATCATTGCACAGCTTGCGCACGTATGTGCCCTTGGAACAGCTGATGTCAAGCAGCCAGTCGTCCCCGTTGCGGCCGGTTATTTCAATGCTCTTTACGCATATCGGTCTTGGTGCGCGTTCGACCTCACCGCCGCTGCGGGCAATATCATAGAGCCTGCGTCCGTTCACCTTTATCGCCGAGTACATCGGCGGCGTCTGGAGCTGTTCTCCGGTGAAGCGGTCGAGCACTGCTCTCAGCGCTGCCTCATCAACATCTGACGCGTCGCCGGTTTTCAGCACGTTCCCGGTGGTGTCCTGCGTGTCCGTTGTGACGCCGAGGCGAAGTGAGGCAAGATAGCGCTTGTCGTGCCCTTCGGCAAACTCGACGGCGCGGGTCGCCCGGCCAATAAAGACCACAAGCAGTCCGGTAGCCATCGGATCGAGCGTACCGGAGTGACCGATGCGCCGCTCATGCAGGATGCCCTTGAGCTTTGCGACAACATCGTTGCTCGTCCAGTCCTGCTCCTTATCGATGAGGAGTATGCCGTTCATTTCCAGACCTCGTCTATAACGCTCAGCAGCATATCGCGCGCCTTGTCGAGTTTACCGTATATCGTGCAGCCGGCCGCCATCGCGTGGCCGCCGCCGCCGAACACCGCGCAAATATCGCTGCTGCTTATCTCCGGCGTCGAGCGGACGGATATCTTGCTCGAACCGTCCTCCTGCTCGCGGATGGTGATGTTAAGGATGCTGCCTTCGACGCGTCCCGCAAGCCCGGCAAGATCGTCGCAGTCGTCCTCGGTCGCACCGGCCTTTTCCATCATTTCCAGGGTGATAGCCGCAACGGCTATCTTTCCGTCACGGAAATATTGTAATCCCGAGTATATCATGCTTTCAAGCTTGAGCCGCGCACGTGACACCTTGCGGAAAAACACCGTGCTGACCATTGAGTTGTCCGCGCCGAGCCGCAGCAGCTCCGCCGCCGCGCGGAAGCTTGCGGCGCTGGTGTTGGAATACTGGAAGCAGCCGGTATCGGTGGTAAGACCTATATAGAGAAGCGTCGCCTCATCGGGCGTAAGGTCGGTATTCATGCAGAGGATGACTTCCATCACGGCCTCCGCACATGAGGACTTGTCCGCGCGGACAAGTGTCTCACCGGCGTAACCGGAGTTTGTCGGATGGTGGTCGATGCAGAGGTCGACCGCGCCCTCGAAGCCTTTCGGCAGCATCCCCTCCGTTGCAACATCCACCGCGACCGTGTACTTTGCCGTGAAATCCTCAGGTGCAAAATACTTCTCCGCGAACGGCCGCAGATGGCGGTTCACCTGCGGGTTGGGATAGAGGTATGCGTTTCTTCCGCCGCGGCGCAGGGCGCTGCACAGTGCTGCCGCGCTTGCAACAGTGTCTCCGTCAGGGTTCCGGTGGGTGACGATCAGTATATTCTCATGCGTCAGCAGGAGCTTTGCGCACTGTTTATAGTTCATTGTCCTCATCCTCATCGTGCTTGATGTCAAGCTCGCTTATCATCTGGCTGATATGCGCGCCGTACTCAATGCTGTGGTCTATCTCGAACACAAGCTCCGGGGTATAGCGCAGGTTCATGGAACCGGCAAGCTCATGGCGCAGCCAGCCCGAAGCGGACTTGAGCCCCTTGCGGAAGTCCTTTTCGTTCTGCATCCCCATTACGGACAGCCAGACCTTGCAATAGCGCAGGTCACCTGTGGTCTCGACGCGCGTGACGCTTATCATCCCCTGCTGCACACGCGGATCCTTGACCTCGGTCAGCAGCTTTGAAAGCACGCGCTGTATATCGTCATTGATTCTTCCGATTTTATTAGATGACATAGTAACTCTCCTGATATGCCTTACGGGCGCGGCAAACGCAGCGCCCGTATCATTCTTTTCTTATGCGTTTATCTGCTCCATCACGAAGCACTCGATAACATCGCCGACCTTGATGTCGTTGAACTTCTCGACCTGCATACCGCATTCGTAACCGCTGGCGACTTCTTTGACGTCGTCCTTGAAGCGGCGCAGCGAAGCGAGCTCGCCCTCATGGATAACGATATTGTCGCGCAGGACACGGACTTCGCAGCCGCGCTGTATCTTGCCGTCAGTGCAGTAGCAGCCGCAGACAGTGCCGACCTTGGAGACCTTGTAGGTCTCGCGGACCTCGGCGTGGCCGATGATGACCTCCTTGAACTTCGGCGCAAGCATGCCCTTCATAGCAGCTTCGATCTCGTTTATGCAGTCATAAATAACGCGATACATACGCATATCGACCTTGCTGCGCGCCGCGCTGTCGCGGGCGGCGTTATCGGGACGGACATTGAAGCCGACAATGATAGCGCCGGAGGTCGCCGCCAGCATAACATCGGACTCGTTGATCGCGCCGACAGCGCTGTGGATGACCTTGACCCTGACTTCCTCGTTGGATATTTTCTCAAGGGAAGCCTTGACTGCCTCGGCAGAGCCCTGAACGTCGGCCTTGACAATAACGTTGAGCGTCTTCATTTCACCGGCCTGGATCTGGCTGAACAGATCCTCAAGGCTGACCTTCTTCGTGCCGGGCATTGCATTGCTGCTCATCTGGATGCGGCGCTCCTCGGCAAGCTCTCTTGCCATGCGCTCGTCTGCGACGGCGTTAAAGGTGTCGCCCGCGCTCGGGACCTCGGACATACCGGAGATCTCGACCGGAGTGGAGGGACCGGCCTCGGTGACGCGCTGACCCTTGTCGTTGATCATCGTGCGGACACGGCCGACGGCAGTACCGGCAATGATGATATCGCCGAGCTTGAGAGTACCGTTCTGGACAAGGACGGTCATTATCGGGCCGCGGCCCTTGTCAAGACGCGCCTCAATGACCGCACCCTTTGCGGCACGGTTGGGATTGGCCTTGAGTTCAAGGACTTCGGACAGGACTGCCAGATTCTCAAGCAGGTTATCGATGCCCTGACCGGTCTTTGCGGAGATTGGGCAGATTATCGTATCGCCGCCCCACTCCTCGCTGACGAGGTCATACTCGGTGAGCTGCTGCTTGATGCGCTCGGGATTCGCGCCGACGGCGTCCATCTTATTTATCGCGACGACGACCGGAATGTTCGCGGCCTTCGCGTGGTTTATGGATTCAATGGTCTGAGGCATGATGCCGTCGTCCGCCGCGACAACGAGGATCGCGATATCGGTGACCATAGCGCCTCTCGCGCGCATGGAAGTGAAAGCCTCGTGACCCGGAGTGTCAAGGAACGTGATAGGGCTGCCGTTCACATCAACGGTATATGCGCCGATGTGCTGGGTGATGCCGCCGGCCTCACCGGAAACGACGTTTGCGTGGCGGATGTAGTCAAGCAGCGAGGTCTTGCCATGGTCGACGTGACCCATGACAACGACGACGGGAGCGCGCGGAACGAGATCCTCGGGTTTATCCTCATGGTCGTCAATAAGGCGCTCCTCGACCGTGACGATAACCTCTTTCTCGACCTTGCAGCCGAGCTCCATCGCGACAAGTGCCGCAGTATCGTAGTCTATCACATCGGAGACGGACGCAAACACGCCCATCTTGAACAGCTGCTTTATGACCTCGGACGCAGTCTTCTTCATGCGCGAAGCAAGCTCGCCCACGGCGATCTCATCCGGGATCTCGACCTTGAGCTGCTGCTTCTTGGCGATCTCAAGCTGGAGCTTGTTCATCTTGTCGCGCTCTTCCTGACGGCGCTTCGCGGAGGCAAGCTGTGCCTGCGGGCGCTGCTTGGACTTGCTTGTGATCTTCTCCTTGTTGCCGCGGCGCAGATTATTATTGTTCGCTTTCGCGCCGGCCATGTCTTCGAACTTTTCGTTGTACTTCTCGATATTGACGGCAGCGCCGCCGCGGGTATCGACAACGCGCTTCTCCGCGACCTGACGCGGGGTGTGCGGCTTATCCTTCTTGACGGGTGTGCTCTGCTCGGGAGCCGCCGTGCTCTGCTGGGCGGCAGGCTTATCCTGCGGCTTTGCAGCGGGCTTTTCGCCGGGCTTTGCGGCGGGCGCGGGCTTTGCCTGCTCCGCTGCCTTGGGCTTTGTCTCCTTCGCCTCGGCCTTCGGCTGGACATTGAAAATGTCCTGAAGGCTTGCGACCTGATTATGCTGGGTCATGTAATCAAAGATAACATCCAGCTCGTTATTCTCAAGGACTTGCATGTGATTCTTCGGCGGGGCGATATAGTCCGTGAGTATCTGCGATATCACCTTGGACGGGACGTTAAAATCCTTCGCCACCTCATGTATTCTGTACTTTATCATGCTCATGCACCAGTCCTCCTTTTGTCATTCCTCCTGCCGCCCTTGAGGGCCGCAGTCTCCTTTTTGCGGCGCGCCGCCTTTGCCTGTCTCCGCTCTATCGTCTCGGCAGCCTGCGCGTACATACCCGGCTCCTGCTCGCTCAGCGCTTTCATCAAGGCATTTGCAAAGCCGATATCCGTGACAGCTGCCATGGAGCAGCCGCCTATTCCAAGCGCTTTGCCAAGTTCATCGCGCGTGTAGTGCAGCGGGACAGTTATCACCCGCCGCCCCTGCGTGAAGCGTTCGGCGTGACGGAGCGCGTTTTCGGAAGCATCCGCCGCCGTGAGCAGCAGCTTTGCTTTCCCCGCGCTGACAGCGCTGCCGGAATTATCCTCTCCTATTTCGATCGCGCCCGCCCTGCGCATCAGGCCTATCAGGCCAATCGCTCTGTCATCCATCGCCGGCCTCCATTTCCTGCTCAAGCCGTGCGTAGATCTCCTGCGGTATCTGCGCCGAGAACGCCCTCTCAAGCGCCCTTGTCTTTATCGCTTTCTTCAGGCACTCCTGCTTCGGGCACACATACGCGCCGCGCCCTGATGCCTTGCCCTTGAAGTCAAGGCTGATCTCGCCCTCAGGCGAGCGCACCACGCGAATAAGCTCGCGCTTGGGTTTCATTTCACGGCAGCCAAGGCACTGCCTCATCGGTATTTTCTTTTCCAAAACTGCCGCCTCCTTTTAGGATAATGCTGATTCAGCACTGATCTCAAACGGTTTTACTCTTTTCCACAATTTGTTAAATATCGGCTTTGTCACTCCGGTATATATAACATGAATAACATAGCTGACGATATACAGCCCGATCTGGCACAGTACAATGTGAGCAAGCATTATCATTGGACTTGAGTTAACAAACTGCCCTATCCGGCAAAACCTGAGAAGGATCAAGTGCGCGAGGAATACTGTAAACGACGCGCCTGCCAGCTTAGTAACCGTGCCGCTCCATGCGATATTGAGCCTTGAAAATGCGCTCAGGAGCGCTGCCGCCTGAATTATCACGAGCGGGCTGCTATATGCAGCTGCGGAATATGGGCCGAATATCAAACATATTACACAGTTCGCCGCGGTCGCCGCTGCAAACACGGCAGCCGGCCTGCATATGGATAAAGCTCCCTCGCCCAGCAGAGCGCCTATGAAGTAACACAAAGTAAAATTCACTATGGAATATCCGCCTGCATCACCGCCAAAGGCGACCGGACTTGATTGGTTCAGCCCCCGGTTCAGCAGGAGCTCCAGCAGCTCCACAGAATATGCCCATACAGAAAACACTGCGAACAGCATGGCTCCCAGCAGGAGCTTGCCCCTTCTGTCCAAGCAGTTGAGCAGCCGGTTGATAAAAGGCGAAAATAAATACAGCACAATATACAGGACAACAAAATAGTTCTCCGGCACTACACAGAACAGCAGCGCCATGAATTTGAATTTCCGCTGTCCCATAAATACTTCCACCGCATAGCCAAGCATCTGGAACACAACGAGCTGAACAAAGAGCATCACCGGCTTTTTGATGTCGATTCTTTCGCGCTTGTACATGAAGTAGCCCGACAGCATGATAAAAGCATTGACCGGCCATGCCCAAAGGCACTCATTCAATCCCAAAAGCGTCATATTAACAGCATTTTGGGATAATGCAAATCCGCCGTATTCTTCAAGCCCGTTATAGTGCAGTGCGATAACGCCCATCGCAGCAAGTATACGGAGCAGATCCATATTTGACTGTCTCTGATTTATCGTCACTCTATCCCCCATGCCGGTACGCTCCGAATATTTTCAGCCTATCAGCTCTCGCTTTCGGGCTTGATGTCTATCTTATATCCGGTGAGCTTTGCGGCAAGGCGCGCGTTCTGGCCTTCCTTGCCGATGGCAAGGGACAGCTGAGAATCGGGGACGATGACGCGGCAGCTCTTGCCGTCCTCGAGCATGGTGACGCTGACGACCTCGGACGGTGAGAGAGCCGCGGCAATATACTCCTCGGGAACCTCGCTGTACTTGACGATATCGATCTTCTCTCCGCCAAGTTCGTTTACGATGCTTGCGACACGGCCGCCCTTGGGGCCGACGCAGGAGCCAATCGGGTCAACATCCGGGTCGGCCGACCACACAGCCATCTTGGTGCGGCTGCCGGCTTCACGGGCGATGGACTTTATCTCAACGGTGCCGTCGTATATCTCAGGGACTTCAAGCTCGAACAGGCGCTTGACAAGGCCGGGGTGCGTGCGGGAAATGAGCACCTGCGGGCCGCGGGTGGAATTTCTGACCTCGACGACATAGACCTTGATGCGGTCGCCCTCTTTGAGCTCCTCGGTCTTGATGCGCTCATTGGGAGCAAGCATTGCCTCGGTAAACTCACTGTTGGAGGAGATGCGGATGGAAACACTGCCGGTCCTCGGCTCGATATGAGAGACGATACCGGTAAGGATCTCATGCTCCTTGGAGGTGAACTCCTCATATATAATGCCGCGCTCCGCCTCACGGATGCCCTGAATGACGACCTGCTTTGCAGCCTGAGCCGCGATACGGCCGAACTTCTTCGTCTCGACCGGCACAGGGACAACATCGCCAACCTTTGCACGGCGGCTGTACTTCTTTGCGGCTTCGAGAATAATTTCGTGGCTGGGATCCTCGACCTCTTCGACGACGGTCTTATTGACGTTCATCTCAAGGCGCTTCTTCTCCTCGTCAAGGATGATCTCGACATTATCCTCGCACTCGGGATTGTCCTTGCGGAAAGCCGCAAGCATGGCCTGCTTGATCTTCTCATACATATAGCCGCGGGGTATGCCCTTTTCCTTTTCGATATCCTCGATTGCTTCAAAAAATTCGGCGTTCATTTTATTCTCTCCATTCAAACTTTATACGTCTTATATTGATACATGCAGCTTCACGAGCGCGATCTGACTCTTATCGAAGCTGACCTCGTTCTTGCCCACAGTCACTGTCACTCTGCCGTTATCGTACCCGGCGAGCACGCCGACATAGACCTTGCAGCCGTTCACCGGCTGGTAGAGCCTGACCTCGACCTCGCTGCCCATGAACTGTTCAAAGTCCCCCGGGCGCTTCAGCTCACGCTCTGCCCCGGCAGAGCCGACCTCGAAAACATAGCTGTCGGGAATGGGGTCGGCCTCGTCCAGAATCGGGTCGAGCCTGCGGCTGATGCGCTCACAGTCATCGATGCCGACGCCGCCGTCCTTATCGATAAAGATGCGCAGGAACCAGCTTCCGGCCTCACGGACATATTCAACGTCCCAAAGGCTGCAGCCTTCCTCCTCGACCACGGGCTTTGCAAGCTCCGTGACCTTGTCTGTGATCTTACTCATATTCCGCTCACTTTCAATCTGCCCGGCAGAAGCATTGCCGGTGCAAAAGTTTCGTAAAAAAGAGTGGGCTGGAACCCACTCTGACTAAAACCTGATACTTACCTTAGTAATAATATCACGTTGCCGCCTACATTGCAAGCCTTTTTTACGATTATCCCGCCGCAAAAATCAGGCGCGGACGATAAACATCCGCGCCGTTATACTCAGTATTCAAAATCCGGGAAGTAGTGACCATAAAACTCCTCATAGCAGAGTCCGTTTTCCATGATGAAAGTCGCGACCTCCTTGCCGACATAGCGGTAATGCCATGGCTCGTCCCAGCCGGTGAGGAGCAGCTTGCGCGTCGGGTAGCGCTTTATGAAGCCGTACTCTGCGCAGTGCTCGTCAAGCCATGCGTAAAGCTCCTGATTCATTTCACTGTACACAAGTCTTGAACGGTTCTCGTCAAAAATGTCGATCGCGACGCCAAGCTGGTGCTCACTGCTGCCGGGGTACATAACTATCGTCTTGGCCTTTTCGACCGCCTCCTGATACTTGGGGTCGAGATAGTCGGCGGACAGCCCCATCTCATACGCGATCTGGCTCGCCTTGGAGTTGAACAGATGCGTCTGGAAGCTGTACTCTCTGAACGCCGCACCGATGAAATACTCAAAGCCCGCGTCCTCTATCGCATCGAGAAACGCATCAAGCTCATCCATATATTCGGTACTGTACATCATATAGCGCGTCCGGCTTATTTTTGCTATATCCGGCTTATAAGCGGATGAGAGAAGGCTGTTCTCCCTGACCATCCAGAGGCAGTGGTTCTTTTCAAAATCATCCGTGGTGAGCTTCGGCCAGATATCCACAGTCGGTTCCGGCGTCTCGGTCGCGCTCAGGTCAGTAAAATTCATGCTGTCCGTTCTGACAAAAGCATCCTCGGCTCCACCGAAGATGACGTTGGTGCTGCTCTCCATTCTGGATACGACTATCGTATAAAGCACAAGGCACAGTCCAAGCATAGTTATGATCCACATTGTTTTCTTCTTCATTCTCGCACTGTCCTTTCTTTCAAAATTGGCAACATCCCGTGCCTGTCAATGGATTATAGCACCAATTTGCTGCAAATTCAAGTCTGCGGGCGGTATGCGTCCTCCACAGCAGCTTGTCAAAAAGTCCTGTAAGGACTTTTTTGACCGCGCTTTCCGCCGAGCATTTTGAAAGTGTTCAAAATGCTATTACCGAAAGCCTTGATGTATCAAGGCTTTCGACGGCGGTTTATCCAATTTGAGGCGGGTCTTACCCCCTCAAGCTCCCCCGCTGCTCTGTTATCAAGCTTCAAAGCATAGTCTTTTGACAGTCTGCCACCGTATTTCCCCGCTATTGAAACAGCGCCGCAGTTATGGTAAAATTATTCAAGTAGAAGGAGCGTGTCTGCTATGAAACTGAGCATTATAATCCCCGTATACAACACCGCCGAATATCTGCCGAAGTGCCTTGACTCTGTCATCTGCCCCGGCGTTGATGGCTATGAAATAATCATCGTGAACGACGGCTCGACGGATTCATCAAATACCGTTGCAGAAAGTTATGTTAACCGGTATCCTGAGCTTATCCGTCTTATCACGACCGAGAACGGCGGACTCGGTCAGGCGCGCAACGTCGGCATTGAGAACGCTCATGGGGAGTATCTGCTCTTCCTTGACAGCGACGATTCGCTTAGTGACAATGCTGTGCCGGAGATCATGGAAACGCTGCGGCAGGACTATGATATTTTTATATACGACTTTGTGTTTGTGAACCCCGACGGCGCCGTTCTGAGCACTGAGCCCGGCTGCCGCAGAAACGGTGAGGTCAGTCTCGAAAGCTATCCGGAGCTGCTGATGGAATACCCCTCCGGCTGCAATAAGATATGCCGCCGCAGGCTCTTCACCGACAGTGGACTGCGTTTCCCCGGACGGGTATGGTACGAGGATCTGCGTACGATGCCGAAGCTCTACACCATGACGGATAAAATCTACGCCACGGGTAAGCCGTGGTATGTCTATCTCCAGCGCCCCGGCTCGATAACAAACGCCGCAAAGCTCGACAGGAATGTTGAGATAATCGACGCCGTCGACGATCTCACTGAGTTCTATAAGGCGCGCGGACTGTATGAGCGCTATAAAAACGAGCTCGAGTACATCCGCTTCTACAATGAATTTCTGACTGCCTCGGCAAGGATATGCCAGACTGACAGCCGCCATCCCCTGCTCAAAACACTGCGCGAGGATTTCCTCGCCAAGTGTCCCGGATATAAGGACAACCCCTATATCCGTGCCATTCCGCCGAAGCACAAGCTGCTGTGCTCGCTTTTCATGCGCGGAAGATACGGCGAAGCGGGCGCGCTGCTGCGGCTGAACAACGCACGGAAAGGAGCGCAGAAATGATCCGTCTCAGTGTAATTATTCCAGTCTATAACGTAGAGGACTACGTCGCAAAATGTCTCGATTCGCTCATTTCTCCCGCGGCTGAGGCCCTCTCCCGTGGGGAAAAACCGGATTATGAGATCATCGCTGTAAACGACGGTTCGACTGATTCCTCGCCCGCGATCGTTCAGGATTATGTAAACCATTACCCGCAGTTCATCCGTCTCATCACTACTGAGAATATGGGGCAAGGGCACGCGCGGAACGTCGGCATCGATGAGGCACAGGGCGAATATCTCTACTTCATCGACAGCGACGATTATCTTGCCCCCGGCGCAATGGGCGAAATGCTCAGGACTCTTGATGGTTCTTATGATATTCTCATTTTTGACTCGATAGCTGTGAATGTGGACGGCGGTGAAATAAACTATTACCGCGGGTGCAGCAGGGCGGAAAATATCGATCTCAAAAGCTTTCCCGAGCTGCTCCTTGAAAACCCGATATGCGGCGGCAGCATTTGCAGGAAAAGCATTTACACCGATAACGCGATACGCTTCCCCTCAAGGGTATGGTTCGAGGATTTCCGCACGCTTCTCAAGCTCTACGCTTTTACCGACAAGATCGCATACACCCCAAAGGCATGGCACAGATATTTACAGCGCTCCGGTTCGGTAACGAACAACAAAAACGCAGAGCGCAACCTTGAGATAATCCCCGCCGTCGATGATCTGATAGACTTCTATACCGGTCTTGGACGCGGAGAGGAACTGGCCGGTGTGCTGGAATACATGGCGTTCCATCACGAGTTTCTGACAGCATCCGTAAGAGTGAATCTTGCTGATCGGCACAGCGGCGCGCAGGACAAGCTGCGCGAGGACTTCCTCGGAAAATTCCCCAATTACGCATCAAATCCCTACGTGCGCACGATGAGCCGTAAGCACAAATTGCTGGCGGCGCTCCTCATGCACCGGCAGTACTTCGCGGTGCATATCATTATGAAACTCAACAACCGGCTCAAGTCGAAAAAAGTATAGGTATATATAAATAGGACCCTCGGCAGAGCATTTCCTGCCGAGGGTCCTATTTTATCTGCCATGCAGCGTCTGATTTATCTTCAGAATAAACTGCCCCGCGTCCTCAAGCCCGTGGTAGTTCATCCACATTATCAGCCTGCGCTTGCGGCTCTCCTTTTTGTAGCTGCCGCATCCGGAAAGCTTAGGTATCTTTGCCTGCACGTATTGGCGCAGCTTTCCGATGACCTCTTTGCGCTCCGGCGCATCCTGCTTTGCAAGCCTGCTTATCGAATCGAGCAGCACATGGTTCACAAGGAAGAACTCGAAATCATCCTTATAGCCTGCTGGCAGCATTTCCTTTTCCAGCATATCCATGATCGTCAGCATATCGAGGTTCTTCGCGGCGTTGTTGTTGTGCATTGTGGATTCCTGACCGCGGCGGTAGACATACAGCGGTTCCGCGATAAACTCCGTATGCTTCGAGCGCAGCAGCATCACTGCTGAAAAATAAAAATCCTCATACCACAGCCCCACCGGGAAGCGCAGCGCTCCGACAAGTGAGCGCCGGAATATCTTATTGCAGGACGAGCCTGCCGAACCGAGCCAATTATCCTGAAGCGATGCCGGGAGCATGCTCTCACGTCCGTCGGCGAAGCGTTCCATAAAGTCGCAGACGACTACATCCGCTCCCGTCTCTGCGGCGCGGGTGTACATTTTCTCGTACATATCATGCGTCACCCAGTCGTCACTGTCGACGAAGCCGACGAAATCGCCCTTGGCGATATCGAGCGCGAAGTTTCTGGCTCTCCCCTGTCCGCCGTTATCGATATGGAGAACTCGTATCATATCCGGGTTTACCGCAGCATATTCGTCGGCGATCTTCCCGGAGTTATCGGGCGAGCCGTCGTCCACGAGGATGATCTCATAGTCGTCTATCGTCTGCGAAAGCAGCGAGTCGACGCATTCGCCGAGGTATTCCTCCACCTTGTACACCGGCACGATTATGCTCAGCTTCATATCCACTCACCTCTCCAGCTCGTGATCCTGCTGCTGGGGTTCACCGCCGTCTGATAGTGTATCAGGCCGAGGACAAGCGCAAGGTATATCGAGACGTTCGGGCGCCTGAGCACCGCGCCGGAATACTGCGCAAGCCCTATCAGAAGTGCAAAGGTGACAAGCAGGATAAAGTTATCCGCCGTGAATGAGCCCTTGAAATCCCTGCACAGCCGCCTGATTATCAGGTACACAAAGTACAGGATAAACGCCGCGTAGGCTGCAAAGCCGACATAGCCGTAATAGTACCGTATCGCGGGCCAGTCGTTTTCAAGATCCATCCCGCCGGTGAGCCAGATATCTGAAACGTCGATGCCGAAGAGCTTAGTCAGTGTGTCGCTGTGATCCCACATCAGGGAGGCATAGGCGTTCTTTATCGTGCGCGTGTCGATAAGCGTTGCGGCGTCGGTCGTGAGATCGTACTTGAGCATGATCTCGTCTATGTCGAAGCGCTCGAACATGTTCGGTGTGATGATCCACAGACACTTCCAGTAGTAATCCTCAAGCGCGGTGTGTATCTCTGGGTTCGAGAGTTTTTCCTCATTGCTCATGGAGTCCAAGTCGTAGCCGAGTGCGCCGATACCCTCGTCAAAATCATCCTGCGTAAGCTCGGCAAAGTCACTCTGGGTCTGCTTTATCTTATATTTTGGCGTAAGCGGGTAGGCAGCCGCCGACGCAATAGCAACCGCGACCAATACTATCACCGCAAGCCGGTTGAGATTGCATCCGCGTATTTTCTTCTCGAGCAGCAGGAACACTGCAAAGCCGATAAAGATCACGAAGATCGACATATAGCAGGTCATCGTGCCGTTTGCGATGAGCACGACCGCCGAAACGACAGGAACGGCAATGTTCACAAAGGGCTTGTCAGACTTCACAGCGCAGAATATCGAGAACGCCGCCAGCGTGACAAGGATGATGCTGTTCGCGCAGCGGTTATCGTCGATGACCCAGCCGCTCACGCCGAGCCCCTCTCCGTAGGTGCAGTTCGCCGTGCCGGTCAGCACTGACAGGCCGAGTGCCGCGGCGGTGATGCCGGCAGCAAAGAACAGTCCCCAATATGCCTGGTTTCTCGTCTGGTCGTTCTTGATGCTGTACATGAAGCAGACGGCGAGTATCGGCATCTGCGCGACCTTTGCGGTATATGAAATGTCAAAGCCGAGGCTCACGGGGCCGGTGCGGATGGTGTTCGCGATGTGCAGCGCGCAGACAAGGCCGATCCCGAGCATCCAGAATATAAAGCTCTTCCTCTCGCTGCCGCGCAGAGTAAAGAGCAGATACAGCGGCAGGCATACCATGATGATAAGCCGCACATATCCTGCCAGCGTGCCGTCGGGGTTCTTCGTCCAGAATGCGATTATATCAAGCAGCGGCTGCATCACGATCAGCGCCATCAGCCAGTGGTTGCGCACGAACGCGGTGCGGGCGTTATTATTTATGCTGTTGTTCATTCTATCACCTCATACCACTTTTCCGCGACCTTCTCCTCTGAGAACTCTCTGATCGCCGTCGTCGCGTTTGCCGACATTTTTTCTCTCAGCTCCGGGCTATCCATAAGCTCGCATAGCTTATCCTCATACTGCCGCCGCTCACCCTCCGGTACGAGCACACCGTCCTCTCCGTCGTGTACGACCGCTCCGGGGCCGACGCGGACATCGTATGCAATTATGGGCAGGCCGCAGCTCTGCGCCTCCATGAGCACGAACGGGAAGCCCTCGGAGCGCGAGCTCATGGCAAATATCGACGCTGAGAGCATTTCGCGTTCTACCTCGTCCCCGTTCTTTCTGCCGGTGAGCATGATGTAATCTCCCGCTCCGAGCTTTGTTATCTGCTCTTCAAGCTTTGCCCTGTCTTCGCCTTCGCCGAGTATGCGCAGCTTCCATTCCGGTTCGCGCTCATGGATATGCGCAAACTGCTCGATAAGCAGGTCAAAGCGCTTGACCTCGGTGAGTCTGCCCGCGGCGAGCACCGTCTTCTCTCTGACCGCAGCGCTGACATTTTCCGGGAAACAGGTAAGGAAGTTCGGGATATACACGACCTCGGTATGCCCGTTATAGCCGCGCATCAGCTCCTGCGCTTCTTCGGTGAGCTTCGGGGTGAGCATCGCAAGGTAATCTATATTCCTATAGCCGTATCTGAAGCCGCGCACATATTTGCGCTTGAAGTCATGGTCATGGTGCAGCTGGGCGATCTTTATAACGCCCGCGCTGCCGTATTTTGAAAGCTTCAGGTTATCCTCATGCCGGGTGCAGATGAGCACACCATCCCTGACGGCCTTGATTGTTCTGATGACTGCAAGCTTTTTCCCGATAAGTATCCTGACGCTGCGGAAGCTCTCTTTTATAAACTGCACGACGGCAAATTTCCTCGCCGCGGCTTTCCACTCCTCGCGGTTCGGCGTGTCATGCAGCAGGTATTGCAAGCGCACCCTATCGTCAAGCGGAACGGACGGCGAGCCGGGCATTTTATACACACTGTATAGATACACATCATAGCGCTCGGCAAAGAGATTGGCCATGCTGATGATTGCTTTCTCCACGCCGCCCAAGCCGAGGTGCAGCGCAATGATGCTCACGCGCTTTTTCTGTGTCTCCGGTTCGGGTGCGTCCGTGTGCTCCGCCAGAGCCTTTATGCCGTTTATGATCTCGGTATTGTATTCATGCAGGTCGTCCCGGTGCTTCGGCTCTTTCTGGGCGTGGACTATTGCGTCGACAATATCCTCGCGTCCCTCAAGACCTTTACTGTATATCTCAAGGTTCTTCGTACAGTAGAGCGGGAGGCCTACCGCGCGCGCCTCCATGATGTTCAGCGGCTGCCCCTCGTAGCGGGAGGTAGAGACGAATGCGTCCATCTTGTCCATGTACACAAAGGGATTTGCGCGCTGCCCTAAAAACGTCACCTTATCGGTAAGGCCGAGACTGTCGCGCATATATTCAAGCGACAGCCGCTTGTCGCCGTCGCCGATGATATACAGGTGCAGATCGTTGCGGTACTTAGATGCCTCGCAGAAGTCGCTCAGCATGATGTCATAGCCCTTTTGATGGCACAGCCGCCCGATGGCGACGAAGTTCATCTTGCTGCCGTCGACCTCGAAATCGGTCTCTTCCTCCGCTTTCTGGTATATCTCGTTTGTGTCGATAACGTTCTGGATAACGTTGAATGGCTTGTCGTATACACCGCTGCACTCCTTGAACGGCCTGATGACGCCCTCCGAGACGCCGACAAATTCATCATAATACTTGAACTTATCCTTGAAGTTCGACCAGAGCACGCGGTACTTCCACTCGTTCTGGAGCTTCACGCTGACGTTGTTGTGGATCCACATGACGCGGCGCTTTGCCGGTACGGTGAGTGCGCCGAGCGCACAGGAAAACTGATAGGAGTTGAAGTCTATCGCAAGGTCATATTCCTCGCAGTCGGAGAAATCCAGATGCACAAGCTTCTTCGCCGTGTCAAAGGGCATGAAGGAATATATCCGCGGTATATGCGGGAGGTACTTAATGGTGAGCTGCTCCGGAAAATCGACGTGCCAGAAGCTCTTTCTGTCGGAAAGGTATAGATCGACCTGATAGCCCTCATAGTCGAAGTTCCTCAGGAGGTTCATTATTGATTTCTGAATACCGCCGACATCCAGATTATCCTGAAAAAAAGCGATCCTCTTCATGTGCCGAATCCTCTCGTCCGCCGTTTCCGGCGGCAATGTTTACTGTTGGTTTATTTTATCTCAAAACCGGCGATATGTAAAGCGCGAAGACATGCAAAAAAGCAGCCTCCAGCGGAAGCTGCTTTTTTGTGTGCGATAAGTCTCAGATGCGCTCCTTGACCTTTGCCTTCTTGCCGACGCGATCGCGCAGGTAGTAAAGCTTTGCTCTGCGGACCTTGCCCTTGCGGACGGTGGTGACAGAGACGATGGAGGGAGAGTGAACGGGGAAGACCTTCTCGCAGCCTACACCGTAGGAGATGCGGCGGACGGTAATGGTCTCGTTGATGCCGCCATGCTTCTTGGCAATGATGGTGCCTTCGAAAGCCTGGGTACGCTCACGGCTGCCTTCCTTGACCAGAACGAGAACGCGGACGGTATCGCCGACGTTCATTTCGGGCAGTTCTTTCTTCATGTACTGCTCGCTGAGAATTTTGACCAGATCCATATTATGATCCTTCCTTCATATAGACGTTCTTACCGGAGGGACATAGCCTCGGCAGCGGACCGCCTTTCTATACGCCGTGCGGCACTCCGCACAAGCCATAGTAGTTTAACATAACCCGCCGCGCATTGCAAGCAATTTTTGCTCATTCAGCATTCTTTTTCCTTAAATAGTTCTGCTCCGCCGTTTCTCTGCGCCAGCATTAGCCATAACGCCGCGGCGGCGGGAGCTTTGCTTCCGTTGTTGAAAGCAAGCACTGTTCCCGCTATGAGGAGCAACACTGTTATGGCAATGCTTATTCTATATGCTATCCGCTCCCCCGTCCGTGCACCGAGAAGCATAGTCATAAGCCCGAGCAAAATTCTGCCGCCGTCAAGCGGCAGCACCGGCAGCAGATTGAATACCGACAGCAGCAGGCTTATACCGGCGCTCAGCTCCATCCATGCGCAGCCTGTCTCACGCGCAATGAGCGACGCGGCATAAGCGTATATGAAGCCGCCCGCCGGGCCCGCGAAGGCCGCCGCAATATGCGCTACGGGTTCGGCAAAGCCGCAGTAATCAATGCACAGGCCGGTAAGCTCTGCCCTGACGCTCTTTACTTTCAGTCCGAAAAAGCGCAGCGCTATTATATGCGCGAGCTCATGCACCGCCACCGGCAGTGCTATCGCTATTGCGGTCTCAATGCTGACTACATAATAAATAAACGCCGCCGCAAGGGTCAGCGCAAGGCTTATTGTAATGCGTTTGCCGTTCATGGGTCCCCTCTGAAGGTCTGCCGTATGTCAGTGCGGTCTCCGATAATTAGCTGAGAGAAGGCCTCCCGCAGCTCCTCATCTGCGCCTTCCGAGGCCAGGCTCCGCCCAAGCGCCGCGACATAGTCCGCTGTGCTCTCCCCTGTTGGGTTCTTGCGGCTTATGCTGTCAGCGCCGCAGAGCAGCTTCAGCAGTGTCAATGCGGCAAATATCACGGCCACGGCCGCCGGTCTGAGTTTCATGGCCTCACCCCCGGCTATAAGTTTATTTTCAATTTCTTTCACTTATTACTAAGTTTTGCTTGACAAGTCGGGCTTTGGAAACTATAATATAAAAGCTGTCTAACGGGGTGTAGCGCAGATGGTAGCGCGCTTGGTTCGGGACCAAGAGGCCGGGAGTTCAAATCTCCCCACTCCGACCATGCAGAGTGTCCTTATAGGATTTGAACATCCTGTAAGGACACTTTTTTAGAGCTATTAAAAACGTCACATCATATGTAGATGTGACGTTTTTTCGCGTATTAGTCGTCATTTTGGAGATACCAGCCGTGTTCTCTATGATAACTGGGGTCTTGCGGTTTTTGGTCTCCCCATGCTCTGTTGCTTATTTCAGTGTCAAATGCGCTTAGTTTACTTTCGCAGCTAATTCTGTAGTCATCATCGAGATCAGGGTTGCAAAAATCCAGTCTAACTTTCTCCCGCTCGATATCCAGTTCTTCATCGGTCGCATTTTTCAAAAAATTACCGAATTCGTCTTCCTGGTTGAAAATTACCAAAATTGATATAGCAGCAATAGTCAATACACCAGCACCTATTTCTAAGGCCTTTTTAATATCAATCTTCACGATATGTTAATCCTTCTTTTATTATTGTTGTTGTAGTAAGCATCAATTAAGTAATCCTCATTTCCGTGAGTCTTGCCACATCTTATCAAATTCTTGCAACGCCGCTGCGGTGCGCTGCGTCGAACACGGCCTTGGAGACCGTCTCGCGCACGCGCTTGTCAAAGGCGTAGGGCAGGATATAATCGGCGTTCAGCTCCTCATCCGAGACGAGCAAGGCAAGCGCCTCCGCCGCCGCAATCTTCATCTCGCTGTTGATGTCCGACGCTCTCGCGTCGAGCGCGCCGCGGAATATTGCCGGGAATGCGAGGACATTATTGACCTGATTGGGATAATCGCTGCGCCCGGTGCAGACGACGGCTGCGCCTGCGGCCTTGGCTTCGTCCGGCATGATCTCGGGTGTGGGGTTTGCGCAGGCAAAGATTATGGCGTCACGGTTCATCGTGCGGATCATGTCCTGCGTCAGCACGCCGGGAGCGGACACGCCGATGAACACATCCGCGCCGCGGATAACATCGGCAAGCTTCCCCTGCTCCATGTTCGGGTTCGTCATGGCGGCGATCTCCTGCTTTGCGCCGTTCATGCCGGGGCGTCCCTGATATATCGCACCGCTCCGGTCAGTCATGACTACGTTCTTCACGCCGCGCGAGACAAGCAGCTTCACTATCGCCGTCCCAGCCGCGCCCGCGCCTGAAGTGACGACCTTGATATTCTCCATTTTCTTCCCGACGAGCTTGAGCGCATTCGTCAGCGCGGCAAGCATTATGACCGCCGTGCCGTGCTGGTCGTCATGGAAGATGGGTATATCGCAGCGCTGCTTGAGTTTTTCCTCAATTTCAAAGCAGCGCGGCGCGGAGATATCCTCGAGGTTCACGCCGCCGAAAGAGCCTGCCAGCAGCGCGACGGTGTTGACGATCTCGTCCACATCCTTGGAGCGCACACAGAGCGGGATAGCGTCCACATCGCCGAAAGCCTTGAACAGCAGGCACTTGCCCTCCATGACGGGCATACCGGCCTCGGGGCCGATGTCGCCGAGGCCC
>OGZA01000455.1_pt1 | contig 31353 bp, 35 predicted proteins | sample 1576591 | NCBI WGS metagenome assembly OGZA01 (sample SAMEA3541565, study PRJEB24748) | human gut metagenome | biome: human gut; feature: human-associated habitat; material: faeces | place: China | collected 2012
CGATGTATTTGGGTATTCGGGCGTGTTATCCGGCCACCGAGCAGGGAATGCCGAGCGTTGTCCAAGCGTGTCAAGATTCTTGCCTCGCAGAAGCGGATTATTTACAAGCCCACCAACTCCTTCTATCAAGTGTTGAGCGCTGAGGCGTATTCGAAGCACGGGTTCAACATTTCTGGTGTCGTCTTCGACGAACTCCACACCCAACCGGGCCGTGCCTTGTTCGACGTGATGACCAAGGGTTCGGGTGATGCTCGCACGCAGCCGTTGTACTTCCTCATCACGACGGCCGGTACCGACACGCATTCGATTTGTTATGAGCAGCATGAGAAAGCTGAAGACATCCTCGCAGGCAAGAAACATGACCCGACGTTCTACCCGGTCATCTACGGTGCTGACAGAGAGGATGACTGGACCGACGAGGACGTGTGGCATAAGGCTAATCCGAGCTTGGGGATCACGGTTCCGATTGAGAAAGTCCGCCAAGCCTGCACCTCGGCCAGGCAGAATCCGGCTGAGGAGAACACGTTCCGACAACTTCGCCTCAACCAATGGGTCAAACAAAGCGTGCGGTGGATGCCCATGCACGTGTGGAACCAAAACAACGCACCCGTCGACCTGTCAGATTTGGAGGGGCGGGTGTGTTACGGCGGGCTCGATCTTGCCTCGACGACGGATATCACCGCGTTCGTGCTCGTCTTCCCACCCGAAACCGGTGACGAGCGGTATGTGATTGCGCCATGGTTCTGGATACCGCAAGACAACCTCAAACTGCGAGTAGCCCGTGACCATGTGCCCTACGACCTGTGGCAGCAAAAAGGCTACCTAGAGACGACTGAGGGCAACGTCGTTCATTACGGAGCGATTGAAGCCTTCATTGAACAGCTAGGTGAACGGTTTGATATTCGTGAGATTGCGTTCGACCGGTGGGGTGCTGTGCAAATGAGTCAAAACCTCGAAGGCCTCGGTTTCACCGTCGTTCCCTTCGGGCAGGGCTTTAAGGATATGAGCCCGCCGTCGAAGGAGCTGATGAAGCTCGCACTCGAAGGTAAGCTCGCCCATGGCGGTCACCCAGTCCTGTCATGGATGGTAGACAACATTCATGTTCGCACCGACCCAGCAGGAAACATCAAACCCGACAAGCAAAAGTCCACGGAGAAGATTGACGGCGTGGTCGCCACCATCATGGCTCTTGACCGCGCTATCCGAAACGGCAGCGGGCACGTCAGCGGCAGTGTTTATGACGAACGCGGCCTACTCGTGCTGTGAGTACGCGCATGGATGAACGCGCCGATGCCTGTGCCGATCAGTCCCAAGATCGAGTAGGCGACGCCGTAGATGAGAGCTGAATCGTTGTAGTACACGAACAGTGTGGTCAAGAACCCTGCGAACGGGACCAGTAGCCACCACCAGCCGAACCCGTGGCGTGCCCCATCGATAACGCTCAAAACGATGGTGAGTAGTGGAAACGCGAGGAAGAGCAACGCGATGAACCACTTGGCGTTGGGATCGCTCAGCCTGCTGATCCACATGGAGATGAGCGGCAACAACCAAAATGCCACTAGCAGGACACTCATCAGTGCCCACGACTGTTTTGAGGGCGCTTTCATATTCCAATTCTACATGTGAAAGGACACCGCATGGGTTTCCTGAATTGGCTGCGCGGCGACACCACCCGCACCGCCGAAGATCATGCGATCGGTACTGGTTATAGCTTCTTCTTTGGGGCGACGTCGTCTGGTCGTCCGGTGACGGAACGGTCCGCTATGCAGATGACCGCCGTGTATTCGTGTGTGCGGATTTTGGCTGAAGCAATCGCTGGTTTGCCGTTGCATGTTTACCGGCAGAGCAGTGATGGGGCGAAGGTGAAGGCGCTCGACCATCCGCTCTACAGGTTGTTGCATGATGAGCCGAACCCTGAAATGACATCCTTTGTCTTTAGGGAAACGCTGATGACCCACCTACTGCTCTGGGGTAATGCGTTTGCTCAGGTGATCCGTAACGGCCGCGACGAGGTCATCGGCCTGTATCCGTTGATGCCCAACCGCATGACCGTCGGACGCGACGAAGCCGGGCGTTTGTATTACGAGTATCAGCGCACATGGGACGAACCAACAGGAAGATACGAGACCGTCACGTTGGCCGCGCGCGATGTCCTCCATATTCCCGGCCTGGGCTTTGACGGCCTGGTTGGTTATAGCCCGATTGCGATGGCGAAAAACGCCATCGGCCTCGCCCAAGCAACAGAAGACTACGGCGCATCGTTTTTTGCTAACGGTGCTGCTCCTGGTGGGGTGTTGGAGCATCCGGGCACGATCAAAGACCCCGCCAGAGTTAGGGAGTCCTGGCAGGCAACGTTCGGCGGCGCGAGGAACTCCAACAAGATCGCGGTGTTGGAAGAGGGCATGAAATACACGCCCATCTCCGTCAGCCCCGAACAAGCTCAGTTTTTGGAGACGAGGAAGTTTCAGATCAACGAAATTGCTCGAATCTTCCGTATTCCGCCGCACATGATTGGCGACCTGGAAAAATCCAGCTTCTCCAATATTGAGCAGCAGTCGCTGGAGTTTGTGAAGTACACGTTGGACCCGTGGGTGATCCGCTTCGAACAAGCCATCACTAAAACCCTGCTCAGCTCGCGTGAGAAGCCGCAGATCTACGTGAAGTTCAACCTCGAAGGCCTCCTGCGAGGTGACTATAAGTCACGGATGGATGGGTATGCGGTGGCACGCCAGAACGGGTGGATGAGCGCCAACGATATCCGCGAGCTAGAAAACCTCGACAAGATCCCTGCCGAGGCTGGCGGCGACCTCTACCTGGTAAACGGGAACATGCTCCCGCTCGGTCTTGCGGGGGCTTACGCCGCCACCCAAGCCGACGAACCAGCCCAACCCGAACTGGAGCCTGAACCGGCTGTGGAATCTACAAGTGAATCTTCTGTAAGGAGGAGGATATGAGACGTTTTTGGAACTGGCTCACACCCGAGCCACACAACACTGACCCGGACGCAGATGCAGCCCGGGTTTTGCGCATTAGCGGCACGATCGCTGAAGAATCTTGGTTCGATGACGACATCACACCAGGCATCTTCGCTAGTGAGCTCAATGCTGGGTCTGGGCCGGTGACGATCTGGCTCAACAGTCCCGGAGGGGACGTGGTGGCTGCGGCGCAGATCTACAACATGCTCATCGACTACCCAGGCACAGTCACCGTCAATATCGACGGCATCGCCGCATCGGCCGCGTCCGTGATTGCCATGGCCGCCACGAAGGTCGCCATGAGTCCGGTGTCGATGTTGATGATTCACAACCCGGCCACCATGGCGGTTGGTGATAAGGACGAACTCGCACGCGCCATGAGCATGCTTGATTCGGTCAAAGAATCGATCCTGAACGCTTACCAGGAAAAGACGGGCATGAGTCGGGCTAAGCTGTCCAAGCTCATGGACGCCGAGACGTGGATGGATGCTCGGGCTGCGATCGACATGGGATTTGCCGACGAACTCCTGACAGGCGAACGCAACCCAATGTTTGCGATTGAGCCGGACGAAGAACCTGACGGTGACGAAGCCGATGAAGTTGAGTCGCTAGATGGTTCCGATGAGGACGACGGCGATGAGCCGAAGCGCCTGCCGTTCCCACCCAAGAACGCAGGACTTGGCACGGTGTTTTCACGCCGAGCAGCCGAGCAAAAACTCGTCGCACATCTGACCGCCACATCACCACCGTCGTCGTCGAAGTCGGTGCGACCACCACGCCCAACTATTCAACCCGCTGCACCTGTTGGTCGGCGGGTTTGTGATTTGTACGCCGAACTAGTCAATCAACCCCACTGAAAGGACCACCACCGATGACAACCTCTATGACTGTTTCTGACCTTCGCACCAAGCGCGCAGATGTTTGGGAGAAGGCGAAGGCATTCCTCGATGAGCGACGCGATGCTACATCGGGCTGTCTGTCTGCTGAAGATGATCAGGCTTACGCGAAGATGGAAGCCGAGATCGATCGTCTCACCAACGAGATCGCACGCTCCGAACGAGCCCTGCGCCGGGATGCCGACCTAGCACGAGCAACGAACATGCCGCTCACGTCCATGCCAGGCATGAATCCTGATGATGAAGCCAAACCGACTACGCCGCGCGCTTCAGCCTCGTACAAACGGGCGTTTTGGGATGCGATGCGGCTCAACGCTTCTCCGATGGAAGTACGCAACGCACTGTCCGAAGGCGTCGATACCGAGGGCGGCTACCTTGTGCCTGATGAGTTCGAACGCACCCTGATCTCCTCACTGGAAGATCAGAACATCATGCGCTCCCTAGCGAAGGTCATTCAAACCACCAGTGGGGATCGGAAAATCCCGGTCGTCTCCACCCACGGCACCGCAGGCTGGCTCGATGAGGGCAAGCCGTATACGGAATCTGATGAAGCCTTTACTCAGGTCACATTGAGTGCGTTTAAGCTCGGCACCTTCCTCAAAATCTCCGAAGAACTGCTGAATGATGCGGCGTTTAATGTCGAGCAGTACCTGGCGGCGGAGTTTGCTCGCCGTATCGGAGCTGCCGAAGAAGAAGCCTTCCTCACCGGGGACGGAAAGGGCAAGCCCACCGGTATTTTCGCAGCCACTGGTGGTGGTGAGAAGGCACTGACTACGGGCAAGGCGAGCGATATTACGGCTGATGAACTCATCGATCTGCACTACGGTTTGCGCGGCCCGTATCGGAAGAACGCGGTATGGCTGATGAACGACTCGACCGTGAAAACCATCCGCAAGCTCAAGGACGGCAACGGCCAGTATCTGTGGCAGCCAGCCCTGACCACAGGAACCCCAGACCTTGTCCTTGGCCGCCCCGTCCACACGAGCACCTTCGTGCCGGAAATCAAGGCTGGTGCGTCCACGGTTGCTTTCGGTGACTTGTCGTATTACTGGATCGCCGACCGCCAAGGCCGCTCTTTCAAGCGGCTGAACGAACTGTTCGCCACCACCGGGCAGGTCGGATTCCTCGCCTCGCAGCGACTGGACGGCAAGCTCGTCCTACCCGAAGCAGTCAAGCTGCTCACCCAAAAGGCAGGAGCATAACCAGCGGTTCTACACACGGATAGGAGGTGGCCGCAATGACCACAACAGAGCTCGTCGACCTGGTGAAGGCGAACCTGCTCATCACCTTCAACAATGACGACAAGCTGCTTGTCGCATTGGTCAATGCGGCCACCTCCTACGCGACCGCTTTTCAGCACCTGCCCGAAAACCACTACGAGACACACGAGATGTCTGGGGCAACCAGGCAGGGCGTTGTCATGCTCGCCTCTCATTTCTATGAGTCGCGTGATGGTTCCACGGCAGGCTTCTGGGCAGATAAGCCAGATGCTGCTCGGGCAGTGTGGAGCGCGGTGAACAATCTGCTGCGTCTGGATCGAGATTGGAAAGTCTAAGGAGAACAACTCATGGCTTCTTTGGGATCCATGCGCACCTCGATCGACCTCATCCAGCTGACAGTTGTTCGGGATAAGGCGGGATTCACAACCACACGCGATGAAGTGCGAGCAACCGTGCGGGCGCAAATCGAGGTGCGGCACGCATCGAGCGCGTGGGTGAACCGCGCAGCATACTCACAGGCCGACGTCCTCTTCCGCATTCGCGCCATCCCCGGACTATCCGTGACCACGAATATGGAGATCAGTGGCCCAGACGGGCGGTATGTGATCGACGCAGTCGAAGTCATCGGCCGGTATGTCGAGATTCTTGCCCATCAGACCACGCCCGAAGGAGAGGCCCATGGCTAGAGTGCAGATCCGCCTGCCCAACGCGTTCATTGACTCCCTTGACGCTGCCAGTCGTGTACTCGAAACCTCGGCAGATGAAGTGCTCGAGGCAGGAGCCGCCGTAGTCGAGCCACGCATGCGAGCCAACCTCACGGGCGCGATCGGACGGGCCACCAAGCAGCCCTCACGCTCAACCGGGCAACTACTCAGCGCGCTTGGTACAACCTCGGTGAAAGTAAACAGTCGAGGCGATCACAACATTAAAGTCGGCTTCGCTGAAAATCGCCGCGACGGCAGAGCGAATGCGCTGATCGCCAACGTCCTCGAACACGGCCGCAGCAATCAGCCTGCACGCCCATTTCTGGCACCCACCAGGTCGCAAACCCGCAGGGGTGCGATCGAAGCCATGAAAGCGGCGCTCACCGCGCGCATTGAGCAGGTGGGGCCATGACCGCGTTATTGGAACAACTCACGATGATCGCTGACAAGCTCGGGCTACCGTTCGAAGTCGGCCTCTACTCGAATACGCCAGCACCAGATACGTATCTGGTGGCAACCCCGCTGACAGACATGTTGGACGTGTTCGCCGACAATCAACCCAGTATCGAGGTTGAGGAAGTTCGCCTCGCACTTTTCACGAAATCTAACTATCTCGACCTGCGCAACCTCATCACTCGCGTCCTGCTCGACGCAGAACTAACCATCACTGGCCGCGCCTACGTCGGCTTTGAAGCTGATACCGGATTCCACCACTACGCGATAGACGTCGCAACCCACCACACCTACAGATAAGGAGAATTTCTCATGGCAACGATTGGTTTAGACAAGCTCTACTACGCCACCATCACCGAAAACCCCGATACGGGTGAGGAAACCTACGCCAAACCCAAACCCTTAGCTAAAGCCATCAGCGCAGAACTGAGTGTTGAGGTTGCTGAAGCGATCCTGTATGCCGATGACGGCCCTTCCGAGATCGTCAAGGAATTCAAATCCGGCACCCTCACCCTCGGCATTGATGATCTGGGTGGTGAAGCAGCCGCCGCCTTGACTGGGGCGACCGTGGATGCAAACGGGGTGCTCATCTCAGCCTCCGAGGACGGCGGGGCTCCAGTGGCGATCGGGTTCCGCGCCGCACGCTCCAACGGTAAGTATCAGTATTTCTGGCTTTACCGGGTCAAGTTTGCCCTCCCAACCGAAACGCTGGCCACCAAAGCCGACTCGATTACGTTCTCGACCCCGAGCATTGAGGGCACGATTTTGCGGCGTAACAAGCCAGATGCGAAGGGGCGTCATCCGTGGAAGGCCGAAGTGCTAGAGGGCAGCACCGGGGTCAAGCCTGAGACGATCACTAATTGGTATGCACAGGTTTACGAACCAGCCGCCACCACATCTGGAGCCTAATGAACACACATCATGACAACCAAGAAGAAGACTGAATCAGTTGTCGAACCGGGACGCTCCGCGATCGTCTCGATCGGCGGGGAAGAATATGAGCTCGTCCTGACAACGAAAGCCACGCGTCTGATCGCCGAGCGTTACGGCGGACTCGAACATCTCGGTAACGCCCTTGAAACCTCCGACGATCTAGGCAAGACACTCGGTGAGGTGATTTGGCTGATCACACTGCTGGCCAACCAGTCAGTCCAAATCCACAACCACCGCCACCCAGACGACAAGCGCCCAGAGCTGACCGAGGACGAGGTTGAACTACTCACTGTGCCTGCTGATCTGGCGGACTATCGTGGCGCGATCGCCGAAGCCCTCCAGCGAGGCACCCGCCGAGACATCCTCACCGAACCAGCCCCAAAAGCACCAGCGCAGGTGGACGCATAGTCGAAAACGATAATGCTGTCTTCACGCGGCTTACCTATATCGGGATGGCCCACCTTCACCTCAGCAAAGTGGAGGTGGGCTTAACCGTGTTTGGTGAGCTGTTGGATCTGGTCGACTGCTGGCGGCTAGAAACCGGCAGAGCCCAGCCGCTACGTCAATGGTTCATCGACGATGTAATTCCTGCCGGGATTTAGATACTGTTCCAGTGGGCTTTTAGTTCGTGAGCGAATTGTGTGGGCATTAATTGATGCCATTGATGACCCGCGTCTGGCACAACGATGAGGCGGGCATGTGGGATCTGTTGGCTGATGGTGCGGGCGGCAGGAAGATTCGCGCGGTCTTTCGAGCCGCACGCAATCGTCGTTGGAACCGTGATATTTCCAAGCTCTGGCTCGAAATCAATGGCTGATATTTGACGCAGGATTTCCAGCAACTGTTGCTTGGAAATCTGTGATGGGCACACGAGACGCTCAGGCAAGACTCGCATGAGAACGCTTTGAATGCGCATCAATGCTTTAGGAGGGCGCGCCTGCGGAGCTGAAAGAAACAGCGACCGAACCATGTGCGGGTGCCGAATTGCCAGATCAAGACCCATCACCGCGCCAAGAGATAGCCCAACCACGTCGACTGGATCATTCAGTGACGCGGCGAGTTCGTCCGTGCGCTCATGTAACGACCATGGCGTTCCTGATGGCTGATCGAAAACAGTGGGCGTGAGAGCGTCAATACTCTCGAACTCGTTGATGACGCCATTCCAAGCTTGCGGGGTCTCACCGAGTCCGTGGAGGAAAAGCACCGGAGTGCTCATCGCTGCAAACCACGAGTGGCAAGATGCCACGCTACAAGCCCGATCGCACATATTGCGAAACCTGCTGCATTAGCGATGCCCGTGACGGGATGCACGACACCGCTCATCCACAAAACAGCGAAAACGACCGTACCGATGACGAGTAAAGCAAACAACGGCCATACCCACCGGCGATTAGTTACAACATTGGTCCACACGATTCCTCCTCATCCTCTAGCCAATTTTAACCCCCAGCAACGCGAAGGAATACAGACCTATGGCTGACAGTTCGTTTGGTTTGAAGATTGGGCTTGAGGGTGAGCGGGAGTTCAAGCGCGCGATCACGGATATTAACCGTGAGATGCGAGTGCTTGGCAGTGAGATGAAGCTCGTAGCCTCCTCGTTTGATAAGAACGACAAGTCCGCCGAAGCCCTCACGGCCCGTAACCAAGTGCTTGGCAAAGAGATCGAGGCTCAAAAGTCGAAGATTGAGACCCTGCGCGCCGCGCTGGAGAACTCTGCCTCATCGTTTGGTGAGAACGATAGCCGGACGAAGAACTGGCAAATCCAGCTTAATAACGCGGGTGCGGAGCTCAACCGGCTCGAAAGTGAACTCAAATCGAATAATGACGCCCTGTCGGATTTCGGGGACGAAGCAGACGGTGCCGGTGACGATGCTAAAGACGCCGCCAAGGACGCGGGCAAACTCGAGGGTGCAGTCGATGATCTCGGCGACGAGATGGACTCGACTTCTGGCAAGACCCGCATCTTCGGTGACGTGTTGAAAGCGAACCTCGCCTCCGAAGCGATCATCGCCGGAGTCAAAGGTATCGGGCATGCGATCGCCTCGATCGGTCGCGGCATGGTAGGCGCGTTGAAGGAAGGCGTGGAGTACAACGCCCGCATGGAGCAATACACCACATCCTTTACGACGATGCTGGGTGACCAAGCCAAGGCTCAGAAGCTTGTGAATGATTTGAAGGCCCAGGCGGCGAAGACTCCGTTTGGTATGGAGGACCTCGCGGGCAACATGCAAACCCTCCTGAGCTTCGGAATGAGCCTGGAGGATGCGAAAAAGCACCTCAACGAAATCGGCGACATCTCCCAAGGAGATGCGGTGAAGATGGAATCGCTCACGCTCGCCTTCGCCCAAATGTCCTCGACCGGCAAGCTCACGGGTCAGGACTTGCTGCAGATGATCAACGCCGGATTCAACCCGCTCGAAGAGATCAGCCGCAAGACCGGCAAAAGCATTGGTGAGCTCAAGGAGGAAATGGCCAAGGGAGCTATCTCTGCGGACATGGTTGCGGACGCGTTTGCTTCTGCCACGGCCGAGGGTGGCCGGTTCTATGGGGCGATGGACGCCCAATCCAAGACTTTTAGCGGCCAGCTCGCAACAATGCAGGACGGGATCGAAAACCTCAAAGGCCTCCTCGCAGGCGGAGTCTCTGAGGCGTTGGCGGGTTCGGTGTTGCCGATGGTCAACGGCTGGATCGACGAACTCACGACAGCGTTCGAAGAAGGAGGCACGCCTGCCCTGATTGACACCCTCGGCACCGTGTTACAGGAAGCTCTCGCATTTATTACCGAGCAGCTACCGATGGTGGTCGAGACCGGCATGAGCATTTTGACCGCGCTCCTTGAAGGCATTATCAAGGTGTTGCCACAAGTAGCAGAAACAGCCGTGACGCTGATCATCGCTTTAGTAGAAGCAATCATCGAAACGTTGCCGTCTTTGTTGGAGGCGGCGATTCAGATCATCGCCACCCTCGTCTCTGGTATCGGCGAAGCACTACCGGAACTGGTTCCTGCGGCGGTGGAGATGCTCATGGCTTTAGTGCAGGGCCTGGTCGATAACCTCCCGTTGCTTCTTGATGCGGCGTTGCAGCTCATCACCGGACTTACCGAAGGACTCATCGCATCAATTCCCATCATCATCGAAGCCCTCCCACAGATCATCACCGGCATAGTGACCTTCCTCGTCGGGGCGATTCCACAAATCATCGAAGCAGGAATCCAACTCTTGACGGCTCTGATCGGGGCGCTGCCTCAGATCATCACAGCAATCGTCGCAGCACTCCCACAGATTATTACCGCGATCGTCAGCGGCGTGGTGGGTGCGATCCCACAACTGATCCAAGCAGGCATTCAGTTGTTGACGGCGTTGATTGGGGCGCTACCGCAGATCATCACGACGATCGTCGCCGCGCTCCCGCAGATTATCGCCAGTATTGTATCGGCGATTGGTGGGGCTATCCCGCAACTCGTCCAAGCAGGAATCCAACTCCTCACCGCGTTGGTGCGAAACCTGCCGCAGATCATTTCCACAATCGTCGCAGCAATCCCATCGATTATTTCTGGGATTGTGTCTGCTGTTGGGCAGGGCGTGTGGCAGATGGTGGAGGCGGGTAAGAACCTCGTCTACGGCCTGTGGAATGGCATCCAAGGCTTGGCGGGCTGGTTGTGGAATCGGGTCTCGAACTGGGCAAGCGGAATTTGGGACTCGATCACCGGCTTCTTCGGTATCCACTCACCATCTCGCAAGATGGCGTGGGCAGGACAGATGCTTGTCGAAGGCCTCGCAGGCTCCATCCGCACGGACGGCAACAAAGCCGTCACCGCCGCTACTGGTTTAGCTAGGGACACGATGGACGCCTTCGCCGACCTTGAAGACGGGCTGAGCGTCCCGATCGAGGCGGTTGCGGATCTACAGGTACCTGCCGTTGACCTCACCCCACAACCCATAGCTATCAGTCGCGATACGAATGGCGGTGCTGATAGTGAGCGTGTGGATGTCGCGAGCATCGTCGATGCAACAGCAAAACGCATCCTCGGGTCTTTGGATATTTCAGTGACGTTGTCGGATGGGACGCTGGTGGGCAAGCTCGCACCCGCTCTCGACAAGCAACTCGCGCGCCTTGATCGGCGGCAGACTGTGATGGCAGGAGGCTACTGATCATGTTTGGCTTCACCCTGAACAACACGGTGACTTCGGCGTCGCTTGGTCTGCGACTCACGGCACCGGTGGCGATTCCCGCCGCCGTCCGTGCGGTGGATGATATTGAGGTCGAAGGCCGCGCCGGGACCCTCACGCGCTTCACGGGCTGGGAGGATACCGAGATCGAGCTTGAGCTCGCCGTGTCTATCCGTGACGGGCTACACCAGTATAGACAGGCTTCTCACGAGCTGACGGGCGCGTCCATTATCGCGTTCACTGGTGAGTCGGGTGTGTATCGGAAGGTTAAGCACTGCGAAGTTGGCGAGTTGCGCCGGGAGCTGTCGGGGTGGGGGCTGTTCACCGCGCGGCTCACCTGCCAGCCCTTCAGCTATTTGTCTGAGGGCTTGAAGTCGGTAACGATGTCGGAGTCTGGGACGATCACCAACCCCGGCCTACTCGATGCCGATCCGATCATCACTGTTACAGGCACGGGCGCGCTCTCGCTGACGATCAATGCGCGCGTCTATCACGTGAATTCGCCAGCAGGTTCCGTCACGCTCGACAGCGCGCGTCTCGTCGCACACGCCCACGGGAAAGTCCAGACCGATGCGCTCAGTGAAGCATTCCCAACCTTCAAGCCTGGGGTCAATCGGATCACTCTCGGTACTGGCATCTCACAAGTGCTCATTGTGCCGAATTGGCGCAACCCCTAACACCCAACTCACGCAAGTTCCGATGGTCATCCCCTTTGCCTGGGCGGCCGCTATTTTTGTTTGGAGGGCTCCTCATGATTACGGTTCACGACCGCACCGCCACGACATTTACCACCACCGGGCTAGGAGTCTTGGATCGGGAGATCATCAGCCCGATCGTGACGGAAGAACTAGGTGGCGAATTCTCCCTGACCTTCACCTACCCGGCAGACGACCCTTCAGCCGCGTACCTCGTAGTGGAAAACATTGTGGCCGCGCCCGTGCCAGGGCTGGAGCAACGTCAGGGTTTCCGGATTAGCGAGGTCGTCACCACCCTTGACGGCTTTCTCGAAGTGAGCGCGTTTCACGTGTTCTATGATCTGGCGGCGAACCTCATCGCCGACACCTACGTGGTCAACAAGACCGCCAAGGCCGCTCTCGACCAGCTGCTGGGTGCTGCGAACACGCCCCACAGGTTCACCGCCACCAGCTCCGACACCACGACTCGGGCGAGTGCTCGGGTGGTGCGCATGCCCATCGCCGCCGCTCTCATGGATACCGGCGAGGACAACACGCTCATCTCGCGTTGGGGCGGCGAACTGGCCCGCGATAATTTCCATATCCATCACACACTCATGCGCGGAGCCAACCACGGGGTGGTCATCCGTGACCGCAAGAACCTCACTGGCTTCGAATCATCTATTGATTTTTCGACGGTGGTGACGCGGATTTTGCCGGTGGGCTACGACGGCCTACTCTTGCCTGAGCTCTATGTGGATTCGCTGAAGTTGGGCGATTATGTGGTGCCGCGTATCCGCGTCATCCGCTACGGGCAGGTGAAAGCCATCACGGATAAGGACAATCCGCGTGAGGGGGAGCTTCCGCTCGATCAAGCACACGCGCAGTTGCGCCGTCTGGCGGCAGCGGAATTCAGTGCGAGACATGTGGATGAGCCGTCTGGCTCGTACAAGATCCGCTTCTCTGACCTTTCACAAACCCGTGAATACGCTGATCTTGCACGGCTAGAGACCGTGGAGATTGGCGATACCGTTACCGTCCGTCACGCTGATCTGGGTGTTGCGCTCACGGCGCGGGTGGTCGCTTACGAATACAACCCACTCACAGGTCAATACATCTCGGTCGAACTTGGAACCGTAGCTCGGAAGTTCACGTCTGTCACCCGGCAAGTCAAGACCGCCATCAATACGGCGGTGGCTGCGTCGGATGCGGCAGGGTTCGCGTTGGCTAGTGCGGATGGGAAGAACACCAACCACTACGGCAGCATCCAGCCCGCCAATGCCAGGCTGGGTGACACATGGTTTAAAAGCAACGGCGAAACCACCGAAATCTGGATCTACCGTCTCACCGACACCGGGCAGCCCGGCTGGGTCGCTCTCGCTACTGATCTGAACCATGCACAGGTGCAGGCCGAACTCGACGCCGCCCGCGCAGAGGTCGACCAAGCCCTCGCCGCTGCACACGACGCACAAACCGCCGCCGATGCTGTCGCCACTCAGATGGCTTCGGCGCAGGTGGAGATCGACCAGGCCAAGACCGCCGCCGCTGGTGCTACCCAGTTGGCGCAGGATGCCCACGACGTTGCGGTGACCTCGGATGGGCGGCTCACGGTTGCTGCTGTTGACCCGAGCGTAGCGGACGCGGCTGGCCGACCGGAGGGCGCGCTGTGGCAAGTGCGTGTAGAAGGCGTGATCGCCCGCCAATACATCCTCACCAACAACCAATGGGAACCAACACCGGTTGGGGCTGCGATGATCGGGTCGAAAGCGATCAGCCAAGCACACATCGCAGATGCCGCAATCGGCACCGCACAAATCGCTGATGCCGCGATCACCGACGCGAAAATCGCCAACCTGTCAGCGAGCAAGATCACCAGCGGCTACCTGGCAGCGGGGCGCATTCAGGCTGGATCCATCACTTCGGACAAGCTGACGATCGCCAATGGGTTTATTACGAATGCGATGATCTCGAATGCGGCGATCACGGATGCGAAGGTTGGCAGTCTATCCGCGAACAAGATTACGACCGGTACTTTATCGGCTGCACGGATTGCTGCCGGTTCGATTACCTCGGACAAGTTGACCATCGCTAACGGTTTTATCCAGTCCGCGATGATCAAAGATGCTGCGGTCACATCGGCCAAGATTGCTTCGCTGGATGCGGGGAAGATCACCACCGGGACGTTGTCGGCGGCTCGGATTGGGGCGCGCTCAATTACGGCGGACAAGCTCGCCACCAACGCCATCCAAGTAGGCTTAGCTGGCTGGACGCAATCTATCCGAATCACGCCCACGCAGATCGCCTGGTATGACGGGACCACCCTGGAAGGCAAGATCACGAGCGCTGGGATGCAGTTTTGGTACGGCACCCGCTATATCGGTGAGTTCGCGCGGCGGGCTCATAAAGATAAGCCGAATGTGCAAGGCATCGTGAACCAGCTTGCTTACAAAGGCGACTACGTGGCCTGGACCTACCAGAAGGCAGACGGCGGCACCTACTACACGTGTTTGACGTTGGATCCGAAGGGATTGTTTTACGGGCAGGCAGGTATCCACCTCGGCTCCGATCTGCGAACAGGTGGCTACAAGTTCTACACGACGGGCTCACGCTACGTGACGTTGCAGGATTGCACGCTGACGGGCATGGGAACCTATTCGGGCTGGGTGGGACAAAGCGGGCTGTCCAAGATCGTCTTCCACACCTACGACCTGATGGTCGTCACTAACGGCTCGTATTACAACATGACCCGCCTATTCGACCGCACCAAAGATTTGATGTCGCGAATGAACGCGATCCTCAGCCTGCTCAATCAAGGCTGGATCACATCCATCTCCGGAACCGGGTCGAACATCACGTGGCGGTACTTCTCCAACACTGGCTTATCGGCCATGTCCACCAACCTCGCATAGAAAAGGAAACACTGATGAAGATCATGATTACCAACCACCATTTGCAACCCATCGCAGACCTACTCACCAATATGCCGTTGAAGGCGGCGCAGTCCCGTGCCCGCTCGAAACTTCTGACGTTGGTGAGGGAGGCGATTGCACGGTTCGGGGAAGATGAATACGACCTCGTCACCCAATTCGCAACACTTGACGATCAGGGTCGCCCAGTGTTCGCAAACGATGGAACGTTTGTCCTCGCTGATCCCGACAAAGCCAGTGAATTCCTCGAAGCCCGTCAAGCCCTGCTCGCGTCGATCGCTGAAGTGTCGGGGCCAACCTACGACGGCCATGACAAGGACGTGAAAGCACTTCTTGATGGCTATGAGGGTGAGCTTTCTGGCGAATCGGCCGAAGCCTACGATGTCCTCTACGACGCCATCACCAAGGACAACCAATGAGCATTGAAAACGAGAAAACAGAGCTGACCCAACGCTCCGCTCATGAATCGTCTTCCGGTGATGAGGTGCAACTTCCCATCGTCCCAGTCGAGTCCGATGCCACGCCCTCACCACCAGCAGAGGCTATCGAAGCCCAAGAACTCCCAGCACCACAGGTAGCTTCGTTCGACTTGAGCCTGCCAATTCTTGAGGTCTTGACTGACCCGACCATGTAGCCCAGTGCTACACCAATTTTTGATGCCTTCACCCCAGATGGGTGTGGGCAATTTTTTATGCCCACGAAAGGAATCATTCTCATGTCTCTACACGCCATCTGGCACGCCATCCAAACCGGGATCGCTGGTATTGGTGCGTGGCTCGCCGCTTATCTTGGAGGGCTCGACGGTTTGGTTTACGCGTTGATTGTCTTCGCAATAGCCGACTACATCACCGGGGTGCTCGCCGCCATCAACGAACGCCGCCTCAGCTCCTCGGTTGGTTTCCGAGGAATCAGCCGCAAAATCCTCATCTTCACCCTCGTCGGCCTCGCCCACCTGATCGACGTCCACATCCTCGGCGCACCCAGTGTGCTACGCGCGGCGGTCATTTTCTTCTACTTATCCAACGAAGGCATCTCGCTGGTGGAGAACGCCACCCGCCTAGGACTGCCCATCCCATCCCAAATGCGCGGGGCGCTCGATGCGATCGCTAACCGCGCCGAAACAAGACCCTCACTCACCGAAACAACAACCACCAAAAACTCAACAGATAAGGAGATTCACTGATGAAGAATTGGCTCGCGCTGGAGGCTGACATCGACCTCATCATGAACACACACTACACACCCGGACGCAACGGGCGAAAGATCGATAAGGTGATCATCCACCACAACGCAGGCAACCTCACCATCCGGGGCTGCTACGACGTGTGGCAGTCCCGTCCTGCTTCCGCCCACTACCAAGTCCAATCCGACGGACGCATAGGCCAGTTGGTGTGGGACCGGGATACCGCCTGGCATGCAGGCAACTTTGCCGCCAACACCACCAGTATCGGCATCGAACACGCCGACGTGTCCTCGAACCCGTGGGCGGTATCCGAAGCCTGCCTGGATAACGGTGCACACCTCGTAGCCGCTGTCTGTAAGTTCTACGGTCTTGGCCGACCCCAGTGGGGGAAGAATGTGTTCGGGCACAAGGACTTTTCTGCGACTGCTTGCCCGGCATCTCTTGCTGGCTCCCAGCACACCGCCTACATGGCTCGCGCCCAGTCTTGGTATGACCAGATGACTGGCAACACCCCAGCACCAGCACCAGCACCAGCACCTGCTCCTGCAACGCCGAACATCGACACCCTCGCCGACGCGGTGATTCGCGGCGAGTACGGGAACGGGGAGGAGCGTAAGCTCCGCCTCGGAGCCAACTACGCGGCTGTCCAACAGCGAGTGAACGAGAAGCTTTCCGGCAACGCATCCGCCCCGAAGCCAGCGGGGCCCAACATCGACGCATTGGCTGACGCCGTGATCCGTGGCGACTATGGCAATGGGGAGGAGCGTAAGCGACGTCTCGGAGCCAACTACGCGGCTGTCCAGCAGCGAGTGAACGAGAAGCTTTCCGGCAACGCATCCGCCCCGAAGCCAGCAGGGCCCAACATCGACGCATTGGCTGATGCAGTGATTCGCGGTGATTATGGCAATGGTGAGGAGCGTAAGCGCCGCCTCGGAAATCTCTACAGCGCTGTCCAGGCGCGAGTCAACGCCAAGCTCGGCTACTAACAGCTAGAGGTCAACGAACTTAGCCCCGTCACCACTGTGACTTCCCAGATTCTCGGGGAGCCGGTGGTGGCGGGGCTTTTCATCATTCTTGAGGTTTTCTTACCCGTCCGGATTCGCAGGTGCCCGAGGGCGTATGGGCAGAAGGCCCACACGCGACCTCCGGCGAAGGGTTAACTCGGCACGCATTCGTGGCCTTCTACGGAGAGGAGGCCAGTGATGGCGTTAGATGAGAGAGAAAAACAAGCAGCCAGGCGCATGCGCTTGGGCGGGCTTGGGTATAAGGCGATCGCTGCACGTCTTGCGGTCAGCCGCGATCAGATCCGCGCCTATGTCACCCGCACAGGTATCGAACCAACAGCGAAAGCTGACCCTGATGGGCGGTGGTGCCGCTGGTGCGGAATCAAACTGTCGCAACGCGCGGATGGGAAGAAACCATCATTTTGCTGTAGCGAGCATCGGCGGGCGTTCTGGCATACCCACCCAGAAGCAGGCACCCGCAAAGCCTTCTACAACTTCACGTGCGCCTACTGTGGTGAGGGGTTCGAGGCGTATGGGAACGCGGGGCGTAAATACTGCACTCATGCCTGCTATATCCGCCACCGGTTCGGCACCAAGGGTGGCAGTCGATGACCAAGAGCGTGTTTGATGCCGAGGTTGACCTAGCCAGGGTTGTGGGGTTCATTGATCGGCTCACTGACACTGGTGCACTGACGGACAGTGAAGCCCGCGTGGTGTTAACTCGTGTGGCGGGGGAATTTCCTGCTGTTGTTGGTGGGCTGATTTTGCGGGTTCGACTGGATAAAACGCAGGTTTAGAGCGTAGATGGATACAACCAGCTGAACCCCTTATCTATTAGGGGAAACGAGCAGTGTAAGGAGATTGAGATACGTGGGTGAGATGAGGGTGATCCCGGCGAGACCAGCACGGCCGCAGCGGTTGAGGGTAGCGGCCTACGCGCGGGTGTCCACTGAGCACGAACGGCAATTGTCGTCGATCGCCGCCCAGGTATCGTACTACTCCCATCTGATTCAATCCACCCCTGGGTGGGACTATGTCGGGGTATTTATCGACGAAGGTATTACCGGCACCTCCACCAAGCATCGCGATGGATTCAAACACCTCATGGACACCGCTAAGGCAGGCGGCATTGACGTTATTTTGACGAAGTCGATCTCTCGCCTTGCCCGCAACACTGTCGACCTGCTCGCTACGGTCCGTGAACTCAAAGACCTTGGTGTGGCGGTGCGTTTCGAGCGTGAACAGATCGACACTCTCAGCGCTGACGGGGAACTCCTGCTGACCTTGTTGGCGTCGTTTGCTCAAGAAGAATCCCGCTCGCTATCCCAGAACGTGAAATGGGCAATCCGGAACCGGTACAAGAACGGTGGCACAAATTCTTTCGTCGTCTACGGCTATAGCTGGGCAAACGGCGAGTTCACCATCATTGACGAAGAAGCCAAGATCGTGCGCTTACTGTTTGCCAATTATCTCGATGGGATCAGCCCGGAGAAAACCGCGACGATGCTCAATGCTGAAGGTAAACGCTCTCGGGGAGGAGGGCGCTTCTACGGGTCCGTGTTTCGTCGCATGCTCGAAAATGAGCGCTACAAGGGCTGCCAAATGCTACAGAAAATGTACCGCCCCACAATCCAAGCACCCACACGCTCCTTCAACGACGGGGAGCTGCCGCGATACTGGGTCGAGCAAGCCCTCCCAGCGATCATTGATCAGGCGATGTTTGACGCGGTGCAAGCAGAAATCGCGCACAGGCGTGAGGCGGGTCCGGCGGCGACCCCGTCAAAGAACACGGGCGTATTCACCGGGCGGATCTGCTGCGGCGCGTGCGGGAAGAACTATCAACGCAAAACCCGCACCTACAAGTCTGGAACCTCATACAAGTTCTGGCGCTGCTGGAGTGCCTGCACCGGGAACGGAAACCCTTGCGGCGGACATAATCTACGCGAAAGCCTCCTCGAACAAGCCTGCGCAGACATGCTCGGCACCCAGGGTTTCGATCCTGTCCATGTTGCTGAGCAGGTCGTGATGATTGAGGCCGTCGAGCATCAGCTCACCTTCCACCTCGCGGATGGAACCATGACACCAGTGGGGTTAACCAGTGAGGGGAGGTTGGCATGAGTCGCACGGTTACCGCGATACCCGCAACAAAGAAACTTGGGAATCTCACAGCCTCATCTGGGGTACTGGCACGCAAAAGGGTCGCCGCCTACGCTCGCGTCTCTACCGAGATGGAAGAACAAACCTCCTCCTATGAGGCTCAGATCGACTACTACACCACCTACATTCATTCCCGTAATGATTGGCAGTTCGCGGGCATGTACTGCGACGAAGGTATCTCTGGCACTTCCATGAAACGTCGCGAAGGTTTCCAAACCATGATCGATGACGCCCTGGCAGGCAAAATCGACCTGATCCTCACCAAAAGCGTCTCCCGGTTCGCACGCAACACCGTCGACTCCTTGACCACCGTGCGCAAGCTCAAAGACGCAGGCGTGGAGGTCTACTTCGAAAAAGAAAACATCTGGACATTCGATTCCAAAGGCGAACTGCTCATCACCATCATGTCCAGCCTGGCGCAAGAAGAATCCCGCTCAATTTCCGAGAACGTCACCTGGGGCCACCGTAAACGCTTCGCCGACGGGAAAATCATGGTTCCCTACGCTTCACTGTTGGGCTACAAGAAAGGAGAGGAGGGAAACCTCGCCATCGACGAAACCCAAGCCCCGATCGTGCGACGCATTTACGCCCGCTTCCTAGAAGGCACAACCCCTCAAACCATCGCCAAAGAACTCACCGCTGATCAGATTCCTACACCGCGTGGCAAACAAATCTGGTCGCCCTCGACTGTGCGATCGATCCTGACCAACGAGAAATACAAAGGCGACGCGCTGCTCCAAAAGAGCTTCACTACCGACTTCCTGACCAAAACCATGAAAGTCAACGAAGGCGAAGTGCCCCAGTACTACGTCACCGGCAACCACGAACCCATCATCACCCCAGCCACCTGGGACGTGGTCCAAGCAGAACTCGCCCGCCGCGCAGGCAAAGGCACCTCTAATACCCACCCCTTTGCCAACAAGATCACCTGCAGCGAGTGTGGTGGCTCGTTCGGGAGGAAAGTGTGGCACTCCACCAGCAAATACCGCCGCTATATCTGGCGCTGCAACAACAAATACAAGAAAATTCATCGTTGCGCGACACCCCACGTCACCGAGGAGAAGATCAAAAACGCCTTCGTCGCCGCCCTGGCTGAGCGCGTCACCAACACTGACGTTCTCGATGACACCATGTGCCTGCTCGACGAAACCGTCTACGACACCCGCGAGTTGGAAACTCAGCAGGCCACGCTAGGGGAGCGGATCGAAGAAACGATCACGCTGATGAACCAACTCATCACCACCGCAGCAGCCACAGCCCACGACCCCGACGACTACGACCGCCGCTACCACCAGCTCGAAACCCGACACCGCCAACTCGAGACCGAGCACCAGCACATCACCGACAAGATCGACGATCTGCGCCACCGCCGAGCACAAGCCATCAAAGTCCACTTCTACCTCGCCACCCTGCCACCACTCGCATACAGCGACCAAGCATGGAACACCCTCGTCGACCACGCCATTATCAACGCTAATGGAGCCATCAGCGTCATCTTCAAAGACGAATAATCGGCCAGCTAACTCGCTCAGAGCAATAAAAACCAGCAATTCCTACCCCCCGTCTTTGGAAAACACCCCCTACCGAATGAATCTGCCCCCAAGCCAGTCTTGTATCAAAATGAACGTGTAAGTATCCACTAGGACGTCGAAAATGATAAGTAGGCGTTTGCGTTAGCGAGTATCGCTTAGGGGGGTCAAAGCGTTAGCGAGTGTATAGCGCGTTTGCCCTGACCTGCGGAAACGCTTTCCTCTCTTTCGGCTGAGCGAGCGTTTGCGTTAGCAGGCGTTGATTTGGTCGAGGCGGACGCTATGGTCGGCGACCTCGGTAACGAGTTCAGCGTCGTGGGTGATGACAATGACGACGGCACCAGTGTTAGCGAGTTTACGCATTACTCGGGAAATCGCGACAAGGTGCTTGTAGCCAACACCGGACGTGGGCTCGTCGAAAATGTAGACCTTCTTGTTCGCGGCAAGCGCTGTAGCAATAACCAGGCGTTGGCGTTGCCCGCCAGAGAGTGCTTGCGGATGGTCGGACTCGTGGTCGGCAAGGTCGAGTTCTTCAAGGATCGCGTGGGCGTCAATGTGCTGCTTTTCGGCTTTGGTCGTGCCGAGCGTGACTTCGTCAATGACTGTGTCCGAGAACAACTGTCGGGTAGGGTCTTGCATCACAAGGTAGGCGTCTCGGCTGGCGAATTTCTGTCCATTGAGTGTGATGGAGGCACCTTTGGCTTTTTCGAGTCCGCAGATGATGCGTGCCAGTGTTGATTTGCCTGACCCGCACGGGCCCAACAGTGCGGTGATTTTCTCTGCCGGGAAGAGCAGATGGCTGATGTTGAGAACCGTGTTTCCGTGGCGGTAGGCGAAGGTGAGATTGCTGATCGCAAGCCCATCTTCTGCCGGTTGCGGAAGTTGTGGCATGGGCACGGGCACTAGGGATCGCAGCCCAAGCTGTTTGCGCTCCTCATCCGAGGTAGCGTAGAACTCTTCGCCGGTTGCGGTGAGGGCGATGTTGCCTTTGTCGAAGCAGTAGACACGGTCAGCGATCCCGGAAAGGAAACTTAGCCGGTGTTCAGCGATGATGATGGTGTGTCCATCGGCTTTGAGCCTGGCGATGAGTGTGGCGAGTTGGTCGATAACGTCAGCGGATAGGTTCGCGGTCGGCTCGTCAAAGACGATCAGCGACGTGTTGTTGCACATGGCGACGGCGCAGGCCACGCGTTGCATCTGTCCGCCTGATAGTTGTGTGACGCGGGATTCCAGCAGGTCGGCGATACCTAACTCGGCTGCAACCTTGTCAATGCGGGCACAGATCTTCTGCGGGTCGCGGCCGAGGTTTTCTGGGCCGAAGGCGAGTTCTTGACGCACGTGGGTGGTGTAGAACTGGGTGCGCGGGTTTTGAAACACTGTCGAACAGTGGTGGGCAAGGGGTGGCAGGTCGGCTCGTGCCACGTCAATGTCGTCGACTGTGACGCTTCCGGTGAGGTCGCCGTCGTGGAAGTGTGGGATGAGCCCGTTAAATAGCCGTAGCGCGGTAGTTTTCCCTGACCCTGACGCGCCACACAGCAAGGTGACGGTTCCAGGTGTGATGGTGATGGTTGCGTCGTTGATTGAGGGGTGGTCTGCTCCTCGATAGGTGAATGTGACGCCGGTGGCTTGGGCTGTTGTCATAGGGTGATTCTCCATATCGCGAAGCCGATAACGATGAGCAGAATGACTGCGTCGATCACCCGGAATTTCACGACCGTGACTGAGGTGGGCTTTGCGGTTCCGCCCAGTCCGCGCACGAGGGCAGCAGATGCCAGTTCGTCCCCGCTGCGTACCACGGTCGATAGCAGTGGGATTGTGAAGTACTGGGCCGCGCGCAGGGAAAGCGCGGACATGCCGCGTAGTTTCATCGCATCTGAGATCGCTTTAACCTCGTGGCCGATCACGGGCAGCACCCGTAAGGCAACCGAGATTGGGATCGTGAAACAGGTCGGGATTCGTGAGCTGGCGAGTGCTTTTTGCAAGGTGGCGGGTCGGATCACACCGATCGCGTAGGCTCCCATTCCTGCGCTGACGCTGAATCGCCACATCCACTGCAGAAACAGCACGAGGAATGCGCTGGCTGTTGATTTCCAGACCAGGGGTATCACATAAACGAGTGTGCCGAGGACCGCAAACGTGGCGAGGTAGACGGCCACCCAGCTGGGGCGCACGAGCGTGTTGGGGTTGATCGAGGCGCTCGCCAGCATCAAGGCGGCGAATCCGCCCAGAGCACACACGAACCACGGCGAGTAGGCACTGTAGATCGTGGTGGAGGCGATGACGAGCGCTACGATAATCGTGCGCGGATCGGGCAGTTTAGACAAGACCGGCCCGTTCAAAGTGTTTGCGCGCGACCCGGGTTCCCAACAGACCAGCAAGCCAGCCCACGATGAGCATCACGACGAAGAAGCCCAGCAGAGTTGGAATCGTGACAACCTGCGCCATCTTGGCGGCGTACTCGGCGCCCATTTGTTCGGCAATCGCCGACATGTATGCGTCTTGGTTCATAAATAGCGGCATCCATGGTGACACGTAGATCGGCAGAATAAACAGTGCGTATGCCAGCGGAACGCGAACCTTCACGCTCTTCGGCCCCTTGGTGATGACTAGGTCGGCGAGCAGGCCGAATACAGCGGCCACCGCGATGCCTCCCACCCAGTGGCCGGTCACGAAGAAGAGGGCTTCGATGATAATCAGCATGATTGTCAATGCCCCCATCTTCGGAGTGCGTGCTGTGAACAGCGCAAAGACGGTGCCGTTAACGAGGATAGAAAGCAAGAAACCGGCATACATGGCGGCGGGGATGAACCCGAGCATTCCGAATGCAAACACGATGACGAACATCAAGGCGGTGAAGACGCCAATGTTGATGAAGTCGCGCGTGTTGAGGCGCGAGGACGTGGGTGTGGACATAGTTTTTCCTTTCATGATTGTGAACAGTGCTGTGTTTAGACGAGTTGCCATCCGGCGGCGTTGATGCGCTCTTGCCAGAAATCGCGGTATTGACCCGGCTGGTTGACCAGCTCGTCGTGGCACCCGCGCTGGGCGATACGTCCACCGTGGGAGAGGACAATGATTTGGTCAGCTTGGCGAATGGTTTCCAGTTTGTGGGCGATCACGATCAGTGTGGAGTGCTTGCGTAGCTCGTTCATCGCCGCAACAATGTTGGCTTCGTTTTCCGCGTCCAACGCGCTGGTGGCCTCGTCGAACAGCACGATCGGGGCTTTCTTCACCAAGGCGCGAGCGATAGAGACGCGTTGCCGTTCCCCACCTGACAGTGCACGCCCGCCAGCACCCGCCAACGAATTCCAGCCGTCTGGGAGGCGGTTGACGATTTCCGTCACGCCCGACAGGTCAGCCGCCCATCGAATCTCTTCATCGGTAGCTTCTGGGTTGCCAAGGCGAATGTTGGCTTCGAGAGTGTCGTTGAATAAGTAGACGTCTTGGAAGACCAGGGATATCTGGCGCATCAGGTCTTCGGTGGTCTGCTCGCGCACGTCCACTCCGCCAACGCGCACGCTGCCGGACTGCACATCCCAGAAACGTGCAATTAACCTCGCGATTGTGGTTTTTCCGCAGCCGGAAGGGCCAACCAGGGCACACATGCCGTCTTGCGGGACGTGGAAGGAAATATCGTGCAGCACCGGGGTGGCTGGGTCGTAGCCGAAGGTCACATCATCGAAGCGAACATCACCAGGAGCGCTCACTGGTGTGGAGGCATCGGGTTCGGACAGTTCGGGAGCGTCCATGACCTTGTCGACGTGATTCATTTGCTGGCGGCGTTCTTCCAGCCCGGTCATGCTGCCACCGATGTCTTGGAGCATGGTGGTGAACCGCAGGCACATGCCGATTGTGACCACAGCGTTCAACGCATTCATCTGCCCGCCGAGGGCGAGTTGGGCGGTGAGCCAAATCATCACCACAATGAGCGCTTGGACGAACATCCCATTAATCAGGTTCGCTAATGTTTCGATCCACAATGCTTTGCGGCCCTTGCGGTCAGCCTGGTCGAAAGCCTGATCAAGAGCCGGGTAGTCGTCGGCGACGTGACAGGAACGCAATGCACCTTGGCAAGTGGCGAATTCGACCATGCGAGCCGCCAACTCTGACTCGGCTGGTTCGCAAACCTGCTTACCTTTATCAAGAAGCACACGGGAAATATGGAGGAAGGCAAGCATGATCGGGAACGCGATCGTCAAGGTCAGTCCCAGCCGCCAATCCCAGAACCAGGTTCCCACAGTGACTACGAGCACGGCTGAGAGTTTTTGGACGAGGGAGAAAATGAAGTGCGCCGCCGACTCGCCCAAGTTCATCATTTCCTGGGTGACCATGCGCGACAGCCGTCCAGAGCTACCCGAATCGAACACTCCCAACGGTAGGCGGGCTACCTTGTTGCCGACCGCTTGGTGGACGTCGTGAATGAATCCGAGCGCGCCGATATAGCCGGTGCGCATGCCATAAAACTCGGTGCCTACACCCGCTACCGAGATCACTGCCAAGGCGATGAGCCAGCCCCAAAACGATAACCCCCACACCGGCATGCCACTTGCCAAGGCGCTTGCTGCAGGGAGTAGCGTGAGCAGGGCAAAGCCGTGACACAGTCCTGAGACCGCACCCCACGCTTGACCGACCGAGAGGTCTCGCCACGAGGCGGGTTCCATCAAACGCTTAAAGCGTGGCAGCAATAGTTGATTCATCGTGTCATCTCCTCGCATGCACCTTGGGCAAGAAGTGCCTGATAGTGCGCATTACCCAACAGCTCATCGTGTTTACCGACCACAGCAATGCGCCCGCGTTCCATGACGACGATTTGGTCTGCCCCTCTGATCGAGGCCAGTCGGTGGGCGATCACAATCACGGTTCTGCCTTTGGCAAGAGTCGAGAGAGCTTGTTGGATTTTCGATTCCGATTCTGGGTCTGCCATCGCCGTCGCCTCGTCCAGCACCAACACTGGGGCATCAACCATGAGCGCCCGGGCGATTGCGATACGTGCTGCCTGCCCGCCCGAAACGTGGGTGTCCTCCCCCAACACAGTGTCATAGCCTGCTGGCAGGCTCATGATGAACTCGTCGATCTGCGCTGCTCTCGCCGCCTGCCGCACCTGATCCAAGGTTGCGTCTGGCGCGCCCAGGGCAATGTTGTTGTGGATGGTGTCGCGAATAAGCTGTGCATCTTGCAGAACGAATGCGACCGTCGAATACAACACATCCTGGGAAATGCTCTTTAGATCAACCCCGCCGATGGTGATCGTGCCAGCGTCCGGGTCATCGAAGCGGGCTATCAAACTCGCCAACGTCGACTTGCCCGCACCCGACGGGCCAACCAGCGCAGTCACCGTCCCCGCCGGAATACTCAAACTCACGTCGTCTAATGCCTGGGTGCCGTCATAGGCATACGACACACCCCGAATCTCGATATCATGACCGTGTGGTGTCTGTGGCACATCGGGCTGACTCAACGCCGGTAGCTCCATGACGTTCACCAGCCTCACTGCCGCAGACCCTGCGAGCTGGTACGACCAGGCGATCGTTGCAACCGTCATCAACGCTCCCGGCAGCACCAAGGCGATCAACGTCGTCGTTATCACCTCGTAGATGCTCACCCAACCGGCGTTCATCATCAACGCGCCGCCGCTAAGGTTCACGATCAACAACACCGGGATCGACACCCACGAAAATGAGGCGACCGACATCGACACCAGCGGCATACACCACGCCCGATAGAACTTAGAAAACTCGTTAGCTGCATCTAAATAGGCTTTATGTGCTTGGCCGACCTTGCCGAACGCTTTCACCACTGAGATACCGGCAACGAACTCGGCCATCGTTGCCGAAACCTGAGCGAGCTTGGTGTCCATTTGCGCGGTCTTCTCATTCATCCCACGCATCGACATGCCATACATGCCCACATAAATCGGAATCGTCGCAATCGACAGCAACGCGAGTCGCCAATCCACCACGAACGCATACGTCAACAAGGCGAGTGGGGATACGATCGCGTTCAGTTTCTCGATCGGCCCGTGCGCGATCACTGTGTGCACCGTGGTCGTATCATCCTGAATGGTCTTGCGGATCTTCCCCTCACCCTCGCGGGTAAACCACGACAACGGGGCAGACGCCATGCGGGCAGCGATCTGGCGGCGCATCTGGTTACGCAACGACAGGTCAATAAAATGCGTCACGCCCAATGCGACAAAATATAAGGTCAACCGGGCCATGTATGCGCTGACGAGGAGCATGACGATCCAGTTCACCCGCGCCGGGTCCACCTGGTCTTGCATAAGTTCTCTGCCAAGCTCCACCAGAGCCACATACGGGGCAATGGCCAACACCCCGGAGGCGAACGCTAAGACCTGCGCGATAAACAGTTTGCCTTTCACCGGCTGCGATAGCTGACGGATCGCGTTCTGACCAGCGACAGATTTTTCCTTCGCGGACCCATACTCACCGTCAACAACCTGATCCATTACACTATCGTCCACGCAAACACCATCCTTCTTAGGTAAGAATAACCTTACTTTATTTCTGGGGGGGGTGCCTAACCGTGCACGTCAACCGCTACAACATCACCCTTGCAGGGCCATGCTCACCTGTTCACCGGTGCGGAATATGAATGATGTCATCTCCGGATTCGGCTCATCATGAAGCAGCCGATACAACGGATGATCGAACGCCTTCACCTTCGCCCCGTCACTGGATTGCTGGTAGACGTGCAACGGCAAACCAACAATCGCCTCGGCCAGAATACGCACGCACGAATACACGGCAGTCAGTTGCATTGCGCTACGTTCGGTCACCGGACGTCCCGAACTCGTGGCTCCGAAGAAAAAGCTATAACCAGAATTGATCGCATGATTATCAGCGGTCTGGACGGTGTCGCCACGCAACCAATTTAGAAACCCCATATTCAATTCTTTCTTGAGACAATGGATAAATGACTACGCACATCAATGAATTTCAAGCCGCGTGGGATGATGGCGAACTCGTATTCCCGAAAGACCCACACGCCGAACAAAAACGCTGGTTTCTACGTACGCCGGTGAATCCAGCGAATAGTCGAGACCTTGTGTTTATTGGGATTAACCCATCGAGTGCGACGCAATTTGCTGCTCGGAAACCGGGTGGTGATCCAACGACCAAAATGGTTCTGAAGTATTTCCCTGTCGGCGAAGATGGTTCTCCGCTCGATTGGCGTTCAATGACGATCCTAAACCTGCTCCCTTTGATTGGGCAGCATCGTGATCTGCCTTGTTGGGATAGCGGTTCTGGCCGCCAGAAGATTCTGGATTCCATCGACATTACCCGTCAGATACTGAGAGTGATTCTCCCGAAATGCCACTGTGTTCATCTGATGTGGGGTACCCCCAATAAAAAGAAGTTCCCGTGGAAAAACACAGTGCTCAAACAACTAATACCCGAGATCGACTTGCTTATTTCTGCCGATCACCAGGTTCAGGCGTACCTATCCAAGAAGGAACATCCACTGCATCCAGGGTTCGGCGGGCTTGCCCATTGGCGAGGCAAACAACCCCACGACGCATACCACCTACTACAACACCAGTAACCCGCGCTGATCGTAGACCGATCCTGTTGATGTCCCTGTGCCACAGCGGATAGCCCGGTCGAGGGCCATAATGATGGCCACCACGCCGTCGATCTTCTCCGTGCTCTTTTGCTTATCTGGCTTGATGTTGCCTGCTGGGTCGGTGCGCACGTGAATGTTATCGACCATCCACGACAACACTGGATGTCCTCCGTGGGCGAGCTTGCCCTCTAAGGCAAGTTTCATCAGCTCCTTCGACGGCGGGCTCATATCCTTGAATCTCTGCCCGAACGGGACCACGGTGAAACCGAGACCTTCGAGGTTTTGGTTCATTTGGACAGCACCCCACCGGTCGAAAGCAATCTGTCGGATATTAAACCGGGTGCCAAGATCCTCAATGAACTTCTCGATATACCCGTAGTGCACCACGTTGCCCTCCGTGGTCTGCAGGAAGCCTTGCTGTTGCCACAGGTCGTAGGGCACGTGATCACGGGCAACCCTTAGTTTGAGGTTGTCTTCGGGGATCCAGAACCACGGCGCAATCACATACGCTTCATCACCAGTTTGCGGTGGGAAGACGAGCGCGAACGCTGTGATATCTGTCGTCGAGGCAAGATCGAGCCCGCTGTAACACACCCGCCCCTCGCGATCAGAAAGGTCAATGGGTGCTGAGTTTTGGTTCCAGACGTGCATGGACATCCACCGCACAGACTGCTTCACCCACTGGTTCAACCTCAGCTGCCTGAACGTGTTTTCCTCGGCCGGATTCTGCTTCGCCGAGTTAGCTGCTGCCCTGACCTTTTCGATCGGGACAGTGATGCTCAGGGACGGGTTGGCTTTCGCCCACAGTGCTTCGTCGGTCCAGTCGTCGTCCCGATCCACCCCGTAAATCACCGGGTAGAACCTGAGTCGTGCAACTTTTTAGTTTTCTGGTTTTTCTGTGGTGTTTGTGCTGTTGGCGGGGTTTTGGTTGGTGATTTTGGGTCACTAATGAAGCGTCAGACAGATACTCGGGAGCCTCTGGTATAGGCGCTCCCGTGCGCCTTTTCGTGACTGTCGGGTTCAACGCACCAGGCCTCGTGCCCGCATTCACGCGACATCCGCCCGATCAGCACTACCCTTAGCAATGCAGGGAAACCCTTCTTGTAGAATGAAAACCTATTGGGGATACAACTCCTGATGCCGTTGCCCTATCAAAATGTGTAGCGAAAAGTTGAAGGGACTGGTCATCAAAAAAATATCTGTGTTTCTTGTATCCGCTCTGGCATATTTTGTCGGCGCGTGGCTTTTCGCCGCCATCTTTCAACGGTGCAAGGATCAGGATCAGAGATTTTTTGTGGTCTTCTTATTGATGCCAATCATGTATGTGTGTTTCACGATTCTTCTTCTGCTTTTCAATAAACATATCATCGGTATTCAATCTGCCCGCGCGTTGCAACTTTCAGCAGGAGCCTTTATTGGACTCTCAGCTTTTCTATTTTCACTCGATGGTGTTGGCTCGTTAGTTCATAGTGATTCTTTTTCTCAACTGCTGAGCCAGTTTTCCGTTCCCGCCATCGGCGCTCTTGTTGTTGGTGGCGTAGCGCTTGGGTTTAGCGTTTTTACCCAAGCGCCACGCCAAGGAAAAGACCAAATCACTTATCAGTAGATGAATTCAGCTAGCTTTCGGCAAGCTGCCAAACGAATCTCTAGTGAAGTTGGCTTATCTCTGACTAGGTATGGTGAGGGAAAGGGCACTGATGCGTGATATCGTCAAAATCGCTCTGGTCTATGCCGTATGTGTGCTGGTATTCCAGACTGTTTTTCTTAGCGACCTGGTGTGGGTGCTGTACCCTGCGGCAGTCATTGAACCAGTTCTCATACCTGTAGTCGCATTACTAATCACCCGGAAAATCCAGGTAGCAGACTGGCAGCTAAACTTTTTTGTTCTACCAATTTTACTTTACTGCTTTGGCTTGGTAGCTGACAGTATGGCATTTTGGATTTCAACTGGAGGAAGCGTGTTTGCAACCGGAAATCACATTTGGTATCAAGTAGCTCCAGATTCTCCTTCGGATGTTAAATGGTGCGGACTTTACGGAATCCCAGCTGTTATTTTCATGGCAGGCTACCTGATTCGTTTAGTGATACGAAAACGGGTAGCCTGCCATGTTTCTGAACCTAATAATCCGTCAGAAATTGAAAGGGCTCGCTAGCGAATCTTCCAGGCGAGTCGCAATCAGACCCTTAGCGAGTTTCTCGTTGAGCGGGTCGGGTTTCGCGCCAGCCCTCACGCGGCGCCCACCGCGGTTCGTACCATCACGAGCCATGCGTCCTCCAGTACGATTGGAAGTAGTGGATAAAGGTAGGTAGATATGGGAAACGTGGTTGTGGTTTGGGAAGAAGACCTTCCCTATACTCCCTCACAGATCTGGCAAGTCGTCACGGATTTAACGAACTGGCAATGGCGCAGCGATCTGTCTGACTGCACGATCACTGGTGAACACGGTTTCATTGAAACTCCGAAAAAGGGTAAACCTGTACGGTTTCGCATAACCCGCCTAGAACAACCCCATATCTGGGAATTCCACATGGATTCACCAACCCTGACTGGCACATGGCAAGGCACCTTCGAATCAAATGAAAATGGTGGCTGCCGAGTCAAATTCATCGAAGACGTCACTCTTCGAAACAAACTAATTCCAAACTGGATCGCAAAGCGATTCCTCACTGCCTATCAAACCCAGTACTTCCGTGACTTACGAACTGAACTTCAATCACGCTACAACTAGCCCAAGTCCAGATCAACTAATACCGCAACCGGATCTTGCGCATCCCCCTCGGTCTGCTTCTTATTCTCCCACTCTCACACCTCCTTTGCGCTGAGCGTTCGCTTTCAAAGGCTGCGAGGCCGGGTCAATACCCTGTTTGATTCGGGGACTTTGTGTACGGTTGGCCCCGCCGCTCAAAACTGCCAACCGGAAAGACCTCCCGGTAAAACTCATAGG
>OGZA01000457.1_pt1 | contig 31312 bp, 27 predicted proteins | sample 1576591 | NCBI WGS metagenome assembly OGZA01 (sample SAMEA3541565, study PRJEB24748) | human gut metagenome | biome: human gut; feature: human-associated habitat; material: faeces | place: China | collected 2012
GTCTTATAGAACTCGTTGAAGGAAATGGGATGATAATAGCCGTAGATATTATCACCCAGCGCACGGATTTTCTCCGCCGCAGCCATTGCATCCTCCCACTTCCAGTCGTCCGTGGGATAGTCGATGCCGGCCTGATCAAACAGATCCTTGTTGTAAATCAGCACAACATTCGAGAAGCTATCAGGAACACCATACTGCACGCCGTCAGCGCTGAACGCTTTCAGGGCCATATCGTTGTAGATAGAGGTGTCGATGCCGTCTTTGGTCAGGATGTCATCCAGCGGCATCAATGCGCCCTTCTTTGCGTAAGAGACGAAATTCTGGTAATCCAGTTCAAAAACATCGGGAGCCTGGCCGCCGGAAACCTTCGCCGTCATCTGCGTAAAGTAGTCGTCATAGCCATAGGTCTGCAGGTCGATGGTGACATTGGGGTTTTCTTTCATATAGTTGTCAACCATCTGCTGCAGATACTGCTCGTTGTCTCCGGACCCGGAGTACTGTGCAAACGTGATTGTCACAGGCTCATTAGAAGCCTCCGATGCTGCCGTGCTTTCCGTAGAAGCTGCATCAGAAGAGCTTGCCACGGTACTTGCAGACGAGGCTGCCGAACCGCAGGCACTGAGTGCAAGCATTGCGGCCATCAAGCATGCCATGTAAGGAATCGCCTTTTTCATTGTTTTTCCTCCTTGTATAAGTAGTGGAACACTTGATTTTTTGCTCTTCTTCGCTTACACTTATTATAGAAGAGCAATAAGACGCTCTTTGGATTTGGGCTGCACAGACTTTGGACGGTTGGTGCAGTCCTTTTTTATTCCTCCCCTCTCATATCTCGAACGGATTCCCGGCGAGAAAGGCTAACCGGAATAATAACCTCTCGCTTTGTCATATCCGCGTCTTGAATGTTATCTAAAAGCAGTTCAACTGCCTTTTCACCTTTTTGTGAGATTTCTTGGCGAACCGTCGTCAGTCCTGGTGTCAGATATTTAGAAATCTCCAAATCGTCAAATCCAACGATAGAAATATCATTGGGAACCGAAACTCCCTGTTCGTAGAACCCCTTCATAGCTCCAATAGCTAAGATATCTGCGGTAGCAACTACTGCTGTGACATCTTTATTTTCATTGCACAGTTTACGTGCAAGCTCGATGCCACTATCGTAATCAACTTTGCCTTCATAAACAAGTGTGGAATCATATGGGATTCCGGCTTCTTCCAGTGCCTGTTGGTAGCCGCAGAGCCTTTTCTTTATGACACCGTTTTCTTTGATCTGACCGCAGAAAAAAGCAATTTTTTTATGCCCATATCCAATCACATGATTGGTAGCCAGATAACTTCCATAGGCATCATCAATTCGTATGCTATGGTAATAATGATCGTTACAGTAGCTGTCAATCAATACAATGGGGATTTGTGTTTTCTTCATTTGACGGTAAAAATCATCCGGGTACATACCGATAACAATAATCCCGTCAAGGTTCCGTTCTTTAGCCAAAGTCAAGTAGCTTTCATTTACATCTGTGGCCGAAATAATCACATGATAGCCATGCTGTCTTGCGTGATACTCAATGCTGCCAACGATTTCACTGTAAAAATCATTTTGCAGCATCAGTTTGCTGCCGGGCTCGGTCTGTGGAATGACAATTCCAATCAGCTTTGAATCTCTACTGGACAGGCTTCGCGCACTGAGATCGGGAACATAATTCAAATCCCGAATCGCATCGTACACACGGGTCTTGGTCTGCTCGGAGATTGATTTCTTGTCATTCAAAACATAAGACACCGTAGCCGTACTGACTTGGGCACGCTCTGCCACATCTTTTAGTGTTGCGCGTCTTGCCATATCGACTCCACCAATCTTACGGATTTAGTTTAAGCGTTTAACTCTTTTCTCTGGCATTACAATACCACGCGGGCAGCAAAATGTCAACAGTTAATTAAATTAACCTGTTATTTGTAAAAAAATATTGTTGACTATGCCGAACATTCCTGTTATATTGATGATAGCAACAAGGTTAATCGCTTAATCTTATTTGTGTGCTTATTTCACTTTATAAGGGGATTCACTATGGACAAGTATCTGCCAACCGGCAATGATTTCGTTTCTTTGCCCCGCATCAACGAACGAACAGGCGGGATAGAGGACATAACATTCCTATATATGGCTGCAAAAGGGCTTATAGATATTCGCGGGAGCGAATCCACACCTTTGATTCAGCCTTATGTTCATTTAGATGGCGTCGGTTCCCTCTCTTCGGCTCATCTTGCGTGGACCCGGCTTGATGATTGGCTGCCCCAGTCTACCGCACAGCTTGGCAGCCTTGAACTCAAAACCCTTTACGTGCCTCCTATTGATGAACGCGGTTTCGCAATTCAGATGACGGTTCATAATACTTCTGAAAGCGCACAAGATGTTGTTATAGGGTTAAATGGATGCTGGGCCTCCTCTTGGCACTGTGTAAACGAGGACAAGCCGTTAAGTGGTAAAGCAACTTGTTTCCGCAGTGGCTGGAACAGCAGTTTGATTTTCGAATATCATGCAGGATTCCCGATGTTTGCCTTTGCCCCTATGGCCGATGCACAAACAGATTCTTCTTTTACCTGTTCCGATGATGGCAGTATTACTTACGATTTATCCCATCTCTGTACAATTGCTGCCGATGGAACAGCCTCGGTCGTATTTTATTGGGGTCTCGGTTTCGAGGAAGTTGCTGCCGCAACAAGCGCCAAAGAGATGCTTCGGCAAACTTTCGATGTAGAACTTACAAAAACAAGAACTTGGCTTCAAGAGCGTCGTGTCACCTTTAATGGTGATGCAAAGCTCACACAACTCTACAATACGAATCTGTTCTTCTGTATGTTCTTCTCAACCGGCATTACACTTGACACCGAAGAGTTGGTGCTCGTTACCAGCAGAAGCCCCCGCTACTATGTAAGTGCTGCCTATTGGGATCGTGACAGTCTGCTTTGGAGTTTCCCGGCTATTTTGGACGCCGATCCCGAACGTGCCAAAGAAATGCTTTCCTATGTATTCGGCCGACAGCGCCGAAACTTTGGCATCCATTCACGATACATTGATGGCACTGTTTTGGAGCCGGGCTTCGAGCTGGACGAACTCGTTGCCCCTCTTCTGGCGCTCGAACGCTACATTAACAAAACCGACGACAAATCCATTTTGAGTGATCCCGATATTGTTCAAGGCATAAGCCTCATTTTGAATCGTCTGCGGCAGCATGAAGCCGCATCTTGCAGATTGTATGATACTTTCCTGCAGCCAACAGACGATGAGCACGTTTACCCCTATATTACATACGATAATGTGCTTGTGTGGAAAGCACTTAAAGATTTGGCCCAACTCGCGCCTCAATATGCACATCTTGAAAAAACTGCCGATGAAATCAAAGATGCTATTATGACGCATTGTGTCCAAAAGGACGCAGAGGGGAAACCTTATTTCGGATGGTCTATTGATTTGAACGGCAGTCACGATGTTTACGACGAGCCGCCGGGAAGTCTACAGCTGCTTCCCTTGTTCGACTTTTGCAGTCCCAATGATGAGATATACCACAATACCGTTGCAATGATTCGTTCACCGGAATACAAATACAGCTTTGCTAACAGTCCAATCAACGAAATCGGGTGTCCACACGCACCTCACCCCTGGATCTTAAGTTTGGCTAATAGTTTGTTGTGCGGGCGCGTAGAACATTGCCGCGCCATTTTGGAAAAAATTTCTATGGACAATGGAATTGCTTGTGAAAGCGTTGATGAAGTGACAGGTTACTGCACCACCGGCGAGGCTTTCGCTACCTGCGCAGGATTCCTTTGCCATTCTATCCGTGAAGCATTACTATAAAAGAAAGAAGGATGCTTTTATGCGTCAAGACATAATTTTGAAGCCTTGGCAAATTGAGCTTACGACAAATAGCACAAATGATAGTTTTGAAGAAAGCACTTTTTTTACCGGGAATGGCCGCATGGGCATCCGTGGGTATCTCCCATTCTGGCAGGAGAAGCGCACCTTTGAGACAGGTCTGTTTGTTGCTGGTATCTTCGGTGAAATCAAACCTGGCATCACCGATTTTGTGAACCTGCCTACCCCCGTATGGGGAAATATCGAATGTGATGGACATCCTATTACACTTTCCTCTCCTGTATCCAGCACGCTGGATATGAAAACAGGCGTTCGCTCACAGTCTTTTTTAGCCAAAAGCGGTGAAACCACTCTAAATATTGAGCATCAGGTGTTCTGCAGTATGTCCGATCCCTCACTGCTCGTACAGCGGCTTTCCTTCTCCGCATCACGCACCTCCAATATCTCGGCACATGCAGGAATTCATACTGCCTGCTGCAACTGCCCTGTCCCGGATGATCAGGTAAAAGAAAATCACGAAACTATCAAACTTGCCGAGCCCACCCAGCATGACATGTGCAAGGATTCTGTTGATTGTACTTTCTCCATTTTAGGTACCGGCTTAATCGTAAGAGAACAGATGTTTTTCCATACTTCTTTTTCGGATTCTGAAGACTATATCTCTGATGATGTCCTTGGAAAGCAGTGGCATGGGGTTTTGCAAAGCGGTCAAAAGCTTGTTTTGGAAATCACCACGCGCATCACCACAAGTCGAGATATCGACCCACTTATTGGGAGCAACAAAATCTCTGACACTTATGATGAACTCTTTGCAAAATCCTCTCTGGCATGGGCCTCTCGGTGGAATGAGTCGGATATCGAAATCGATGGAGCCCCCGATGATCAGTCCGCTGTGCGGTACAACATCTTCCAGCTTATCACCAGCTGTTCTGCCCGTGACAGCAGCGTAAGTATCGGCGCACGCGGATTAACGCACACACGGTATAAAGGATGCTATTTCTGGGATACGGACCTGTTCATGCTGCCATTCTTCCTAAAAAATGATTTGCAGGCCGCAAAAAGCCTCTGCGATTACCGTGCCCGCTCTCTACCGGCAGCGAAAGAGCATTCCAGAAGGATGAATACTGCCGGAGCCAGATACCCCTGGATGGCTGCGCTGGACGGCAGCGAGCAGTGCGAAACCTGGGACATTGGATGCAGTGAGCTGCACGTCACAGCTGACGTGGCCTATGCTCTGGATGCCTACTGTAAGGCCTCCGGGGACAGCACATTCTATCTGGAGAAAGCGGCGGAAGTTTATATTGAGACGGCTCGTTTCTGGGTCAGCCGCTATACCTATCGTCCGGAGCTTGGCAGGGCGGACCTGCTGTTCTGCAAGGGTCCGGATGAATACTGCGGCATTACCAACAACAATCTCTTTACCAATGTGATGGTTCAGCACAATCTGACCCTGGCCATCCAGGCGGCGGCAGACCTTCTTGCCAAGCGCCCGGAACAGTATCACACGCTTTGCCTCAGCGCCGAAGAAACAGAGCATATGGCGGCTCTGCGGGACGCAATTCCCTGGCCCCACGACCCTGTTACCGGACATCTTACCCAGGACGAAACCCTGCATCTGCTGGAACCGGTTGACCCTGTAACGCTGAAACCCGATGCCGGAGCCAGCTACCATCATGTATGTTTTGACCGTTTGCAGCGGTATAAGGTCATTAAACAGGCTGATGTGCTTCTCCTAATGACGCGGCTTCCGCAGCTCTTCACAGCGGAAGAAAAAAACACCGCATGGAAGGACTTTGAGCCTATCTGCCTCCACGATTCCACATTGAGCTTTGCCAGCCACGCTCTGTTTGCTCTTCAGAACGGATTAACAGAACAGGGCATGGATTATCTAAAGAAAGCACTCCTGCTGGATTTGCGGGATGTGATGGGGAACACCGGCCATGAGGGACTACACCTGGCGTGTATGGGCGAGGCTTGGCAGGCGGCAGAGTGCCTGATACACTTATAACAATAGAAGAACATCAAAAATGCGCACCCACTTACAATCAAAAGCGGATGCGCATTTTCTGATTTTTAGGAGGCTCTGCCAGAAATGACCTCAACAACTTCAGGCCGCATGAAGAAGATTGATTGTTTTTTCGGTATAATTGATCGTTTTTTCTTGAAATATGCAAAAAATAGAAGCTGCCTCGAATGATTTTGAAAAATCATTTTGAGACAGTCCCTTTTTGTTTCACGGCCGTGCCGTTATCGGCCGTATCTGAAAGCTGGCAGAACGGTTGAGCCGCAGCCGTTTGCCCTTGGTAAGCCATTTCTCCCGAAAATGCCGGATGGATCCCGGAGGGGAAATTGGAAGGCAAACGCGCCGCCTGCCCGTTCTGGCAGCTTTCGATCGGCCTCGGGGGATATCTGTCGGTTGCCTTATCGCGGTACAGTTTTGAAGGATGTGTGTGCAATACAGATTGAGGAAATCGGATTAGGAGGTATTTTTGCGATTTGGCATCCGTTTGTACAGTGAGGTTATATCAGGCCAGCGCTTCGCCCAGACTGCGGCAGGCGCTCAGCGCTTCGTCATCGGGGGTCTCCTGACAGATCACGCTGTCGCAGACCAGATTTGCGCCCTTGTCCCGGCAGTTCTCTTCCCATGTGCGCATCCACTCGCCGTCGCCCCAGCCATAAGAGCCGAACAGAGCGATCTTCTTGCCGGAGAGCTTACTCTCGCAGGTCTCGAACATGGGGGCGAATTCACCGTCTTCCAGTTCCTCCGCGCCCATGGCGGGGCAGCCGAAAGCAACCGCGTCAAATTCGTCCATCTTTCCTCCGTCGAACTCGGCGGCGGTAAACAGCTCCGCTTCCGCTCCGGCGTGCTTTGCGCCTTCCACGACGGCCTGCGCCATGGCTTCGGTATTTCCGGTGCTGCTCCAATAAACAACTGCAACTTTCATTTTCAAAAATCCTTTCTTATTTCATCCGGCTACTGTAAGCCGTTCGATGTCGATCCCGCTGGCAAGCTGGCGGCAGTAGACCCTCGTGCAGGCTTTGTACTTGGCAAAGGTCTTCTTGGCCGCTTCCTCGTTTTCATAAACCTTCCAGCAGCCCACGCATTTACAGGGCTTGTGTTCCAGAAAGCCCTTCACGTCCTCCGGCGGATAGCTCAGAAACAGGCCGATCTCGTGGGGGAAATCCTCCTGCTGCTTTAATCTCCGGGCAAGCCTTGTCAGGCATCGGCTGCCGCCCCGGCAGTTGTAGCCGAACTCGCTGAGAAGCGCTTCGCAGGATGCGCAGGAGAGGTCTTTTTCCAGCCGCGCCGGCCGATAGAGGTAGATCAGCGCCCTGTCCTGACGGATACGCAGGGGGACTGCCCGGACACCTTTCTTCCCAAGCCGCCGGTTCAGACTCCGCAGAAAGTCCAGCAGGTCCTCCCGGTTTTCGTAGGGGCAGGCGAACAGATTTCCGGTTTTCAGCCCCGCCAAGGTGGGGGCGCAGTTGCGAACCACCTGTTCCTCAGACATGGCCGTCCTCCTTGCCCCGGGCGATTCGGCGCAGGCTTTTCCGGATGGAAATGACGCCCACAGACGTCACAGTGACAGCCACAACGGCACCGGCGCCGGACAAAATCGTGGCAATTTCCATAGCTCGAACCTCCCGTATTCATAATGATAAGATCATCTTTTTTGTTCGCTTTTTGGTTAGCCTCTGCTAACTTGCTATATCATACACGATGTTGCTCCATTTGTCAAGTCTTTTCCCTACTATTTTTATAGGCAGATTTTTGGATGTGAAAAAGCGCCCCAGCAGGGCGCTTTTAAGCTGTTTTATTGAAGTTTATTGAAGTTTCCGAGCCTTTTATTCCTGCGGCAGTGTGACGATTCGGGGTTCATGATGGACGGCAGGCAGAATTTTCTCCATCAGGTCAGCCGTCCGAAAGCGCAGGCTGGAGGTGTTGATGCAGGGATGGCAGCCGATGTACTCCCCTTTCAGCACGTCCTCGTCCATGAGAAGCTGCACATGGTTCTCCCCATCGTTCATCAGCCCCAGAACGCTGACGGAGCCGGGGGTGATGTCCAGAAATTTCTCCATATACTCCGGCGCGGCAAAGCTCAGGCGGGAGGAACCGATCTCCTTGGAGAGGACGCTGGTTTTGAAATGCTTGTCCCCGGGCAGCATCAGCAGATAAAACTCCGTACACTGCCGGTTGCACAGCAGCAGATTTTTGCAGATCACCGCGTCCAGCACCCGGTCGATCTCCTCGCAGGCTTCCATGGTCATAGCCGCCTCGTGGTCGATGCGCCGATAGTCGATTCCCAGGCTGTCCAGCAGATCGTAGCAGCGGATTTCCTTCTCAAGCCGTCCGGCGCAGTCCGCGGGACGTCCGTTTACCAGTTCCATAGTCATTTTTCCTTTCTTCACGGAAACTCTAAACAAATCGTCTTCGGCTGAGCAGCAGATCTTTTCCCCCAGCTGTGCGGTTTCCAAAGCGGGAAATACATCAAGTATTTCTCCGCTTCTGAAACCTTCATCTGGTGAAAAATCTCTCGCTGTCAGCTCTCGCCGATTTATTCAGAGCTTCCTTAACTGCCAGAATGCCACGGCGCTGGCAGCCGCTACGTTCAAAGAATCCACGCCGTGGTACATGGGGATTTTTACGGTGTAGTCGCACCGGGCAATGGTCGTCTCCGTCAATCCGTCGCCCTCGCTGCCCAGAATCACCGCCAGCTTTTCCTCCGCCATGAGACGGCGGTCGTCAATGGAGACGGAATCGTCGCTCAGCGCCATGGCTGCGGTTCGGAAGCCCAGACGGTTCAGCTGCTCCATTCCCTCCCCCGGCCAGTCTCCCGTAAACGTCCACGGGATCTGAAACACCGTCCCCATGCTGACCCGCGCGCTGCGGCGGTACAGCGGGTCACTGCATCCGGGGGTCAGCAGCACGGCGTCCATGCCCAGCGCGGCGGCGGAACGGAAGATCGCGCCCACGTTGGTGGGGTTCTGGACGTTTTCCAGAACCACGATCCGTGCCGCCCCGGCGCAGATATCCTCCACGGTGGGAAGCCCCGGGCGGCGCATGGCGCACAGCACGCCCCGGGTCAGGTGGTAGCCGGTGAGATTGCAAAGCAATTCTTCGTCCGCGGTATACACGGGAACCCCGGGGCAGCGGGCGATGACCTCCCGTGCCGCGCCCGTAATGTCCTTGCGCTCCATGAGCAGCGACACCGGCTCATATCCGCCGTCCAAAGCCCGGTGGATGACCTTGGGACTTTCCGCAATGAACATCCCCTTGGCCGGTTCAAACCGGTTGAGCAGCTGCGCCTCCGTCAGCCGGGCATACACGTCCAGCTCCGGCGCGGAGAAATCCGTTATTTCAATGACGTTGGCCATAGCATTCCTTTCCTTATCCTCAACCCCATGACAATCTGCCAAAAAACGGGGCGCTTTTTTCCTTCCTATACTACCAAATTCCGTTCAAAATGTCAAAGATTTCTCCGTCGATTGACTTCCATTTTCCGCAATGGTAGAATACATTCATTGTAAAGAGAGGGGCGGATCGCCATGGCAGACAAACATCCGGGGTATATGACCACCTTCAAGGAGCGCTTAAGCTACTGGACATACTTCATCGGGCAGAACATTTACTACAACATCACGGCAGCTTTTATCTCCACCTACCTTGCCATGCAGGGCGTGAACCTTGCCAAGGTCGCTATCGTGCTGCTGATCGTCAAGATCTGGGACGCCGTGAATGACCCTATTTTCGGCTTCATCTTCGACAAGGTGAAATTCAAAAACGGGCAGAAAAGTCTGCCCTGGCTGCGCATTTCCACCGCACTGATCCCCATTGTGACCATCATCCTGTTCTCCATTCCCTCGGCGCTGGGGGAGACCGGGAAACTTGTCTGGTTCGGCGTGGCCTACGTGCTGTGGGACACTGTGTACACTCTGACGGACATTCCCGCCTACGCCATGCTGAACACCATGACCGACAATCTGCCGGAGCGCAACACCCTGCTCTCCGTCAACCGGGTGTTCTCCGGGGCGGGCGTGCTGATCTACGGCGTGGTGCTGCCTATCCTCATCAGCGAAAATGTGGGCATGAGCGCCAGTCTGGCCATTGCGACGCTGTCCATTTTCAGCGCCCTGACCATGGTGCCCCTGTCCCTCAACTGCAAGGAGCGCAACTATAAGCCCGAAGAGGAAGACGAAAACTTCTCTCCCCGGCAGATGTTCTCCTATCTGGGGAAGAACAAATACCTGCTGACCTACTACGGCGGCTACTGCGCCACCGACGCGCTGAAAACCTCCGCCGCCGTGACGCTGTTCGTCTCCTTCTACCTGTTCGGCAACTCCCTTTACTCCATCGTGCTGAATCTGCTGAACATGGTGCCGGGTGTTTTCGCCGCCATGCTCATGCCCACCATTCTGAAAAAGCTGGATAAATTTAAAACGCTTTTCTGGTGCAACATCGTCAACATCATCTTAGGTCTGGTGATTTTCTTCGTTGGCTACGAAAACCGGGCGCTGTTCCTGACGCTGACCTGCGTCCGCACCATTCCCATGAGCATCGTGGGCATTCTCGCCTTCATGTTCACTCCGGACTGCGCCGAGTACGGCCAGTATAAATCCGGCATCAGCGCCAAGGGCATCACCTTCGCCATCCAGACCTTCTCCGTGAAGATCACCGCTGCGGTCTCGTCCTCGCTGGCTTTGGCGTTGCTGGGCTGCTTCCACTGGATTTCCGTGGAGGCGGAGAGCTTCGAGGCGCTGAAAGCGCTGAACATCCAGCAGAGCGCGGGGGCGCTGGAGGGACTGTGGATCGTGTACGCCCTGGTGCCTGTCATTGGCATGATCATTTCCACGTTCTTCTACTTAGGCTACAAGCTCAACGACAAGGACGTGCAGATCATGGCGCGGTGCAACGCCGGAGAGATCACCCGGGAGGAAGCCGAGGCTCTCCTGTCCCGGAAATATTGATCTAATGCTGCAAACAGAAACGGCGCCATCCGGCGCCGTTTCTGCATGTCATACGGGGTTCCTATCAGGGTCTGTCATTATTTCTCGATAGAATGGTTAACACCATTTTATCCCGCGAATCCTTCGCAGGCCGTCCGCAGAGGCGTGCGGGCAGCAGACGGCAATCCAAAAATGGCCTCCCGCCGTAAAGCGGGAGGCCATAAGAGGATATATTACTGTGCCAGAGTGCTGGTCTTGTACTTTGCGCTCTTCTTCAGGAACAGCGCCAGGAAGCCGACCGCGGCGATAACACCGGCGACAACGGCGATGGGATAGTACACGCTCTCGGCAATTCCCATAGGCTTCCACAGCAGGCCGAGGCACTCGCCGGCCGCGAAGAAGTAGGTGATGGAAACGCCGGTCATGAAGGTGGCAGGAACCGCACAGATCCAGTAGTTGCGCTTGTTCTGCGCCAGATACATGGCAGCCGCCCACAGAGCGATCATGGCCAGAGTCTGGTTGGACCAGGAGAAGTAACGCCATACCACGGAGTAGTCGATCTGGCAGATGATGGCACCGACGCCCAGCAGGGGGACGGTCAGAAGCAGACGCTTCTTCCAATCCTTCTGGTCGATCTTGAACCAGTCGGCCAGCGTCAGACGGGCGCTGCGGTAAGCGGTATCACCGGAGGTGATGGGACAGGCGATAACGCCCAGCATAGCCAGGACGCCGCCGATCTTGCCCATGGTGGTGGTGCAGATCTCGTAAACAACAGCGTTCACACCGGCACCGGCTTCCAGCAGAGCCTGGGTGTTCTCGTAGAAGGAAACACCGGCAGCCGCCCAGACCATGGCGATGATGCCCTCGGCGACCATTGCGCCGTAGAACACCTTGTGACCCTGCTTCTCAGAGGTGCAGCAGCGGGCCATCATGGGAGACTGCGTGGCATGGAAGCCGGAGATGGCGCCGCAGGCCACGGTGACGAACATGAACGGCCAGATGTGGATGTTCTGAGGATGCTGGTTGTTGAAGTTGTTCCACAGCTCGGGCATCTGATACTCATGGGCGAACAGCAGAACACCCGCAACACCGACAGCCATGATGATCAGGCAGATACCGAAGATGGGGTAGATCTTGCCGATGACCTTGTCGATGGGAACGAAGGTGGCGATGAAGTAGTAGATGATGATGACCCACAGCCAGAAGGTAGCGTCCAGCTTCTCGGGGGTCAGCAGAGCCAGCAGACCGGCGGGACCCTTGGAGAACACGACGCCGACCATGACCAGCAGGATGACGGAGAACACGCGCATGACCTGCAGCATGACCTTGCCCAGATAAGTACCGGTAATCTCGGAAATGCTGGCGCCCTTGTGCCGCATGGACAGCATACCGCACATATAGTCGTGGACGCCGCCGGCGAAGATGGTACCGAAGACGATCCACAGATAGACGACAGGTCCAAACAGAGCACCGTTCAGAGCGCCGAAGATGGGGCCGAGACCGGCGATGTTCAGCAGCTGAACCAGGAAGATCTTCCAACCCTTCATCGGGACGAAGTCAACGCCGTCGTTGAGCGCGATGGCAGGCGTCTCCCGGTCGTCAGAGCCAAAGATCTTGTCTACGCGCTTGCCGTAGAAGATGTAGCCGACGACCAGAGCTGCAATGCAGAGAATGAAAGTAAGCATAGGTTTCCTCCTTAGTTAAGTTACCCTGCGGTGGCGTATCACCGCCTGGCGAGTATCATTATATGTCTAAACCGTGAACAAATCAACCCTTAGTATGGCGAAAAAAGATTTTCGTAGCATTAACCAAATTTATGGCGGTTTTTTCCTTCCGGGGAGTGGCGTGACCCTGATTTTTTTCGTCAGATTGCATAAAACAGCACGCAGAAGAACTGAAGCAGCGCCCCCAAATCGACGAAAATGTGAAACACGGAGTGCATCCACTTCCTGCGCTTGCCCAATCCGTACAGAATGGAGCCGACCGTGTAGGCAATGCCGCCCAGCAGCAAAAGCAGAAAACCCGGGAAGGTCAGCGCCTGCAGCGCCTGTTTCGCAAAGAAAATGATCGCCCAGCCCATGCCGATATAGCAGATCATGGAAAAGACCCGGTATTTCTTCAGGTCAATGGCCGTCAGGGTCGTGGCCAGCGCTACCATGCCCCACTCAAAGCCGAACAGCACCCACGCAAGGACGGGATTCTCCGGACGGATGGCGGACAGCAAAATCACGGTGTAGGTTCCCGCGATGAGGAAATAAATGGTGCAGTGGTCGATCACCTGCATCACCTTTTTGCCAAGCGTTGGCTTCAGACCGTGGTAGACGCTGGAAATGGTGAACATAGTGACCATGGCGCTGCCGTAAATGGCGGAGGTGACGACGCCCCAGGGATTGCCGTGGAGAGCGGCAAAAATGACGCACAGTGTCAGCGCCACGACGCCTACAGCGCCGCCGACGATGTGGGTGACCATGTTCATGATCTCTTCGCCCCGGCTGTAATCCGGGAGCTGGCGGTCGGACAATTTCGTTCGTTTCATTTTGGTTTCCTTCCTTTGTGAAGATGGAGGGAGTATAGCACATTTTTCACAAAAAAGAAACCGCCATTTTGTCGAGTTCTCTCCCCGGCGGAGAAATTCGGTTTCTACCGGGGTGAGAAGTGGATACGGGGTTGACAAATGTCCTTCCATACAATACAATTCTCCTAGTCACGGCGTAAAGTACGCCGTTTTTTGTATAGAATAGAGAGGGTTCGAGCAATGAAAAAGATACCTTTTTTGACTCTGGAAAAAGCAAAGGAAATCCGCGAGCAGATCCCCACCCCCTTTTACGTTTACGACGAGGCCGGCATCCGCGCCAACGCCCGGTTGCTGAAGGCGGCGTTTTCCTGGAATCCCGGATTCCGGGAGTATTTTGCCGTCAAGGCCACCCCCAACCCCTTCCTGCTGAAAATCCTCCACGAGGAGGGCTGCGGCTGCGACTGCGCCACCTATACCGAGCTGCTGCTGTCCGAGGCCGTGGGCATCACGGGACACGACGTGATCTTTTCCTCCAACGATACGCCGGCGCTGGATATGCGCAAGGCGCGGGATATGGGCGTGTACATCAATCTGGACGATGCCACCTATGTGGATTTTCTGGCATCCATGGGGCCGGTCCCCGAGACGGTGTGTCTGCGGTATAACCCGGGCGGTTCCTTCTCTCTTGGCAACACCATCATGGACATGCCCCGGGACGCCAAATACGGCATGACCGAAGACCAGATGGCAGGGGCCATCACCCGGCTGATGAAGCTGGGCACGAAGCACTTCGGCGTTCATGCCTTCCTTGCCTCCAACACAACCACCAATGAATACTACCCCGCTCTGGCCGGACAGCTGTTCCGTCTGGCGGTGCGGCTGCGCAACGCCACCGGCGCGCATATTTCCTTCATCGACCTGTCCGGCGGCATCGGCGTGGACTACCGCCCCGAGCAGCCCAGATGCGACATCGGCGTCATCGGTGAGGGCGTGCGGGTGAAATATGAGGAGATCCTGACCCCCAACGACATGGGTGACGTCGCCATTTTCACCGAGCTTGGCCGGTTCATGCTGGCGCCCTACGGTCACCTGATCTCCACCGTCATTCATGAAAAGCACATCTACCGGGAATACGTGGGTCTGGACGCCTGCGCCGCCAACCTGATGCGCCCGGCCATGTACGGCGCTTACCACCACATCACCGTGCTGGGCAAGGAGGACGCCATTCTCGATCACGTCTATGACGTCACCGGCGGTCTGTGCGAAAACAACGACAAATTCGCCATCGAGCGGAGCCTGCCGGAAATCCAGATCGGCGACATTGTAGCCATTCACGACACCGGTGCTCACGGCTTCTCCATGGGCTACAATTATAATGGCAAGCTCCGTTCCGCGGAGGTTTTGCTGAAAGAGGACGGCAGCTTCCAGCTCATCCGCCGCGCCGAGACGCCGGAGGACTATTTCGCGACCTTCGATTTTTCTGATTTTCACTTTGGAAAATAGAACCGTCATTCCGCACAAAAACAATCGTGATTTTTTGGATGGCTGATTGCAAATTAACAAGAAAATTTCATACTTTTCCGTTTCGTTTATGCTATAATGTATAAGGCGGCAGTAAGGCATCCTCCCAATCAGCCGCGCCGAAAAGGAGAACCCCATGAATAACATTCTGTTTTTTCTGACACCAAAGGCGATGTGTGCATATTTGTACGATGATTATACCATCCGGCAGGCACTGGAAAAGATGGAATCCGCAGGCTACGCCGCGATTCCCATTCTCAACCACCGTGGCGAATACCGGGGAACATTGACAGAGGGCGACCTTCTGTGGGCCATGAAGAACATGTGCTACATGGATATGCGTCAGGCCGAAGCCCGCCGGGTCATGGAGATCGCCCGCCGGAAGGATAACGTCCCCGTCCGGGTCACCACCTCCATGCACGAGCTGGTGGAGCGGGCGTCCAATCAGAATTTTGTTCCTGTAGTAGACGACAAGGACGCATTCATCGGCCTCATCACCCGAAAGGCCATCATCCGCTACTGCCGGGAAAAGCTGTTCCCCGAGGACTGATCGTTTACCGTCAGAATCAACTACATAGCGGCAAATCCATAATGAAAAAGCGCTGTCACTTGGAACCGATGGTTCTGAATGACAGCGCTTTTGTTATTTTCCCGTATACGCCATAGGTTGGTTCAGATACTGCTCCCATGGAAAGTTTTCCGGGGATTTTTTCAGGCCGAAAGCCTCCCGTATCCCCTGACACAGCATTTTCAGCTTGTATTGCAGGGGCGAGGCCGCAAACAGCGACGCGTTCCCCGCCGTCATGGCATACTCAAAGATCCGCGCCCGGTCTTCCTTGGGATAGCTCATGGAGTAGGTGTCCACAAAGCTGCGGGTGTCCGGCTGCAAAAACTCGCTGCCGTCCCGCTGAGCGTTGGCAAGGTAATCGTAGTCGTACTCAAATCCTACGGGATTCAGCTTTGCCCACTGGTCGAGGGCGATGCTGTTGCCTAAGATGTGGGTCTCCATCACATGGTAAAGCTCGTGGTACAGCGCTTTTTCCGAGGTATCCCCCGCCGCCAGCACGATGTAGGCGTCCGTCCCGTTCATAAACTGGATGCCGTTCGCCCTGCTCACACTGCCGGATTCGGCGCTGCCGATGATCTCCCGCACCAGACAGATTTTCAGAGAGGAAAAATGGGAAATTGCAGCTTCCAGCATCCCCTCCGGGAAATTGGCAAGGCGCTCGTTCAGCCAGTCCAGCTCCCGTTTGAAAACCGGCACCAGATATTCCGTTTCAAAATTGTAGTCCCATGGCTGCACCAGATTGGCGTCCTCCCACAATAGCACCTCAACGCCGTAGGTATCGCCGATGGTTCTCGCGTAATACTCGCACCACACCAGCCCGTGATAGTCCGGCTCCTGGTTGGAATAATAGGGGCCGGTGTAGACCTCCGTGTCGGAAACGGCGAATTCCAGCGCGGCTGTGTCCCAGCGGTAAATGACCGGCCGACCGTCGTTGTTGTAAAGCAGGAAATAGACCCAGCCGTCGGCGGACTCCTCCACCGTCAGGGGCAGGCCGAAGAACGGAAGGGTCACGGAACTGCGGCGGCGTCCGGTTTCCAGATCGTAATAGTCCAGCTTGATCTCCGTATCCGACGCAACGCTGGCCGTCACCGCGTCGGCGAAGGTCTCCAGAAGAAAGTCCTCCCCGCTCAGCTCCGCCGGGGTCAGCGCCAGAGGGGCTTCCTCCCCCGCCTGCCCGAACAGCAGCGCCCGGGTGCAGCCTGTGGGGAAGGAGATAAAATAGCTGTCGCCCCGGGAGCGCATCGTCAGCTCCTGCGCCCCTTCATATAATATCCGCCCGCTTTCCGTGGAAAGCAGCAGCGTGCTGGCATTGCCCTCGTTGTCCGCCACGCGGCATTGCAGGACGGTGTCGTTCAGGTGCAGCCCCGTCACGCTCTGTTGGGCGAACCCGGCTTCCTTGATGACCCGGCGGATGCCCGTTTCCAGATTCCATGCGCGGACGCCCGCTTTGGTGCAGTAGTACAAGGTCTCCCGGTCGCGGGACAGCAGGGGCGTTCCCTCCAAGTCCTCCGGCACGGGAATGTGGGTGATCTCCCGCAGAGAAGCATCCAGCACCACCGTCTGCCGGTTCACCGGGTCAAAATAGCTCAGGCCGCTTTCCGTGACCTGTAGGGACGGGTTATCCGGAGTAAGGCCAAAATCCAGCCGGGCGGTGGCCGCTATGTACAGTTCCTCCCCGGAAAGCCGGGTGATGCGGGTGCTGACCTCGGTGTCGGAGAACACCAGCAGGTCACTGCCCATGGCTTTCATTCCGGCCACATTGGCAGCGCTCAGGGGATACGCCCGCAGGGCGTCGCCGTAACGCACTTCCACCGGGTCATCCGGGTCATGCAGCCCGGCAGGCGGCGCTGCTTCCACGGGAACGGCCTCCGTCTGGGTGGGGAACGTCGTTTCCTCCCCCTTCCCGGAACAGCCCGCCAGCAGCAGGCACAGCAGGATCAGCGCGGGATACCATCGTTTCATCTATTGTCTCCTTGCAAGGGTGTAATCGTCGCCCTGCCGGTAAAAGGGGCAGTGCCGGGAGGGGGAATTGGCGATGCGGTAAACCTCGTCCTCGTCCAAATCCATCATGCAGTAGTATTCGTCGTACTCCTCATCATAATCATAATACCAGCAGGTCTCACATTCTGTCGAATCCACGGTCATTCCTCCAAAATCCGAAAAGAAAATTCTCCGTTTTCATAAATCAGACAGCTGTGGCTCCCGTCCTTGGGGATGGAGACACTGCCGGGGTTCAGGCAGCGGACGCCGGAGCGCACTTCGTCCATCTTCACATGGGTGTGCCCAAACAGGAACACGCTGCCCTCCGGCAGGGGCGGAAGATTATCCGGGTTGTGGTGATGTCCATGGGTCAGATAGAAGGTTTTCCCGTCCAGAAGCAGCTGGGAAAACTCCGCCATGCAGGGAAAAGGCAGAACCATCTGGTCAACCTCCGCCTCGCAGTTGCCCCGAACCGCGATGATGTTTTCCCGGTACTGGCTTAGCATGGGGATCACCTGCTTCGGCGCGTAGTCCCGGGGCAGGTCGTTCCGGGGGCCGTGGTACAGCAAATCCCCCAGCAGGATCAGCCTGTCCGGACGTTCCATCTCTATCAGGTCGCACAGGCGGCGGCACCAGAAGGCGCTGCCGTGAATGTCGGACGCAATCAGCAATTTCATAAGAAATCCTCCATATTCCAAATGCTGCACAAGGGTCGGTGAAGCCACCGACCCTTAATTTTTCTATAACTGTTCCAGATACGCTTTCACGTCGAAAGGCCTAAGCTTTTCATCCTTCCGCAGATACAGCGGATGATGGGGGTGTCCCTTACGGGAAATGGCCCCGGCGCAGCACCACTCGGCCCCGTACTCCTCCCCCGCCAGCAGCATATCCCGCAGACAGTCGGGCAGGTACTTCCGCTTTTCAATAATCGCGCCCCATGCCGCCCACACCACCGGATGCTCTGAAAGAGACAGCACATACCGGAACGCTTTCAGGTTTTCCGCGTGGAGCAGCGGGTTGCAGACCTTTTCCATATCGTCGGGAGAGGTCGCCCGCTGGGCGTAGACGTTGAACATGATGAAGCTGTCAAACCCGTTTCCCAGGGCAATGCGCTCCACGGATTTGAGGGTATTGTCCAGCGCGTCGGGTCTGGCCGTGGAGGGGTTGATGCCAATGCAGATCAGCGGCTTTTTCCCCCGCGTCCCCAATATGTAACGGTATTCCGAGTAAAAATTGGGAGCGTATATCCACTTTTTGATATCGTATTCGTCGCTGGGGGTGTCGGCGGCTTCCAGCGCCTGCCGGAAGGTGACCAGCTCCAGCTCCTGTGTCGTTCCGCTGGGAATGTGCGCCATCAGCTTTCCTCCACCGGCGGGAACCATAGGCTCTTGCTGGGGTCGTGGAAGTCGCAGCTCTCAGGGTCGCGCCCCGTCTGGAGGCACCAACCGGCAAAGGCGGTATCCAGAAAGGGATACACGCCGTCCATGGTGGATTGCAGACTGACAGTGGAGCCGTCCTTCAGGTACAGCTCCGCCACGATGCTGCCGCCCTGCACCACGTACAGCTTCTGCCCTACGATCTCCTCATAGCGATGCACAGCGTCCTTCTTCCCGAACCGGGACATTAGGAAGCTTTCCCCGTCGTAAAAAATGCCGAAGCTCAGGTAGTACACCGCCAAAAAAATGCCCATGGCAAACACGATCAGGCCGCCCACGATCAGCACCGGCCCGTCGCCGATGCCAATGCAGAACGCCATGACGCCCAGCACCGTCAGCACCACGCCGAACACGCCGAAGCGCTTGTTCGCCCGGACGGCCATGCCGGAACGGTGCTGCGCCTTGCCCCGGAACGCCTTGGAAAAGCCCTTATCCACCAGATAGCACACACCGAACACGGCGGCTGCGATCAGCAAAACAATGACAAACTGCATATCTTTCTCTCCTTGTATATATGCGCCTACGCCCAGAGCACCGTGTCCACGGGGATGTCATGTTCCTCGGTGTCCAGATGGGGCAGCATCTGAAAATCGTAGCACAGCGCCAGCGTGGGATGGTTCGGCTCCCGGGACAGGAACTTGTCGTAAAAACCGCCGCCGTAGCCGATGCGGTGTCCCTGGGGGTCGAAGGCCAGCCCGGGCATCAGCACCAGCGCCGTCTCGTCATGGGCGACCGGCTCGTCCGCGATGGGTTCCGGAATCCCGGCGTAGCCCTTCGCCACTTTGGTCAGGTCGTCCAAGTAAATAAACTTCATTTCGTCGCCGTAGCACTTGGGCACGGCCACTTTTTTTCCGTCCCGGAGCGCCTGCTCCAGCATGGGGACGGTGCGCACCTCCTGGTTGTAGGGCATGTAGCCGTAAATGGTTTTGGCCTTGCGGTAGGCTTCCGTCGCGGCGAACTGGCGGCCAAGCTCCCGGCTCCGCTCTTCAATTTCTTCCGGCGTCATCGCCCGTTTTTTCTCCCGAATCCGGCGGCGCAGTTCCGTCTTATCCATTGTCCGTACCCTCCGCTTTCTCGCTCACCGGGTGGAACATCCGGAACCACAGGAAAATGGCGATCTGCCCCGGAATGCCCAGAAGGTAAATTTTCCAGAAATTATACCGGAAGATCAGCAGTCCGGAAACATGAATGGCGATCAGGAATCCCCACACGATGGCGGAGATCAGCAGCCGGTTTTTCCGGAAATCGTGCCACGCCGACAGCAGGCTCAGCATCACGATGGCGTTGATGGGTACGGCGTAGAAAAAGGCAAGCCAGCTGTAGCGCTCCACGGCCCTGAACGAGGACATGATGACGAATATCAGCAGCGCAATGAACCACACCAGCGTGGATGACAGCGCTAATATCACATTCTTATTGGCCTTGCGCTTCAGCGCCTTTTCGGACACCTGGGTCATGGCTTTTTCCAGGGTGCCGGGGTTTCCCGGCAGGGCGTTGGGGTCGGCCAGCAGTTCCCCCACCGGTATCTGGAACAGCTCTGCCAGCTGCACCAGCGTCATCACATCCGGCACGGATTCTCCCCGCTCCCATTTGGAGACGGCCTTGTCGGAATAATTCAGTTTTTCCGCCAGACCCGCCTGGGTCAGTCCCGCCTGCTTGCGGTACGCGGCAATATTGGAGCCGATCTGATTTCTCAAAGTCGCGTCGTCCATGGTTCCCCTCCAGCATATAGTTACAGCTATCTTATCACAAATGGGAACCCTTTGCAACAGGGAAACCGGCAGATGCTTCCGAAATAAATCCGTTTATCCCCTTGCATTTTCTTCCAATCCATGTTATGATTGGTTTGTACACCACGAAACCTTCCCGCTGTAAGGAGGCAACGCTATGAACATCCGAAAGCTTTTGACCCGGCTCGTCTCTCTGGCACTGATTGTGGTCTTTCTGCCCACCGTCGCGATGGCGGATACCTGGTACTTGGAGGACGGCAGCATCACCGTCTCCGCCACCGATAGCGGCCAGAACGTCAGCCAGGGCGGCGTGACCAAAGAGGATTCCGCCCCCGTCATCCGGAACCGGGATTCTTCCGCTTCCACCACCAACAATGTCACCATCAGGGCGGACACAGGGGCGACGGCCAACGTCACCCTTGAGGACACCAACATCGACACCACCGGCGGCGCAGGGCCGAAGGGTGCAGGCGACGCGGCGGTGAGAACCGAGGGCGCCGGCAACGTCAACCTGAACGTTGAACTGGACAACACCCTGCAAAGCGGAAACACACGCGCCGGTGTGGAAAAGGGCAACGGCGGCAATCTGACCATCGGCTCCGAATCCGGCTCCGGCCAGCTGGTAGCCGTCGGCGGTCACGGCGGTGCCGGTATCGGCAGCGGCGACGGCCGCACAACCGGGATTCACGATGTCGGCAATATCACCATCACCGGCGGCGATATTTTCGCCATCGGCAACGGCGGCGGCGCGGGAATCGGCGGCGGTTGGGAAAGCGACGCCACTGACATCACCATCACCGGCGGAAACGTCACAGCCGAAGCAAGGCAGGAAGGGCCCCAATATGTGGGCGGCGCAGGCATTGGCGGCGGCGGATATCAGAATAAGTATTACGGCAACGGCACCAATATCAAAATCACGGGCGGACATGTCACGGCCATTGGCGGTAATTGCTCTGCGGGTATCGGCGGAAGCATGTACTCCGATGGCGAGAACATCTCCATTTCCGACGCTGAAGTGATTGCCGTAGGCGGCACGGGCAGCGCCGGCATCGGCGGCGGCAATGGCGGCGGAGAAGGAAAGAACATCTCCATTTCCGGCAGTGCAAACGTAAAGGCCGCCGGCGGCGAAAGCGAAAATCAAATCGGCAAAGGCGCCGCCATCGGTTCGGGCGGTACGAACTCGTATCAGGGCGGTCCAGTTATCGACGCTGCAGAAGGAGAGGCAGATACCTCCGGCCTGTCCCCCGACGGCAAGGTTAAGCGCTTCACCCCCGGAACGACCTTTGACATCCCCCAGCCCAAGCCCCGCAGCAGCTTCCCGAAGCCCGCGCCCGACCCCGTTGCTGTTGAAGAAGATCCCCAGCCGGTCAAAGCGGCGCTCTATCGCGTCATCGACGACGCGGGCAAGGCGCTCCCCGTGGAGACGAAGCAGGAGGACGGCGTTCTGCTGCTCACCGCTCAGGCCGACATTGCCATTCTGGAGGGCGCGATCTCCGGGCTTCAAACCCTGCAAAGCCGGGGCATCGATACCATCACCTTTACCAACGGCACCATCTCCGTCAGCTTCTCTCTGGCCGAGGTCATCGCCAAGGGCGCATCTTCGGACATCTACCGCCTGACCCTCTCCGGCGGTGAAGCCAATTTCACGCTGGCTGACGCGGACATCACCGCGCTGCTGGGCAAGTAATCCCATAAAAGCAGCACGCCCCGGACATCCAAAGATGTCCGGGGCAATTTGCTGCTCAGCTCAATTATCAGCCGCCGAAGAAACGGCGGAAGTATTCGTACCAGTCGCCATAGTCTCCTTCACTGGGCATGGAGGAATCCTCCTGGGGAGTGGTTTCCACAGTGGTGTCGTGGGGCTTTTCATCGAAGGTGATGGTCAGCGTCAGCTCCCGGCCGCTGCGGACGACGGTAACTTGGGCGGTGTCCCCTGCCTTGTAGTTCCGCAGGGTGCGGGTCAGGTCGGTTCTGGTGGTGATCTTATGATCGTCCACCGCGGTGATCAGATCCTTGGACTGGATACCGGCTTTGTCCGCGCTGCTGCCCGGCGTCACGTCCACGACGTAAGCGCCATCCGTGGGCAGGCCGAACTGAGCGGCGGCTTCCTTGTCGTTGTCCTTCACGGTGATGCCCATGTAAGCGCCGGTGACGTAGCCGTAGTCGATCAGGTCGGAGATAATGCCCATCACGTCGTCAATGGGGATGGCAAAGCCGATGCCCTCGATGGACGCGCCGGAGTTGGTGGTGCCGGAATACTTGGCCGTGGTGATGCCGATGACCTCGCCGTACATATTGAACAGCGGGCCGCCGGAGTTGCCCGGATTGATGGCCGCATCGGTCTGGAGCATACTGATGACGGTGTTGTCGGTGGTGACCTCCCGGTTGATGCCGCTGACATAGCCCACGGTCTCCGTTGCCGCCAGACGGCCAAGGGGATTGCCGATGGCGACTACCATGTCGCCGATGGAAAGATCAGAAGTGCTGCCGATGGATACGGCGGACAATCCTTCCGCCTCCACCTTCAAAACGGCTACATCGTTTGTGGCGTCGTAGCCCTTTACCGTGGCGGCGTACTCATCGCCGCTGTGGGTGGTGACGGTGATGTCGCTTGCGCTCTGCACCACATGGTAATTGGTCACCACGTAGCCATCCGCCGACAGAATAAAGCCGGAGCCGGAGGACGTTCCCTGAACGGTCTGGCCGTAGGCGGTGGTCTGCATGGTGCAGGAAATGGCGACCACGCTGTCAACATTGCTCTGATACAGCTGCGCCGGAGTCATGGCCGAACCGTCCGCTGCCGGGAGCGCGCCGGATGTACCGCCAGAGGCAGGAACGCTGTCGATCTGCTTTTGCAGGTCGTCAATCTGCCTGCCCAGCTGCTGGGTGATCTGGCTGGTTTTCTGCTCCCACTTCCGGTTGACGCCGGAAGCCGTGATCAGGCAGCCGGAAGCCACCAGCGCCACAACGAGAACGGCGGCGATAACGGTCTTCCAAGGCGACTTGCCGGATCTACGGGGTTTTTTCTCCCGCTTCTCTGGCGGCTGCGTCTGGGGCTGGTACTGATACTGATACGGCCGGGGCTGGCCGGTCATATAGGGGGAATTGGCGTAGGGAGACTCCCTGCGGCCCGTACCGGCGGCGTGATAGGTGCCGGACTGGGGTTCGCTCTGGTGCTCCTGAGGAACTTCATTCCGTGGTTCCTGAGGAACTTCATTCCGTGGTTCCTGAGGAGCTTCGTTCTGCGGCTCCTGCGGGGCGTCGAAACTCGCTTCGGGAGCCGGGTTATTTTCTTCCGGATATTCGCTATTTGCAAAGGTGTCCATGGTGGTTACCTCCTTCTCTTTTCTTATCCTACTCTATCCGTCACATATGAAGAAATATGTATCGACATGTGAAGGATATTTGAATTTTACAATTTTTCCGGCTTTTCGTCAAGGGGAACAGCAAATAATAAAGGAAGCTCTGATTAAATCGGCAAGAACTGTGAGCGAGAGATTTTTCGTCCAATCGAGGTATCGAAAGCGGCGGAATACTTTGTGTATTCCCCGTTTTCGATACCGAAGAGTGGGCGGAAAAGATCCGCTCACAGTCGCAGACGATTTATTCAGAGTTTCCTAAGAAAAAATCGCGGCAGCTTTCACTGCCGCGAAACAAGTTACTTCTTGCGGAAGGACATGCAGTCGGTACACTGATCCACGGTGGGGCAAGCCTCGTGAGTACCCACCAGAATGCGATCCAGAGAGCAGTAGTTCTCGCCCTCGCAGTGGTTGGCGCACTGCTGGACAGTACACTCGATGCTCTTGTTGGCATGACAGTTCATAGTAGCAGCCTCCTTTTCTTTGGATTCGGGAATAGTATGCGCCGCTGTCGGCAAAGCATACAGGAACTTTTTTCCAATGTTGCTTTCCCGTGGCTTTTGTGGTATCTTAGAGGAAAAGGATTTTTGCTGGAGGTCTTTCTATGCCTGTCATTGCTCCGTCTATTTTATCCGCCGATTTTGCCAATCTGGAACGGGATATTCACAATATTGAAGCGAACGGCGCCGACTGGGTGCATGTAGATGTGATGGACGGAATTTTCGTCCCCAACATCTCCATCGGCATTCCGGTGGTGAAAGCGCTGCGGCCTGTCACTTCCCTGCCGTTGGACGTACATCTGATGATCGACCGTCCCATCCGCTACGCCGAGGAATTCATCAAAGCCGGCGCGGACTGGCTGACCATTCACTTGGAATCCGACCAGCCTCAGAACACGCTGGCCTGTCTCGACAAGATCCGGGCTATGGGCTGCAAAGCCGCCATTTCCCTGAAGCCGAAAACCCCGGCGGAAGCTGCCATTCCCTACCTTACCAAGTGCGACATGGTGCTCGTAATGACCGTGGAGCCGGGCTTCGGGGCGCAGAAATTCATGGCCGACATGATGCCCAAGGTGAAAAAAATCCGCCAGATGCTGGACGAGGTAAACCCCGCCTGCATCATCGAGGTGGACGGCGGCGTAGACGCTGTGACGTACAGAACCTGCCGGGAAAACGGTGCGGAAGCGCTGGTCACCGGCTCAGCCTATTTCAAGGCCGCCGACCGGGCGGCGTTCGTCAAGACCCTTCGCGCGTAACCATTTTCCCGTAAGAAACGAACCCGGCTCCCATCTGGGAACCGGGTTCAGATTGTGTGTGCTCAGCAGTAGAAGTCCCGAATCTTCTTGGCGCGGCTGGGATGGCGCAGCTTGCGGATGGCCTTGTTCTCGATCTGGCGGATACGCTCCCGGGTGACGCCGAAAATCTGTCCGACCTCTTCCAGCGTGTGGGTGCGTCCGTCGTACATGCCGAAGCGCATCCGCAGAACGTCCGCTTCCCGCTCCGTCAGGGTGTCCAGAATCTCCTTCAGCGCCTCGGCAAGCAGGGCGTTGGAGGTGGCGTCGGCGGGGCCGGGGGTGCGCTCGTCCTCCACGAAGGAGCCGATGGAGGTATCTTCCTCGTCACCCACAGGGGTGTCCAGAGACAGCGTGTCGGCGGCGGTACGGTTGGCCTCGATGATCTTCTCAACAGGCAGGTTCAGCTCCGCGGCGATCTCCTCCACGGTAGGCTCGCGGCCAAGCTCCTGCACCAGCTTCCGATTGCAGCGGGTTGCCTTGTTGATGACCTCCACCATATGCACCGGGACACGGATCGTCCGGGCCTGATCCGCGATGGCGCGGGTGATGGCCTGCCGAATCCACCAGGTGGCATATGTAGAGAATTTGTTTCCCTTTGTCCAGTCGAATTTATCGACCGCGCGGATAAGGCCGGTGTTGCCTTCCTGAATCAGGTCCAGAATGTGCAGGCCGCGGCCGGAATATTTCTTTGCGATGGAGACCACCAGACGCAGGTTCGCCTCGGTGAGCTTGTTCTTCGCTTCCTGATCCCCCTCGGAGACGCGCTTGGCCAGCTCCACCTCTTCCTCGGCGGAAAGGAGCTTGATCTGGCCGATCTCCTTGAGGTACATCCGCACCGGGTCGTCCAGACTGTACTCGGCGGCAAGGTCAACAGGGTCAACCAGTTCTTCCTCGTCCAGACCGGCAAGGTTAATGTCGTCGTCCGGCCCCAGGTCGAGATCGTCGTCCCCCAGATCCAGTTCCAGATCGGCGGTGACCACCTGAATATTCATGGCGTCCAGACGGTCGTAAATGTCCTCGATCTTCTCCGGCGTCAGCTGCATTTTTTCCAGCTGGGCGTTCAGGTCGGAGGCACGGATCATGCCGTCCTTCTTCGCCTGCGTGATGAGCGCCTGCAATGCGGCATGAACATCGTCCATATTGGCTTTTGGAGCCTTCTTCGGCGTACTACTACTCATAGAGAATCTCCTTTTTTCTATGTAAAAATCCATAAAACTCTTGTGCCGTTAAACTATACCCCGTTTTTTTCTGTACGGCAAGGGCATTTCCCAAAAATTTTTCTTTCATCGAGGACAGTTTTCCCCTGATTTCGGGAAAACATACGGTTTACTTTTTGGGAAAAATTCGTTATAATTGTGAGAATAAGGCAGTATGCCCTTTCGATCCCATATTCATGAGGTAATCCATATGACCGAATTATCCAACATCCGCAACTTTTCCATCATCGCCCATATCGACCACGGCAAGTCCACCCTCGCCGACCGGCTGCTGGAGCAGTGCCACGCCATCGACCAGCGCATCCGCGCCGAGCAGATGCTGGACTCCATGGACTTGGAGCGGGAGCGGGGCATCACCATCAAATCCAGCGCCGTCACCCTGCACTATACCGCCGCCGACGGCGAAAAATACGTCCTGAACCTGATCGACACCCCGGGTCACGTGGACTTCAACTACGAGGTCTCCCGGAGCCTTGCCGCCTGCGAGGGCGCGATTCTGGTGGTGGACGCCTCTCAGGGCGTGGAAGCCCAGACCCTCGCCAACACCTATCTCGCCATCGACGCCGGGCTGGAAGTCCTGCCCGTCATCAATAAAATCGACCTTCCCTCCGCCCGTCCGGCTGAGGTGAAGTCGGAAATTGAGGACATCATCGGCATTCCCGCCGAGGACGCCCCCGAAATTTCCGCCAAAAACGGCATCAACATTCCAGCCGTCTTGGAAATGATCGTCCGGGACGTCCCCGCCCCCACCGGAGAGCGGGACGCGCCATTGCAGGCGCTGATCTTCGACAGCCAGTACGATTCCTACCGGGGCGTCATCGTCTACACCCGCATCAAGCAGGGAACGGTGAAGCCCGGCATGGACATCAAAATGATGGCCACCGGCGCGGTCTACAAGGTGGTGGAAGTGGGCACCATGATCCCCGGCGGGCTGAACCCCTCGGATGCTCTCGGCGCCGGGGAAGTGGGCTACATCACCGCTTCCATCAAAACCGTGGCGGACACCCGGGTCGGCGACACCATCACCGGTGTGGAGAATCCCGCCGCCCAGCCCCTGCCCGGCTACCGCCCAGCCCAGCCCATGGTGTTCTCCGGCATCTATCCCGCCGACGGCGCCAAATATCAGGATTTACGGGACGCGCTGGAAAAACTGAAGCTCAACGACGCCTCCATGAGCTACGAGCCGGAAAGCTCCATCGCCCTGGGCTTCGGCTTCCGCTGCGGCTTCCTCGGTCTGCTGCACATGGAGATCATTCAGGAGCGTCTGGAACGGGAATACAATCTCGACCTCATCACCACCGCTCCCAACGTCGTCTACCGGATAACGAAGACCAACGGTGAATCCATGTATGTCTACACGCCTCTGGACTACCCCGACCCGGCGGACATCCAGCTGGCCGAGGAGCCTTACGCCAAGGTCAGCCTGATCTCCCCACAGGAATACGTGGGCAACATCATGGAGCTGTGTCAGAACCGCCGGGGCGAATTCAAGGACATGGTGTATCTGGACGCCAGCCGCGTGGAGCTGCACTACGAAATGCCCCTGAACGAGATCATCTACGACTTCTTCGACGCCCTGAAATCCCGCACCCGGGGCTACGGCAGTCTGGACTACGAGCTGATCGGCTACCGTCCCAGCCGTCTGGTGAAGCTGGACATCCTGCTCAACGGCGACGTTGTGGACGCCCTGAGCTTCATCCTCTTTGCGGACAACGCCTATCCCCGCGCCCGGAAGATCTGCGAAAAGCTGAAGGAGAACATCCCCCGCGCCCAGTTTGAAATCCCCGTTCAGGCCGCCATCGGCGGCAAGGTCATCGCCCGGGAGACCATCAAGGCGCTGCGCAAGGACGTTCTCGCCAAGTGCTACGGCGGCGACATCACCCGTAAGAAGAAGCTGCTGGAAAAGCAGAAGGAAGGCAAGAAGCGGATGCGTACCTTTGGCACCGTCGCGGTTCCTTCCGAAGCCTTCATGGCCGTCCTCAAGCTGGACGAAGATTGACAGTTTTCTCACATTCTCAACACCCGGAGGTATCCCATGCCTATTCTCAATAAACGTGCGAACAAAACGCCCCTCGGACTTTACGTCCATGTCCCCTTCTGCCGCAGCAAGTGCCAGTACTGCGACTTCTACTCCATGGCCACCAAGGACGACAAGCTGATGGACGGCTATCTGGACGCGGTATGCGACCATATCAAGGAAGCCGGTGAGCTGGCGCCCGGCTACAAGGTGGACTCCGTCTACTTTGGCGGCGGCACCCCCTCCTTCTTCGGTGCCGACGGTCTGGCCGTGATCCTCACCACCATCCGCCGGAACTTCGACGTGGTGCCGGATGCCGAGATCTCCGTGGAGTGCAACCCGGATTCCGTTTCCGACCGGCTGCTCCACCGGCTTTACGCCGAGGGCTTCAACCGGGTCAGTCTGGGCGTTCAGTCCGACGACGACGAAATTCTGAAAAAGCTCGGCCGTCCCCACACCTACGCACAGGCCGCCACCGCCTACCAGCGCATCCGCAAGGCGGGTTTTCGCAACGTGTCCATCGACCTGATGTACGGCCTGCCCGGGCAGGACCTGCAGGACTGGCAGGAAACGCTGGACAACGTCCTGCGCCTGAACCCGGAGCACGTCAGCTGCTACGCCCTGAAAATCGAGGAAGGCACGCCCTTCTATGACTACAAAGAAATGCTGAACCTTCCCGACGACGAAACCCAGGCGGACATGTACCTCGCCGCCGTGGAAGCCCTCCGCAGCCGCGGCTTCCGGCAGTACGAAATTTCCAATTTTGCCCGGAAGGGTCTGTACTCCCGGCACAACATGAAATACTGGACGGGCGGCGAATATCTGGGCTTCGGCCCCAGCGCCAGCTCGGACTTTGCCGGAAAGCGCTTCACCCTGAAACGGGATTTGCAGGAATACATCGCCGGTATCCGGGACGGCGGCGACATTATGGAGGATTTACAGGAGATCCCCATGCGGGAACGGGCGGGCGAGTATCTGATGCTCCGTCTGCGCACCAGTCAGGGCATCAGCGCCGCGGAATACGAAAAGCTGTTCCTGCTGCCCTTCGCCCCGCTGGAAGATGTGCTGGAAAAGCGCCGCCGCTACTATCAGGCGACCCAGAACGACTCCGGCCGCTGGGTGCTGACCCCTCAGGGGTATCTGGTCAGCAACGACATCATCACGGACCTTTTGATCGCGCAGGACAGCTCCCACCCGCTCAAGCGGATATAACGTCGTATCCGCCCGAAATTTACAACGATTTTGCCGCCGGGGAATTGACATTTTTCCCGGCGGCATGTATAATATATGCGCTAAGTTCCGGTTTCCCGGAAAAGTAAACCCAAAGACGGAAACGTCTTTTGAAAGAAAGGAAAATTGCCATGATTTACAGTGCAGAAGTACAGAATATGTGCTCCGTGGCTAAGGGTGCCTACCATGGCCCCGCTCCCATTCCCGAAGAGGGCAAGTGGGTTCAGGCCAAGGAGATCAAGGACATCAGCGGCTTTACCCATGGTATCGGCTGGTGCGCTCCCCAGCAGGGTGCCTGCAAGCTGACCCTGAACATCAAGGAGGGCGTCATTGAGGAAGCTCTGGTGGAGACCATCGGCTGCTCCGGCATGACCCATTCCGCCGCTATGGCCGCCGAAATTCTCATCGGCAAGACCATTCTCGAGGCTCTGAACACCGATCTGGTGTGCGACGCCATCAACACCGCCATGCGGGAGCTGTTCCTGCAGATCGTCTATGGCCGGTCCCAGTCTGCCTTCTCCGAGGGCGGCCTGTCCGTGGGCGCTTCCCTGGAGGACCTGGGCAAGGGTCTGCGCAGCCAGGTGGGCACCATGTTCGCCACCAAGGCCAAGGGCCCCCGCTATCTGGAGATGGCCGAGGGCTATGTCACCCGGGTGGCCCTGAACAAGGAGGACGAGATCGTGGGCTATGAGTTCATCAGCCTGGGCAAGATGATGGACTTCATCAAAAAGGGCGACGACGCCGCCACGGCTCTGGAAAAGGCCAAGGGGCACTATGGTCAGTTCGACAATGCCGCCAAGTATATTGACCCCCGGCAGGAATAAGAGGAGGACGGAAAAATGGCACTGTTTGAAAGCTACGAAAGAAGAATCGACAAGATCAATGGCGTCCTCGCTCAGTACGGCATCGGCTCCGTGGAGGAGTGCCGGGACATCTGCAAGGCCCGGGGCTTCGATCCCTATGAGATCGTCAAGGAAATTCAGCCCATTTGCTTTGAAAACGCCTGCTGGGCATACACCGTGGGCGCAGCCATCGCCCTGAAGTCCGGCGTCAAGACCGCCGCCGAGGCCGCCAAGATGATCGGCGTGGGCCTGCAGTCCTTCTGCATCGACGGCTCCGTGGCCGACGACCGCAAGGTGGGCCTGGGCCACGGCAACCTGGGCGCTATGCTCCTCAGCGACGAGAGCAAGTGCTTCGCCTTCCTGGCGGGCCACGAGTCCTTCGCCGCCGCCGAGGGCGCTATCGGCATCGTGAAGAACGCCAATAAGGCCCGCAAGCAGCCCCTGCGGGTGATCCTCAACGGCCTGGGCAAGGACGCCGCCCAGATCATCAGCCGCATCAACGGCTTCACCTATGTGCAGACCCAGTTCGACTACTACACCGGCAAGCTGAATATCGTCCGCGAGATCCGCTATTCCGAGGGCGAGCGGGCCGACGTCCGCTGCTACGGCGCCGACGATGTCCGGGAGGGCGTGGCCATCATGCACCACGAGGGCGTGGACGTGTCCATCACCGGCAACTCCACCAACCCCACCCGCTTCCAGCACCCTGTGGCCGGCACCTATAAGAAGGAATGCATCGAGCAGGGCAAGAAGTACTTCTCCGTGGCCTCCGGCGGCGGCACCGGCC
>OGZA01000475.1_pt1 | contig 30860 bp, 19 predicted proteins | sample 1576591 | NCBI WGS metagenome assembly OGZA01 (sample SAMEA3541565, study PRJEB24748) | human gut metagenome | biome: human gut; feature: human-associated habitat; material: faeces | place: China | collected 2012
GAACCCGGATCTAAAGTTTAGGAAACTTCTATTCTATCCGTTGAACTACAAGACCTTTTGCATAGATTCTGCATATTGCAGTAGATTGCGGATGCAAAGATAATGTATTCTGTCGATTTTCCGAAAAAAGTTTTGTTAATCCGATTAACTTTACGAAATTTGTCGGTCAGTGATAGAATACAGTAACCCCCAAAAATTAATCTATAGTAATTCGTAAGTTATGGCAAACGACATGATGGTCAAAGAACTGGAGCAAGTGGTAGTCCGCTTCTCCGGAGACTCCGGCGATGGTATGCAGCTCGCCGGCAACATCTTTTCAACAGTTTCGGCTACCGTGGGCAATGATATCAGTACATTCCCCGACTATCCGGCAGATATCCGCGCCCCGCAAGGCTCACTCACCGGTGTTTCCGGTTTTCAGGTACATATCGGTGCAGAGAAAGTCTATACCCCAGGTGACAAATGCGACGTATTGGTAGCGATGAACGCCGCCGCACTGAAAACCCAATATAAGTTTGCTAAATCCACTGCTTGTATCATCATCGATACAGATGCTTTCCAGAAGTCAGACTTGGAAAAGGCCGCTTTCAAGACCGATAATCCGATAGAGGAAATGGGTATTAAGCAGGATGTCATCGCCGCCCCCATCTCGAAGATGGTGAAAGACTGCCTTGCCGACACCGGAATGGACAACAAGTCCATGCTGAAATGCCGCAATATGTTTGCAGTAGGCCTGGTATGCTGGCTGTTCAACCGCGATCTGAAAATAGCCGAAGATTTCATCCGCGAGAAATTCGCCAAAAAGCCCGAAATTGCCGGGGCAAATATCAAGGTCATCCATGCAGGATATAACTACGGACACAACACCCATGCTTCCGTAGCCCATACATATAAGATTGAAAGTAAGACTACCGTTCCCGGCAGATACATGGATATCACGGGGAACAAAGCAACTGCTTACGGTTTCATCGCCGCAGCTGAAAAGGCTGGCTTGAAGCTGTTCCTCGGCTCCTATCCCATTACTCCGGCAACCGATGTACTGCACGAACTCTCCAAGCACAAGTCTCTGGGCGTGATGACCGTGCAATGCGAAGACGAGATTTCCGGTTGCGCCACTTCTATCGGCGCCGCTTTTGCAGGTGCGCTGGCTGTGACCTCCACTTCCGGTCCCGGTGTCTGCCTGAAATCGGAAGCTATGAACCTGGCAGTCATTACAGAACTTCCGCTGGTTGTGCTCGACGTGCAACGTGGCGGCCCTTCTACCGGTCTGCCCACCAAGTCAGAGCAGACAGACTTGTTGCAGGCATTGTTCGGCCGCAACGGTGAAAGCCCAATGCCCGTCATCGCTGCCTCTTCACCCACAAACTGTTTCGATGCAGCCTACATGGCAAGCAAGATTGCATTGGAACACATGACTCCGGTCGTATTGCTGACCGACGGCTTTGTTGCCAATGGCTCCGGCGCCTGGAAGCTGCCCAAACTGGCAGACTATCCCGCCATCACCCCTCCCTACGTGACTTCCGAAATGAAGGACAACTATACTCCGTACAAACGCAATCCCGAAACAGGTGTCCGCTATTGGGCCATCCCCGGACAAGAAGGCTATATGCACATCCTCGGCGGTCTGGAGAAAGACAGCAATACCGGTGCCATCTCCACCGATCCCGAAAACCATGACTTGATGTGCCACCTGCGTGCCGAGAAGGTTGCCAAAATCCCCGTACCTGATGTAGAAGTGCAAGGCTGTGCAGACGATGCCGATTTGCTGATTGTCGGTTTCGGCGGTACATACGGCCACTTGTATTCGGCCATGGAAGAGATGAACAAGGCAGGCAAGAAGGTTGCCCTCGCCCACTTCACTTATCTGAATCCGCTCCCCAAGAACACGGAAACCGTTCTGAAGAAGTACAAGAAGGTGGTAGTTGCCGAACAGAATCTCGGACAATTTGCAGGTTATCTACGTATGAAGATAGACAACTTCACCCCGTACCAGTTCAACGAAGTCAAAGGACAACCGTTCGTCGTTGCCGAGCTGGTCGCAGCGTTCAATAAATTAATTGATAATTGACAGTTGACAATTGATAATAACCATGCGTAATATGCGGATTATCAATGACCAGCCACCAATTATCAACTATCAATTATCAACTATCAATTAAAAAAGATTATGTGCGAATATACAGCAAAAGACTATAAAAAAGGACAACCCCGTTGGTGTCCGGGTTGTGGTGACCACTTCTTTCTGGCTTCACTGCACAAAGCAATGGCAGAAATCGGCAAAGCTCCTTGGGAGAATGCCGTCATCTCAGGTATCGGCTGCTCCAGCCGTCTGCCCTATTACATGAATACGTATGCGATGCAGACCATCCACGGACGTGCTGCTGCCATCTCTACAGGTGCCAAGGTTGCCAATCCCAACCTGACGGTATGGCAAATCTCCGGCGACGGTGACGGTCTAGCCATCGGCGGTAATCACTTCATCCACGCCATACGCCGTAACATCGACCTGAACATGATTCTGCTGAACAACCGCATCTACGGTCTGACCAAAGGTCAATATTCTCCGACCTCTCCACGTGGTTTCGTCAGCAAGTCGTCTCCCTATGGTACGGTAGAAGATCCATTCCACCCGGCAGAGCTTTGCTTCGGTGCCCGCGGCCGTTTCTTTGCCCGCGCGGTAGCTACCGATGCTCCGGGGACAGTGGAAATATTGAAGGCAGCCATGGCTCACAAAGGGGCTTCCGTTTGCGAGATTCTGCAAAACTGCGTTATCTTCAATAACGGTACGCATGACTCCGTAGCCAAAAAGGAAGACCGCGCCAAGAATGCTATCTACTTGAAACACGGCGAACCAATGCTCTTCGGCGAGAACAACGAATACGGACTGATGCAGGAAGGCTTTGGTCTAAAAGTCGTGAAACTCGGTGAGAACGGCATTACAGAGAAGGATATCCTCATCCACGATGCCCACTGCATGGACAACACCCTGCAACTGAAGCTTGCCCTGATGGAAGGTCCCGACTTCCCGATTGCACTCGGTGTTATCCGCGATGTGGAAGCTCCTACTTACGACGATGCCGTTCATGAACAAATCGAAGAGGTGTCTACCAAGAAAAAGTATCACAACTTCGAGGAGTTATTGATGACGAACGATACGTGGGAAGTTAAATAATAATACAAAATTGAATAGACTCTCCGTTCCAATTACATGAACAGAAGAGTCTATTCTTTAAAAAAGAAAAAATCCGAAAACAATATTATCTTTTAAACCTTATTTCTTTTCTAATGAGAATGAATAGGGAACATCCGAGTCCATCGTACCTCTTTTCATATTAGGCTGAGCAGACATACGGTAGTCCATTCTCATACCTTGAACCATCTTGTCATGCTCCAGATAATTCTTCCCATATTTCTTTCCATCAATCTTCAATTCATCGATATAGCAGTTGGCCATACCATTTTCCGGAGCATTGATTGTTACATCGGCTCCATTCTCCAGATGAATCACAGCCTTACGGAAAAGCGGAGTCCCTAATACATACTGACCTGAACCGGGACATACCGGATAAAAGCCAAGAGCGGAAAATACATACCAGGCAGAGGTCTGACCGTTATCTTCATCACCGCAGTAACCATCCGGAGTCGGCGCGTAGAACTTATCCATCACCTGACGAAGTCGCATTTGCGTTTTCCATGGTGCACCGGCATAGTTATACAGATAAATTATGTGCTGCACAGGTTGATTGCCATGTGCATAATTACCTACATTCATCACCTGCATTTCACGAATCTCGTGAATAACACTTCCATAATAGCTCTCGTCGAAGACAGGAGGAACAATGAATACAGAATCCAACATGGATACGAACTGACGCCTTCCTCCCATAAGATTTATCAATCCTTGCGGATCATGGAAAACAGACCAAGTATAATGCCACGCATTTCCTTCGGTAAAGGCATCTCCCCACTTAAAAGGAGAGAAAGGAATGGCAAAACTGCCATCTTCATTACGGCCCCGCATTAAGGATGTTTCCTTATCGAAGAGGTTCTTATAATTCATGGCCCGCTTGGCATACAAATTGATTTCCGATTTAGGACGTCCCAAAGCTTTACCCAACTGATAGATACACCAGTCATCGTAAGCATATTCCAGCGTACGAGCGGCATTCTCACGAATATTCACATTATAAGGCACATACCCTAATTTGTTGTAATATTCACAACCCCAGCGTCCAGTGGACTTCACAGTGGGATGTTCCTTGTTGGCGGTAGCAATCAAGCCCTCGTAGAGTGTCTTTACATCTTCCACTTTCACTCCTTTCAAATAAGCGTCGACGATGACTGAAGCGGAGTTATTACCCACCATGCAATCGCGATGCCCGGGACTTGCCCATTCGGGATAGAAGCCACTCTCTTTATAGGTATTGAGCAATCCCTCTTGAATTTCCTTATTAACAGAAGGATAAATTAGGTTCAAAAGCGGAAAGAGACAACGAAAAGTATCCCAAAAGCCTGTATCAGTGTACATATAGCCGGGAAGCACCTGCCCGTTGTAGGGACTATAATGATAAGCCTCTCCTTTCTCATTCAGTTCGTAAAACTTACGGGGAAAAAGGGTTGAACGGTAAAGGCAAGTATAGAACGTCTTCAGTTCATCATCAGTTCCACCGCTTACTTCCACACGGCCCAAGACATCGTGCCACCGGTTCTTTGCAGATTCGCGCACTTGGTCGAAGCTCTTATCCTTTACTTCCTGCAAGTTGAGCAATGCTTGTTCCAGACTGATAAATGAAGAAGCAACCTTCATCTGCACTTGTTCCCCTTTACGGGTTTTGAAACCGACAATAGCACCTACATGGTTGCTTTGCTGCTCCAGAGTGTTATAACTCTTCTTCTCGGCAACTGTATTCACAAACTCGAAGTCGCGCTCAAACTCTATCACAAACCAGTTACGGAAGTTATCAGGCACACCGCCACTGTTACGGGTGGAGTAGCCGACAATTCTCCGCTTCTCCGGTTCTACCTTGATGTATGAACCTTTGTCGTAAGCATCAATCACCACATACGAATGTTCATTCTCCGGATAGGTGAAACGGAAGGCAGCGCCTCTATCCGAGGGTGTCATCTCGGTTACCACGTCATATTCTGCCAGGTAAACACTGTAATAATAAGGTTTTGCAACTTCCGCCTTATGTCCGAACCAGCTGGCACGGCGCTCCTCGTCGAACTCCGGTTTTCCTACAACAGGCATCACAGAGAACTGCCCGTAATCGTTAATCCCTGGTGAAGGCTGGTGTGTCTGCTTGAAACCACGAATTTTAGTATCGGTATAGGTATAAACCCAACCGTCTCCCATCTTTCCGGTTTGCGGAGTCCAGAAGTTCATGCCCCAAGGGGTAGCTATGGCAGGATAAATATTGCCGGTAGAAAAGGAATGCACCGACTGCGAACCCATCAACGGATTCACATAGTCCACGTAGTCACAGCTCTCGCCCGCCGCACACAAGTGACAGGCAGAAAGCATTAGTGAAACTAGCAGCAATGTTGTCTTTATCTTCTTCATTTCCATGCTGATACTAATTCCGCAGTACGGGTTAAATAATAGTCAGGAGCCAGCGGAGAGTAGTCAATATACTCAAACACATCGCTATCGAAAGGTATGGCCGGTTCAATCTGTGTGCCTTCGTGCCACTCGTTGAAGGAAGTGATGCCGATATTAAGAGCACCCGATTCGGTAGCTGCCTGGAACATATCAGTGTAATACTTTCCGTTCTCCCGGTCGCGTGTAGTTGCAGTGTTCCAAGGACGTACACGGGTATCGACATAGCCGGGGCCTACACAAGGGATAAATACTTTATTGTTCTGCACTGCCCATTCCTGCAAGCCTTTCCAATTTGCCGGAGTAGAGCCGTAGGTAAATCCGGTAGCGGCAAAGTAGGTATAGAAGCCGTCGAAACCAGACTCCAGGAAGTAATCCTCTTCTTTATCCTTTACCCACAGACCGATGATTTTAGAGTCCCATTCTGTACCGCGGATAGTAAGATCTCCTTGAGGAGTGCATACGCGCGCCCATTCGGAAGCGGGAGTCAAGTAAGAGTCGTAAATGAAGAAGCAGGGGTTGCCTTCCATGCGGTAGAAAGCCGGATGAGAACCGAATTGCTTCGTCAGGTCGATAATGTTCGCACGGAGGCTTTCGGCACCACGACCGCTGTAAGGCTCTATGTGGAAACAAACTTTTATATTATGCTTGGCAGCCTCATCGAACAAAGTAGGCAGGGCGGGAGAGCCGAAGTCATTCGCCCCCCACCAGGTTACAACGATCACGTCAATCTTGGCTTTCGCCATCATTTCCACATGGCGTACTACCGTCACAGGATCGGTGCTGCTGTAGTTCTTCAACTCAGGATAGAAGTTGGTAGCAAGATTGTCCTGACCTTTGATGTCATCAGCATTGCCCTTATAGTCGGCGTTCTTTATTACACCATGCTCCCAGTGTACTTCTTTACCGTTGTGTTCAGTATTGCCATACCAGTTATAATAGAAGGTAAATATACACTTCTCAGGTTCGGCATTCTTAGCCGCCCCACAGCCTGATAATTGCCCCATTGTCAGCATACACAAGGCAAAGGACAAGGCTTTAGAAAAGAATTTATTCATATAGGTATTGATTCAATATATTAGTTTATTTCTCCATAACTACAACCATAGACTGAGGCCCGATTTCTACTTGACCGTTGAATTTGGAGGGCGATTGTTTCTCGGGAGAAACAATAACTAGAGATGCATTGGAATTGTCGATAGAAACAGTAGCCGTATGGGCTTTCTGTGTATCTACATTGTATGCCACGACCGCCTTCTTACCCGTCTTTCCATTGCGGAACACGGTATATCGGATGTTGTCTCCGGTTACTTTAGCACCCAGTATATCGAGGAACTCCGCATTCCACAAGTAGTCGGAATAGCGTTTTCTCAATTTATCCACCAGTTGACCGTAGGCCATAACGCGAGGAAACTCATTCAAGCTTCCCTTGAAGTTGCGGACTTCATAACTCATAGAGTATTTCAGAGCAGCACACATATTTACATGGTTCTTGTCATTGTGGTCTATCACCGCACAAGCTATCGGAACTTCCGAGTCGATGTAACGCAGCACCGGTTCATGGTTATAATCGGCACGGGTATAAGTAGAGTAGTACTGTGCTTGCAAGTCATACGGGCCTTCGCCGGTCATCAGAAAGTCCGGGTTGGACTTCTGGCACATCTCGTAAAACTCGCGCCCCAGCAAGTCGGCTCCCTGATAGTTGAAACCGGGAACCTTATGTCCATGGTTGGGATTGAAGCAAAGCATCGTTCCTGCATGGTGCTGGTTCTCATCATACACCATACCGGGTGCACCCAGATCAAGACACTTCTGGAATTCTTCGTGCAGTTTCTTGCGAAGGCTCTTATCCATCATACAGAAGATACCGAAACGGCGTGTGTTCACACCTTCTAACTGTGTATAAGTATTATAATTATATCCCGGATGGATACAAGTGTCCCCTTGTGCATTCCAAGCAATATTAGACAAATACTGTTCGTGATAGTCCGTTGTAAGATCCGCCCACGTAAACTTCGTGAAAAGCAGTATCTTCACGCCTTTCTTATTGGCATCGGCAATTTGTTTCTTAAACTCTTCTACCGTACCCAGACGGGGATCGAGATCGTGGGAAGGCAAACCTCTGTCTTGTCCACCTTTAGTCCATCCTGTGAGCTGAATAGCATCTACTCCCCACTTCTTACATTCATCAATATATTTGTTCAAATCTTTAATCTTGAAGTTGATATTCGTTTCAGAAGAGTTGATTTGCAATTGTTGCCAGGAGTTGACACGGTTCAGCCATTCCGCGCGATGGGGCGAAACGAACCAAGTGGCACGCCACTTCTTATAGATATCGACACCGTTGTGCCACGTTCCCACATAGGGAGTCATGATAAACGGTACAAGATCTCTATCCGAATGCGCTTGTACATATAGCATTCTCGCAGCCCGCAAGCGTGTCCGCATCAAACGGCGCTCTCCGTTTCCTTGCTTGGAAGTGGCTGTACCAATGAATGAGGCATACGCAGGAGTAGGCACCGTCTCGTATTCGCAACGGACATATTCATCCAATTTGTGATCCATACTGGAAAGATACAAACCTTGCTTGCCGTTATTAATCAGCGCAAACGAATGTTCGGGGAAGTTACACCAGCCCTTGCCGGCTTCTCTGGGATAGAGTTCCTCTGTATTGAATTTGGTGTAATTCATGTATTGTAAAAGCATTCTCTCCGTATCAGCAGGAATAGATACCTCGCCCAAGAAGGGCCATGCCAACTGTTCAATGATGGCATCGGATTTGTTCACTACTTTTCCACCATAGACCAGTCCGTCTGGAGTCATGGTGATGGTTCCCGTAAAGGTGGCATCCAGTTGCTGATCGCCGACGTTCAATCCATTCCATACGAAGGTAAGCTTATCTCCTTGTATGGTCACTTCGGGACGACACTGTGAAGCGGCATTGATTACAAAGAAGTTGCCATTGGCAAGCTTTACATTCGCTTCAAAAGAACAAGCAGCCTTTTCGTCTTCCACCACATTCCAGCCAGTAACCTTACTTTGCAGTCCTAGCAAAGCTCCTTGAGCTAAATCTACTTCGGCTCTCATCTTCTCATTTTCCAGCAGATACTTCTGTTGTGCTCCTAACCCCATACAGAGTAGCAGCATTGATACTATTATTGATATTTTTTTCATATATATTTAGGGGGGATATACTATTTTTCCATAATTATTACAGCAGAAAGAGGAGCCAGTTCCACAGTTCCGCCGAAAGCCTTCTGTTCCGGTGATTCGGGAGTGGCATATACCAGACTTGCGTTATTATTCAACGCAGCACTCACTTTCGAAGCACGGTCGTTGCTCATATTGGCAACTACCACCGCACGCTTACCGTTCTTGGCTACAAATACGGAATATTGCAGATTGTCTCCATTAACAGTCGCTCCATTGTGTTCGTCAAATGTAGCATCCCAGATAGCTTCGGCGTAGCGGTCACGTAACGCTTTCACCGAGACACCATATTCGGCAATGTGGGGATAATCAGCCAAGTTGTTGCTGAAGAAGTTCAGGTCATAAACAATGTTCATCCGGTTAAGCAGCGCTTGGTTGATACCGCGACGCGCATTACGTGTTTCTACGCATACCAACATCGGAGACACAGAATTCATGTAACGGTTCTTGGCGTAGAAATTATCACTGACATTCACCATACATCCGTCATAGATGTCCTGCTGATGTTCTATGAAGTCTTGTCCCAAGGCTACTTTATCACCACTGGAAGCAAGTGCTCTCGCCATTTCAGCATCCAACTTCATCATACCGTTGATGGTAGGTTCGCCAAAGCGATGGTTATGGCTCCGGTCGAAGCACATAAAGGTTTTGCTGTCGTGGTTGTGATCATTATTCATATATCCGTCAGCGGCACGAAGTGCAGGCAGTTTCAGCCATTCCGACTTCACCCATTGCCGAATGGCGGGAGCGTTGGGGCATAGATTATTAAAGTTGTAGGGCATGTTGAAGGGGTCTACCATCATATACTTTCTGAAGTTCTCACGGTAGCCCGGTGCGTGGCGGTCTACGCTGGTCCAGTTGGTTTCGAGGACTATACGCATGCCTTGTTCCTGACATTTAGCGATGGCATCTTCCAAGCCCGGCACTTGGGTAACATGACCGTTTTCTCCTCTGTACCAGCCGCGCACCAAGAGTACATTTACACCACATTTGGTACTCTCACGGGCATAACGCAGCAAGTCGTCCCCATTGTCAATGCTTACCTTCTGCCAATTCAAGGGGCTTGCAAGCCATTGGGGAGTGTTTTTCTTCTGTACGGAGGCTAGCTGCACGCGGTCGTTGCGGTAGATGTTTACACCTTCGATAGAACTTCCTTTATAAGTTACAAACTGTATCGGATCGAGGGTGGCAACGTTGCCCGGTTCACAATAAACCACATGATTTGCCTTGAACTGGATACGTACCATTTCGCCGTCTATCTCGTCTTCATAAGGGTTCACGCTACGTATCTCGTAGCCGGGAATCAGCTCGAAAGAGGTAATGGTCATGTACTTCGGCATTTCGCGGTTATAGACCATGAAGCCTCTTTCGCAATCGTTCACTTGCAAAAAAGACTTTTCGGAAAGCACATAGGTCGATGTAGGATAATCCACACCCCAATAACCATGTTGGTTGAAGAAATGTGGGAACAGTTCCCGTTGGTCATTACGGGTACTATGATGGAGTGGTTGTGTTTTGTCGGGTACAGTAACTTCACCTATACAGGGCCAGGAGACGTACTCTATAGGATATATACTGTTATTGGTTACATTTCCGGAAAATTCAAGACCTTTGTCCGTCAGACTGACTACACCCCTGAAGGTGATATCTACTTCTTGAGCCATGAACTCGGACTTCATGCCTTTCCAGATAAAGGTGACTTGGTTGCCTGCCTTTTCAATTGCAGGATTAGCTTGCTTAATGCCTTTTACCACATTGAATCGACGGTCGGCATCGGTCATCTCAGAGCCTTCCATAGGCAGAAGTAATTCAAAAGATTGTCCCAAAACCTCTCGTTTCATAATTTCCCATCCGGAATGCTTGTCGGTCATCCGTAGCAGCGCACCGCTTTCTGCATCGAAAACCACCTCAACGTTTTTGTTCTCCAATGTGAGGGTCTTCCCTGCCTCAGTAGCAAAGAGGGAAGTGCAGAATAGTAAGGCACAAGCTAATAGAGCTTTCTTTCTCATAAAAGTAATTCTGTTTATTAGTTTTTGTATTAAGTAAATCTTGCAAAAATACGTTTGTCAGACACTGGTGTCCTTCCCGATAGACACAAGTATTCAGCGTAATAAACACTAGTATTTGGCATGATAGGCACAAGTGTCTGACGCGATAGGCACAAGTGATCACATTGTAAGCTTTACCGAAGGAGCGTAATTATATCGTGAGTTGGGCACATCTATAATGGCGCCCACACGGAAATAATATTCTTTTCCCTTTTTGAACTGATTGTCGCTCATCTCAAGGGTAAACTCACGGGGTGCTCCCTTGAAAGCTTCATTCACCAATGCCGTAGCACGGTCGTGAGAATACTGTGCGCCTACAATGAAATCGGTATAACCAAATAGACCGACTTCACGGACGTTATCATCCACTGTAGGAGTAATCTTGAACTTTGCCACAATCTTGCCACCTACCTTCTGAACCGTTACGTCGGAAACACGGATATAGGGCAGCACCTCAAAATCTAGCTTGTTAGCTCCCGACTTGATGCGATAGTCCGTAAGTTTTTCGGGTTTCACGAAGTTGCTTTCATTAAAGTAGAAGTCATACACACCGGAGAACATTAAGTTGTTGGTGTATTCGCCATTTACCTTGAAAATCATTCTTTGCTCTTCAGGATTCTCAAAGCCGTGTTCCATAAAGATGATGTTACTACCGTTGCTGATATCCTGCTGAATCAGATCTCCAGTCTCTATATCCCGGACCTCGCCGCTGATGGAAGCATCCGGACCATCGTAATTATCCAGTTCACAAGACGTAAATGCAAAAGCTGTAAATGCAGCCAGTGCCATAAAGCGAATAGTATTTATTGTTTTCATGATTACTCTGTATAAAAATTAATAGTTAGGATTCTGAATCAAAGAGTTTCCTGCTATGCCCGGAATAAACCGGTAGTAAGCTTTCTCTTCAAAATGTCTCTGTATATTTCCGGTTTCGATAGAAGCGCGTACAAAGATATACTTCTTAGTACCGGTAGTAAAGTCGAGCATCGGTACCAATCCGCCACGGTTATGAGCACCATTAAAGAAAGTGTGCAGTTCGCGTCTGCGGTAGTAATCCCATACGGAATTGTATTCCAAGGCAAACTCAGCCTGACGTTCGTGACGTACCATTTCCGGTGAGCATTCCAGATCGTCCATGAAACCGGCACGGTGGTGTACCTTGTTTAGCGCTTCTTTGGCAGTGATGCAGCCCGGTGCATCGGGTAGACCGCTTTCGGCTACGGCTTCGGCATAGTTCATCAAGACTTCAGCGTAACGCAGGTCAACGAAAGGAGTAGTTACCTGGTCCCAAATCTGGTCGCCTGTACCTTTGAGATATTTCTTCAACAAGAAGCCTGTACGTGTACCGTTGGCACGGTTGTTTACCCAGCCGGAATATTGTCCTTCACTAGCATTTCCTTTTCCATAATATACTTCACCGTTGAACTCGTAGGGATCGTTTGCCATCCATATGGCACTGCCGTCTTCACGAACCAATCCGCCTTGAATAAGGATAGTCTGTCCACCCCACTGTGTGCCTGGAAGGATAACGGAAGCATAAAGACGGGGGTCTCTGTTAGCAAAGATTTCCGAGAGATTGTCGTACTTCTTATAATTGCGTGTCTTATAAGGGTCGTAAGAGGCATAATCTTCCTCACCGTCAATAGTCGTAACCAAGGGTACGTTATAAGTAGCCGATTTCGTCATCGGATCCATATAGGCATACGCCTCTACAATATCCAACGTGGGATTGCAACGACCGCCATACTCGTTGGAGAGTTGATTGGGTTCGTGCCACTTACCCATGTTGTGGGCAATGCCCGGATATGTATAGTCTCTCAAGAAAATGACTTCGGAGATACCTTTACCATTCGTGAATATTTTGCCGTAATTCTCTATCACACTTTCCACGCTGCCAGGGTTTTCGCCATAAAGAGCAAACTTACCACTTTTTATCACCTCGGCAGAAGCGTTAATACATTCTTGGTAGAAGAAGTCAATGTCAGCCTGTGTGAATCCACCTACCAACTTTTCATCTACAGCCTGTCCCGTAAGTGCGGCTCCGTCTCTGTTCCAGAACTTGCCTACCGAAGCGGCAAAAAGAGCGATTCTTGATTTTAACGCGTAAGCAGTCCACTTGTTGGCACGTTCCTGAGTAGTGGCATCAGGTAGAGTCTTAGCAGCCTCATCACACATGTGCAGGGCGAACTTCCAAGTCTCTACTTCGGTACTTCTTGGTACTTTCACGGCTTCATAGTCACCATTAAAATCTTGGACGTTCTCTATAATAGGCACACCACCATAACGTTTTGCCAATGCATAGTAAGCGTATGCCATCATGAAGTGATACTCGCCTTTCACCTGATCGATGGTAGCAGGATTACTGGGCTTCATCAAGGGAATATTATCTTTCAACTCATTGAAACCACGAATATATTTATAAAGTATATCCCAGTTCTGATATCTGTTCGTCTCTCCGATGAAGTCCCCCCACTCCGAATGCACAGCCTCGGGGCCGGACATCATGTTCGTCTTTCCACCGTCGCAACGACCTATATTGAATCCATCCGTATTATCTTTAGTAAAGTCAAAGCGGAAGTCCTCAATAGGAAGATTGTAATAGTGAGTTGCCATATAGGAGTTGATACCTCCATCGGTTGACAAAAGGACGTCACCTGTGATACGGTCTTTCGGTTCTATATCTAGAAAGTCGCTGCAAGAGCAGCACAGCATAGTTGCTACTACCACTAATATCGAATATTTATTTGTCTTCTTCATCGTCTTATTAGAAATTAATGTTTAAACCAAAGTTATACGATTTCTGCAAAGGATATGCAAATCCGTTACCGTCGGAGATTTCAGGGTCAAACTCTTTCAGGTCTTTGTTACAGAATACAAACGGGTTTGTCATATTGACATAAGCTCTGACTTTGGAAAGTCCGAAACGTTTCAAATACTTCGTCGGAATAGTATAACCTACTTCGATGTTCTTCAGACGGAGGTAAGAAGCATTCACTCTTTGTATCTCGGTTTCCAGACGGTTGGCGCCATTGTCAGCATCATCCTTACGAGTTGCCGGGAAACGTCCGGGAATCCACTCGCTGTCCGGATTATATACATCTTCCAAATGCCATCTGTCATAGTACATGGCAGGTGAGTTAGAAGCATCGAGTGCCAGCACATTACCCAGAATTTCATTGTATTTGGCTGTATATTTGCAAGCACCTGCCCACAACATGTTTATATCAAAGCCTTTCCATTCAGCATCCATCGAGATGCCGAAAGTCATTTTCGGGTCGCCTGTCCAGAAGATAGGCATCATATCATTGCCATTGATAATACCGTCACCATTGACGTCTAGGTGCTTGTAGTCACCTGGCAGGGTCTTGGTATTGCCGTATGCACCGGTTTCCATATACGGATTATTGCGTATCTGCTCGTAGCTGGTATAACGACCGTCCAACTGATACCCCCATCCGATGCCATGATATCTGTCCACCGAACCATTCTTCCAACGATCCCAACTGCTGCGGAAAGGTGCCTGTTCCTGATAAGTAGTCATGGAGCGGCTGAAGTTCATATTGGCCGAAACACCGTAAGAAACCTCACCCACACGGTTACGGTGTCCGATGGTCATTTCAAAACCTTCTGTACGGTCACTGTTCAGATTCTCTTCGGGCAAGGTAGCTCCAAAAGTGTTAGTAAGTGCTTGCAAACGCCTTGCCAACAATCCGTCACGATCTCTCCGATAGATGTCGGCAGAGAAATCCAGCAAACCGTTCCACAGAGAAACGTCTATACCTATATCGGTCATTTCAGTAGTAACCCATGTCAGGTAGCTATTCACCAAACCCGAACTTGCATAACCGTTCGTATAAGAACCACCGCCAAGCACATAGCCGTTATAAGCCGTGTAAGCAGGGATATACTGGAACGGAGCGCCTGCATCCTCACCTGAACGTCCCCATGATCCGCGAATCTTCAAGTTAGTAATAAATGGAAAGTTCTCTGAAATAAACGGCTCTTCGGACAATCTCCAACCTCCTGACACTACCGGGAAGAATCCCCAACGTTGATCCGGATGGTAACGGTATGAACCATCTTGTCTGAAAGCAAACTCAATCAGATATTTGCTCTTATAATCATAATTGAAACGTCCTACTATAGATACAAATGACATTTCGCCTGTATTACCACGTCCCACCATTTTGGCTTCAGGAGCACGGTCAATGTTATCAGTCGTAAAGAAATCTCCGTCATAGTAACGTTTGGCTCCCAAATAACGGCTTTTTTCCTGACGTGTCTCAAATACGGCAACCGCACTTACATTATGCACCTTCGCAAAAGTATTCTTGTAGTTAACAGACCCTTGGAAGTTAAAACGCTGTGTCAACCAGTTTTCTTCCTCGATGCTCGGGTCATTGAACATAGTGAAAGGCTCATATTTGTCGTCAGACGCAGAATAAAGATAACTGGTAGTTTTCTTCTGCACCTTCGTCTTCACTGTAGTTTTAGAATCGAAAGAGGCCTGCGCTTTCAAAGAAAGCCCTTTTATCTTAGGAATATCGTATGTAATGGACAACATCCCCTGGAAAAACTGGTCTCTCCATTCGCTATAACCCACTTGCTCTCTCTGGGCAAACTGCACCGGATTATCATTCAAAGACCGCGGACGGTTAAAATAAAGCGGATTGTTATTGGCATACACTGTTTCCGAAGGAATAATACCGTGCGCCGCCTTGTTGAGGTAATAGAACGCATCGTCCCATGTACCCGGTTGCTTACGTATATCAGTATATCCTGATAGATTCAGGTTTACTTTCAGATTCTCATTGATCTGGTATTGAGTTCCGTTGCGCAAAGAGTATTTGTGATAGCCAATGTCACCACTACGAAGCAGACCATTATCCGTCATATACCCAATATTGGTATAAGAAGATATTTTCTCGCCACCTCCCTCAATACCAAAATTGTAGGCTTGCTGAAATGCAGACGGCTTGAAAACTTCATCATACCAGTTTACAGTGGGAAGTGCTTGTGCCTTCAACAGTTCTTCTCTTGAAGAGAAATAAGGAGAACGGCCTGAATTTACTTCATTCTCATTTCTGATTTCCCAATACTGGGCTGAATTCAACATTTCTGTGTGTGTAGTCGGCTTGGAAAAGCCCCAGTTGGTATTCAGAAAAAACTTTATAGGACCTTTCTTACCAGTTTTCGTAGTTACAATGATGGCACCGTTGCTTGAGTTAATACCATAAATAGCAGCCGAAGCGTCTTTCAGCACGGTGATACTCTCGATATCTTCCGGATTCAGTTTCTGAAACTCGGTAGTCTCGTTGCGCACCACACCGTCAATAACAATCATCGGCGTACCCATACCGCGGATATCGATCTTCGTATCGAAACCACCAGGCATACCGTTGTTCTGGCGGATTCTTAAACCGGGAACTTTACCGGTCAATGCCACTGCCAAAGAGGGAGTCTTGGTCGTAAGAATCTCTTCATTATTAATACTGGAGATAGCACCCGTCAAACTTGCCTTCTTCTGTGTGGCGTAACCTACAACTACAACGTCGTCGAGAAGAACGTTATCGTCTTTCATCACGACCTTCATATCAGGTCTTGCAGGAAGTTCCTGATTTTTCAATCCCACCATGGAGAAGACCAGTACAGCAGATTTAGGAGCATTTACGGAGAATTGACCGTCCACATTAGTGACAGCACCCTCGGCCGCTCCCTTAATTTTAACCAAGCAACCAATAATTGGTTCGCCCAACTCATCAGTTACAACGCCCGAGGCTTTAACTTGAGCATAAAGTCCACTCTGCCCGAAAGCAGGAGCCATAAATAAAAGCATAACCAGCAAAATCAGGCCCATGGCCTTCTTTTGACTAAACGATGCTATAAAGTTTTCTTTTCCCATATCACAGATGGTTAAAAAGGTTAACAACTAAAATTATTATTATTCATAAACAAAGAATCTATTGAAGTAGAGAGAAGATATCTAAAATAAAATCGTCTCTTTAATATTAAATCCACTAAAGTATTTACATTATTATATATATTCCCCTCCTTTCCTTTTTTTCGAAATTCACAATACCTCGGAAAACTCTCAGAGAGAAAGAAATCTGTAATTCTGAAAAGTGCTCGTATATCATAGTATATCCGATGTTTTGTTTCATGTTTCATGTTTTATAATTCAATTGACTATTGCAAATATAGCCCGGTGGGCTTTCTTTAGCGCTGCCTCAATTAATGAGTTTTGGTATTATTTTAATCACTATGTATCTGTTTTGAATTACTTTCCGACCAAAAAACCGTGAATTAACCAATGTTGGTACTATTTTAATCATAAGCTTTTTTTTAGCGGTTATTATGGTAGCAAGCTTCACCTTTTAGTTACTTTTGCGGACAACTATCAAAATTTAAACCATCAAAACATCCAAAAAACAATGAAAAAGAAATGGCATCACTTCTTTACGCTTTCCCTAAGTATTCTCTTGGGGACATCCTGTACTCAAGTCACTAGTCCGGACTTGACTGATTCAGTAGATCCTTATATAGGTTCCGGTGGACACGGACATGTCTTCGTTGGAGCCAATGTACCCTTCGGCGCCATCCAGGCCGGTCCGCAGAACATACACAAAGGTTGGGATTGGTGTTCAGGGTACCATTACTCGGACAGCATCATCATCGGCTTTGCCCATACACACCTCAGCGGGACAGGATGCACCGACTTAGGCGACGTGCTTATCATGCCTTTCACCGGGGAAGTGCGTACCCACCGGGGTGAACAGGACAACATCGAGAATTCCTGTTCTTCTTATTATAATCACAAGAACGAAACCGTCTCTCCTGGCTACTACTCACTGCTGATGGACAACGGTATCAAAGAGGAAATGACCACTACCACCCGCACAGCCATCCATCGCATTACATATCCGCAAGGCGCCGATCACCGATTACTCATCAACCTTCAGGAAGGTAACGGAGATAGAGCTGTGGATACTTACCTGAAGCAGGTAGACGAATATACCGTGGAAGGTCACCGCATCTCGGAAGGCTGGACCCGGCATCATATCTATTTCACACTGAAGTCTAATCAGCCCATATTATCCGTAGCACTTTTCGATGGTGACAATGCCAAAGAAGGAAAGGCTATTCAGTGTGCAGGCGCAAAAGGAGTGGTAACCTTCGGAGAGGCAGAGCAAGTAATGCTCAAAGTAGCCATCTCCTCCGTAAGTTGCGCCAATGCTACAGCCAATATGACTGCCGAATTGCCCGAATGGGATTTTGAAAAGACACGCCAAGACGCCTTAGCCCGGTGGAACGATCAGTTGAAAGTAATCGGTATAGAAAGTACCGACCCGGTGATAAAGAAGATATTCTATACCTCTATGTACCACACGATCATTGCACCCGTAACCTATTGTGACGTCAATGGAGAATTCAGAGGACACAACGATTCCATCATTAAAGGCGACTGGAAGAATTATTCTACCTTCTCATTATGGGATACTTACAGAGCACTGCATCCGCTTTTCACGCTTACCCGCCAGGATATGCTGCCGGACATGATAAACTCTATGCTTTCTATTCACGAGCAACAATCCAAACTCCCCATCTGGCCTTTAGTAGGAGGCGAAACCAATCAGATGCCCGGATATAGTGCTGTTCCGGTAATCTCGGACGCTATCGTTAAGGGCATACCCGGATTTGATGTAGAGAGAGCTTATAATTATATGAAGGCATCTACCGTCTATCCGCTACAAAATGGAGTGCCTTATGTGCTGGAGAAAGGATATATCCCCGACGATAAAGTAGCCGAAGCTACCTCCATCGCTATGGAGTATGCCGTAGGAGACTGGGGAGTAGCACAGGCTGCCAAGAAACTGGGCAAACAGGAAGATTACAATGAGTACCTCAAAAGAGGGAAATATTACGAGCAATATTTCGATAAAGAACTACGTCTGATTCGTCCGAAACTGGATAACGGTGAATGGCTTAGCCCTTACAATCCTATCGAGTCCATCCATGGTGTAGGACACTTCTGCGAAGGAAACGGCTGGCAATATTCATTCTTCGTGCCGCAGTATCCCGAAGGTTTGATAGAACTGATGGGTGGTGACCAAGCCTTTATCGACCGCCTGAACGAATTCTTTGAGCTGGAAGGCGATATGGGCGAGAAGGCTTCTATCGATATCTCCGGATTGATCGGAATGTATGCCCACGGCAACGAACCGAGCCATCATGTGGCCTATCTTTACGCCTATGCAGGTCAGCAGTGGAAGACCGCTGAAATCGTCCGCTACATACAGAAGAATTTCTATACGGACGGGATAGACGGTATCATCGGTAACGAAGATTGCGGTCAGATGTCTGCCTGGTATATCTTGTCAGCTATGGGATTCTATCAAGTCAATCCTTCGAATGGGGTATTCGTATTCGGCAGTCCGCTATTGGATAAAGCGACGATCAATCTGCCAAATGGAAAAATATTCACGATTACTGCAACCAATGATCCTGTCAACAATACCTACATCCAGTCCGTAAAACTCAATGGAAAGGAATATACAAAGGCATATATCACGTATGAAGATATTATAAACGGCGGCGAATTACAGTTCGAGATGGGCAGAACTCCCAACAAAGAATTTGGAGCGGCAATAGAAAACAGACCGGTTTCAGCCGTATAAATGATAATTTATAAACCTTCAAAAGTCTAAAAATCAAATGAAATATCTCAAACGATTTGCTACATGCTTTGTTGTCATACCTATCTGCTCCTGCCTCCACGCACAAGAACAGATCATCCCACGAATCAAATTCTCCGGAGATGAATTCGCAGACAAGGCAAGCGCTATCTTTGCAGAAACCTTGCAAGACATGAGAAATAAGATAGAAGACGGCAGTAACCCTAAATATCCTTTAGGGTTCTTCCATACTTCTACCGAGGAAGCCGGTGTGCCACAGTATTACAAAGATATGTGGGGACGGGACTGCGGTAGAGGCGTTATTGAACTATCAAGATTGGGATTTGCAGAAGATGCCCTGAACATCTCCCGTTATTTTCTATCCCACATCACCAAAGGCAATCAGTGGGGCAGGGAACTGCATCAGCAACACGCCTCCGGCACTTGCGAGCTGGATGCCAATGCATTGATCCTTTCCGCTATCTGCGCCTCATGGAAAGCCAACGGAATGAGCTCAAGCATCGGCAAAGAATTCTGTAACGGCATCAAACCTGTAGTTCAGTGGGTAGATTCATTAGTGAAAGTCTCTCCCTATGGCGGTCTGCTGCCGTCTTCCTCCGAACTATCCGGTAATCCGAGCACGGACTATCCGGTGTACAGCGTTTTTGGCAACTATGGAATGTACACTACTATGACCCAAATTGCCGATATGGCTGAGAGATCAGGTGATAGTGAATTGCAAGATTTAGCCACCCGTACCCACTCCGCTCTTGAAACGGCACTGAAAAGACTGATCTCTGATGGCAGCTTCAGCTATGCTCCCAAAGGATGCTGGTTCAACGGCATAGACAGCCGGAACGGCAGAGCCTACGACATTTCCGAATGGGACGGCACCGCATGGCCCATCTGGCACTGGACACGGCAATTGCCCTATATCCTGAACTACGACTACGTATCGCCCCGCCCGGACGGCACGTTCAGCGAAACGCACCTGAAGAGTTACGAACTGCTGCGCTCCTGGATGGCAAAAGGGGAATATTTCCGCAAATATGGCTTTGTAAGTAACAGTGGTTGGACCGGCATGGGTGGCCGCCACGACGAAACCATGTGCGGATACGGGCAAGGTTTCTTCTCTCAGGCAGCCTTAATGGCCGACGATGTGAATGTCTATACCAAATGCCTGGAAGGTATAGCCCGGTTAGGATATGACGGCGGAGTGATAGAGCAGTTATCTTACGAAAAGAATCCGTTCGTGATGCACGAATGCTTCAACTACGATAATTATGAGCAGGGCCTCGACCACACTTTCGGCGTGCACTCCGAAGGGAGAAGGGAGATAATGGAAAATCCCGGAGATGAGGGTAACCTGGTACAAGAAGCGGAGATTATCAAAGCATTGACTATGGTTGCAGGCATTCGCTGCGAGGACAACCGCCTTATCGCAATGCCTCGTCTGCCCTGGATGTGGAACGAAATGGAGTGTCGCAACTGGCCTGTTATAGATGAAAACGGCAAAACCCACCGCATCCAATTCAAAATAACCCACAAAAGATGGTTGAGAAGTTGCACGGTAGAAATAGAGGGCACTGAAGGATTAGCAGGCATAGACCTGCGTGTCGGGCCGTTCCCCCGCCAACTAAAGAATCCGAAGAACTACGAGATAGAACAAACCGGAGATGTTTCCTGGATATGGATCAAGAACATAAAGGGAAATAAGAAAAAGGTTAGTATACAGGTGGAATTATAGCCCCGAAACAAGGGTACTTTTATCCCATTTAATAGACGCCAGTGTTTGTCACGATAGGCACTGGAGTTCAGCAGGACAAAGACCGGTGTCTATCAATTACTCTGAAGCAACCACTTCCAAACCGGCATAACATCAATCTGTTTGCCTCCCCGTGTGAGAGTTGCTTTTTCACTATTTGTAAGAATAAGCAGGCTATCACACCCAGTCGCAGAAGAAGCTGCCAAAATGCTGGCAATCTCCCGCTCGCGAGTGCTTTCATCGGTCATATTCCATGTCACTTGTATCAGCCGCACTACACTATCCCCTCATTGAAGCACAAAATACTTCCAACCTATACCAGTGTGTTGATAGCCATTTCTATCAAAGTAGATTCACCACAACAGCACACACCAGGGATGATGATAATCTTCTTACGGTCGACTGGCAATTATACGTTACGCTCTATCACGTCAAATGGTATTTCACTCTGCTTGATGGCAATCAGTGATTTGATTACATCCTTTCTCATACCGTTTTTTTTTAGGACAAAAATCCTAAATAAAAGATAACCGTATATTTTTCTTGGTATACTTACCAAATCCGGATTCGCTGACGTCCTTCTTTTATTTCGTCGAAAGGTCCGGGAACAATATTACCAGTACGCTTATGACCGAAATAGTCCCTATCAAAAACTATCGGAGTACCATCCGGCTGCTCATAAGCCTGTTTAGGCAATTTTGCCTTACCTAATAGTTCTGTGGTAATCGCCTGTATCTGAAAATCATCCAGCCCGGTAATAGAAAACGAAAGGTATACACGGTCGCCCTCATCCTCTATGACAGCATTAGGGTCAAAATCCTTACGAACAATGTTATTTTCTTCCTTGTCGTAAGGCTTGTTATACATATAATAGGCATTTCCACTGACAAACATCGGATAAACCGCATTATTATACTCAGAAAGACCATAACGATAATTCTCTTCTGTCTTTTTGTGCTTTCCATTCAAAAACAAATTATTATAATACCGATTGTCACCACCGGGAATAATTGACAAACCGGCAACTTCAGTAGAATGAGGCAGAAAATAGGGCGTATAGCGTCCACGCTCATTCGCAACCAGAAGCCGTCCGATCAGCATGTTGTGAACATAAGCCCCGCCCTGTGAGATATCGAGCACTCCAACATAGGAACCGAAAATATTATTGTCAATGATGTATGGTCCATGATTCACCTCTAAGAATATATCCTCACCTACATTATCGTAAAACAAGTTCTGCGAAATGCGCGTCCCCTGCGTCATCCAATCAAGCCATACAGCCCGCCATGTGTTATGAATCCGGTTGTTCCGTATCTGTGTATCAATAGCACCATGAAATTTAATACCTCCGATTTCAGCACCATCATACTGGCCTTTGACATAAATATTGTAGATGTGATTATGTTCTATAACGCTGAACGCAGCGCCCATACTTCCGCAAATGCCAGCCTGCTCACAATTATAAATCGTATTATTACGTACCAAATGCGAGCCGATATTCTTTTTGTTCCATCCGCATCGTACGGCATTGAATGTAACCTCAATATAATGCAAAGCTCCGTCTATCGACAGATCTGCCAACCATGAATTGTGTCCCGAAGAACGTTCCTTACCCAATGTAATTCCGGCGCATTTCGAATCGTGAATAATGTTGTTCTCAATGATCCACCCTTTATTCCAATGCGTAGCAACCATACCGATTTGTTCAGCAGTAGGCGCCCCCCATTGGGTCGCAGCCTGGCTGAACTCAAATCCGCTTATCGTGAGGTAGTCTATTCCTTGTTGCAACGGATAGAAACAAGTATGCCGCGTTGTTATCTCCACTTGTTCTTTATTAGGATTATAACCATGAAAATTGGCCCAAATAGTCGTATTATGGTCATCGACCTCACAACGCCATACATAAGTCGAACCATCGGGGTCGAGTATTCCTTTATCCGGCACAGGATTTAGAATTTCTTCGGGTGACAATTTCTCATAAAGGGACTTACCATTGAGAAAGACTTCTCCGATATGATGAATCCGTCCATGATCGTTAAACCAATCGCCTCCCAGCAATTCTTTATAAGGATTGTAATCACCGAAAAAGGCATTCGGAATCACTACTTTCCATACACCGCCTTTCGTTTTCGTCCATCCGGTGATGACTTCCGAACCCTTAATTTCGACCTTTTCTCCGGGAGCAGCACGGTAAACAATCCTATTATCATCGCTCGTACCTCCGCGCAGCGGATTCACCCACTCACGGTAAGTTCCGGCATGCACCGTAATTATATCACCCGGAAAAGCATAATACACCGCCCTATTGATTGTCTTAAACGGGGCTTCCACAGTACCTGCATTGTTATCATTGCCCTTTACAGAAACATGATACTCACGCCCCTGCACAAAGCAGCACAATGAGCAAAAAAGCAGAATCAGATTTAATCGTTTCATCTTCAAAATAGTTTTTTATTTAGAACAGCGTATCCCTCTATCTTTCGAGATAGTCTTTCAATTCATTATATTCCTGCCATACCCGTTGATTGAGAGAACTCAGCACACCAAGTTCTCCACGGGAATGGACTCTTTTTACATAGGTTTCGAACATCTCCTGAATCGGGGCAGCCATCAGACTTTGATAGGCTGATTCGTACGCTTGACGGGAACTCCGCTTACCACTTTTCCTATCATTCTTCTTCAACCGATAGGCAGGCAACATGGCTCTATCCACCTCGCTCAGCAGAAGCTCAAAACGGAACATGGCGATGAATCTTTCTAGATTCTCACGCTGGATGCCTTCTACCTTTTTCAATGCTTGTCCGGCTGTAAGAATCAGGTGTTCCCGAAACCGGATGCTCTCCTCGTTCAGTAATCCCCACTCGGGAGAATAGGCGAAATATTCTGGAGAGACAATATATCTGTGCTTTTGGCTGATATCCATCTGCGCCAGCAGGGGAGCCAATGCTTTCGCTGCTTTTTTACCCATCTCTTCCGTAAGATACTCTTCGTAGAGTTGCTCCACCGTCTTATCATCTTTTTTATTGGAAGCAAAGTAAGAAAAGGTTTTGAAGTTGAAACGAGGCTCTTCCGTACGCCAATGGATGGCAACCACACCATCCAGGTTTTGCCGGGCAGCCAGCTGCACGTGGTCACGCATCATCTCTACTCGAGGCTGGAAATGCCAGAGTTGGTCGTCGCCTTCTAACCAGGGCACTGCCCATACGTTTCTGTTCCGGGCAATATCGGTCAAGAAATTAGGCTGGGGAGCTTTGCCTAAATCGGGATTGAGGCAACTGAAAATAACGTCCCGTGGAAGGGCTTTATTCAGACCTTCCAAGATGGATGGCAATTGGTTTCCACCTCCCCATCCGCCCAAGATAACCTGTGCTTTAGAGCCTTTGGACTTCAAGTATTCGGTGGTCAGTTTCATATACTCCAATGCCCAGACACCTACGAAACGGGCAGATTCATCGGTTACTTCTTCAAAATAGCTTACTCCGGTCTTGTAAGCTTCGGCAAAAGAGGGATTCTGTAAAGCTCGCTGCACATCGACACCCATAAAAGAGTGCTCGTTCAACCACATCCAGATATAATCTATATCGGGATAGGTTTCCAGAATATTGTCGAGAACTGCATAGTGCAGTTCTATCGCTAACGGGTTTCTTGGATTGGGAACCATATTGGCTTCGCCCGGCCAGTAGAAACAGTCGCCCATGATATTCAAGGAGAAGTACTCCGGAGGAAGCACGCCGAACTCAAAACCCATCGCCATGCGTATGCCACGTTCGTGCGCCAGGTTCAATACGTTGCGCATCAATGCCTGAGCCTTATCGTAGTGTTCATGGGGAGTGGAAGAGGTTACAGAAGCATCACTGCCGAAAGCCTCAGCACCCGGAGGCAGAGGGAAGACACGGCCGGTATCGAATGCGTAGTCTTTCACTTTCATCGGCAGATAGCCCCAACGGGCAGTCAAGGAGTTGTCAAAACATGCCTGAGGAAGAATATTCTTGTATTCTATCTTAATCATCGGTTCCACATAGGTGGCGTAGCGTTCGCCACCACCGGTATAATTATGGAATCCTATGAAATTAATGCCATGCTTCTGGCATTCGTCCAGATAGTTCCGATAGTCTTCCAGATTCCATGCGGTAGGGCCGGAAAGGAAGTTATGCCAAGGAAGTACACCACGGATGTTGAACTTCTCTTGTGCCCGCAAGCCGGCACAAGAGAAGAATAACAAGAGAATCAGGAGCTGATGGGTGTGTCTCATAATTATAAAAGGAACTCTTAATTCAGCACAAATCTGACACGGACACCTTCAGGAGAGTTCTCGAACTTGAGAAAAGCCGTTTTTGAAGCCTCATCCCATGTAAACTCCATTTCTTGCATGCCATTACCTTCAGCATCTGAAACTTGCACCACAGAGGGTTGTACAGGGAGCAAGACACGCATCACATTCGTCGTTTCTTCCGGGGACTTCATGAGTACTGTATAAGCATTATTCTCAATCGTCTCTTCCTCTACCCTGGCGGCTGCGGCAAGAACTTGGGGTCTTTCGGGATTTTCCACTTTATCGATATTATACAATAACGCTTGCTTTCCCGGCTCCACAACAAACTTCGACAACACCGGTAGCGAAGTATCGAAAAGATTAATAAACCTACCCTCCAATACAAGCGGGGTATTATCAATTCCATCATCTATCACCGCCGCAATCTCATACGGAGCACGCTCCAGATAGAAGGAGTTCTTGAACAAGAGTTTCCCGGCATCAGCACCACGTTCATACATTTCCTTTACAGCTTGTATGTACCCGGCATCAGCACCAGCCTTTAGCACAAACTCTTTCGGGTCTTCACGGATAATCCTTACAAAGCCCTTGCCATAGCGGTATTCACCGGCAACGGCATCCGGCTTCATACCCATCTGCTCGAACAAATGTCCGGATGGAGAAAGATAGTTATTACCCTTCTGGTTCCACCATTCCAATACTTGCTGGTAAGGGTCTTTGTCTTGGGCACAATACACAAGGTTTCCGCCCTGCTTCACCCATTCGGCAATGTATTTGTGTGATTCGGGGTCCATAGGTTTCATGTTGGCGTAAGAAAGTACCACAACCTTGGCATCCTTCCACGTCTCCGGATAAGAAACATTTTCCAGATGCATAATTCGCACCGGCACCCCTCTTTTGACCAATGGCATCGTTTGTCCGTAGAAGTTGGAGAAATCCGGATCATCATATTCCCCGTGAACCGCTCCACGCTGGAACATCAGCGAATTGCTCATCATTACAAAGACTCCATCGGAACCGGACACTTTATTATCAGAAACAGGCATCATGCCCAATGCGTTAATCATCACCTGCATCTGCGTGGAGTAATCCCGTGAGATGCGCTCCCGTTTTCCGGTCTTCGGATTCAAGAAAAAACCTTCGTAAATTCTATCGGGCCAAGGCATCATTTCATAATTAGCAATTTTGGGATAAAGCAGTTGTGCGGTGAAAGTGGCTTGATAATTGACTTTATAATCATTCCAGTCACGTGGAAAATCTTCAATCGGGTCGGTGAGGAAGTAGAGCTTGCGATGCGTAGGCTCCGTCATAGACTCCATAGAGCCATATTCCAGAAAAGCGTTTTCAAAGACTCTCTCTGCCTTCACACCGTTATAATAATTGGGAGTTCGCGAAGTGCCCGTCCATACCTGCGCAATATATCCATCGACACACGACAGAGATGCCAAGCTGGCCTCCGGACTCACAATGGACCAGGCAGAATAGTTGACGAGCGAATGTGTGGGAACATAACACCGTACTTCCATGCCTTTCGTCTTTCCATACGCCTTGGCATAACTGAAAACTTCGTCCAAAGCCCGGTAGTATAAGTGATATTTAAGTTTGTTGGAAAGATAGGTATTCTCGGCCGATTCATGCTGAGGCTTCCAATCGAAACCATAAAAATCTTTCCATTCTCTCTTGAAAGCATCACTATAACCGGCGTGTGCCCAGTACTCCGGTTCTTCCAGATAGATGGCGTCAATACCAGCATCAATCACCCGTTTCACCACTTTCTCCTGCATATATCGGATGAAGTTCTTTGTCGGAACCAGGTACGGCACCGGACGGCCATGCCACAAAGTGTCACCGGATTGTGTCACTTGTGCCTCGTCGAAATGGCTGGCACCGTCCCATTTGCCCATGAAATAGTCGTGATAACCACCCCAGGCAATACCACTCATGTAGTGAATACGATATCCCCGGCCTTTCCACGACTGCATACGTTGTTCAAACGACATCTCCGGAGTTTCGTCCATGCCGTAAACAATAGCGATATCAGCTCTGTTATCCAGCGTCTCTTTCCAAGGCGTATTGGTTTGAAAAGCTGTTTTCTCTCTTTCCGTATCTCTCTTCACCGTTACGGGAGAAGTGCAACTACCCAGCATAAAAGCCAAGGCAGTACAAAAGGTTAATCTTGAATGATTTTTTTTCATATCCGTAATACGTTATTATATATAGACTATTTCTTATGAACAATGTCGATATCCAAGCTATAGGAACGTTCTTCCATCGACTCCAAAAAGAACAGTTCCGGATTATTATCAAGTTCACTCTTCCTATCGGCACAAGGATTTAGCCCTATCATATAGCCGCCTTTCTTGAATGATTGCCAGGTTTTCAATATAGGGAACTGGTTCTTCTTATATTTCAGGTTCACTTCAAAACCCAATTTATCATTGTGAAGCCCACATTCACTAAAGCCCCGTCTATCAACATCTAGATCAATGAGATTAAGCAGATGATCCTTTTCCTGCCCATCTTCAGCGTTCACATCCAGTGCAATAGGTGCTCCCTGAAAGACCAAATGTGTATCATCATCTACCAAAGGATAACCGAAGTTACATTGATAAGAAAATAAATACGGAATCCGCGAAGCTCCCAAATTAATAACCGTATCTTTAATCGAAATCTTAGACTTGCCCAACGTAGCAGAAATCGTTCTCCTTAACTCAATATAATCGCCTGAAGGAGTGGTCTGGAGTATTTTACCACAAATACTCATGGCATACTCTCCACGTAACGGATTAGGTTGTAACACCGATTCGATAGTCGCCGGATAACGACTGATCTGCGCATCCCAAGCACCCACATCTTCTCCTTTGTTTCCATAAGTGGTCAGTAATCCTCCCACATTATAATATTGCTTCTTCAATACACTGTGTATATACATCCCGGACACAACAGGTCCGAAAGGGCTGATCCACGCCAAGCCATATTGGTTGATAAATGCATCCGCTATATCCAACCCATAATCTATCACTACCTTGAAACGGAGTCCACTGCCCGTATTGAACCATGCTATCTGAGTCCCGTCTCCTGTTCCTCCCCGAATAGTTGCCAATTCAATGCCCCCAATCTGACTATAATTAGAGATCTTATCTTCATAAGACTCCAAAAGAAAATTATTATTCATCATATTTCTCTATTAAACTACTATAATCACTTAATTTAACTTTAACGTCATTAATTTATACACAATTCTTCTTTGCCCATATTTTACACTGTAAATCAAGATGTTTTCGCAAAAATATGGAATTAAAATCAGGAGAACTTTCACCTTATTAATGAATAATGGTATTATTTTATCTAAATTCATTATATTTGAAGCGAAATAATTAATATTTTATCATGAATATAAAATACGAATCAATACCAAAGAAAAACAGCCGTTATAATCTGAAAAAAGAGTTCTTTCACAACGTACAAGTTCCCTGGCATGTACACCTCGAATATGAATTAGCCTATATTCACATAACAAACGGGACAAAACATGTAGGTAGCCATTTCGATTTACTCCAAAAAGATGAAGTACTTCTATTAGGCCCTTATTTACCACACAACTGGCAAGTTAATAAAAAAGAAATCGGCTCTACCGATTACCAAATTATTATACACTTTTCTGATAATATTTTCGGACAAGACTTTTTCGATTTATATCCATTTACCACTATTAACGATTTATTAAAAAAGTCAGAATTGGGAGTATGCTTCAAAGATGAAGTTGCTTTAATCGCAAAAGAACAAATGGAACAAATGCTACAAATGGATGAATTTGAAAGAGATATCGAATTACTAAAGTTGTTAAATTATCTTGCGATATCACCTAATAAAACTCAGTTATCTTATTATGGGTTCCGGAACACTCACAATGAAGAGAAAGTACAAAGAATGAACAAAGTGTTTAAATATATCACCATTAATTACAAAGAAAACATATCACTGCAAGAAATTGCCGATATTGCCAGCATGACTCCACAAGCCTTTTGTAAATATTTCAGAGAACGAACCCAGAAGACGTTAACAGAGTTCATCAATGAAGTAAGAATTAGCCATGCGTGTAAAATGCTCTATTCAGAAGAATACAGCATAGAACAAGTATGCTATGACTCTGGATTTAACAGTCCCTCAAATTTCAACAGACAGTTTAAAAAGACCGTTCAGATGACCCCATTGGAGTTTAGAAAAAAGGTTCAAGAAAACTACTTACAAAAAGAAAAATAAAGATTCATTAAAGTACAGTTGCCTTATAGCCCCTTCTTATAGAATAAACAAGACGACAATCTTCTGTTTAAGTACGAAAGGCATCATTTTTAAATAGCTAGAAAGTATGACAAATTACATATACCTCATGGTCAATAACCACGTCATCCTCCAGGTTCTTCCAATAAGATAAGAGTAAAAATATATACAACAATTTTAAATTAATATCTCTTGATTCCACATTTCCACCCATCCGCCACCGCCCCTTATTCATTGGCATTTCAGATGCTGTGGAAGCAACTCAAAAAAGGCTATCTCAAAATATTTTGAGACAGTCCTTACTATTTTCGCTGCAACATTAGCACACCCACTATTAACTCTTTGTAATACAGCACATTAACATCTTGCACTATTTTTATTAACATCATATTTACATGAAATAAATAAGCCGCAAACATGATATTAATTTCCTAAAAGTAAGAGTGCCACCCCTCCCTCCCCCTTATACTTTCTCTCCCAAACATAGATACTTATTACGCCAAACATCAAGAACTAATAGCCTGCTAACGATCGTTATACGATTGCTTAACGGCCATCAACCGAATGACAAGAAAGCAGCCTTTAACCCAGCAAACATGCTTTCTCTTCCGAAATAGCCGAAAAAACAATGTGGAGCCGGATTACAGCAGTGTAGCATATGAAATACAACATGACAACATTTCGATAGACAAGCTATTGAACAGCAATCAAGAATTGACAACCTTCAAAATTCAGACTCCTTTTGAATTCGGCTTGAAATTCTCTTCTGTCATACGGCAATGTCTATGGCTATCAGCCAGCCTATTAGACCGGACGATAGAAGCAAAAGTAATAACAACTTCCGGAAACTACCCGATAAAGAAGCATAAAGTAAGGAATGGAGATACAGTAAAAGAAAGCTTTCGGACCTATTCCAAGCAGGAATAGCACCGATAGAACATACCTCCGACGAACAAAGCTACCAATAAGGGTCGACAACAAGACTTCAAGGGAAGAGAGGGAAATTGTGGAA
>OGZA01000484.1_pt1 | contig 30384 bp, 43 predicted proteins | sample 1576591 | NCBI WGS metagenome assembly OGZA01 (sample SAMEA3541565, study PRJEB24748) | human gut metagenome | biome: human gut; feature: human-associated habitat; material: faeces | place: China | collected 2012
CATAGTCTCCGGTTGCCGAGGATGCTCCATAGTCTCCGGTTGCCGAGGATGCTCCATAGTCTCCGGTTGCCGAGGATGCTCCGTGCTTTTCATCGCTTTCAGCGTCCTTGTTTATACGTTTTACCGTATATTCGATTGCAGCTTTAACAAGACCCGCAATGCTGATTTCTGCTCCGATCTTAATTTTTGTAGATGCTACCTTAATATCATCATTATGTTTCTGGATTTCTCCGCTCTGCTCTACCTCGTGGTATACGCTTTCATTTGGAGAATAATAATTCAAGCAATCCAGCGGATACTCGCAAGCGTGAAATCCATGATCGCAAACTTCTACGCTTTCTTCCTCGTATTCCTTTCCCTCTTCGTACTGAAAGCCACGACAAGTCATATCTTTATTAAATCCTTTGTATGTTTTAATACTCTCTCCCATCTAAACTCCCTCCACCTTCAACGAACCATCATATACAAGTTTGCGTATCGTTGGATCATAATTATCATCAATATCATGTACCTCGCCGTGTTCATCCATATATTGCGGTTTTTTTGCTATAAGCAATATTAACTGCGATCTCATTGTTTGTTCGCTAGTCAAACTCTCCGCATTATCAACAAAAATTGGGGCACTCACGCCGTATAACTCGCTAAGAGACCGAATAATGTCAAGCCCGGCTACAATTTTATGTCCGCTGTTCAAAGATGAATATGGGACACCACCCACGGTACACTCGCAGCAATCTTTCATACCGCCATTTAACTGCATTTCAAAGAGTTTGAAATTAACTGTCTTGAAATGGCTGTTGATGGTTTCAGAAACCTTATCCAGTTTGAAACGAATAAACTCTTCCAACAGGTAAAGAATCTGTTCCTGGTCTGCAACCTTCTGCCCAATTTCTTTCTGTTCTTCCTGCAACTGCCCGATACGCTCATCAATCTCAACATTCATGGATGCCTTTGCAATAGTGCTGTTTACTTCATCAAGACGTGCCTGCAACTCTTCTTTTTCAGATTTTAAGGATTCAACTGCTGCATCCTCTCCATTGGCTTTCAGATTTTCGATTTCTACCAGAACTTCATCGTGTCTGGCTTTCATCTTCACATACTCTTCATTCTGCGAATAATCGGCTTCCACTGGCATTTCAGATAACGTTTTAGAGAATGCTTCTTTCTTGGCAATGGCATCCTTCTCCTGTTTCTTTAAGGCTTCAATTTCTGCCTGCAAATTTGTATTTTCCTCCGTTAGTTCAGCAATAAGATTTTTCTTCTCTGTACCAATAGTAATCAGCCGATTCAGTTCAACCTTTTTGTCAGTGTCAAACTTAAATCTTTCTGATTTCAGTTTTTCTTCTGCATCTGCCTTGGCTTTTCGCTTTCTGCTTTCAAAATCAGACTTTAACTGCTCAATTTTATCTTCCGGCAACTTCTGACCACACAATGAGCAAACGGTGCTGTTTTCATCAAATACCCACTTGGATTCATCAAACAGATATTGGAATTCATCAAAAGCCTTTGATTTTTCTGCGTTGTGCTCCTCTCCAAGCCTTTTTCGCTCTGAATCAGCATTGGAAATAACCGTCTCGTTTTCTGAAACCCGTCTCTCTTTCAAAGCAATAGTATCTGCAAATCGCTTCATCTCGTTTTGCAAATCGCGTAATTCTGCTTCGATCTCGCTTCTCCTGTTTGTCAGATCGCGATTCATAGTCTGCATAATCCCAGACATATCAAACTGCAGCTGCATTTCTTCACGTCCTAACTCCATCATTGCTCCGTCAGAATCTTTGATCTTCGCATCAATATCTGCAATTTTGGTTTCCAAGTCTGTTTTCGCAAGTTCCTGTTCTGCAACATCGATGTCAACCTTGGATTTCATGGCTTCGTCAATTCGGACTGGAATCTCTGCCTGTTTCTTCTTCCACTCGTTCAATGCTTTGGAGAATTTTGCTCTAATATCATCCGTAGACGGTGCTTTCTCCAATTCTGAAAGCAATGGTGCATACTTCGCGTCCGTCTGTGCCAGCTCTACATCTGAAACATCTGAAACAAGTTTCATCAAAATATCTCTCTGGTCTTTCCATTTCAAAGAAGAAAAATACTGCGGATTAGTCAGCATTTTGAACATTTCCTCACTCTGCGCAATACCAGATACATACTCCTTAAATTCAGCTTCACTTTTTGGATAGCCGTCAATCTCGTATGAATTTGGATTTCCCTGCAATGACACTGTATTTGTGCCACGCTTCTTGACCCAATTCTGCTTCTGAACCTTGGAAAGCTCTACTTCTTTGCCATCAACGTCCATAATTGCTACAACCTTTATTTCCACGTTATCAATACGTGTTCCTTCCTTATTTAAAGGGCGGACATTAAACTTTTCCTCTCCGGAACTGTTCTTGTTGAAAAGCAGCCATGTAAACGCATCAAAGATCGTTGTCTTTCCTACGGCATTCTGCCCGCTAATCTTCGTTTTCACAGAGAAATTCACGTCAAGCATATTGATGCCCTTGAAGTTCTCGATGTGAATACTCTTAATCGTTATTTTCATTTTTCCCCTCCTCAATCACATCACATTTGCTTACGGAAACCTCATAAGCCACTTTCTTCTCAAACTCCGCATCAGAAATCTTCTTGTCGTATTCTCGGCTCTGGATTCTGCCAATCAACTTAACACGGGTACCGATTTTAAATCCGCCTGCAAATCTTGCATTTCTCCCCCAGGCAATGCACGGAATGTAATCAGATTTCCCATAATCTCTGTTTACTGCAATCAGCATGTCTGTGATCTCGCGACCAAGTGGCGTCTCTCTGTAATTCGGCTCTTTGCAAACATATCCATTGATCGTAATGCAATTCTTATCAATATTCGCATCTTTTGAGTCAATCGCCTCGATTTCACGAACGAACACCGATAAGATCAACCGGCGTCTAGTGCCATCCTGTTTGTTGAATGAGCGATAACTTCCAGAAACCATTACCTCCATTCCCGAATATCTGTCCTCAATATCAAACAGTCTTTCTGAAATGGTTAATGGGATCTCGTCTACGGCGCCGCTCTTTCTTTTTATTCCAAGAGACATTTTGTAAAATTTTTCTCCGTATGATTCATACATAAACTCCGGCTCTGAAATAATCACGCCTGCCAGTTCCACTTTGTTGTTTTCCATTGTTTCTTTATTCATATTTGAAATTCTCCTCGTATTATAATGTAGTAGTGTTTATAGACCCTCTCCAAAGTCTGATTCCGTTTCTTCATGAAGTCTTTCAAGTTCAACCGTCCTGTTCATTATGCTTTTGGCATATTCAGTGCGATTCTCGTATGTTCTGGTCAACGCATCTGATTTTCCGCTATAGATCATAAGGACTGTGCTCATGTCTCCCTCATATTTTTCAAACAACTCCGCCAAATAATCGCATCCAATGAGAATATTCCCATACGGATCATAGAGATCTTCTACTCCAAGACGTTCCATCCGGTCTCTGTGATATTTTTCATAAATTTTCATGAGACCTTTGCATCCACCATTCTCCACATCGGCTTGTCCACTGCTTTCATGCTCGATGATCGCCATTACCATTTCCGGGCAAATATGATATTCGTTTGAAATCTCCTTTATAATAAGGAAGATACTCATTTGAAATCCATGTATCGCTCGGTTCCGTTGCTGTCGTATGTAATGTAGGTAATACCATCGTCAGTGTCATCACCATCAACATAATAATAATGATCTTCGACAATCTCTTCCGCATCCTGCCATCCTCCTTCAATTCTTGATCCGGCATACAATAAGAGTAAGCTGATTATGGTCGGTACCGCTACAATAGGATTTTCCGTTGCATCCGCACACATACAAAGAAAAAAGATCGCCGCGCCTACAAATTCAATCACCCTTGCCAACTTCTTCATACGCACTTCACTCCCGCCACTTATAAGAATCACTTTCAATTTCCTGTCCATGTAAGGACACAAAATCTGTTATTACCGCAATAAATTCTGAATTGGTTGGCTTCCCCTTTTTCGGCGAAACCGTATAACCAAAAATCTCATTGATCGCATTCACATTGCCATTTATCCATGTGACCTCTATTAAGTTCCGGATGTTTCTTTCTACTTTGGATGCGGTAGTTCCGTTCTCTTCTGCGATTTTTGCATAAATTTCCTTCATAACACATCTAAGCGCATCCCTGTCGTCCAGACATTTCTCTATCGCTCTAATTGTGTATGTGTATCCTTTGAGCGAATGGCTTGCGCCGATCTGATCTAATGTTTTTCTTAAAGCAATGTTCGTTTGTTTATCCATGAATTCCTCCTGTTAATCTTTCCAATTCCATATTGTTATTGAAAACTACCAGTTTGCCAGGCTATTCTTCATCAGCGCAACCTCTTTCCAAGAATTTGTTGACGAAGTATATCTGACCCTTTCCGGTTACCTTGGTTGTCCTCGTAATTCTTACAGAGCCATCCGGATTCTGCACGTTACTTTCCTTTACCTCGAACAATCCCTGCTCGACATATCTCTGCTGTGGCATGTTCTTTGATGAACCACTTTTAATAAGGAAGTTATTCTCACGCAACCACTCAAACAACCGCTTCTGTCCTATCTGATAGCCGTTCTGGCAGATCAGCTTTGCCAAGTCTCCGATAAGAATTGATGTGTGACTTGTTGCCACCGCATCAGCAAAGATTTCTTTCGGTTTCATCCTCTTATTTTCAGCAATCAGATTGGTGTTGATTTCCTTAAGGCTGTTGATTTTCTCGTCAGCCATCTTTAACGCTCTGGCAAATATCTGCTCCGGTGTGTTCCACGCCTTTTCCAAGTCGATGAGGTACTGGCGAATTTCTTTTCCTTTTTCCGTTCTCTGCAACATACAAATCTGTTTTGCCATATCAACAGAAATATCAATATCGTCTACCTCTCGCTGAACCTCTCTGGTTCCCTCGATTTGAACCCGTACTTTTTTGTTCGGGGTTGAAAAATCTATGCCCTGTACGAATCCATACCCAGAATATCTTTCAAACCATTTACTGAAACGTTCTGTACCTTTAACTCCGTCTTCTTTCGATAATAAATCGTATAAATCTCTTGCCGATACTGTCTGTGTATCAAAATTTACCTTCACTAACTCGTCCATTCCATCCAACTCCTTTCTGTACTATAATTGATGTCTAATCGGCATCAATCCTAATAATCGTTTCAGCGATACGGTCAATTTCTCCTGCAATGCGAATTTTTGTTTCCGTATCAAATGTTTTCTTGCTTTCCTCTGCCAGTGTTTCAATTTGCTGGTAGAGGGTATCTTTTACTTCTTCAATGCTATGCGACATTCTTCTCCTTTCTACTAATCAATAAGTTCCCTTATTTCTACTCCAATAAATACTCAATCGTAACCCCGAAGTAATCTGCAATCTTTTTCAGCTTGTCTGCCTTTGGCTTGCTCTTTCCAGATTTCCAATCTGAAAATACTGTAGGCGCAAGACCAATATCTTTTGCAACTCTGTATGTAGAAATTCCTCTTGCCTTTACAAGCTGTTCAAACTTCTGATACATTTAAACACTCCTTTCCCTTGAAATTAGTTAGAATATTCTATATAATTTTCTTGTAACATTTTGTGAATGGAGGTGATAATCATGAATGTTTATCGCACCATAACTGGCTATTGCCAGACACAAAAGATAACCTACTCCGTTGTTCTTAATTGCATAGATGCCGGAGATGGAAGTTACTTAAAGGGTACTGTTCAATGTAACTATGTAAAATACGGTGGTTCGTGTGAACAATGCTCCTTGCGGAATAATTATCCAGAAAATTTCCGCTAATTCTGTAAGAGCCGAGCAATCGGCTCTTACAGTTTTTAAAATATTCTAACTTTTTATTGCAAATAGTTAGGAAATCCGTTATAATATGTTTCGGTCAAGAAAAAATAAACGGTTCCATTTTTTAATTATGAAATCGCAACCGTTTTATTAAAAACTATTTATGATTTCATAACTATGGTTATATAGTATACTTCCATAGTCTATTTGTCAAGCATTTTTATTTATGATTTCATAACTATTTTTTATTTGGAGGGAATATGTACGAAATATTTTTGAAACTGCTTGAAGAAAAAGGCGTATCTGCATACAAGGTTGGAAAAGCAACTGGAATAGCCGGTTCTACTTTTACTGATTGGAAAACTGGCAGAAGTGCTCCAAAACAAGACAAATTACAGAAGATAGCTGATTACTTTGGCGTAAGCCTTGATTATCTTATGACTGGAAAAGAACAAAATTCTCCGTATTCTGATGATATGGCGGATTTGTTAGTCGAAGTGGCTAGAAGTGATGACTACGATAGAATTAAAAGATTATTGACGTATTTTTCTGCTTTGAGCAATAAAGATAAAGATTCTGTAGAAAATATAATAAAATCTCTTTCTGAAAAAAATGATAAAAAATAAGAGCGGTCAATCCCGCTCTTTTTCCATGCCAGAAATAAATCTGTAATAAAACTTTAGTTTGTTTAAATCCATTTTATCTAACAAGTTTAAAATCATTTCTCTGTATTCTTCCTCTAAGTTTTCATGCTCAACCTCATTTTCCCCCATTATGTACCTCCAATCATTCCGCACAACAACAGTAGCGATACAACTAATATAGAACTTATGTTCGGTACTGTCAACCCCATTTGACAAATTACCAGAATTTACCAGCTCTTATTACAGTTAGGGGATGAGAAATCGCCATAACTCATCCCCACAACCAGAACTTGAAGTGTCCTTATCGGACAATTTTATTTTACAAATTTTGCCACCATTATTCAAACCATTTCGGTCGCAAGTTTCGACAACTTTGTTACAATATGTCGGTTTTTGTGATTATTTGTCCGGTTACTTTTCCAAAGCCACAAGGCGGTCTTTCATCCGCTCCATCTTTGACCACAGTTTTTCGCTAAATAGCAGTTTAGTGAACAAGGGAAAATGTGATTATTTAGGTTCATTGATATCCGTAAGTCAAATACTTAATGTGGATTTTAAAAAATATACGTCCATCGAATTACAGTTAAGATACAAAAATCCAGATAAATATGGTTTTTTTACTACCCAAAAATTCTCTGTCGACACAATTAAAAATTTAGTTGATAACGATTATTATAGAATTTTTATAAGTAATGTAGACATTGCTGCATGGCTTCCTTTTGGACTTGGATATATTTCTTTAGGTGGAGTAAATACTAACAATGATATCGAATTTACACTTGTTGCAATTTATGGGATTAAATAACGATGTATGCATTATTATTTAATTATGAATAGTCGAAATCCTTTGATACTATTTGTATTTTATCAACGGTTTCTCCATAAAATCCTCTGAATGAAGTTTTAGGAACACCGTCCCATTGCCATGCTGATGTCAACCAACCCAATACAGTTGAAGTGTTTATTGATACAAAGCCGAAATGCTGTTGATATTTAGAATATCCTGTTAAAATATAATTGCCGTAGGGTAAATTTCTTATTGCATTTTTAATATCTATAACAATTTCTTCATTTTTTCCGTTAATATTAATGATTTTTACATTCGCTAAACTGCTATTTAACGATGATATTGCTCCCGTGCATGTCCCATTCCCAATCTTAGAAATATCAGTCGTTCCAAGCATTTTATAGAGATACCGCACGTTTTTAAACACCTGCGATACCTTCGCAAAAAGAGAAGTATGCGTTTCGCCACTTGTCAGTGTAGCAACGTTTGTCCACGATGGCGCTGATCCATCTGCCACATCACTACTTGTAAATGATGTGACATTGCTCGCTGTGTCTCCACCTGTCGCTACTGCCCCAATGTTTTCTGGGGTGAGATTGACATTTCCTCGCCGATAGGATGTTTCTTTTGCACCCTTGACCCCCGTCACCGGGGTACCGGCCAGAACATCCCACTTTCCGTCTGACGTTTTGTAGATATTCGCGCCGGCGGGAACTGCATTGCCGGAGCCCTCTTTAAAATCGTCCGTGGTCGTAAATTCATCCGAAATATTGTACATCCATCCTGCATTGACATCCGGAAGCGCCGGAAGATCTGCAAAAGCCACCGTGCCATGCGGCTGCAATCCACCTTTTAGTCCCTCTGATACGTCTTTTGCCTGCTGATAATAATATTTAGCATTATCAGAGTCCTCTCCCTCCCGGCTGCCGGTACCGCCAACGGCATAACTCTGTGCTTTGGTTGCACTATCTGCTGCAGATTCTGCTTTTCCGATAATTTCTGTTGCTTTTCGTGTGGCAATATCGGCTTTCTCACTAGCTGTAATTGCTGATTCACTGGCGGATGTTGCCGCCGCTGTCGCGGTCTGTGCTGATTCAACAGCTGAATCTCTGCTTGATTTTGCCACATTCTCAGATGCCTTTGCATTAGATTCTGATTGTGCCGCTGCCGCCGCACTTGTCTGTGCATTGCTTTTGGATGTTGCCGCCGCTGTCGCACTATCCTGCGCCTCTGTTGCCGCACTTCTTGCATTATCCTCGGATGTTGCAGCATTGCTTGCGCTTGTTTGCGCCTTTGCAACCTCTACTTTGACCTTTGCCAGATAGTTTGGTTCCAGATGTTCTTCTTTGATGCTTCCCTCTTTTACGATAGCTGACACCTTGCCGTCTGTATCGATGATAAATGCTACTGTATCCGTGTCTAAAAATTCATACTGCGTAATCAGCGCCGATAAATCTATGTACTGCTTCGTGCCATCGATCAGAGTCAGTATAATCTGCTGTGTAGTCGGGTTATAAGTAAAGTTGACAGCAATTTTCTCCATCTGTGTGTCAATGGTAACCCTAGAGCCATTTTTCTTCGTAATGGTAATAATTCCTGTAGATTCCTCAAATGTCACATCTGATACAAGTGTAGCAACCTCTGTTTTTGTTGCCTTGGTTGTGTCAAGCGTAATCACACGGTCGTCAATGGTATCTGTGGCACTGTCCAAACTGTTGAGATTCGCTTCATTCAAAGGCGTAGCATCGCTTGGGTAATTCTCCCAGTTGATACGGTTATATGCTTTATTCATGATCCTCGCTCTCCTTTTTAAGATTTTCCTGCATCTGCTCCCGCTCGGCGATAACGTGCCGGTTTGCTTCCGCTTCTACCTGGTGTAAAATATCCTTAATCACCAGATGTTTAACTTCTATTGGAATATCACTATTCGCATTGATGTAATTTATAATATCATTTTCAAATTCACGAATTTTGGCATTGACCATATTCTTATTCTACTCTCTTTTTTACTTCTTCCAGATTTTCTTGTAATAGCTGCACTGTAGCAATCAGATCAGCGATTAGTTCTGTTTTGTCAAGCGCATAATAGATATTGCCGTCTGGATCTGGATTTTCGGAGCAGATCGCCCAGTCTTCATCTCCGATCGCATTCAGTACATCCTGTGCAATCAGACCGTGACGGTAATGCCCGTCCTGGTCATAGTTATAAACAAATCTGCAAGGACGTAAAGACTGTATAAGCGCGGCGCTCTTTTCTCTGTCAAGGGATTCTATCCCGTGCTTTAGTCGCTTGTCAGAATAAGATTCCCATCCATAGGACGATATTCCTTTTCCGCTTGAGAGCATTTGTGCTATGGTGTTTGCCGACGTGTCGCGCACCGTCACATCAGAGTAACTTGCCGTGAGTTCACGCGTATCTGCCGCCGACCGCAAACCATCCGTTCCCATCTGCACAAGAGTTCCTTCCCGTTTCAGTTCAACCAAGTTGTCCGTACTCTCTGTCGCGTCAATATGCACATACCCACCGGTCATCTCCACAGATCCCCTGAGTTCCAACAAATCAGCTCTAATCTTTAATCCCTCTGCTGACTGGTTAATTTCCGAAACGACACTGTCCCGGGAAACTTTGCTTGTTATCCCCTCTGCATTGACCTGTATTGCCGCCGCAAGCTGTCCTTCTTTTTCCGTTGCCCGGTTGACCTCTGCAGTAATGCTCTCTGCCGTCTGGCTGATCTTACTGGATAGCGTACCCTCGGCGCTCGTTGCCCGGTTGACCTCTGCAGTAATGCTACTCGCATTCTGGGTAATCCGTGATGATAACCCGTCTGCGGTATTTTTTACCTCTGATCGGATTTCCGATGCTGTCTGCGTAATCTGTGACTGCAAATCTTTTTCCACATCAACAATCGTTGACTTCGTTTCCTCAATCGACCGTTCGAGAGTGTTGCTCTTGCCTTTCAGCTGCAATATGCTCCGCTGAATTCCGTTGACCTTACTTGTACGGTACTCTTCCCCGTCTGCTTCCAGATCGTCGCGCAAAGCCTGTATGCCTTTCAGCGTGCGCTTTAGGATGTAAGTCTCGATCAGTTCATATTTTGTATTCAGCCGTACCGCATCTCCAACCTCAATGCATGGATTTCCTTTGCAGTCAGCACTAAATGGTCTGTATATAATTCCTTTTATCTTTGATAACGTTTTTTCTCCAATTTCGTTTAATTCCTTTGTTCCCTTCCCATAAACAAGGAAATTTCCCTCGATCACATAAGTGTTTCCGCCATCACCTACAATTACTCCTATATCATTCTCTTTTTCACGAATTTGCAGTTTGTCAATCGTTCTGACAATATAATCTTCATATTTCGCTGAAATGTACTGGCTTTTACTTATGCTGGTGCTCTTTGGATTTCTAGGGTAAAGATCATCCGCCGGGTAAAGATCATTCGCCGGATAAAGCCCCTGTATCTCTTGTGTTAAGTACACATAGCGAAACTTTCCAACGCGCCCGATATTTCCCATACAACCGTTAATTTCAAGTATACAAGACAAAACCTCTTTTCCGCTTATGGCTTCGCCTATCGTGTTTGTCTCTGCGGTATCTGAACTTCCGCTACTTGATGCTGTCACTTCTACAGTTTTTTCAATAATCATTTCATCATTTACAAGAGATACTTCTTCCTGTTCCACTCCAAAATGATTAAAAAAGCTATCTCTGAATTGTTTGAGCGTTACTTTGCTATCTTTTTGTGGAAGTATCTGATTGTACCAATCAGTAACATCAGATGATAAAATATCATACAAAGCATCGTAAGCTACCACATCCCGGCACGTCCGATCTGCCGTAGGTGTGTCAGAATAAACCTTGTATCTTCCTATTTGGAATGGTTTATCTTCGTGACCATCAAGAGTCATCTTTGCAGTCAACCACTTGCCTTTCATTGGCAAGAATACATTGGACACCGTGAGTTTAATCATTCCGGCTTCACATGCCCCGAATGTTAATTCAGATTCCGAACACAAGCTTTCTGTCAATTCAAATTTTTCTTGGTGTAGTTCGGTGTTTGTGATATTGATTTTCCCATCATCAGATACGATGTTTAACTGTTTGTCTACGCTGTCCTTTAAAAACAGGCTTGAATATTGGTAATTAACCATCGTATACACCCCCTATAAATGCCAATCTTACAGAGTTGTAATGAATTTGACCTCCATAAGTTCCGTATATTGTAGATTGAAAATCTGCCATGTAACCATACTGTGTTACATAATCGTCATACTCCGGTATGTATGCCGTGATATAGCAGGCTCTTTCGGTTGCATTAGTGAACTGCTGACGTATATTACTTATAATAGAATTAAATTCCGTGTTTGTAAGCATAGCCGGTGTTTCAAACTCAACTTTTAACGCCTTTAATTCCACAGCATTTCTATGTAGATATCCGTTAGCGTCCGTATAATCATCTAAGTCCTGCATATTCACATATGGGCTATATGTCTCTGGTTTCATAAAAGACATTGGAACTGTATAATTTCCAATCTTTAACAACCAACCGCTGTACGCCATGTTTCCACCACCTAACTGTTTTGGTTTGCGGCTGTCTCAAATGACAGTCGGTAAAATGGGTATAAAAATAGCACCTACCAGTTTGATAGATGCCACTTCTTTTTCTTTATCTATTTTGTGATTACTTCGATATTGGGCGCTTTAATCACAATTTTCTCCGGCGTGTGAATTACTTCCGTGTTCCCATATGTAATCTTGATTTCCTGTTTTTCCATATATACCTCCTATTGAATTTAAAAATGAAAAGAAGCGCATCTCTGCGCTCCCTCTTATATACCCGCTTTCCCCAGCCTTTCCCAATCTGCATCCCTAGTACATTCATCCTTTTTCTTCAATAAGTTTTCGTTCTCTTTTTCCAGTTTTTCTATTTTTATTTCCAATTTCTTTTTCTCTTTTTTCAATGCAATATTCTCTTTTTCCAAATCGTCCGCACGAATAAGCGCGTTTGACTCCCGATTAAAAAGATCAGTATTGTGCGCCTTTAATGCATCTTTTTCTTTATTTAACTCTCTTATTTCCCATTTGTAATTCTTTTTATCTTGCGTCATCTTAATTTTCAATTCTTCTATCGTTTGATGTGCTTTATTCAACTTCTTTTTGCACTCATTTAGTTCTGATTCAGACTCCCTATTCTCCATCGTAATTCTCCACATATTAAATCCAAATTTATATGAAAGTGTAGCCACAATCATTACATATAATTTTATTTATTTCATATGTTTGATCTTTTCTCAAAATCTTTTCCTTTTTATTTACTAAAGTAAACGGTTTAAATGGATTTAGATTTGCAGTGTATCTTGTCTTTGTTTTGCCTGGTACAAATTTCTGCTCCGTATAATGAGAACAATTTTCGCTCCCACATCTTGGACAGTAAACCTCTTTTTTTTCTCCGAATAAAGTATATTTATATATACCATTAAATCCCGTGTTTTGAGATCTTTCAACAGAATTTCTTAAGAATAATTTTCCAACACCTGTAATCTCTGGCTCTTTTGGGCGTTCCCACCCTCTATCATTTTCGTTTTCTTGTTCGTATGATTTATAAAATTCACTTTTCCCCGCAGACATTTCATTGTTTTCGTGTTGTTTCAACGGAAATCCGCAATTGATACACATTTCTGCTTTGTCTGAAATTTCTTTTCCACATTCAGGACATTTAATCAACGCCATGTGTTACCCTCCCGCCACTTGTAATAAAATGATTCTACCACAAGTGGCGGTATTTGTCATTAGAAAATATATGCTTCTCTTCCAGTTCTGTTAAAATAATCTTTTGCATAATTGCGAGCACTTTTTCCGATCTGCTCTGATGTAATCCCAAATTCTTTTTCCAAAATTTCTTGAAGCAACTGATTTTGCTGTCTTAGCAATTCCATTTCCTGTTGCGCCGTACTGTACACGGCATCTCGAATACCGGTAATTTCCTGTCCACCTGCTACCGCTGTTTTCCCTCCGACAGTTCCCAGCATTTCTGCCCGTCCATTTTCTCCTGCCATAAACATACTGTATTGGCTCGGGAATCCTCCGGCGGCAAAAGTAGGAATTTTCCCAAGATTTATACTTCCGGCTCCAACAATCTGCTTTCCAGCAATGTTTACAGCGTCCCACGAAAAAGAAAGCTTTGAGTTCATCCAGTTTGCAAATCCGTTCCATATGTGCTTTACAGCGGCTATAGCATTATTCCATGCATTTTTTAATCCATCTGAAATACCACTAAATGTCCACTTGTCTGTTGTAAACTTTGGAGCAACATCTTGATTCCACCACTTATAGAATCCGGTGTTTTCCCACCATCCAGTAAATTCCTCCCACTTTTTAGATAGACCTTTTCTTATATTTTCTCCAAGGCTTTTCCATGTATTTACTGTAAACCATGGAGAAACTTTTTCGTTCCACCAAACGGCTATACCTGTGTCACTCCACCATGTAGAGAATTCCTCCCATTTAGTGGAAAGACCTTCTTTTATTCCGTTTCCTATTTCAAGCCAATGATCTTTAGTAAACCAAGGCAAAATATTTTCTTGAATGTATTCAGATGCTTCATTCCACTTTTCTTCTATTTTACCTTTTATTTCTCCTATTTCTGTCTGTATTGAGAGCTTTTTTTCTCCCCAATATTTCTTTACATCTTCCCACCATGAAGAAACATCCTCTAAAGTTGTTGTTAATTTATTGCGAACGGGTAGTTCAACATCTAATCCCCACCATTCTTTTACGTCGTCTTTAAACCCAGATATTTTTTCTCTCAAGTTTGGAAGAACAACTTCTGCTCTTAAGTCCACATTATCTAGACCATTTATTTGTTTCCACTCATCTATCCATGCTTTTAAATCAAAGCTACTTGGAACTTTTAGGCTGTCTGGTACATTATTGTTAAAATCGTTTAGTGCCTTTTGGTATTCATCTAAAGATGCATAATCTTCTTTTTTCGGCATCTTAATGTTTAAGTCAACTCTGTCTGAATAACGATCAAGTATTCCTTTTTGACTCAAAATGCCCCCACCATATGCATTTATCCACTCAAACGGATTTATAAGCTGCTTTAAGCTTTCTTGCAAATATTGTAAAAATCCACCATCCTTATATGCTTTTACTAGATTTTCTGCATCTTTTTTTATACTGTCTTTTCCAATAGTAAAAGTTAACGCCCCAACTGCAACGGAAAGTGAAATCGGAACTACATAAGAAAGAATTGACTTTACTGACTCTTGTCCAAACGCCGCCACAAACTTCTCACTAATCAGTTTTCCTATCGTTTCCTTAAGAATTTTACCTGTAAGAATTTTACCTGCATACTTAAGTGCAAATGCTCCAATAATAAGAGATATTGTCTCAAGATCAATTTCACTCAAAAAATCCGTTACACCATCCCATACTTCTGACCACTTGATATTTCCAATTGCTGTTGTAATAGTGTCATATATTCCATGAACCCATGTATTGATTGTTCTACCAAGTGCCGAAAAATCAAACGTTTCAAAGAAGCGATTCACTCCTGCGGCAATGGAATCTCCCAGATTTGTCCAGTCAAATTCTTCTCCAAATGACAAGGCTGCATAAATTGCTGTGTTAAGCGCACTTGCAATCGTCATGCCGACATCTCCGAACAATCTTGGTGTAATAAGCCCATTAAGGAAATCTGCCAGACCTTTTCCAAAGTTTCTAGCCTTGGAATAAATTCTATCCCAGTCAATAGATTCCATGGCATCTGATAACGCATCGCTGATATATGCCCCAAGTTCCCGCAAACTTCTGATCTGACTCTCATAGTCCTTGAAAATGGTATCTACCTGTACCAGCCCACCGGACGCACCACCGCCGGATGCACCGCCACCGCCGGAACCACCAGCGCCAGATCCGCTTGAATTATCCGGAGTGGTAATCAGATTTAGTTCGTCAAAGGCTCTTAAGCCCTTATTCATCTTTTCAACGTTTTTCGCTGCCTGTCCAGTGCTGTCTGCTATATCAGCCGCGCTCCCTGCTGCATCAGACCAATCATCTGCCAAACCACCGGCAGAAATCTCAAATTTCCATCCGAAAATTGATCCTAACGCATTGGTTACTGTCGTTGCAAAAGCAATAACTTTCTGCATGACTGCATTAAGAGTTCGAACAAACGGTTTAAAAGCGTTAATCAGTGCGCCACCGATAATAGCCGCAAGCTGTTCAAATGACTGCTTAAGTATTCTTATCTGGTTTGCCCATGTGTCTGCTGTCCTCGCAAAGTCTCCCTGCGCCGCGGCTGTATTAGCCATAACATACTGATACCGGAGCATGGTCTTTTCTGCCTGCGTCATAGACGAAATGTCGGCATCTAGTCCCTGTTTCATAGCCCACTCTTTAAGAGTAGCCTGTGTGAGGTCAAGACCGTATTTTCTTAAAGGCTCTGTCTCTCCGGTAAATACTGCCTGCAAGTTTCTAGCAACGTCAGACTGCTCCATATCATAGAAAGAAGCCATATCCGCGGTCAGCTTTGTAAGCTGTAGCGACATGTCAGCCATCTTTCCTTGTGAAAATCCCATGGCTGTACCCATAGCTTGGAATCGGCTTGCCACCTGTTTAGCGGTCAACTCTGACATGCCAAAATCCTGTATGGATGTTTTTGAAAAGTCCTGTATCAGCTTCTCATAATTGCCGAATGTGGTACGTACAACGTTCTCAACCTCTGTCAAAAAAGATGAAATGTCGATTGCATCTTTAATCTTTGAAAAAGCACGGAATAACAGCCAGTATGATGCATATAGTTTTCCAAATGCTGACGCAAGACTAAAGCTGCTACTCTTCGCCTTGTTCGCAGATCCGCTAAAAATGTTCAAACTTTTCCCGAGTGATGTTGCTGCTCTACCGGATGATGCGCCTGTTTTTGCCAAATTTGCAAGTGCTTCTGTCATTCTGATGATGTTTGCGCTTACGTTTGGTGCTTTTGAAAGCGTCTCAAACAGGTATTTAAGGTTATCTGCAAGCAAAGGTATGTTGTTTACTGCCCTGCCGCTCGCAACGCTTCCTAACCTTGATATAGACGTCACAAGACTACTCATGTTTGTCATATCAAATTTCAGTTCGCCGATTTTATTCATCTGGCGCACAAAATTCTGTAGTTGCGCTGATATTTGCGGCAAATTGGCTGTCGCCTGTGTAGAAATTTTACCACCAAGTCTGCTGATACTTCCTATCAGATTGGTCAAACCTGTTGTATCAAAGTTAAGTGCCCCTACGCTGTTCATTCCTTTGACAAAGTAAGCAAGGTCATCCTTAATTTTAACTAGATTGCTTGTTCCTACAGTAGCCAAAGTTCCGCCCATTTTAGACAGAGCCGCCGCCGTATTTAAAATACCGCTAGTATCAATCGTTTTTGTATCTTTCATTCCTGCCGCAAGATTTTTCATCGCCGCAGATATACCATAGAAAGATGATGTGTCTACATTTGAGAATTTGCTTAATGCGGTGGCAAGTGATGTAATCTCTTTTGATTTTGCACCCTTAAACCCTGTTACCGCGTCAGACATGCTTCTAATTCCAGATGCTATGTTTGAAAGTTTACTAGTATCAAATGATAGACTTTTTCCAAGACTATCCAAACTTGATGCAAGTTTATCAATGGAATCGCTCGCTTTTGCAGAATCAGCCTTAATTTTTATCTGTAATTCATCAATATCTGCCATGACCGCACCAACTTTCTACGCATAATAAAAAGACGGTAGGCTGTGACACCTTACCGTCCTTGATTTTTTACTGAATCAAAATTTTCTGCCCTACATAAATTTTGTTTGGGTTCTTGATCCCGTTGTCTTTCTGCAATTTTGCAACCGTTACATTGTTTTCTTTTGCGATCTTTGAAAGTGTATCGCCGCGTCGTACCGTATACGTTGTCTTTTTATCTGTAGACTGCACAGAAGCATCCGTTGATCGAATATCTCCATCGTTGCACCAGCCTACTGCAACTCCATTTTTTGAAAAGCAATATGGATTATGCGTACCCGCCTTGATTCGTGTAATCGTTCCGGAAGCATACTTGATGATCGCATCTCCAATACCATCCGTGGAAGATTTGTAGTAAGAAGAAACCGTGATTTCCTCTCCAACCTTATGAAGCGTGTTCTCTGGCTCTGGCATTACATTTACCGTGTCTACCGCTACATACAGTTCATTCAGATCGACGCATCCGGAAACACCGGCTACAAATCCCTTTGAACTGTACTGCCATCCGTAAAGTTCATGAAGAATATCCGGCTTCTTGTCTTCCGGTGCGTCCGACGTAATCATCGTAGGCGTACTGGACGGGTATCTTGCAACCCAAAACGGGCAATCAATATGCTCAAGATATGGCTTGATATAGCTGTTGTAAAAAGACAGACCCGTGTATACACCAAATTTGCACCCTGCGGCTTCAATGATCTTCTGATATTCATTGATAATAGAGACAATCTTATCGCCAATATTCTGCTGGCACTTATCCTCTACATCCAGCCACACCATCACATTTCTTCCGGCAAGAACTTCGATCACTTTTTTCGCATCGGTCTGTGCCTTTTCTGCGTTGGTTGCGTAGCTGTAATTATATACGCCCTGCACCGGAACGCCCGCTTCCGTTGCTCCTGTCCAGTTTGCTTCAAAATACTTGTCCGGCTGCAAATCTTTTCTGATTACTTTCAAAATGGCAAATTCAACGCCGTTTTCTGCTACTTTTGACCAGTTAATATTTCCATTGTACCCGGAAACATCAATACCTTTAATTTTCATGTGGCACCTCTTCTTTCTTTGGGTGGCTCAACTCATAATTTGATTGCATAATTTTGAGTTTTGCCACAAATAATTCTCTCTGTTTCTGAATTTCCTCTTCTGTCATTTCAGAATCGTTTAACAAACTATGCTCTGTGATAGGCTTGTCTACATACTTTGATTTAGCTTTTTTACCAGCAAGACAATGTTCTACTGCCACCGATACCGCAGACAATCCGTATGTTCCAAACCACATCCACATCTCATTGTCTCTTTGCTTTTTATCTAAGTTGTAAGCATCCGCATAAGGCTGTAAATCAGCTGGGCAAGACGCGTCTATATCACACACGGTAAATCCATACCCTTTAGTGACTAAAAGCCAGAATGGGCGAATTTCCGTGCAATACGTTTCCCATGTAAGTTCTCTCTGTTCTTCTACTTTTTCCTCGGAGTTTTCTTCTCCGCTTCTTTCTGCTCTGCTTTGAGCAGTTTTGATAAAAAACCGTTTTCAAGTAACTCTGTTAAAAGTGCATTGTAAAGTGCATGAACATCTGCATCTTCTCCGTCAAAGTAGTCATCCAGCATGGCATATACTTTTCCAAGCTGCTGTTCCTTTTCTTCTTCAGTTTCCAAGTTGTATCCAAGCTCCTCTTTGTGAAACTTCTGCGCGCCTACAAGGATTAACTCCGGAATAAATAAAAGGATTTCGTCAACCGCTTCAATATTTTTCATCTGGTCTAATTTTGCTACTTTCTTGATAATTCCGCTTTTCACGGTTGCTTCATATCCGAATTTGATCTGTAACTCTTTCTCTCCAAGCTTTAATTTTGTCATTTTCTTTCCCTTTCTCCCTCTCATATAGGGAAAGGGCAGTCCGAAGACCGCCCTATTCTTTTAAACTGTTCCCTCAAGTTTCGCTTCGGTTGTCTGATTATCGTCAGCCGATTCAACCGAACTATTCGACTGACGTGTTATTCCCCCGGTGTAAACGCTACAGCCGTGTCCATTCCCTTGTATTCCTCAATGGTAAGGTTCATTTCAACCGTCAAAAGCTCATTCTGACCAATCTCCGGCTGCGGCATCTGCTCCGGTGGCTGCGCAACCACAAAAAACGCATCTGCAAATCCAGGAATAATGGTTTCAAACCACATTCTTTTTCCATCGGTAAGCGCTTTGTACGCCGTGATAAGTGCTTCCCACTCTTCTTTTGTGGCATCCGTAAGGTTTACCGTGATAGGAAAAGAGCCACCGGTATCTGCGCGCCCCTTTACATATCTGGTAATAGCATCTTCTAATGCAGATGCGTCAATCTGTTCCGGCTCAATGTTGATACCTCCGATTGCGTTAATTCTTGTAAGCTGTTTAAACGATGTAGGCTTTGTTCCGGCTGTCGCTTCTGTGCCGTATCCAAACGTAATGCCTAACGTAGACAATCCTGCTGCTGCCATTTTTACCTCTCTTTCTACCGCCAAATAATGCGGTTATCGGGCACATCTTTTTGCACCCGGTGCATAAAAAATAGAGCCTTTCGGCTCTTTTACATCAATCTGTCGTTAGCTCCGATTATCCTCCGGAACCTTGCAACGCTTCTAAATTTTTTCTCGCTGTCGTTTTTAAACTCCGGAATTGCTGTGATTTGAAATCGCATCTGCTTAAAGGCATCAGCTAAAATAGCCATAATCCCTTTTGCGTCGCTCTGCTTTGTGTTTGTAATGACATCAACCTGTATTGTTTCCTGCACCGAATTTACGAATGTTCCCTCTAAATCTGACCCACGTTCAAGCCCCGGCATCTCATGGATGTAAATAGTCGGGAAAACAGGGTCTTTATCCAGGTTTTTTTCAACCGTTGTAAATGCAGTGTCAAAATTCATGCTTTTGTATTTTTTCTGGAGTTTTGGTTTTGCAATCGTTACCACATTGGAGAAAATGTTTGTTTCAAGGTCAAATACCCACTGGTTGCCTGCCATTATCCAAACACCTCCTTCGCTGTCTGTGTAACAATCTGACGCAACTCATTTGCGGTCATATACATAAATGGTCGGCTTGGCATTCCCTCTGTAAACCACCAATCGCCATTGTCGTCCTGATAAAACCATCCATATCTTCCATCTGAAATCTGATGTATAGTTTTTCCACTTGCGTACTGCCACGAAACACCATCCGGCAGTTTCCCAGGATAAGGACTTTGCTGTCCCACAATTCCGGTTCCAAACTCAACAAATGCGGCGTGGTCTGTACCGGCTATTACCGCCCATATCCCGCCACCCTTAGTGCTTCCTTCATATTCCGCGTGAACACTTGAAATCAGTTCCGATGTAAATATTGCGTCAAGGTCAGCAATTTGCACTCTGGCAATCTCTACGCCCTTTTCTGCGAGTTTTTCTGCCAATAGCTGACACTTATATGTCAAGCTGTTTTGATAGGCTCTAAGCTCTCGTATGACGTTCTTAACATACTTTTCAGACAGGCTCATTGTGATTACTTTCTTTCCCATTCAGCACCTACTTCACATTTTTTTGCAATAAGAACAAATCAACCGTCAATCCCTCGTCTGCAACACCTTTTACGATGTAATCAGCCGAATTTTCGTCAACGATTGTATTCTCTTCATCTTTGTACCTTACATCTGACCGTTTCCATACCAAAGAGCCGACGTTCAATGGAAGTTTCCCTTTGTCCTCGACAATCTGAACAAAGTTTGTGGAATTGTCAACGCCAAACTCTTTTATAAGTGCTTCACTCAACTTATTGCTGATTGAAGAATAAAAAACCACAGGCTTCTCATAACCTGTGGTATATTCTCCGGTTGTTTTCGGTATTTTGTTTCCATCTTCATCGAGGTAATAAATTACATTTCCATCTGAATCAGTATATGAAGAATATTCGATGTTTCCATCCTCGTCCGTCACATACACCGGAACCTTTCCGCTCTGTAGCGAATAACTCATTTTTTGCTTATTGATCTCAAGCATTTCACTTCACATCCTTGCCGAACCGATTCCACAGCTCAGAAAGCTTTTCCCATCCATACATCGCGACAAACGCAACAATAAATCCTGCAATAATAGCCGCCAAGATCATATACCATAAAATTGATGTCTGGATGTACTGCATGTATGCCACAAACGCAGCTACCGTGATACCGATGGAAAGGAAAAATACCAAGATGTCCGTCGGAACCTTGGAAAATACGCCTACACCTTTGATTACCTGTGTTACCACAGACACAACAAATGCCAGCGCACCAATAATCGCCAGAATAATTGTCATGTTAGCAATTACCGCCTGTATAATATCCATGATTAAACCTCCTTGTCATCATTAAGACGGGTTTCTATTCCGTCAATTCTGTGATGAGCCGATTTCACACTTTCCTCGACCTTTATGATCCTGTTGTCATGAGAATTTATTTCTTTTCGCATCTCAGATACTTCATTTTTGATCTCGGTCGTGTTGTTTGAAATGGCATCCAACTTCATGTTAATGCGTGTGTTCTCCCTCACGCGTTCTTCAAGATCCGTGTTGTCTGTCCTTTTGTTGCTCTTCAAGCCCATAAAGACGGAAAAACCAAGCGACAGCACGCTTATAATGATTGCTGTTGATATTTCAATGGTCAAATCATATACCGCCTTTCATTTTTATGGCACACCGCCCACCACCGCTCAATGTGTGCCGCCTGCTACGTTTTGCCAACATCGGCAAAACGTAACGCACAATCTTCTTTTATTAATGCCCTATAGGCGATGTTAAATTGCTTTTACAAACGGAAATACTCCAACAAATAAGCTTTCCCTGTCTTTCCAGCTACGGCTTACGCCGTTTTCTGAATAACTTGCCATATAGGCTTCTCCTGCCTGTGAATGGTCGTACACGGATAAATTGACGATTACATCCTCAAACTGTTTCAAGTCTTCGGATATTTTTTCATCCGTGTAGCTTTCCGGGTAATTCCGCTTGCTTACCACTTCATTTCTTTCCTGCTTGATAAGCTGTTCAATGTAAGGGTTATCTTCTTTCTGGTCGAAAACGACAACATCAGAAGTAACACCATCTTCGTCCGTAACGGTTTCAATATGAAATTGTTTCAGTCTGATTTTGACATGCTCTAATGTTGTATATCCGTCCATTCTTTCCCACCTATAATCCGAACTGCTCAATCAAAATGCGTTTCAGTTCCGCTCCGCTGATTTCTTCTGCACCTTCGATTCCATGTTCAGCGGCAAGTGCCTGTAAATCAGCAGTGCTCATACGGTTAATGTCCGTTTTTGTGTAAGCACCGGGAGAAGTGCTAATATCATCTTCTTCCGGCACATTTTCTCCCGGCATATACCATTTTCCTTTATGTTTTACTTTGTATTCGTAAACCATATTCAGCCCTCCTAATAGCACTTAATTACATAGGTGCTGTCCATTCTCTCATAAGACGGAAGGACAATTTCGGAAACCGTAGTTTTTGTCTGTACCGGGTCTTCTGTGACTGAAACAGCTACGGCAACACCGGTATTGACGATGGAAACATCTGCTGTTGGTTTTCCCATAAGGTTCCTTTCCTCCGGGGTAGTTCCGTACCAGGTATTTCCAAGCGCTCCGTTTGGAATAAGAGTGGCAAATCCATCTGGGTAAAACTTTGCGGCGGTTCCGGTTTCATTCTTGTACTGCTTTGAGTACACAATAATGCTGATGCCTAACTCATTGGAAAATACTTCTTTGACACGGTTATCATTCATAAACACCGTTGCAGTCGCATTCTGCGCAAGAATGGCGTTTCTGATTTTTTTATTCTGTTTCAAGTAGTCCATAGTCTTACGAGAAACAATCATGATTGACGGTCTTTCTCCGGTCTCTGCATCAACGGCATCAAGTGCAACAGCAACGTCATCAAGTGGGTCTGAATTTTCTACATCATCCCATTTGTCAGTCGTTGCGGATAAAGCAGCATAATTTTTAGAAGCATATGTTCCATTTGGGTCATAATTATATGCGTATGTAACACCGTTTGCCTGAATAGAAATCTTCGGGTGTCCGTCAGCCGGTGCTAAAAGCTGCATAATCATACGCTCCGGTACAACATTTGCTCCGTCAATCAGAGTATTAGCATCATCAAAAATTCTGCTTAACACTTCTGCTGCATATGGGTCTGTGCTGTCCTGAACACGCATGATTTCCTGCTCGTCTGCTTCTTTAATAAGCATAGACTCTCTGAAAAATGCCATTTCTGTTTCTGTCAGCTTAAATCCCTCACGACTTCTAAGCGTAGATACTGCATCGAAATTTGACGGTGCAAGAGATACAGGAAGTCCTTTTGAAGTTTTAATCCACTTCAAATCAAGTCCCATCTTCTTTTTTGCAGGGAATAATCCGGAACCGAGATATGCAATCTTATTACTTGCAACTTCTGTGTTTACTAACGCAATCGCTTTTGCGTTATATGCGTCTCTAATATTCATTATTTTCTCACTTTCTACCGATATTTTTTACGGTTAGCGACTAACTCTAAGTGTCAGCCGGTTATCAGTTATTCAAATACAATCAGCGGCAGTGCTGTCTTTACTTCGCTTGCAATCGTAATATTTGCATTAGCATTTGCATTCTTTTCATTTACGACACCAAACGCCTTAAGGATTGTTCCATTTGGGTTTGTTTCATACACATCCGACAAAAGGATGCCGACCGGTGCTGTCGCATTATCCACTTTACCATCCGCAGCAATCGGATTTCCTGCTTTGCAAACTCCGCTTGTGAATGCTGTTGTATCAAGAGTAATCTCCTCGAATAACTCACCACCAAGTTTTCGTTTCAATATTTCTTTCTGTGTTGTAACACTGGACTCTTTAAATTTCATCGTTTACCTCCTAATTCAAATAACTGTCTACGATTGACTTCGCCGCTTCATTTGTTCCGGCTAAAGTCTTACCGATTGTTTCCGCTGTTTTTTCAGCTTCGCTTTTTTCTTTCCCTTTATCTCCGCCAGCAGTTCCTCCACCCGGATTTGTGCTTCCGGCTGCAATCTCCTGTTCCTTTGCCTGTGCTGCTGCGGTTTCTTTTTCGGATGTAATCTTTCCAAGAGCGTCATAATCAAGACTTCCATCATCCTTTACAACAGATTTCGCCTGCTCCGAATTGATTTTTAACTTTTCCATCAATGCTTCGCGCTGATCTCTGATGGCGTTTTTCTTCTGCATATCTGCAATCTGCTGATTTGCTGTCTCTAACGCCTTGTTTGCTTTTTCAAGTTCCGTGAGGTTTCCTGCTTCCATTTCATCCAGCTTTTTCTGCAACTCATCTGCGCTGTCTGCCTTTGCCTTAAGCTCTGCTGCTTTTGCCTGTTCTCTCTGTACAGCACTGCCGTAATCAGCAATGATTTTCTCAACATTTTCCTCACTGATACCCATTGCAATTAACTCTTCTCTTTTCATTGATTACCTCCGATATGTCTTTACGAATTTTTGCGGTGCAACGACACCGAATGACACTGTTGTTTTTTACGCTCACAACTTTGCGAATTTTTATAAAATAAAAACAGCCGCCGATTACTCGGTAGCTGTCTTATTTTGCTGTTTATTTAATTGATTTACAATTTCCTGTGCTTTTTGTTCCTGCTCTTCTGCATCATCAATAGTTTTCCATAAAGCACCCATGTATGGCTTAGACTGCAAAAATGTTTTTTCCGAATCGCCCCAGAGTCCCACCGTTTTAATGGCAATAAGAGGATGTATGCCGCACTCTAAAAGCTGATATAGTGTTTGCGACTTTGTATACATATTGTCCTGTGGGCTATGATTGATTTGCACATCAAAATCCCTTATTGATAAATGCAAATCATGGTCTTTAACGCGTATTACATTTAAGACAACTTTTGCAAGTCTCTTCTCTGCTGATTTCACGATTGGGTCTTTTAATTTTGCCCTTGTTTTTGAAAAATCCCAACCATTTCTCAACTCTACCGCGCCCTGTGTATCGCCTCCGGTATTTCCCTGCTTGTTTGGTATGGCAAGAATTGATAAGGCATTGTCCCAAAGATCATCTTTTGCCACCTGGCACTGACTCTGGTTAAGTTCCTGTGTCATGATTTCAACATCGGCTTTGTTGTCCTTGTTGTTGGACTTTACCGTCAAGGCATGACTCATTTTCATTTGTTGAAATGTCTTTGTGTCAATCTCACAGTTTACAAATTTTACCCAGTACTGAACAAACTGCTCAATTCCATCCATTCTGTTCGACTGCATATTGTTAATGGCATCCAGAAGACCTATGACAAGTTCAATGTCTGATATTCTTTCGTGGTTGTTTGGAAACTCAACAATAGGAATGCTTCCAAATGCGTGCAATTTCCATTCAGAAACTACTCCATTTTGAATTTTGCATGAATGACTGTCTGTATAGCACAGTTTGTACCATCTTCCATCCTCGTCCTTAAGTTCTTGTACTGCAAGAACCGGTTCTTCCGTGCTCCGATTATAAATAACACACGTATTCATCGGAGTAGGAGCAACAATTTGAAATGGTATTTCTCCATTTGAAAATCTCACCGCCTTGAAAGATGTTCCGGTTGCTGACTGCCATTCACCAGCTTTAATGTCCTTTTCCTGCTTATTTGCGTCTACAAGATAGTCATTCAGCGCATCTACTGCCTTATTGATTACATCGTCATCTTTTCGACTGATAAACTGGATTGGCTCGCCATATGTCTGTCCTACTTTGAACTGAACAATCTCGTATGCGTGGTTTTCAACAATTTTATTCGTAATGTCACTGTTTTGCACCTTTACGCGGTACAAAACAGGTTGGTCTCCTTTGTAATACCGCCATAGGTATTCTATGATGGTTTTGTTGTAATAATAATTACCGATGCAGTCTCCCACCACCTTGACAATATTGTCTGCTGTGATGGTTTCAACATCAGTATATAAAATTTTTCGCCCATAACAGCCCTTAACAAGGTCTTGGAGAGATGATTTATTATTCATAATTAACTCCTAAATAAACGTCATCCCACTGGATGTTGACCGGATTGGAATAGATTTTAATTCTGTTTTTCCATTCTCCGGATAAAAAACAACTTTCTTGTGGCATTTCCTACATTCCACAGAAATGTTCATTGTTGAACGCCCATCGTGTGTGGCAACTTTTCTTCCGCAACGCGGGCAATATATTGTTTTTGGTTTATATACCATAAAGTCCTCTTTTCTTTGCAAAAGAAAAAGCACCGGAGATTTCTCTGCGATGCTTTTCTAAATTGGGGGAGGTGAAGTATTCAACTTTTGTTGCTTTCTTCGATTATAACTATATCATTTTTTCAATATGACATTCTATGACATTTTACAAATAAGTTGCTCCATATTTTTGCTCAAATTTTTTTAATGCAATTCCATGAAGCCTTATTGTTTGTCTCCAAGAGTAATTCATTTCGGTTGCAATAACCTCAAATGTTTTTTTTTCTATGTACTTTGAAAACAACACATTATAGACATTCTCATCTTCCATGCTGTCTATCTGACTGACAATCTGATCTCTTTTAATGATATAATCATCAACCAGTGCATCGATCTTCCTTTCCATTTCATCAATCTTTGCCTGCTTCGCGCCTATTTTGTCAAAATTTGGGGTTGTCATTACTCTTTCTTCATTTTTAATTGACGATATGCTGCATGCCAGCTCTTTAAGTTGTGCAAGCTCTACCAGCTTATTATTTATCATCCGGTTAAGCCTGCTTATCTGGTTCAAATAGTCCTTTGTTGTCATATCAATACCTCCTAAACGGATTTACTGCCGCTTCTACTTTGGCTACGTTATTTCCATTTGTCACTCTAAGCGCAAAGTTTGAAAATACATCCGGCACATCATCCAACTGCTTTTTACCGGACACTGAATATCTCTTGATAAGAGACATCATTACTCCATATGGCTCATTTGGCTTATATAATGATGGGTCTTTAAATATAACGTGCTGCAATATCCAGTTAGAGCACTGGAAAATCCTTGCTTCCTTGTTTGTCTCCGTCGGTGTGTCAGTAATGTTACATATCCATCCTTTTTTTTCGACACGATTGTTTACTTCCATTGCAACACGGTCTCCGCCGGCGTTTCTCTCAAATTCACATTCTTGAACTTTATTGTTTGCCAAAACGTTTGCTGCGTTTTCATACTGCATCTCATAATCTGCCGTGTTATCGCAAACACAATCCACACAGTAGTAGTCTTCTCCATATTTTTGCAATACCGGCAAAACAAAGTAATCCGTTCCTTTTCCCTTTGTATCGCATTGACCAGTCACAATTTCTGGCTCTCCATGTGGCAAATTAAGATACCGACGTATTTTATCTTCCGGAAACAGCAATCCCTCTCGTTCAATCGGTTCCTGTTTGTAGAGACAGCGATATGATATGTCGTCCATCAATAATTGCTGGTCTTCAAAAAATTCTTTCGTAAACCCAGAAAATTCATAGTCAAAGTTACTTTCTCCGGTAACTGGATCTACATCCGGCACAGCTATTACCTTTACCCGCGGGTTTCCCTCATACATATTCTGTATGCGCCCTATAACGTCGTGTACGCTCCATCTGGTGGCTATATGTATTTCCTTGCAGTTCTTACCGTCTGTGTCCTGTATCTTTCTCTGACGTGCATCTACAGCGTATTTATCCCACAATTTATCGAGAATAATAGGGTTCATTGCTTCTTCAATTCCGCCTATCATATCGTCAACCAGTAAGAACTTAGAAGCCCTTACTTTACCGGCATTCTTACTACCAACAGACGTACATTGTACGGATGGAAACGATTTGTACTTCCCGACATTAAACTGCTCCATTTTCGCATTTGTGCTCGTCACGGAAAGATCCGGGAAAATTTCATTCCATGTATATTCTTCCGTATTTGTAACGATATCGTACACGCCATCGTAATACATTCTGGTAATATCTCCGCTGTGTGAATAAAAAAGGCTGAAATCTCTCGGAAACCATCCGGCAACAAGTGCGTGAAACATTTTTTCTACCGTTGTTTTGCCTGCTCCCGGAACAAGAGACACGCAAAGAATGTCATATTTATCATCAATCATGCCTTGCAAAGCCTGTGTAAGACCTATTTTGAGAAATTGCTTTCTTCTTGGCATGTAAAACCGCTCTTTAGGCTCTCTCTTCTTCTCCAAATACTGGAAGGCACTATCCAAAACTTTGTTTTGCGCTTCCAGAAGCAAAATTCCGTAGTATTTGTCCAGAATTTCATAAGATACCTTGTTTTGGAATGAATATTTCTCTAAATCCCATGGTGTGCCACCTGTAGATTGAAAGATAAACTGCTCCGTCAGTTCTTTCGCTCTGGCAGAAACCTTTAATCCATACTCAACATCCTTTTCTGTCAGAATGGCTACCCTTGCCGCTTCTGCCATGGCATCCATAACCTGTTCATCAACGCCATGCACCTGTATGTAATTTTCATATCCATTTACTGTGGAAATTAGGCTTGAACTTGCCAAAAGAAAAGCACCTCCGCAAAAAAGCAGAAGTGCCTTAAGACCTCTGCCAATAATTTTTGTTGGTTAGCGACTAACTCCGTTTGTTAGTCGGTAATATTTTTAATTTCCTAATATCATCACTTCTCGCCTATCAATGCAAATCGTTTTGCGTTCAATTTCAAGGTAAATTTGCATTGATTTAACCCCAGACAAATCCATTTTTTCCCCATCAATTACTACTTTCAATCCATTTGTGCAATCTATTTCAATTTTTTTTGCTTTTTTCATTCCAATGCACCTTGAACCCTTTCGCCGTGTAATTACCAACTGCCTGTTTCAGCTCTTCCTTGCTTTTATATTCCTCTCGAAGCATGATTGCTACCTTGTTCTTCTCAACGGCGTATATTCCGCAGATAACTGCTTTGCTTGCCGTATCAAGAACTGCTTTATACTGTTTGCTGTTCATCTCGTATGTGCTGTTATTGATATTAACAATCATGCTTCATACACTCCTTCTCTTCCTTATGAGTTTGCATCAACATTTTTTAGATATTCAATGAAACTCATTTCAGCCCCCTCGCATGTTAAACCTTCAATAGGATTTTTGTGATAGTTTTCACGAAAATACCTCAATGCCTGTTCTTTTTCTTTTTCTGAATAAGAGTCCCATTTTGATATCCCAGATTTCTTTTTGAAAAATTCACATTCATGTTCACTGTCAGCAAATCCAGCACCAGGAATCCATTTTCCCGGATGGTTGCACATTTCAGCCATCCCTACAACTTCGTTTCTATCAAATCCAAGGTAAGCACAATCATAACACGTCATTCTTCCACTAACTTTCTGCCGCACATCGGGCAAAATGCAATATCAAAGTAGCCTGCTGCCTTACATCCTTTATAAATTATGATACCTGGCACTTTATCGCCGGTATTCTTCATAATCTGCGCATCTGTTAAATTCGTTTCATTCGCACATTTATGAATTTTTATATTTGCTCCACAAATCGTGTTTTCATCATGCCATTTTCTGCAAAATTCACACATACTCAACACCTATCTTTCAACATTTCCATCATCTGTTCGCATCTATCCTTATTTTCGCAAGAAATATCATTCATATATTTCTTTCTGCTATCCGAATAACAGGTAACATCTGTCTGTTCCAACACCGGAGAAAAATCTTTACAATACGAACAATAACTTTGCAGATTCAAATTATATCCGTCCATGCCGACACCTACTTTCTGTTCTTCCGGAATTGCTTTTCGCAATATCCTTTGATGCAATAGCCGCCGCAGGACATATCCACACCCATGAAATAGCTTGCTTTTTCCTTTTTCTTGTAATATTTGCAGTTCTTATTCTGGCAATCCATACTCACACCTCACACTAACGTTGCTACAAACAAAATCCCATACCATAATGTTGCGTTGTTTTTTATATCTCCGCTTAAAAATTTCCATCCAGAGTAAATCATCAATACAAGTTTTGTAATAATGGATATTAAATCCAGTATCTGAAAAACAATATGCATATTAACACCTCATTTTTGTGTAAAAAAATACCAACCATAGAATAGCGGCACGAGGAATCGAACCTTGTCATACCAAACCATGCCAACCGCTTTCAAATCTGCAATTTCTATTCACGGAAGGGTTTTATGTTACAAATGATACCGCTTACCATCCATACATCTTCCATCGACCTGAACTATTGCAGTAGTGCCAGACTAAGTGAAGATAAGAATAAACGGCTCTATTGGGAATCGAACCCAAATCTTCCGAGAGACAGTCGGATGTAATGACCTTTATACCATAGAGCCATGTGCGGTTGCTGATAGAATCAGCGTTATTTTTAATTCAACAGGGCAGTGACCGCTTGCTCCTGTCTATCCGGTAATGAACCG
>OGZA01000490.1_pt1 | contig 30142 bp, 28 predicted proteins | sample 1576591 | NCBI WGS metagenome assembly OGZA01 (sample SAMEA3541565, study PRJEB24748) | human gut metagenome | biome: human gut; feature: human-associated habitat; material: faeces | place: China | collected 2012
TTAATGCATGTATTCATCTTTGCGCATACTTCATTGCACCGAGCTGTTTCTTCGGTAAATGCAGGTCTCATCATTCAGGAAAGGCTTCATCTGCGGATTGCGGTCGATCAGTTCAAATGACTGTCCCGGCCTCATGAATGGTTTGAGCACTTCCGCAAGTTTCGGGAAGAGGTCGAATTTACTGCCAAAATAGTCAATCACAAAGGTTAAGTGCGGGATCCTTTCGTGATCATTCTGTGCAAGAAGTGCCCACACCGCATTGATGCCAATCTGTCCCTGCAGGAAGCCCCCGGCTGCTGCGATAAGCCCGCTCGGAAGAATGTCGACCTTACGATAAGTTGTGTTTTGCAAATGGTCATGCTTTTCAACGACCTAAAAAAACAGATAAAAAATGTTACTTTTCTATCTGCTTCTTCTCAAAAATATTTACTTTTTTTGCTCGGTTTTCTTTCCGCTTTTCGCCTGTCCCGATTTCGTGGGGGTTCAAATCTCAAAAATCTTAAAAAATCCCGTTTTGCATCCCTAAGTCGGTACGACGATTTACACGCTTTTTTGCTGTCAAAAAACGCTGAAGCCCAGTCAACGACTGGGTTTCACGACCATGCATTCTAAATGGTCACTGTACTTGGTGCGGTCGAAGGGATCTGACCGCCTGCGGCGCCTTGCTTGCAGGCTGCCTCCTCGGCTCCCCGCTCGGTCGCCTTCGGACCATTCGCTATTCGAGTGTTCACAGGACATTCGAATTACGCTCATGCCCTCGCGGGTTCGAATCCCTCCTGTTTTCGTATGAAAACAAAAAGACATCCAAAATGGATGTCTTTTTGTTTTGGTGCACCATGAGGGACTCGAACCCCCAACCTTCGCATTCGTAGTGCGCGACTCTATCCAATTGCGCTGGCCTCCTTGACGCCGCCCAGCTCCGTGGTGTTTTCATACACCAGCTCCATGTTCCAGCCCCGGCGCTCGGCATACAGGGCGTACATCCGCAGCAGGTCCGCCGCGAACAGGGCTCCCTCCTCACCGCCGATGCCGGCCCGGACCTCCAGGATGACGTTCCGGTCGTCGTTGGGGTCCCGGGGCAGCAGCAGGCGTTTAAGCTCCTCCGACAGGCGGTCCCGCTCCTGGCGGGCCCGATGCAGCTCCTCCTGGGCCAGCTCCCGCATTTCCGGGTCCGACAGCAGCTCCTGTGCCCCGGCGCAGTCCGCCTCCGCCTGCTGCCAGGCCCGGAAGGCGGCCACGATGGGGGTCAGATCCTTCTGCTCCCGGCTCAGGCGGGTCAGGGATTCCCGGTCGGCATACACCGCCGGGTCCGACAGCTGCCGCTCCACCTGGTCCAGCCGCCGGGCGATGGCTTGTAATTTCTCCAGCATACGGACTCCTTACTGGGCGTCCAGATAGCGGCGCACCTCGCCCACCAGCTTGTCCCGCCAGAACTCATACCCCACGGCTCCCGGCCGCAGGGATACCTCCAGCAGGTGGGGCCGGGCGGTGTACTGGTCCATCTGCTCATAAATCTCCTCATACTTCCGGGAGCTTTTCCGGGTCAGCACATAGGCCACCCTTTCCAGCTCCAGCCCCCGGCGCTTCAGCAGCGCCCGGACCGGGGAGGCGCAGCGGCCCGCCCACACGGGGGTGCCCAGAATCACCAGCCGGTATTCAGACAGGGGGCGCTCCGTTTCATAGGGGGCCAGCGGCAGGGTGGCCCGGCGCATGGCGTCCATACCGGAGCGGAGATAGCCCCGGGCGCCCTGGCGGTCCACGCCGTCGGTAAGCTCCACCAGCTCCGCGTCCAGGGCCTGGGCGATCTCCGTCATGGCCTGGCGGGTGGCGCCGGTGCGGGAGTAGTACATACACAAAATATCACGCATAAAGGTCCTCCTGTTATTCCTCTGCCTGCTGGGACAGCTCCTCCCAGCGGGCCATCTCCTGCTCCAGTTGGGCCTCCAGATCCTGCTTCTCCCGAAACAGCTCCTGGAGCTTTTCCGCGTCGCAGGCGTTCTGTTCCATTTCGGCGTCCAGCTGGCGGCAGCGCTCCTCCAGCTTGGAGATGCCGGTTTCGCAGATGGTCAGCTGGCGGCGGGCGGCCTGCTTTTCCCGTCCGGCCCGAGGGGGCCGGGTGTCCTGCTTTTTCTTCTGGACCGGGGCGGGGACGGGCTTCTTCTCCTCCGCCTTGGCGGCCCGGTACTGGGCAAAGCCCATGGGATAGTCGTTGATGGTGCCATCCGCCAGCTCCCAGACCCGGGTGGCGAAGCGGTTGATGAAATACCGGTCATGGGACACGAACAGCAGGGTGCCGTCGAAGGCCTCCACCGCCTCCTCGATCCACTCCCGGGAGGCGATATCCAGGTGGTTGGTGGGCTCGTCCAGGATCAGGAAGTTGATCTCCTCGTCCATGAGCATACACAGCCGCAGGCGGCTGAGCTCGCCGCCGGAGAGGACCGACACGCTTTTGAACACGTCCTCCCCCTGGAACTGATAGGCCGCCAGGCGGTTGCGGGCGGTCTGGGGCGTCATGCCCTTCTTTTCATAGAGCATGGTGTCAAGCAAGGAGCGCTCCGAGTGCTCAAAGTGGATGATCTGGGGCAGATAGGCCGCCCGGATGGCGGGCCCCATGCGGATGATGCCGCTGTCCACGGGCTCGGCCCCGGTGATCATGTTCAGCAGGGTGGTTTTCCCTGCGCCGTTTTCTCCCAGAAAGGCGATGCGCTCGCCGCCCTCCACCCGCAGGTACACGTCGGAAAACAGGGTGCGGTCACCGAAGGACTTGGACACGCCCTTCAGCTGCAGTACCTCGTCGCCCCGGAACTCCCGGCTGGCGAAGCGGGCGTCCATCTTCTTGGCCCGGGTGGGCTTGGACACGGTGCGCATGCGCTCGATGCGCTTTTCCATGGAAAAGGCCCGCTTGTGCAGGGCGTCGTTGCCCATAAAGGCCCACAGGTGCATCTGCTCCGCCGCCTTCTCCAGCTGTTGGATCTTGGCCTGCTCCTTCAGATACTGCTTCATGCGTTCCTGATAGCGGCGCTCCTTTTCAATGGCATAAAAGCTGTAGTTCCCGCTGTAAAACTCTGCCTTACCGTCCAGAATTTCGATGATGCGGGTGACGGTGCGGTCCAGGAAATAGCGGTCGTGGGAGATGGTGACCACGGTGCCCCGGAAGGAGCGGATATACTCCTCCAGCCACTCGGTGGCCTGCAGGTCCAGATGGTTGGTGGGCTCGTCCAGCAGGAGAATGTCCGTGTCCTCCAGGATCAGGCGGCCCAGGTTCACCCGGGTTTTCTCCCCGCCGGACAGCTGGTCGAACAGTCTCCGCCGCATATCGCCGTCGATGGACAGGCCGTTGGAGACCTTGTTGACGGCGGTGTCGGTGTCATAGCCGCCCAGGCCCTCGAACCGGGCGGTGAGCTCGCCGTAGCGCTGCAGGGTCTGGGGATCGCTGTCCCCCTGCTCCATCTGCCGGGTCAGGCGGTCCATCTCCTCCTTCAGGGCGGTGGTGCGCTGAAAGGCGGAGCGCAGAACGTCCTCCACGGTGTATCCCGCGGGATACACCGGGATCTGGGAGATCAGGCCTACCCGGCGGCCCGGTGCAATGAGCACCTGGCCGGAGTCATAGTCCAGCTCCCCGGTGAGGATGTTGAACAGCGTGGATTTCCCCGCGCCGTTTTTGCCCAGCAGGCCCACCCGCTCACCGGTGTCGATCTGGAAGGACACACCGTCCAGTATTTTCTTTTCCAGGTCAAAGGACTTGACCAGGTCGGTTACGCTGATATCTATCATATGGTCGATTCGTTACATTTTTTCCAATTCACTGACAATTTTGCCGAATTCCATGGCGTGGGACGCCTTCACCAGCACGGCGGTGCCGGGGGTGAATTCCCGGCGCAGGGCCGGAAGGGCCTCCTCAATGGCGGCGAAATGCTGCGCCCGGGGACCGGCAGTCTCGGCGATGGCGGCGGCCTTGGGGCCGATGGCGATCACCGCGTCCAGCCCCAGCCGGGCAGTGGTGCGGCCCACCTGCAGGTGGGCGTCCCGGCTGATGGGGCCCAGCTCCCCCATGTCGCCCAGCACCGCCACCCGGCGGCGGCAGGCGGTGTCCGCCAGAATCTCCAGCGCCGCTTCCATGGCCTGGGGATTGGCATTGTAGCAGTCGTCGATGATGAGCCGGTCCTCCGGCAGGCGGATGCGCCGCATACGGGAGCCGGTGGACACATACCCGGCCACGCCCTCGACGATCTCCTGCTCCGACAGGCCCAGATACTCGCCGATGGCCACGGCCATGGAGGCGGAGTAGATCATGTAGTCCCCGGGGGAGGGGATGGACAGCCGGTAGCTGCGGCGGGGGGTGGTAACGGTGCAGTCCAGGCCGTCGATGCCCCGGCGGACGATGTCCGTGACCCGGACATTGCAGTGTTCGCTCCTGCCGCAGCGGAGGGTCTTAAAGGGCAGGTCCAGGCCGTTGAGCAGTTCATCGTCGCCGCACAGCACTGCCAGGCCGCCGGGGCGCAGGTGGTCGAAAATCTCGCACTTGGCCCGCAGGGTCCCCTGACGGGTGCCGCCCAGGTTTTCAATGTGGGCGTCGCCGACGTTGGTGATCACGGCGATGGTGGGCTGCACCAGGCTGCCCATATAGCGGATCTGGCCGAAGTGGTCCAGGCCCGTTTCGATCACCGCCGCCTGATGGCAGGGCTCCAGCCGCAGCAGAGTCTGGGGCGTGCCGATGTGGTTGTTGAGATTGGCCTGGGTTTTCAGGGTCCGGAAATGCCGGGACAGCACCGAGGCGATCATCTCCTTGGTGGTGGTCTTTCCGGCGGAGCCGGTGACCTGCACCACGGGGATGTCGTACAGGCTGCGGTACCAGGCGGCCAGAGCGCCCAGGGCCAGGGTGGTGTCCTGCACCCGGATATAGAACCGGCCGGGTAGCAGGGTATCCGGCTGCCGGCTGCACAGGCAGCCGACCGCTCCGGAGGACAGGGCCGTGTCGATGTAGTCATGCCCGTCGAACCGGGCTCCCACCAGGGGGATGAACAGGTCGCCGGAGGCGATATGGCGGCTGTCGCTGGTGACGCCGGTGACGGTGCCGCCGCCGGTCTGAAGGAAGGTCCCGCCTACGGCGCGGCAGATGTCCGCCGCCACCAGGGGCCTCATGCCCGGCCTCCCTTGCGCAGGGCCAGGGACTCGTCCACAATGCGCTGGCACAGGTCGCCGTAGCTCAGGCCCACCTGGGCCGCCTCCTGGGGCACCAGGCTGGTGGGGGTCATGCCGGGCAGGGTGTTGATCTCCAGGCACCAGAAGTTCCCCTCCTCATCCAGAATGAAGTCCGCCCGGGAATAGACGCCCAGGTCCAGGGCCCGGTGCAGGCGCAGGGCCAGCTCGCCCACGGTGCGCCACTGCTCCTGGGTGATGGGGGCGGGGCAGATCTCCTGGGCGCCGTCCTTCTGATACTTGCAGAAATAGTCGAAATAGGCCCCCCGGGGGATGATCTCCACGGCGGGGAGGTAGGCGTCGCCCAGAACGGCCACCTGGATCTCCCGGCCCTTGATCTTCTTCTCCACGATGACGTGGTTTCCGTAGGCCAGCATCCGCTCCAGGGTCTGGGCCAGCTCCTCCCGGGTGTCCGGCAGCTCCACGCCGATGGAGCTGCCGCCGTTGATGATCTTCACGGCGCAGGGCGCCGGCAGCTCCCGGGCCAGACGGGGAATGTCCTCCCGGGTATAGCGCACGTCGTGCCAGGGGGCGGTGGGCACCCCGGCGGCGTCCATGATGCGCTTGGTGACGGACTTGTCCATGGCCATGCCGCTGCCCAGATAGCCGCTGCCGGTATAGGGCACGCCCAGCAGGTCCAGGGTGGCCTGGATGCGGCCGTCCTCGCCGCAGGCGCCGTGGAGAGCCAGGAACACCAGGTCCGCCATGGCGCACACCGCCAGCACGTCCTGGCCCAGCATGGAAGGGCCTTGATCCCGGCGGCTGCGGCGCACGGCCTCCAGGTCCGGCTCGGTGGAGTGGACCCGGTTGTCGCCGCACAGGCCGTCCGGCGCGTCGAAGATATCCGACAGGCTGCCGTTGTAATCCTCCAGCCCCAGGAACATATCCACCAGGATGGCCTGGTGGCCCCGCTCCCGCAGGGCGCGGCACACGCCGGTGCCGCTGGTCAGAGATACCTGCCGCTCGGTGCTGAGGCCGCCGGCCAACACTACGATTTTCATATACAATCCCTCATTTCTCATGGGGGTACACGCCCCCGGAATGCTATCATATCAATATAGCAGTATATCACACCAACCGGGCAAATACAACTGTTTCCTGCGTAAACAAAAGAGCTGCCGCGAGGCTGCGGCAGCTCTTTTGCAATCAGAAAACGTACAGCAGGATGCACACCAGGACGACGCACAATCCCAGGCAGGCCATCAGCAGGGCATAGGACAGACTGCCCTCCATCCGGCGGATGGTGTCCAGGATGGTGCCCAGCCGGTCGGCGGCCTCCTGCTCCGTGCGCTGTCCGCCGTGGGTCATGGCGTGGAGCACGGCGCTGCGGGGAGATCTGCGGCGCCGGGGCCGGGAGTCCCGCAGGAAGGTCCGCCGGGCCAGCAGCACCAGGAAGTCCAGCGCATCGCACACGGCCCGCAGCACCACGTTCAGCAGCCGGTACAGCCCCCGGATAGCCGGGCGGTACACCCGATCCTCCAGGCTCAGCCAGCGGGGCCAGCGCTCCAGGTACACCACCTGGCCCTCCCGGCGGTCCATAAGCACCAGACGGATGAACAGGAAGTACACCGCCATGCCGATGGTCAGGGAGATGGCCACGCCCTTGAGATTTTCCCAGGCCAGATAATGGACGGCGTGGCCGAAGGGGTGTCCGCCCACGAAGGGCAGGGCCAGGGCGGCCACCGGCTCCGCCAGCACATGGGGCAGCAGTCCCAGCACCGGCAGCGGCAGGGCCGCCAGGATCAGCGCCGCCGTGGTGGCGGGGGTGCCCCAGGTCTTACCGGTGGGGGAGATGGGCTTCTGCCAGAACAGCGCCGCGTAGATTTTCGTCAGATACGCCGCCGTCAGGCCGCCGGAGAACAGGAACAGCCATTCCACCGCCGTGACGCCCAGGCTGCCGCTTTCGGCGGCCAGCTCCACCAGGGACTCGTGGACCAGGGTCTTGCTGATATACCCCAGGAAGCCCGGGATACCCGCCAGGGAGCAGGCCCCGCACAGAAACAGGATATGCAGCAGGGGCTTGCCCCGGCCGAAGCCCCGGATCTGGTTCAGGTCCAGGGCGTGGGTGTTGCAGTACACCACACCGGCCAGCAGAAACAGGGTCAGCTTCACCAGGGAGTGGTTCATCATATACAGCACCGTGCCGTGGGCGGCCAGGGCGTTGTGCTGCCCCAGCAGGGACAGGGCCGCCGTGCCCACCAGGATGAACCCGATCTGGGACAGGGAGGAGCAGGCCAGAATATACTTGAGGTTGTTGGAGAACACGGCGATGACCGCGCCCAGCACCATGGTCACCGCGCCCAGCGCCAGCAGCAGGACGCCCCACCGGTGCTCGCCGGGGAGAAGGTCCGCCGTAATGATCAGGGCACCGAAGATGCCTGCCTTGGTGAGGACGCCGGACAGCAGGGCGCTGGCCGGGGCCGGGGCCACCGGGTGGGCCTTGGGCAGCCAGATGTGCAGCGGGAACACGCCCGCCTTGGCCGCAAAGCCGAACAGGATGCACAGGGCCGCCGCCCACAGCTGGGAGCGGTCCGTCACCCCGGCGCAGAGGCCGGGCAGGTCGGCGATGACCAGGGTGCCGGTAAGGCGGTACAGCAGGAACAGGCCCATCAGGGTCACAAGGCTGCCCAGCACCGCAATGGTCAGATAGGTCTTTCCCGCGTCCAGGGCGTCGGGGGACTCCTCCTGCACCACCCAGGCATAGGAGCTGAGGCTCATCAGCTCGAAGAACAGGAAGGTGGTGTACAGGTCCGCCGACAGGAACACGCCCATGGTGAAGCTCAGGCACAGCAGGAAGAAGAAGTGGTAGCGCCGCAGGTGGTGATGGCCCCGGAAATACTGGGGCGTCAGCAGGGCTGACACGAACCACATGAAGCTCACCACCAGCCCATAGATGCACCGGAAGCCGTCCAGGGTGAAGCGGATGCCGCACAGGGGGATATTCAGGGATTCGCCGAACCGGGTGCACACCGCCAGCACCATCACAAGAAGCGTCAGCCCCGTGACGGCGCAGGACCAGCGGCCCAGCCCGGATTCGCTTTCGCTGCGGGTCAGTAGCAGGGGAAGGGCCCCTACCAGGGGCAGCAGGATCAGAAGAAGCAGCATCACAGGCCCACCGCCTTTCCGATCACGTCCAGCAGCCACTGGGGGAACAGGCCCATCACCAGACACGCCGCCGCCAGGATGGCGGTGGGGACGGTCATCATCCAGCCCGCCTCATGGGCGGAGCCCTCCGGAATGGCCGGGGCCTCCGTCCGGGGGAACCAGGCCTTCAGCACCACCTGGAACATATACACCGCCGTCAGCAGGGCCGATATCAGCAGAGCTGCGAAGCCCACCAGCGGCAGCCAGCCGCCGATATCCACCGCCGCCCGGGCGATGTACCACTTGCTGACAAAGCCGTTGAAGGGGGGGATGCCCGTCAGGGCGCAGGCCGCCGCCGTGAAGCAGGCGAAGGTCACCGGCATGTACCGGGCCAGGCCCTCCAGCTGGGGCACATACTCCCGGTGGGCGTAATGCAGCACCGCACCGGCGGTGAAGAAGGCCATGATCTTCACCACCGAGTGGACGATCAGGTGCAGGAACGAGGCGGCCAGGGCCTGGGTGGTCATCAGGGCGGCGGCGAACAGGATGTACGACAGGTTCGACACCGTGGAATAGGCCAGCCGCAGCTTGAAGTGCCGCTGCTTCAGGGACATGCAGGAGCCGTATACAATGGTGATGATGGGCAGCAGCAGCGCCAGCTGCTGGGCCCAGGTACCGGACAGAATGTCCGGGCCGAAGCTGTAATAGATCAGGCGGATGCAGGCGAAGGCACCGGCCTTTACCACCGCCACCGCGTGGAGCAGGGCTGTGACGGGGGTGGGGGCCACCGCCGCCGAGGGAAGCCAGCCGTGCAGCGGCCAGATGGCGGCCTTGACCCCGAAGCCCACAAAGGACAGGGCGAACACTGCCAGCAGCATGGACAGATCTCCGTCATAGCCCGCCAGGTGGCCGCCCAGGGAGAAGTTCGAAGCATCGTGGATGGCCAGGAACACCAGCCCGATAAACGCCAGGGCCGCGCCGGAGATGGAGTATACCAGGTACTTGATGCCGGCCTTTTTGGCGGCCTTGGTCATGGGCTGCATCACCAGCGGCAGGGTGGCCAGGGTCAGCAGCTCATAGAACAGGTACATGGTCATCATGTTGGCGGAGAAGGCGATGCCCAGGGTGACGCCGAAGGAGGCCGTGAAAAATGCCCAGAACATATGCAGATGCTTTTCGCGGCGCATGTAGTCGAAGCCATAGAGCATAGTGAAGGGCCACAGGGTGGCAGACAACCCCGCAAACAGACGGGCAGCCCCGTCCATGCGGAAGGCGATGGTCAGTCGGGTGGAAAAATGCAGCAGGGTGAAGGCGCCGTCGTCGCACAGGAGGATGGCCAGCCAAGCCAGGGCTGTGGTGCCCAGGATCAGGAGGCTGTATACCAGGCGGCGCTGCCCCTCGCTGCGGATGGGCAGGAAATAGGACAGCAGGCCCAGCACCAGCGGCAGGAACACCGGCAGAAGGAGAAGAATTCCATTCATATGGCGCACCTCCTTACAGAATGGACCCGGTGATGTGCTCCATCACGGGGACAGTGATGCCGGACAGCAGGCCCAGGATCAGGCTGGCTGCGGCGAACAGTGCCAGGGACAGCACCAGCAGCAGCGGCTCCCGGACCCGGCTCCGGGCCGGGAAATCCTGCCCCGGAAAGAAGGCGCGGCACAGCGGCGGAAACAGATAGGCCGCCGTCAAAAGCGCCGAGATCAGCAGTACCGCCGGAATGATATAGCACAGGGGGGCGGACATGCCGTCCAGGGCTCCCAGAGCCAGATACCATTTGCTGAAGAAGCCGCCGAAGGGGGGGATGCCCACCAGGGACAGAGCCAGGGCGGCAAAGCAGCCCATGGTGACGGGGATCCGGCGGCCCAGACCCGGGAAGCCGTCGATGGTTTCCGTGCCCGTCAGGAAAATGATGGAGCCAGCGGACTGGAACACGCCGATCTTGGCCAGGGCGTGGAACAGCAGCTGCAAAAGCCCCCCCAGCAGACCCACCGGAGTCATGAGGAATACGCCCAGCAGCACATAGGAGATCTGGGAAATGCTGGAATAGGCCAGACGCTTTTTCAGGCCGTTTTCCGTGCAGCCCATAAACGAGCCCATGAAGATGGTCACCAGGGTCAGAACGATGCACACGGTCTGGACCCAGGTGCCCCGCAGAGCCTCTGCACCTACGGTGAAGTAAATGACCCGGATGGCAGCGATGGCCCCCACCTTGGCGATGATGCCGGAGAGCAGGGCGTGGGCCGGGGCCGGGGCCACGGGATGGGCCGAGGGCAGCCAGTTGTGCAGGGGATACAGACCCGCCTTGGCCCCGAAGCCCAGCAGCATCAGAAACGAAGCAGCCAGCAGGGTAGGAGAGAGGGTCTGGAAATATCCGCCACGGACGAAGGTCAGGGAGGACTGCTGGGCCAGCAGCACCACGCCGAACAGGGCGATGAAGCCGCCGCAGACGGAGTAGTACAGGTATTTTACCGCGCCCAGCAGGGCCTTGGGCCGCTGGGTGTGCAGCACCAGGGGGAAGGACAGCAGGGTGGTGAGCTCATAAAACAGGTACAGAGTTACCAGATCCGCCGCCAGGGCCGCGCCCAGCACCGCTGCCTCCGTCAGCATCAGGAATGCGTAGAAACGGGGATGGTGCCCCTCGTGGGTCATGTAGACGGAGGCGTAGGGGATGGTCAGCAGCCAGCACACGGCGGTCAGCAGGCAGAAGAACCGGCCCAGGCCGTCCAGCCGCAGGGAAAACGTCAGGTCGGCGGTCATGTGCCACACCGGTGTGGCCATGTCGCCCAGGGTGCAGGCCAGGATCAGCAGCGCCAGCAGCAGGACCTGGCCCGCGGCCAGGATCACCGTGCGGGCCCGGTCGTTCCGGATCAGGCTCAGGGCCGCCAGCGCCAGAGGCAGCAGGAGGATGAGATACAGCATATTCGATTCCTCCCTTTCTCACTGACAGAACAGGTCCATGCCCTGGCGGAACAGGTCCATGAGCCCATAGGACCGCAAGCCAACAGCGATGTTCAGGGCCACGAATACAAGGCCCGGCACACTGGCCCAGCGCAGGCGGCGTGTATGCTCCGTTTCGGCCTCCGGCACCCAGAGCAGCAGCGTGGTGTACAGGAAATACAGCACGTTCAGCAGGGTGGACAGGGCCAGCGCCAGCAGCACCGCCCAGGTGCGCCAGCCCATGTGGAACGCCGCAGCGGCAAAATACAGCTTGGGGATGAAGCCGGCGAAAATGGGGATGCCCACCATGGACAGGGCGCCCACGGTGAATACGCAGCCGGCGGTGGGGTCCCGGTGGGCGGCGGCCCGGAGGCTGTTGAAGTCCTGGTGTCCGCCGGAGGCGGCCACCAGGTCCGCACCGGACAGAAACAGCATGGGCTTGGTCAGGGCGTGGGACACGATCTGGAACAGCACCGCCGCCAGGGCGGCCTGGGTCCCCATGCCCAGGCCCATATAGATGTAGCCGATCTGGGCGGCGGAGGAGAAGGCGATCATGGTGGTCAGCCGCCGGGCGAAAATGGCGGAGACGGAGCCTGCGATCATGCCGCCGATGCCGAACAGCAGCAGCACCGTCTGGATGCCGGAGGCGGCGAACACGTCGATGCCGATGACCTGGTAGATGACCTTGATGAGAAAGACAATGTATCCCTTGGACACCACACCGGATAGGATGCCCGAGGAGGCCGGGGTGGCCTGGCCGTAGGTATCCGGCATCCACAGGTGGAAGGGGAAGAGGCCGCTTTTGATGGCCAGTCCCGCAGTCATCAGGCCCAGGGACATGGTCACGGAGAACCGGTGCCCACCGGAGGCCCACAGGTCCGCGATGGCGGTGTGCAGCTGGGGGAACAGCAGGTAGCCGGTGACGGAATAGGTGAAGATGACGCCCATGAGGAACAGACCCGAGCCCATCAGGGCGAAGATCATGTACCGGGCGGAGGCAATCAGCGCCCGGCCGCCCCGGCGCACCGACAGCAGGGCGCAGGAGGCGATGGTCAGCACCTCAATGAACACATAGCCGGTGAAGATATCGTTGGTGTAGCACAGGGCCATCAGCGCCACATGGGCCAGGTCCACCATGACCCAATAGAGCTTCTGCTTGTCGGCGGGAACGTCCTGCAGGATGCGGCCCATGCCGCCCAGGACGCACAGGAGCATCACCCCGGCAAACAGCATGGCCAGGAAGGGCTCCAGAATCCCTGCCGTCAGCTCGTTGCCCCAAGGGGCGGGGTAGTGACCCATCATATAGGAGTAGCGGACGTGATGCACCGCGCAGTATACCAGCACAGAGCCCTGGAGCACCACGCTGGCCGAGAGCAGGAAAATGCTCAGCCGCCGGGCCCAGCGGGCGTTGGCCGCAAAGGACACCACGGCGCACACCAGGGACAGAATGATGGAGAAGAAGGGGAAATTCTGCACAAAGCTCATTGCTCGCCGTCCTCCTTCTGCCGCTTTTTATGGGACATCATCATATACAGCTTGTCCATGTCCAGGGTGCGGTAGGTCTGGTAGATGCGGACGGTCAGGGACAGCATCACAGCCGACACACTGACGGACACCACGATGCCCGTCAGCACCAGGCCCGCGGGGATGGGGTTGACGTAGTGCTCCATAGAGGTGACGCCGTCCACGATGATGGGAACGGTGCGGCCGGTGATATAGCCCCGGTCCGCCAGCAGCAGGAACACGCCGGAATCCATAATGTCCAGGCCGATGACCTTTTTCAGCAGATTCCGGTCGAACAGCAGCATACAGAAGCCGATGACGAACACCAGAATGGCCACCACCAGCTCATAGTTGGAAGCGAGGGCCTTCAGCATCACAGCTCCCCCCTTCTGAAATACATATAGAAGCTATACATGGTGCAGCACACCACGAAGCCCACGGCCACATTCAGCGGCAGGATTAGTCCGGCGGACAGGATGCGCCCGGGGGTGCCGGGGGAGATGATGGAGTGCAGGTGGTTGGCGCCGGTATAGAAGGAGTAGCTCTTGGCCAGGCAGTAAAAGCCCAGGGAGCACAGCACCACCGTCTGAAGCCGCCGGGGCCGCAGCACGGCGGAGGCCGCGCTGTCGCCCCACACCATGGCAAACAGCATCAGTCCGGCCGCCAGAATGGAGCCGCCGGAGAAGCCGCCGCCGGGGGACAGGTGGCCGTTGAGAAGAATATAGATGCCGAACACCAGGATCACCGGGATCAGGAACCTGCACATGGGGGCCACGATGGGGTCCGAGGCATAGTCCACCACGTCGGGCTGGAGAAGCCAGCGCCTTTTGCCGGAGCGGTTGAGCAGGATGGTCACGGCGCACATGGCGGTGAACAGCACAAAGGACTCGCCCAGGGTATCGAAGGCACGGTAGTCCAGGATCATGCCCGCCACGGTGTTTACCGCACCGGTCTCCTGGGTGCCCTGCTCCACATAGCGCTGGCCTACCTCGTTGACGGTGGGGGCGGTATCGGAGCCGTAGGGGGGCAGGTCCGCCGCCGTCAGCAGCATGAGGGCCGACAGCACCACGCACAGAAGGCCTGCCAGCACGTTGTACAGCCGCAGGGACCGGTGGACTCCCTGCTCCACCAGCGTCCGGTCCCGGCGGGGGGTCGGATGAGCGGAGACGTTTTCAGCCGGACACTCCGGAGGCTCTTTTTGCAGCTGCTCGGACAGGTCCAGGCCGCCGTGGAGCCAGAGTTGCACCAGGGAGGGCTCAGAGGGTGTCGTCATGGTGGTCCTCCTCTCTGCGGGACTCATGCTCCGCGTCCTTGTCAATGAGGTTGATACGCCGCAGGGTCAGGAAGAACAGGATGCCTGTGATCCCCGCGCCCACGGCGGCCTCGGTGATGGCCAGGTCCGGGGATTCCAGCAGCAGCCACACCACGGACATGATAATGGAATAGGCCATATAGATGATAACAGCCCGCATGGGCTTTCGCACCAGCGCCGTGGCCACGGCGCAGATCACCAGCCCCGCCAGCAGGAGAATGCGGAAGGTCGTGCTCATGCTCTGTCCTCCTGTTCTCCGTCGGGCAGCTCCAGATGCTGCTCCAGATTCTGGTTCACCCGGTACTCAAACTGGGCCAGCATATGGCCGGACAGGGGAGAGGTGCACCACTGGAGGATTACCATCAGCAGCAGCTTCCACAGCACCGGGCGCAGGCCCACCGCCAGCATCACCGCCAGCACCAGCAGGGAAAGACCCAGGGTGTCGGCTATGGAGGCGGCATGGAGCCGGTTCAGGGTAAAGTCAAAGCGAAACAGGCCCACCATGGCGGTCAGCAGGGCGAAGCACCCGGCCAGCACGCACAGAGCCGCCAGGCCGAAGCGGATCCATTCACCGATCATGCGATTCGTCCTCCCTCTCGTCCTGCCGCTTGCGCTGGTACAGGTTGATGTAAATGCGGCACAGCAGCATCACCGCGATAAACGACAGCACCACGTACACGATGGCCACGTCCGCCAGGTAGTCCTCCCCCAGCAGATAGGCCAGAATGGCGATGATAATGGCCACCAGCGTGCCGGTAAGGTTGATGCCGATGATGCGGTCCACCGTCAGCCGGGCCCGGATGATATACACCATCACTGCCAGCAGGCCCAGACCCAGAAACACCAGCGCGCCCCAGAACAGATCGTGATAGCACTGTTGGATCAGTTCCATTCCGGGCCCTCCATTTTCCGCAGGAGCCGGGTCAGACTCCAATCCGGGATGTCGGCGGCATGAGCCTTATTCAGGCACAGCACCAGGTAGTCCTCTCCCTCCTGGCGCACCGTCACAGTGCCGGGGGTCAGGGTGATGGAGTTGGACAGCAGCATCCGGGAGACGGGCTTTTCCAGGGGCGCGTGGACCCGGACGATGGCAGGGTGATAGTCCGGCTTCCGGGACCAGATCACCCGCATCACAGCCAGGTTGGCCCGGATGATCTCCCGCACAAGGATCGCACCGTAGACAACATAGCCGCCCAGCCGCTTGAGCAATCGCCGCTCCGCCTGGGGCCGGCAGCCCAGGGCCGCCACGCAGAATGCGTAGACTGCCGCCGTGACCACCACGCCGAACAGGCAGATCTCCAGCGTGACTTTTCCGTTCAGGATCAGCCACAGCAGGAACAAAAAGATACACATGACCATGGGGGTTCCTCATTCCTCTCTCACACACATAGCGTGAATGTTAAGATTTTTTCGCACACGGCGCAAAAAACTTCATACAAAATCTATTTTACCATGTATGCAGAAATAAAGTCAATAAAAACCGGGAATTTGCCGGGAAAAGATGAAAAAAGCCGTCAATTGGCGTGCATAATTTCCCAAACGTGTCCCCCGCCGCCGGGCCTGCCCGGTCAGATATTTCCAATCCGAAAAATGTAGCAATTGCAACAGACAAATACCGGATTCCGGCGTATACTGCCGGATGTACCATAAAATAAGGAGGAATCATTTCATGATTCGCAGGATCATTCACATAGACCAGGACAAGTGCAACGGCTGCGGGGCCTGCGCCAGGGCGTGCCACGAGGGCGCCATCGACATGGTGGACGGCAAGGCTAAGCTTATGCGGGAGCACTACTGCGATGGGCTGGGGGACTGCCTGCCGGCCTGTCCCACCGGGGCCATTACCTTTGAGGAGCGGGAGGCTCCTGCCTATGACGAGGCGGCGGTGAAGGCGGCTCAGGCCGCCAGGAACCGGCCCCATACCGGCTGTCCCGGCGCGGCCATCCGCCAGCTGGCCCACAAGAAGCCCGCCCCGCCGGCCCCCGGCCGGGAGACGGAGAGCCAGCTGACCAACTGGCCGGTGCAGATCAAGCTGGTTCCCACCCGGGCCCCGTATTTCGAGGGGGCGGAGCTGCTGATCGCGGCGGACTGCACGGCCTTCACCTATGCCGACTTCCACAGCCGGTTCCTGGCGGGACGGGTGTGCCTCATCGGCTGCCCCAAGCTGGACGGCGTGGACTACACCGAGAAGCTGGCGGAGATCCTCCGCAGCAACAACATCCGCTCCGTGACGGTGCTGCGGATGGAGGTGCCCTGCTGCGGCGGGCTGGAGATGGCCGCCCGGCGGGCCCTGGAGCAGTGCGGCCGGGACCTGCCCTGGCAGGTGTGCACCGTCCACATCGACGGTACGGTGACGAAAAACTGAAGCGTAAGCGCCCCGGTTCTGCCGGGGCGCTTTTATGCACCTGCGGGGCGCGGCGGGCATAGACTGCCCTGTGAGGAGGTATATGCATGGACCATGAACTTTTGCTGGCCCGCTCCATCACACAGGCCCAGCACATGGTGCGCTCCCTTGGCGGATGCGGCATCCGGGCTGCGCTGATGCGCGCCCCTGTGGGACTGACGGACCGGGGCTGCGCCTATGCGGTGCGGCTGCGTCCCGGAGCGCTGGAGCAGGCGCTGTCTTGTCTGAAATCGGCGGGGATCAAGCCCCTGGCCGTCTATCATCATACCCGGGAGGGCTATCGGGAGGCGGCGCAATGATCTATTTCGACGCCGGGGCCACTACCCTGGAAAAACCCGCCGCCGTGGGCCGGGCCATGGCCCGGGCGGCACACACCATGAGCTCCCCGGGCCGGGGGAGCTATCCGGCTTCCCGCCGGGCGGAGGAAACGGCCTATCTGTGCCGCCAGGAGGCGGCGGAGCTGCTGGGGGTCCCCCAGCCGGAAAACGTCGTCATCACCGGAAGCGCCACCCATGGCCTGAACCTGGCCATCCGGTCTTTGCTGGGTCCCGGGGACCGGGTGGTGATCTCCGGATATGAGCATAACGCCGTCACCCGGCCCCTGCACGCCATCCCGGGGCTTTCCGTGACGGTGATCGACACGCCGCCCTTCCGGCCGGACCTGGCGGCGGAGGAATTTCGCCGGGCCATCCGGCAGAAGCGGCCCCGGGCCGTGATCTGCACCCACGTTTCCAACGTCTTCGGGGCGGTGCTGCCGGTGGAGGACATCGCCCGATGCTGCCGGGAGACGGATACGCCCCTGATCGTGGACGCCTCCCAGTCGGCGGGGGTGCTGCCGGTGGACCTGGCCGGGTGGGGGGCGGCCTTTGTGGCCATGCCCGGTCACAAGGGCCTGTACGGCCCCCAGGGCACGGGACTGCTGCTGTGCGGGGCGGAAGGGAAGCCCCTGCTCTACGGCGGCACCGGCAGTATGTCCCGCCTGCAGGATATGCCCCCGGACCTGCCGGACCGGCTGGAGCCCGGGACCCACAACATGCCGGGCATCGCGGGACTGCTGGAGGGGATCCGGTTCGTCCGGCGGCAGGGGGTGGAGAGCATCGCCGCCCGGGAGCGGCAGGTGGCCCTGCGGGCCGCCCGGGGTCTGGAGAGTCTGCCGGGGGTCCGGGTGCTCCGGGACGGGGACTTCCGGAACCAGACCGGCGTGGTGTCCTTCGTGACGGAGGGCCGGGACTGCGAGGCGGTGGGGGAGGCCCTGGCCCGGCGGGGCATCGCCCTGCGGGCGGGGCTTCACTGCGCGCCCCTGGCCCATCGCACGGCGGGGACCCTGGACACCGGCACCCTGCGGCTCAGCGCGTCCTTTTTCAATACGCCGGACCAGGCGGACCGCCTGGTGTGGGCTGTGTCCCGGGTGCTTCGTGAAAATGTAGAGCTTTGACAGACGTTTTTGTTGCATTTTCCCAATAAATTTTATATAATGTAAAATACGTATTGGTATGTGCAAGGAAGGGACGCCTGAAATGGAAGCAATTGTATCTGTATTGGAGCGGGCCGGGCGGTATCTGTCGCTGATCCGGCCCATGGATGTGCTGGACGTGGCCATTATCGCCTATCTGGTGTATAAGATCCTCTGTCTGGTGCGCAGCACCCGGGCGGAGAATATCCTCAAGGGCGTGGCGATCTTTCTGGTGGCCCTGTGGCTGTCGTCCCCGGCGGCCCTGAATCTGCGGGGCGTGAACTATATCCTCAGCCACATGGTGGAGTGGGGCGTTCTGGCCCTGATCATCCTGTTTCAGCCGGAGATCCGCCAGCTGCTGGAGAAGGTGGGCAGCCGGAACATCCGCCTGCTGCGCATTTTCCAGCCGGAGCAGCAGTCCACCGAGCTGGAGCGGGCCATCGACCAGACCGTGACGGCCTGCACCGACATGGCCAAGACCCGCACGGGGGTGCTGATCGTGTTCGAGCGGAAGCTGCTGCTGGACGAGATCGTCCGCAGCGGCACCACCCTGGATGCGGCGGTGTCCAGCGAGCTGCTGAAGAACATCTTCTTCGTGAAGGCCCCCATGCACGATGGCGCCGTTATCATCCGGCAGGGCCGGATCCTGGGCGCCGGGTGCATGCTGCCGCTGTCCAAGAATGTGAATCTCAGCCGGGACCTGGGTATGCGCCACCGGGCGGGCATTGGCATGAGCGAAAACTCCGACGCGGTGGTGGTCATCGTGTCGGAGGAGACGGGCTCCATCTCCGTGGCCATCGGCGGCATGCTGAAGCGGCACCTGATGCCGGAGACGCTCCGGCAGCTGCTGCGCAACGAGCTGATGCCCCAGCCGGAGGAGGAGCCGGACAAGCCCCGCCTGTCCCTGCGGGAGCTGCTGCACGCCCATAGAAAGGGGGAGCAGAATGGAAACCAAGACTAACACCAACCAGAATCCCGACAAGAGCCGCAAGGTCATCCGCATCGTCATCTCCATCCTGGTGGCCATCGCCCTGTGGGTCTATGTAGACCGGGGGCTTTCCGTGGAGGTGACCATGAAGGTCAACAACGTCCCCGTGGAGTTTTCCGGCGAGGACACCAGCCTGGCCGAAAAGAACCTGATGCTGCTGTCGGGCTATGACACCACCATCGACCTGGTGCTCAAGGGTCCCCGCAGCGAGCTGTTCAAGCTGGACAAGAGCAAGGTCCGCATTGTGGCGGACACCAGCACCATTCAGGAGACCGGGCAGCAGACCCTGTCGTACCAGGTGTACTTCCAGGACGACATCCAGCGCAGCAAAATTTCCGTGGATCACGCCAGCGCCTACAGCGTCACCGTTACCGTGGGCGAGATGGACAGCAAGACCGTGCCCATCCGCTGCGACATCGTGGGCAGCACCGCCAAGGGCTTCACCGCCGGGGAGCTGACCCTGGATCCGGCGGAGCTGAACCTGCGGGGCCAGCGGGACGATCTGCTGAACATCGCCTATGCCAAGGTGACCCTGGACATTTCCGGCGCGGACCGCACCGTGGTCCGGGCCCTGGAGTGGGAGCTGTATGACTATAACGACATTAAGATCGACAATCCCGCCGTCCGCTCCAAGGTGAAGACCGTGCAGGCTACCCTGCCGGTAAAGACCTCCAAGGAGGTGGATCTGGTGGTCAACTTCGTCCCCGCCGCCGGGTCCACTCTGGACACGATGCAGTATACCGTGTCCCCGGACAAGGTGACCCTGGTGGGCGAGAAGGATGTGCTGGACACCATCGACGCCATCGTGCTGGACACCCTGTACCTGCAGGACCTCCAGCCCTCCCAGAGCCTGACCTACAGCGTCACCGCCCCGGAGGGTACCACCCTGGCGGAGAACGTGGGCCCAGTCACCGTGACCATCGTGGTCACGGGGGTCACGGAGCGCAATGTCACCGTGACGGCCTTTAACTGCGAAAACGTGCCGGCGGGCTTTTCCGCTGTGCCGGTGACGGAGAGCCTGAATATTCTGCTGCGGGGCCTGGAGAGCGAGATGGCCCAGATCACCGCAGAGGACCTGCGCATTACCGTGGACCTCAGCGGTATCACGGAGCCGGGGGTCCACACGGTGCCGGTGACGGTGCAGGTGGCCAACTACGCCAACGTGGGCGTCAAGGGCTCGTATCAGATCGTGGTGGACGTGGAGCGTCTGCCGTAACAGAGATTTTTCCCCAAGCGAAAGGACTGAGCAAAATGACACAAGTGGCAACTGTTGAAAAGATCCTTCGGGACGGATATGTGCAGATCTCCGTGCCCCGCAAGTCCGCCTGCGGACACGACTGCGAGGAGTGCGCCGGCTGCGGCATGACCGGGGCCTCCGTCTATGCCGAGGCCCGGGACCCCGTGGGGGTCCGCCCCGGAGACAAGGTGGTGGTGGAAAGCTCCACCCGGGCCGTCCTGGCGGTGACCTGGCTGGTGTATATGCTGCCGGTGGTGTTTTTCCTGCTGGGCTACTTCCTGTCGGCGGGGCTGACGGAGGGCTGGCGCTATGCCGTGGCCATTGCGGCGGCGGCGGTGTCGTTTATCCCCATCAAGCTGTATGACGGCTATGCCCGGAAGCGGGACACCCTGACCTATACCATCGTCCGGGAGTTCTGATGTTCGGTTATGTGCGGCCGTCGGACGGCCACCTGACGGCGGAGGACAAGCAGCGGTTCCAGGCGGCTTACTGCGGCCTGTGCCGCAGTCTGGGCCGGAGATACGGCCTGGCGGCCCGGATGATCCTGAACTATGACCTGGCCTTTCTGGCCATGCTGCTGTCCCGGGAGCCGGAATGCCCCACGGCGCACTGCCGGTGCCCGGCTCACCCCATCCGGGGCTGCGACGCCCTGGAGCGGCAGCCCGCCTTCGACGCGGCGGCGGACCTGAGCGTGATCCTCACCTGGTGGCAGCTGACCGACGGCGTGGCGGACCACGGCTTTTTCCGGGGGCTGCCGTACCGCGCGGCGCTGCTGGCCCTGGGCCGGGCGTATCGGAAGGCCCGGGCCAGGCGGCCCGGCTTCGATGAGCGGACCCGGGCCCACCTGGAGGAGCTGGCCCGGCTGGAAGGGGAGAGGTGTTCCTCCATGGACCGGGCGGCGGACGCCTTTGCGGCGCTGCTGGCCGGTGCGGCGGAGGAGGAGCCGGACCCGGTGCGCCGCCGGGTGCTGGAGCAGCTGCTGTACCACCTGGGCCGCTGGATCTATCTGGTGGATGCGGCGGACGACCTGAAAAAGGACGTGAAGTCCGGCAGCTATAACCCACTGGTGTACCGATTTCACGCCGAGTGCGGCACGCTGACGGCGGAGGACCGGGCGGCCCTGGCCGCTACCCTGGACAGCTCCGTCCGGGCCATGGCCGCCGCCTTTGAGCTGGCGGATTTCGGCCCCTGGCGGGCCATTATCGAGAGTGTTGTGTACGAGGGCCTGTACGCGGTGGGCGCGGCGGTGCTGAACGGCACTTTCCGCAAAGGACGCAGAAGAAAACAACGAAAGGCAGGCGCCTGATATGCGCGATCCCTATCAGGTGCTGGGCATCCCCAGCACCGCCACAGACGAAGAAGTGAAGAAAGCCTACCGGAACCTGGCCCGGAAATACCACCCCGACAACTACCACGACAATCCCTTGGAGGACCTGGCCCAGGAGCGGATGAAGGAGATCAACGAGGCCTACGAGACCATCCGCAATCAGCGCAAGGCCGCCCAGTCCGGCGGCCAGAGCGGCTACGGCTCCGGCTATAATCCCGGCTACGGCGCGGGGTACAATACCGGCTATAACACCGGCTACAGCGGCGCCTACGGCGCTGCGTGGCAGCGGATCCGGCTGGCCATCTCCCAAGGAAACCTGAACCTGGCGGAGGAGCTGCTCAACGCCCAGACGGATCACAACGGGGAGTGGAACTTCCTGAAGGGGGCCGTGTGCTATAAGCGGGGCTGGATGGACGAGGCCCGGCGCTATTATGAGACGGCGGTGCAGATGGACCCGGGCAACGCGAAATATCAGCGGGCCCTGGATATGATAAACGGAAACGGCGCGGCGTACCGCCCCAACGGATACGGGCATGTGTCCACCGGCAGCTGCGCCGGGGACAACTGCACCAGCCTCTGCGCCGCCTGCGCCTGCATGAACTGCCTGTTTGGCGGCGGCGGATACTATTTCTGCTGCTGAGGGACGATAGATAGGAGGAGTTTACATTGGTCAAAAGCATGACTGGCTACGGCCGGGCCAGAGAGACCCTGCACCAGCGGGACATCACCGTGGAGGTGCGCTCTGTCAACAACCGCTTTCTGGACTGCACGGTGAAAATGCCCCGCGCCTACGTATTTGCCGAGGACGCCGTGAAGGCCCATGTCCGGGCCGCCGTGTCCCGTGGCAAGGTGGACGTGTTCGTCACCATCGACGCCAGCGCCGCGGACGTGTCCGTGGTGACGGTGAACCAGCCCCTGGCCCGGGGCTATTACCAGGCCCTGACCCAGCTGAGGGATATGTTCTCCCTGGAGGGGGAGATCACGCCCATGGCCCTGGCCAAGCTGCCGGATGTTCTGACGGTGTCCAAGGCCGAGGAGGACCTGGAAACCGTGGCCGCCGATATCTGCCAGGTGCTGGACCAGGCCCTGGCCGCCTATAACGATATGCGGGCCGTGGAGGGCCGCCGCCTGGCGGAGGATATCGCGGGCCGCCTGGTGACCATCGAGACCGCCGTGGGCCGGGTGGAGCGGCAGTCGCCCCAGACTGTGTCCGCTTATCGGGAGCGGCTGGAGAAAAAAATGCGGGAGGTGCTGGCCTCCACCACCATGGACGAGGGGCGCATCCTCACCGAGGCCGCCATCTTTGCCGACAAGGTGGCTGTAGACGAGGAGACCGTCCGCCTGCGCAGCCATGTGGCCCAGCTCCGTTCTATGCTGCAGGCCCAGCGGCCCACCGGCAAGGACATGGACTTCCTGATGCAGGAATTCAATCGCGAGTGCAACACCATCGGCTCCAAGTGCAACGACCTGGCTGTGACCCAGGACGTGGTGGCCATGAAGGCCGAGGTGGAGAAGATCCGCGAGCAGGTGCAGAACATCGAGTAAGGGAGGGACCGCTGTGCAGCTGGTGAATATCGGCTTCGGCAATCTGGTGTCCGTGGGACGCCTGATCGCCGTGGTGAGCCCGGATTCCGCGCCTATCAAGCGGCTGATCCAGGAGTCCCGGGACCGGGGCATGCTCATTGACGCCACCTACGGCCGCAAAACGGCGGCGGTGCTGGTGATGGACAGCGACCATGTGGTGCTCTCCGCCCTGCCGGCGGAGAAGCTGGGCCCCCGCCTGGGCCTGTCGGCGGAGGATTTCATGCAGGAGGAGATCTGATTTTGGAAAAGCAAGGCAAAATATTCATTCTTTCCGGCCCGTCCGGGTGCGGGAAGGGCACGGTGCTCAAAAGCGCCATGAGGGAGCATCCGGACATGTTTCTGTCCGTGTCCGCCACCACCCGCGGACCCCGCCAGGGTGAGATTGACGGCGTACACTATCACTTCATCGACGACGACGCGTTCCTGAAGATGATCGACCGGGATCAGCTGCTGGAGCATGCGGGCTACGCCGGGAATTTTTACGGCACCCCCCGCATCCCCGTGGACGAGGCCCTGGATCAGGGCCGGGACGTGATGCTGGAGATCGACGTGCAGGGGGCCCAGCAGGTCTATGCCAAGCGACCCGACGCCGTGCGCATCTTCCTGGCTCCGCCCTCCTGGTCGGAGCTGGAGCGCCGCCTGGTGAACCGGGGCACCGACTCCGCCGACAAGATTCGCCAGCGGCTGACCCGGGCCCGGGACGAGATGGCCCTGGCCGTGGATTACGACTATTTCATCATCAACGACGACGTGGAGCGCGCCGCCGCTGAGCTCAATGATATCTTCCGCGTGGAGCACTTCAAGCCCGCCGAGCGGATGCATTTGGTAAAGGACTAAAAATTTTTCTGATAAAGGACGGTAATGCTATTATGATGCTCTATCCCGCTATGAACAAGCTGACCCAGTACATTCCCAACCGCTATATGATGGTGAACGTGGTGGCCCGCCGGGCCCGCCAGATCGCCATCGAGGCCCAGCGCCGCGACGAGCCCCTGGACGAGAAGCCCGTGACCCTGGCCATCAACGAGGTGGCCGAGGGTCGCTTCGATGCCAAGTCCATCGACACCGCCATCTCTGACGAGGCGTGACGGGACAGAAGGGGGAATCGCCATGCCGCAGATCGCCAAGGTGGCTGTGGCGGCGGCAACCTATGCCATTGACAAGCCCTATGACTATCTGATCCCCCAGGGGACGGACATGGCCGTGGGCATGCGGGTGCTGGCGCCCTTCGGGCGGGGCAACCGCGTCAGCGAGGGGGTCGTGCTGGCCCTGGGGCAGGGAGTGCCGGACAAACCCATCAAGCCCATCCGGTCCGTGGTGGACCGGGAGCCCATCATCACGGACCGGGAGATCCGCCTGGCCCTGTGGATGCGGGAGCGGTATTTCTGCACGTTTTACGATGCCATCCGCACCATCCTGCCCGCCGCCGTGTGGTACAGCTATCGGGAAATGTGGTCCCTGACCGGGGAGCCCCTGCCGGAGGACCTGTCGGAGCGGGAGGCGGCGGCCTGCCGCCTGCTGCAGGACGGCCCCATGGAGCGGGACGACCTGTGCGCCGCCCTGGGGGAGACCGGGAGCCGGGTGCTGGCGGGGCTTAAAAAGCGGGGGGTGCTGCAGATGGAGCCCCAGGGCTCCCGGAAGGTCCAGGACCGGGTGGTGCAGATCGCCTGCCTGGCCCTGGAGCCGGAGGAGGCCCTGGAGCGGATGGAACGGAAGAAAAAATCCGCCGCCCGGCAGTATGACGCCGTGGCCTTCCTGGCCAAATACGGCGACGCCGTGGTGCAGGAGCTGTGCTACTACACCGGCGTGTCCCGGCAGGGCATCAGGAGCCTGGAGCGGGCGGGGCTGGTGTCCCTGCGCAGCCAGGAGGAGTACCGTATCTCCCGCCGGGACTATGACGCGGCGGCGGAGGAGATCACCCTCAACGAGGAGCAGCAGCGGGCCTATGACGAGATCCTGGCCCAGTGCCGCGGCGGCCGCCCCGGCGTCACCCTTTTGCAGGGGGTCACCGGCAGCGGCAAGACCCTGGTGTATATCCGCCTGGCCCAGACCCTGCTGGCCCAGGGCCGGTCCGTGATGATCCTGGTGCCGGAGATTGCCCTGACGCCCCAGATGATGGCCCGGTTTTCCGCCTACTTCGGGGACCAGGTGGCCCTGCTGCACAGCGGCCTGCGGCTGACGGAGCGATACGACCAGTGGAAGCGCATCCGCCGGTGATCCATTTATCTCCCGCACGCATCCGTTGGAGCGCCAGTTGCCAACCATCTATTACATCGCAGAGGCGGAAAGCTTCCGGACAATTACGTTCATAAGAATTATCGAACACCCGACCGTTAATCAGACTCCCTTTATAATGAACGGTAACAATACTCCGCACATTAGGAAAAACAGTCCCCGTACCGGTCTCCAAAACCTTATAATAGATGCCGCAAGGCAAGGCATAAACACCTTCCTGCGATGACAATTCTTTCAAGAACTCCAAATTCGTCTCTTTATATTCTTGCTTTCTTCCCATAAATACATGATTTGAATGTACAAAAGTAAGCAGATTTAAGAGAAATCTTCCATAAAAACTGTATATTTGTTTGTTGAATCATAAAAACTCATCGCTATGGGACAAATTAAAACCAGATGCAGCACTGCTGCCGGACTATTCTTGATTCTTTTGACAGTAATTGCGGGATTTTCGTCCTGTAAAAGTAATCAGAAAGACATTATTCCTTCTGCCGAATACGCTCCATACGTCAATGCTTATACGGGAGGAGTGATTTCGCAAAACTCAACGATACGCATAGAACTGACACAAGACCAGCCGATGGTAGACCTGAATCAGGAACTGAAAGACAATCCGTTCAGTTTCTCTCCTTCATTGAAAGGAAAAACGTATTGGGTCAGCAACAATACCATTGAATTTGTCCCCGAAGAAGGGGCACTGAAACCAGGCGCCTTTTACGAAGGAACCTTCCGCCTGGGAGATTTCGTCGATGTAGACAAAAAGCTGGAAGAATTCAACTTCTCCTTCCGCGTGCAGGAACGAAACTTTAGTATTCATACCGATCCGATAACCGTTACAGCCACCCAGCCCGACCAAGTGACCGTAACGGGTGAAATACGTTTCAGCGATGTAGTGAAAAAAGAGGAAGTAGAGAAAATGCTCACAGCCGGAAGCGAAAAGAACAAAAGCTATCCGATTGAGATCACCCAGACAGATCATCCGACCCGATACGTATTCAGCATCAGCCAGATAACCAAAGAGGCGGAAGATTACCAACTGGAAATTACCGCCAAAGGCAATCCGGCAGGCATCGACCGTACCCAAAACGAAAGCATTCTGATCCCCGCAAAGAACAGTTTCCGCTTCCTGTCCGCCGTACGCATCGACCAACCGGAAAACGGAATTGAAATCATATTCTCCGACCCTGTATCCAACACACAGGACTTGAAAGGACTCATCGACGTTCCGGAAGTTTCTTCCTCTATTTTCCAGATCAAAGAGAATAAAGTATTCATTTACTTCGAAGCCGGCAAACAGAATAAACTGACACTGAACATCCATGAAGGAATAAGAAACAGACAGGACAAACCGCTAGGCACTTCCCATTCCATCTCATTCAGCGAACTGAACCTGAAACCGCAGGTAGAAATGGCAACTTCCGCCGCTATCCTGCCCGATTCGAAAAGTCTGATCATCCCCTTCCGCGCCGTCAATCTATATGCGGTGGATTTGAGCGTGATCCGTATTTTCGAAAACAACGTATTGATGTTCATGCAGAACAATTCGCTCTCCTCAGCTAATGAATTGCGCCGTTCGGGACGACTGGTTTATAAAAAGACATTGTGGCTGGCGAAAGATTCTTCCAAAGATGTGCACCGCTGGGAAGACTATTCGATAGACCTTGCCGGATTGATTCATCAGGAGCCGGGAGCCATTTACCGTGTCATCCTCTCGTTCCGCCAGGAATACTCCGCTTATCCTTGCGGGGGAAGTGAAAACAAGGAAATGCAGTTCGTGGACAACAAGTCTTCCGACAACCTGACCAAAGTCAGCGGAGAGACATTGTCGGAAGACGATGAAGCGGTATGGGACACTCCGGAAACATACTATTATTATAACGGCAGCGTGCCGATGGACTGGAGCCAGTACCGATGGACAGAACGGGATAATCCCTGCCATCCGTCCTACTATATGAATTCCGACCGAATAGCCGCCTGCAATATCCTTGCCTCCAATTTGGGAATGATTGTGAAACGTAATTCACTGAATAAGTTGTGGATTGCAGTAAATAACATTCTGGATACGAAGCCGGTAGCGAAAGCACAGGTAACGATTTATAACTTCCAGCTTCAGCCGATTGGAAAAGGAGAGACGAACGGTGAAGGACTGGTAGAAATCACTCCGAAAGGAGTTCCTTTCATAGCGGTAGCCGAAGCGGACAAGCAAAAGGCATATGTACGCGTGGTCGATGGCGAAGAGCAGTCGGTCAGCCGGTTCGATGTGGGAGGAAAAGACATTCAGAAAGGCCTGAAAGGATTTATCTATGGCGAGAGAGGCGTATGGCGTCCGGGAGATACACTGCATATTTCCTTTATGCTGGAAGACCGGGAGAAACGCATTCCGGACAAACATCCGGTAGCATTGGAGATTTACAATCCCAGAGGACAGTTCTATACCAAAATGATCTCTACGCAGGGCACAAACGGATTCTATACATTTGACGTGCCCACACAAGCCGATGATCCCACCGGATTATGGAATGCCTACGTGAAAGTAGGAGGAACTGCCTTCCACAAGAGTCTGCGCATCGAAACCATCAAGCCGAACCGTCTGAAGATTACGCTGGCTTTGCCAACCATCCTTCAGGCTTCGAGCAAAGACGTATATGCCCCGCTTACTTCTTCATGGCTGACGGGAGCCACCGCATCGCGGCTGAAAGCAAAGGTCGAAATGTCCTTATCAAAGGTCAATACGCAGTTCAAGAACTACGGGCAATACCTGTTCAACAATCCGGCAACGGACTTTACGACCGTCCGGGCGGATGTATTCAACGGGGTACTGGATGCGGAAGGAAGAGCAGGCGTCAATATACAGCTTCCGGTAGCAACGGGTGCTCCGGGCATGCTGAATGCAACGCTCACCACCCGTGTCTTCGAACCGGGAGGAGATGCGAGCATTTACTCGCAGACTGTTCCCTTCTCTCCGTTCACATCGTATGTGGGCATCAATCTGGACCAGCCGAAAGGAAAGTATATCGAAACAGACAAAGATCATGTGTTTGACATCGTGACGGTCAACGATCAGGGACAGCCGGTGAACCGTTCCAATCTGGAATATAAAATCTACCGGATCAGCTGGAGCTGGTGGTGGGAAAACGGTGAAGAGTCTTTCGGAACCTACATCAACAACAGTTCCATCACTCCCGTTGCCAGTGGTAACCTGCAGACCACAGGAGGAAAAGCCTCCTTCAAGTTCCGCATCAATTATCCGGATTGGGGACGCTATCTGGTGTACGTGAAAGACCGTGAAAGCGGACACGCCACCGGAGGAACCGTCTACATCGACTGGCCCGACTGGCGCGGACGTTCGAACAAGACAGACCCGAGCGGCATCAAGATGCTCGCTTTCTCACTGGACAAAGATTCTTATGAGATAGGAGAAACAGCCACGGCAATCATTCCCGCAGCCGCCGGAGGACGTGCGCTGGTATCCCTCGAAAACGGTTCGACCGTCTTGCAGCAGCAATGGCTCGAAGTGTCCGATCAGGGAGATACGAAACTCACCTTCAAGATTACACCGGAAATGGCTCCGAATGTTTATCTGCATATCAGCCTGTTGCAGCCACATGCGCAGACAGTCAATGATCTGCCGGTCCGTATGTACGGCATTGCTCCGGTATTCGTGACCAACCGTCAGACGATTCTGCAACCGCAGATCAAAATGCCGGAAGTGCTGCGTCCGGAAACTGACTTTAACGTGACTGTCAGCGAGAAAAGCGGAAAACCGATGACTTATACACTGGCGATTGTGGATGACGGTCTGCTCGATCTGACTAACTTCAAGACGCCCGACCCGTGGAACGAGTTTTATGCACGCGAGGCTCTTGGCATCCGTACATGGGATATGTACGACGATGTGCTGGGTGCTTCCGGCGGACGTTACAGCTCATTGTTCAGCACGGGTGGAGATGCCTCGCTGAAACCGGCAGATGCCAAAGCCAACCGTTTCAAACCGGTGGTCAAATTCATCGGTCCTTTCTATCTCGCAAAAGGTAAGCAACAGACACATACGTTGAAGCTTCCGATGTATGTGGGTTCTGTACGTGCGATGGTAGTTGCCGGACAGGACGGCGCTTACGGAAATGCGGAAAAGACTGCATTTGTGCGGACACCGCTCATGCTGTTGTCTACTCTGCCCCGTGTATTGAGTACGCAGGAAGAAATTACCGTTCCGGTAAATGTATTCGCTATGGAGAACCAAGTGAAGAACGTGACCGTATCGCTGGAAGCATCCGGCGCAGGCGTACAGATCACGGGCAATCGCCAGCAGTCACTCACTTTTGACCAGCCGGGTGACCAACTGGCATACTTCACTCTGAAAACAGGCAGCAAAACCGGAAAGGCAACCATCCACCTGACGGCAAGCGGCAACGGACAGCAGACCAAAGAAACGATCGAAATAGAAGTCCGGAATCCGAATCCGGTGGTTACCTTACGCAACAGCCAATGGATAGAAGCCGGTCAGGAGGCCGAACTGTCATACACACTGGCAGGTTCTTCTTCGGCTAACAATCAGGTGCAACTGGAAGTCTCCCGCATTCCGTCGGTAGACATCAGCCGTAGATTCGACTTCTTATACAACTATCAGCATCATTGCACAGAGCAACTGACTTCCAAAGCATTACCTCTCTTATTCGTCTCCCAGTTCAAGGCGGTGGACGAACAGGAGGCCGAGAAAATAAAGACGAATGTACAGGAAGCTATCCGGCAGATTTATGGTCGTCAGCTCCCCAACGGCGGATTTGTATATTGGCCGGGGAATGCTGTTGCCGACGAATGGATCAGCTCTTATCTATGAATCTCTGCTGCACGGACACACTCCACCCCGGGACGGGAA